>Ga0209810_1003445_pt1 | contig 16626 bp, 17 predicted proteins | sample Coa_R1_7_FD_187159 | JGI IMG/M metagenome (GOLD analysis project Ga0209810, IMG submission 187159) | Surface soil microbial communities from Centralia Pennsylvania, which are recovering from an underground coalmine fire - Coalmine... | ecosystem: Environmental > Terrestrial > Soil > Unclassified...
TGGTCAATCGCTGCGTGCCGGTGGACGAGTTCGAGACGGCAACGATGGCCCTGGCGCAAAAGTTAGCGCAGGGGCCGACACGCGCCTATGGCCTGATTAAAGAACTGATGTACGGGGGGCTGGACTGTGACCTGGCGGCTGCGCTGAAGCTGGAAGGGGAACTGCAAGATATCGCCGTCACCACCGAGGATTTTCGCGAAGGCGTGAGCGCCTTCCTGCAAAAACGCAGGCCACGCTATAGCGGTAAATAATGCGTTGTGCGTATCGAGACGCTTCCTCATAACAATCGACAGACGCAGGGAGCGGAACGCCGCGCATGGCTGCGCCAGTATGCTCCGCAGCATCTCCAGCATTGCGAGGCGCTGATTCTGCATGCCCTGCACAGCCGCTCGCCCGGCGCCGCGCAGAACGCGCTTGTGCTCGGCGCCGGCGCATGCACGGAGGTTCCTCTCACCACGTTAGCGCGCGCCTGCGATGAGGTCGTGCTGGCGGACCTGGATCTCGCGGCGATGCAGCGTGGCCGCGATGAGCTGGCAGCGGCGGCACTGCGCAAGCGCGTGCAGATTGTGCAATGCGACATCAGCGGAGGCGTCAGCGCCAGGCTGCATCGCCTCATCAAGCATCAGCCCTGGCAAAAGCTGGAGGCTCAAGGCCGGCAGACCTTTTTGAACGCCGCCGCCCAGTGCCTTGAACAGTGCGCGGTGCCCGATCCGCCAGCGATTCCCGGGCTGGCCCCCGGCTCGTTCGGCCTGGTCGTGAGTTCGCTCGTGCTCTCGCAGCTTTTCAGCTATCCACTCCTGGATATGCTCGACTCTATGCAGAGCATTGCGCCCTGGTTCACGGGCGAGCAGGAGCGCCACCGCCGCTATCAGGAGGCGGCGCAATCCCTGCGCGTGCGCATCATCCGAGCGCATCTACACCTCATGCGGGAACTGTTGGATGCAGGTGGCTGCGCGGCGCTGCTCAGCGATGTGCGCGGCTTCGTCTTCAACATGCATGGCAGCGACCACGATGCCGCACATCGACGCCTGCTGCCTCTCGTACCGCGCACCTTCCCCGAACTCGTGCGCGAGCAGTTCACGGTTCAGGAGGAGGAGCAGTGGGAATGGATCTCCGATCTGCCTCAGAAAGAGCGGCCTGGTCGCGGCTATGAAGTCACCGGCTATGTTCTGGCGCCTGCCGGGTGCTAAATAACACTTTGGGCATATTTTTGGGCGCCTGCTGCGCGCTCTACACTATAGAGTCTGCGGGCTGAACGCCTGCGGCGTTCAGCCCGCAGACTCTATAAACACTGGCGAACCGCGCAGCGGTGAGTGGTCAGGAAGACTTGCACATGGTGTTACATTCTTCCGGCGCCTGGCGTGTTTTAGGATAGAGGCCGCTTGCTCTTGATGAGCTTGTAGCCTGGCTAGAAGTACAGGCTGAACGTGCAGGATCAAAAAAGAAGAGCTATGAAAACTACAGTACAAGAGGATTCTACCGATCAATTTATGACTATGCTGGTCCCCTGTTCTTCTACCAGAGGGCAGGCGCAGGATATCTCCTCAGAACTCGGCAGTAAGGCAGATACACCCCGTTTTCTGGTCACACTCAATATTGGCATCGGCGATGCTGTCTCGGTAGGGTTAAGGGCCATCGATGAGATTATCAAAAATGATCCCGAGGCCAGCGGGAAGATTGATGTGCTCTGTTCGCGCTTCCAGGCGGAAGTCTTTAAATATGATCCGCGTGTTAACCGCATTATTCAGAGCGATGCCAACTTCTGGCCTGAGATTTCGCTGAAACAACGCGTTATAGGATTTCTGGATCCAAAGATAGCGCAACTGGCCCAGTTCCTGCACGATAGACACTATGAGGCCGTTCTTCCCGCTATGGCGGCGCCCGAATTATACTTCAGGCTCGATGCGCATATGATGTATCCCGACTTTTTGATGCTGAGAAAAGATTTCTCCGCCGGCCTGCATGGGCGCTCGCATGGTACCATAGGCGTGATTATCAGGCGCATGGTCGATAGATATTTCGGCAACAAACTGCCAGAACCCGACCCCGATGAAGATGCTATCCTCTATATCAGCGAGAAGGAGGTACGCCGGGCGATAAAGCTGGCGGCGAGCATCAAGGAGCGCGCGCACCTGGCAACAGAGCAGTGCACATTGCTGCTGGTTGCGCCGGATAGCGCCTCTATTGTGAGCAGACCGCCGACAAAGCTGCTGATAGCGGCTCTGGAGCAAGCACTTGAGCAGCGTCCCCGCCTTATTGCCCACATTCTGCCCAGCTATAGCGATCCCGTGCATTCCGAGGCGCTACTGCACGCGCTAGCTCCCCGCTTCGGGGATCGCGTTTCGCTGATGCCGGCTGAACCCAGGCCAACAGTGCTGGAGACAACGGCTTTGATCGATGAGGCCGATATCTTTCTCTCCGGCGATACGGGACTGATGCATTTAGCGGCTGCTTACAAACGACTGGCACCGGGCGAAGATCCGCGCTTTTCGCCACGCAACCGCGTGAAAATGATTACCATATTCGGCGGCACGAATCCCGACATTTACGGCTACCCGGGGCGTGCGGTTATCGTGGGCCGGGGACGCAAGGAACAAACCGCGTTCCGCCCCGGCGTCGCTAAAGAGGGCTACGATCCACAGGGGCGCGACCTCTTCGATCACATCGCTCCAGAAGAAGTAGTCGGGGCCATCGTCAGCCAGGTTGATGCCTCACCTTGACGTATCGGGCAGCGTCAGGTATACTTGATGCACCAGAGTAGAAGTCGTCGCGAGGGACGAGTACATGGTCACTGCGGATCTTCAGCGAGTCGGAGCTGGTGCGAGTCCGATATCTCACAGTACATGGAATGCCTCCCTCTGGTCCGGTTTGAGAGAATAAGTTCGCCGGACCGCGATGCGGAGTGAACGCTGCTACGGCGGCCAGTAATTCTTGCCGGCAGCCCCCCGTTACCACGGGGCAGGGCATCGAATGAGTGCCAATGCGCTATTCTCTTTGAGGATAGCAGGCAGGCAGCAATGTTCCGTGCCTGATGAGTGGGAAGCCTGCGCTGCTCGTGTCTGGCTTCCAATACAGGTGGTACCACGGGTTTAATACAAGCAATTATTCAGCCCGCCCTGAGTTGCAATGCTCAGGGCGGTTTTTTTGTCTGTGATGCTCAGCATACCCGCTTGTTGTTCGCGCGGCTCCGCCGCGCAAGGGAGAAGGTGTAGTGTGAAAAAGGCGCTGCGCGCCTTTTTCACACTACACCTTCCAGAAGGCGAGCGACGCAGACGTGAGCAAGCGATTGGGCTAGAAATCAGATACAATTTTAAAGATACGGAGGAGAAAACAACATGATGACCGACATCATTCGGCAAACGTTTCTGGACTACTTTGTCCGCAAAGGCCATGTCCTGGTCCCGAGTAGCTCGCTTGTGCCGAAAAACGACACTTCATTGCTTTTTACGACTGCGGGCATGGTGCAGTTTAAAGATGCGCTCAGCGGGATAGAGCAGCGATCCTACCAGCGCGCTTGCTCCGTTCAGAAGTGCCTGCGCGTCTCTGGCAAGCACAACGATCTGGAGAGCGTTGGCCCATCGCCGCGCCACCATACCTTCTTTGAGATGCTGGGAAACTTTTCGTTTGGCGACTACTTTAAACGAGAAGCCATCCATTTTGCCTGGGAACTGGTTACACAGGAGTTTCGGCTTCCCGTTGAACGGCTCTGGATCACAATCCACATGGAAGACGACGAAAGCGCGTGTCTCTGGGAAGAAATTGGCGTTGATAAGCGGCGCATCCTGCGTTTTGGCGATGACGAAAACTTCTGGACGATGGGCGAAACAGGGCCGTGCGGCCCCAGTTCCGAGATCCACTATTACCTGGGCGACAATCTCAATGCGCAAAGGGCCGAGGGCGTCAACGTTGATGATGACTACCTGGAACTGTGGAATCTTGTCTTTACGCAGTATAACCGCGATGCGCGGGGGATACTGACACCGTTGCCGAGACCCTGCGTTGATACCGGGGCGGGCCTCGAACGCCTGGCCTGCGCGCTCCAGCGCGTCAAAAGCGACTACGAAACCGATCTCTTCCGGCCCATTATCCAGCGCACAATGTTGCAGCTCGGCAGCGATAACGATCACTATCGCGAGCATTACGCGGCTTATAACGCGATTGCCGATCACAGCCGCGCCATAGCGTTTCTGATCGCCGGGGGCATACGACCTGGCAATAGCGGGCGCGATTATGTGCTGCGTCGCATCATTCGCCGTGCGGATTACATAGGCCGAACGCTCGGTTTTGAGCGCCCATTTCTGGCCGAGGTGGCCGAGGCGGTGATCGAGACGATGGGAACGCGCTATCCAGAGCTACACAGCCAGCGCGAAAACATCCGAGACTGGACGATAGCGGAGGAGCAGCGTTTTCACCTCACGCTCGCGAGCGGCCTGCGGCATTTAGAAGTAGCGCTGGGACAAATGGCGCGGCAAGGCGAGACCATACTGCCCGGCAATGAAGCCTTCAAATTGCATGATACCTATGGCTTCCCGCTCGACCTGACGCAGAAGATCCTCTCCGAGCGCGGCCTGGCTGTCAATATCGAGCAGTATGAAGAGGAGCGCCACGCGCAACAGCAGCGCTCGCGTAAGGCGTCAACGTTTAAGCGCAAAGCGTCATCCTGAGCGGCAGCCTGAATGTCATCCTGAGCGCAGCGAAGGATGACATCTGCGGCGCTTCTGCCATTATAAATATGACAGGAGATGACAGGAAGAATAATCTATACTCTCAGAAAGAACTTATCCCAAAGAACCAGAGAGAAGCGAAAGGGTTTGAATACACATGAGAATTTCGAGCCGGACAACAGGTGATAAAACGTATTTCATACTCTCTGACCTCGATTCCCAGGAGCAAGAGGGTGCGCGCAATCTTGCCTTTACTCCTTATGAAGATGGACTTGCCATAGTTTATCCAGCCAGTGCCCCGCACATGGACGTTTTTTATCAACAGTTTGCCCGTGTTGCCGAGGAAATGATACTGCAAAAGGCCGGCGCTCGGCCCGTTCCCTGGGATCAAGCGCTCCTGGCGCTCTTACAACGCCTGGAGGGAAAGGATATCCACTGGTGGCTGATCGGGAGCGCAGCGTTAGCGGTACGGGGGCTGGACGTGCTGCCAGGTGATCTTGACCTCGTTACCGATGACGCTGGCTCCCACCTGCTAGGAGAAGTCCTGTTCGATGCGCTCGTCGGGCCTGTTGAGGATGCGCGAGGATGGATTAGCAGGTGGTTTGGCCGGGCCTTTCTGCACGCACGCATCGAATGGATCGGCGCGCCCATTCCCGAAAGCGATCACCAGGGAGTGACCGAATTCGGCCCAACCGCCGAGAGCCAGCTGGAGAGCCTTTCCTGGCGCGGCTACGCCCTGCGCGTTCCTCCCCTTACTATCCAACTGGCAGTGAACGAGCGGCGCGGCCTGAATGAGCGCGTGCAAAAGATCAAGGCTAAATGCTTATGACAACGCCTCCAGCAGTTCGCGCAGGAACAGTTCGGCATCTGTGACCAGTCCGGCGGCCTGGAAGCTGCCGCGATCCGCGAGCTTGGTGACAACCGCCGGGTTGATATCGACAACCACTGTACGCACATGGGCGGGCAGAAGGTTGCCGGTAGCAATCGCGTGCAGCATCGAGGCCACCATCAGCGCCATCTCGACGCCGTGCAGCTCTTCGCGCATGCGCCGCTGCGCCTCCTGCATATCGGAGATGACGCCCGGCATCGGCCCGTCGTCGCGAATGGATCCGGCCAGCACCATTGGCACATTGTGTTTGACGGCCTCGTAGGTGATGCCCTCGCGCAGCAGGCCCATCTCTATCGCCTTCTCCACCGAGCCAGCGGCACGCATGGCATTGATCGCGCGCAGGTGGTTGCGGTGTCCGCCCTCAACCTGCTCGCCGCTGCGCAGATCAACGCCGAGCGAGGTGCCGAAGAGGGCCGACTCGATGTCGTGCGTAATGATGGCGTTACCGCCAAAGATTACCTGCACATAGCCACGGCGCAGCAGTTCCGCCACATAGCGGCCTGCGCCGGTATGGATGACGGCGGGGCCAAGCACGAAGAGGATCTTGCCATCGCGCGCCCGCGTCTCCCTCATATGGCGCGCGATCTCCTGAATCGCCAGCACCTTCGCCTTTTCGGAGGAAACATCGCTCTGCATAAAGGCGAAGGCTTCGTGCTCGCGGGCGCGCTCGAATGGCTGCACGCGAATGCCGCTGTGCCCGATGACGACCTGATCGCCGGTGCGTACCTCGTGCATTGGTTTGCAATACGCGCGCCGGCTGGCCTTATCGATGACGATGACGACATCCATCTCGATGTTTTCCACGTCGATCCACTGGCCGCGCAGGCGTACCTGCGTGGGCAGATTGGTGGTCGAGTAGAACTGGGCCGGCAAAACGCCATCCTGCTCGACGGCTGCCGTGTGTACATCCTCGGCGTTGACCAGTGTCGCGCCCAACTGCTGCAACTCTGACATGATGCGCTCAAGAATCTCATCATCGGGCGCCTCTATTTTCAGCCGGATATAGCTGGTCTCGGTCTTTCTTTTGCCGATGCGCACCTCTTCTATCTCGAAGTTCCCTCCACGGTCCATGATGGTATCCCAGGCGCGCGGCAAGGTCCACGAATCGATAATGTGGCCGGTAAGCTCTACTACCTCATGCACTGTGCTCATATGTTTACTATTCTCGCTTTACTAGATAATACCGTGTGCAAGTCCCCATGACGACTCACCGCTGCGCGGTTCGCCCGGCAAGGGAGGTTGCGGGCTGAACGCCTGCGGCGTTCAGCCCGCAACCTCCCTTGCCTCGGGTGCGCCGCAGGCGCATAAAAACAAGCACATCGGGCCAGATAGTGTTCGATCACGAAAGTATGACGCTGACACGTCACATGCTGATTGGAGCCTAGTGTAGCCTGCCTGCTGGTGAATGTCAAATGAAGAGAGAGGCAGAGGCGCCGCGCATCCTGAACTTTTTCGCGAGCTACGCCCCTGCTGGCTAATCGTAACGGGCCGTCTTTGACGCTCACGCGGTTTACCCCCTCTGGATCCTTGCGGGAAAGCTCCTCCTGACACCTGACAAAAGCGACTTGATGAGGTATAGTAAAGATGAATGAACGGATATTCAGCCAGAAGGAGCGTGAACTATGCAATTCAATCTCCTGACGATTCTATTGCTTCTGCCTTCACTGGTCACGCTGGTTGTGCTTCGTCTCAGGAGGCAGCCCTGGGATAAAATCCTCTCTCTTCTCGGTTGGCAGCCCGGTTCTCCTATCTATTATCTATGGGCACTGCTGCTATTCCTGCTAACGGCCGGTCTTCTGGTCCTTATCGCGATTTTCGTATTTCCGGATCTGTATCGGCACCCTCCCCAGGGAGTTACCCTGTATTACTACGCACGCCTCGGCCTTAGCTTCTCCTCGATAGGGATAGCCTTTCTAAACGAATTCTTTTTCACAGCGCTGGGAGAAGAGGTCTTTTTCCGGGGACTGCTGGGAGGATGGTTTATGAGGCGCTGTGGTTTTCTGGTGGGCAATGCCTTGCAAACACTCGTTTTCCTTCTCCCTCACCTCACTGTCCTGCTTATTGGGACGTATTTCTGGCCTTTGCTCACTGCTCCTGCCCTTATGGGATGGCTCAATGGCTGGCTGCGCTACAAATCTCAGAGCATCCTGCCCGGAATGTTCGTTCACGCGCTGGGAAATACACTTGGCGACGCTCTCGCTATGTGGATGGCATGAACGCGGTGCTGGCTGCTAAAAGGGCTGGTCACTTCCCTCGCCCGACGGGGCAGATGGGCTGGAAAGGGCAGAGGCGACACCTGGCAGCGCGCTGGCGCAGCAGTGGCGGCGGCTGCTGCTCGCTACAGCGCTCCATCTCGCTCAGGAGGCGAATCACCTTTCTGCGCAGCGCGGGCGTATACTCGACAGTGAATTCGCGGTCAGCATAGCGCAGGATGCCGTGAGTGGGCGGCAGCTCAAAGTAGTCTTCGAGGATCAGGCAGTAGGCGGCGATCTGCACGGCGTGGTTGCTATAGGGGGCGGTGGCATCCTGAACACCGAGCTTGAGTTCGATGGGGACGGGACGGCCATCGGGAAGCTGAACTACGTAATCGGGCTTGCCCACCAGCGGATACTGGCTGGAAGAGAGCGGCTCGCCCTGGCCGTCGGCATCCTCGTAGACAAGCTCCCCGGCGGGCAGGCCGAGCGCGCGCTGGCGCTCCTGGATGAGGCGCCAGCGCTGAGAACGCCGCTCATTGATAAGCAGGATGAGCAGCGCCAGGGCCAGCAGAAGCAGGCCAAGTCCGATTGGAAGCAGCATAGACGTTATCATCTGCGTTTCGCCGCCTAATGTATCGTCAGCACGAAAGAGGCCACGATGAGCAGGAGCGCCACGACGAGGATCACTATAGCGATCAGCGTCAGCCTGCGCATGCTGCCCGAAGCGCCAACAGCACTTACGCGCTCCTCCTCGACCTCCTCAACTTCTTCGGCATGCTCGCGATGCTGCTGCCGGCCCGTATCGAAGGCGCCGCGCCGCAGCAAGAGTTGCTCTATCATCTGGTATTCGGGCAGCGATGGGGCCTGGGCATCGTGCTCATGCTCCAGCTCTACCAGCCGCGCAAAAAGCTCCTCTGTATCAGCCCGGGCCATCGGCTCAAACTGTTCGTGCCACCAGACGAGGGGGCAATACTCAAATTCCGCTACCTCGCTGGCGGTAAAGATGCGCGCCGATTGATGTTGTTGCTTTTGCCGTTGTTGCATCATAATTGGATGTGCTCAGCCATGCCATCCTTCGCTGTCGCTCAGGATCCGATGAGAGCGTGCGGATCCTTCGCTGTCGCTCAGGATGACATGGCCGCGCTCAGGACGACATTAAACATCTGCCGTCTCGCGCCCGGCAAGGCCGAGCGTGTCGGCGATACCTGACATAGCCTCGATGACATTCGCAATGTGCTCGTTGAGATCTACACCCAGTTCCTCGGCACCTCTCACCAGATCCTCACGATTGACGCCGGCGGCAAAACCCTTCGTCTTCATCTTCTTACGCACCGAAGAGACTTCCAGCCCGATAATACTTTTATTGGGGCGCACCAGGGCGGTTGCCGTCATCACCAAATGCCATTCAAGAAGACTGGCCGCCGTCCTCCCAGAACTCATCGCCCTGTTCGGCCTGCCTGACAGGAATACGCAGCGCTCCAGGGAATGACGCTGCGTATTTTTTCGCTGGACAACCTGGCCTCTACGAACAGGCGCTAGTCAGCGACCAGCGCCGAAGTACCGGCCAGGCCCAGCGTCTCCGCGATGCTGCTCATCGCTTCAATGACAAAGGCGATATGTTCGTCCAGATCCACCCCCAGTTCCGCCGCTCCCTTCACCAGATCCTCCCGATTCACCCCGGCGGCAAAGCCTTTGGTTTTCATCTTCTTACGCACGGAAGAAACCGGTAGGCCGGGCAGCGTCTTCTGCCGGACTAAGGCAGTTGCGGTAATCATCCCGGTTATTTCGTCACAGGCATAGAGCGCCTTTGCCATCAGGTTATTGCGTGGGTGGGTATCGGCGTTGAGATCATTATGCGCGAGAATCGCATAGATAATCCGCTCGTCATACCCCTGCTCGCGCAGCCAGCCCGCCGAGACACGCGTATGCTCATGCAGGTCGGGATACTCCTCATAGTCGCAGTCATGCAGCAGGCCAGCCATCGCCCATAATTCCTCGTCCTCTCCATACTTGCGGGCATAGAAACGCATGGCCGCTTCCACGGAGAGCATATGTTTCCGTAAATTCTCGTTCTTTACATGCTCGGTCATCAACCGATACGCATCTTCTCGATCAGGCATACCTTCCCGTATCTCCATTCCAGAATATATTCAGCGAAATTGTCTTCATTGTGCCAGTATAGCACATCCAGCCGCTGGCCCCGGCGATGCCGCCGCCTGATACTTAAATACGGAGGATGACCGGAAGCGGCCTTACCCTTCACTGCCAACCTGCTTTTCCAGATAGGAGGCAATGTACTTCTGGAGCTTTGCCAGCTCATCTGGCCGGAGCAAAGACAGGCCGGAAAAACCAGACAACAGGCAACCAGTATGCTCTTGCATATGCAGGGAGTCCAGCAGGTTTCTCTTGGGGGTGACAGCGCAACCTTACCAAATAATCCCGAAGCTATCCATATTGCGCTCCTGGCTGGATAGCTAACCGCAATCTGTACAAATGAGGAGGAAAACAGTCATGCAAGTCTACGATGGCTGCACCTCGGACGGAGTAGAGGTTAACCGCACTATTGATCATGAGAAGAAAGGAGAGGCGGTTGTCGAGTATCATGGCAACCACGCTCTCCGGTTTTGCTTCAATCCCGATTTTCCGGGCGATGCAAGGGCCTTTTTCGAGGCGCTTTGCAACGTCAGGGGGGTCATGGTTGACGAGTAAGAGTCGTTTCGCCCTTGCGGATGAGTTAACAGAATTTCTCGAAGTTCAGGAAATCTGAGGCCGAAGCCGCAGCAGCCGGGGTTATTGTTCTTATGGTATAGTTGTGATCAGAAAAGTTCATGCACTCCGGCTTAAATCGAAGGAACGTCAGACCGTTCGTGAAAGGAGCCAAAGGAGATGGCGCAACCGCGCACATTCATACTCCGCCAGTCGGAATACCGTCCTGCCACCATTACTGACGCATTACCGGAAATTGATGAGACACGGGCGACTGCCGTACTGGTGCGGCAGTCAAAAACCGGGGCTGATACGGCGCAGGCGGAAAGCCGGGAAACCCAACTTGGATTACAGGATTACGGCAAGCAGCTCTATCGTAAGCATGAGCCGGACGTGCGGTTATACGATGAGGGGGCCGGAGTGTCCGGGCAGAAACGCATCGACCAGCGGAAAGAACTCGACCGGCTCTATCAGGACATCCATAAGGGGATAATAGGCACTATCGTCCTTGCCAGAGAAGACAGGTTATTCCGCAACAAGCACATGGATCAGGTGGGCGCGTTCACCAAACTTGCCGAAGAAAAGAAAATAAAACTGATTGTCCCTCCTATCTCCTCGGTGGCACAGTATGACGAGACCAGGCTGTATGACTTTACCGTGTACCAAGACCTCCGCGCCTTTCAGGACAAGATGCGCGAAGCCTATGCCTATATTGAGGGGCCAATCAAACATGCCAACCAGTGCAAGCAGAACAAGGCGGATAAAGGGGGATATGACGGGCGATACCTGCCCCCCGGCCTTGCGGTCAAGGGAAAGAAGCAGGATCAGGCCATCGTCATCTATGAACCCTGGGCGCAGGAAATTCGGAAACTCGCGCTCAGGGCGCAGGCGCTCGATTGGGACATGGGAAAGCTCAACCGGGAAGTGGCGCGGAAGGCTTTTCTTTTCCCGGAAATCCCGGAGGAAGACAGGGAGCGGTACATCATCAAGACCAACCTGCCGCATATACCCGGCGTCGGATATAAACCACGCGGGCCGCAGGTCATCAAGCGCTGGCTCACCAATGAGATGTATATAGGATGGTGGCAGCCGGACGAAGACAAGCCGGACACGATCATCGACCATCATCCCGCTATCCTCGACTACGCCCTGTTCGCCGAAGGATATGCGGCGATCAAAGGTTATACGCTGGAGGGTGAGCCAGTGGACAGCCACCGGGGAATAACCCGCATCCGCAAGACCCGCGAAACGCCGCCGGACGGATTGTTTCACGGCAAGCTGATTGCCACGCCACCCTCCCCAGGCAGAACGGCATTCACCACCATTGACGAGGAGCATTACGTCGCGCGCAGCCTGCACGCGGACGGCCTCCTGACCGAGAAACTGTTCCGCCTCCCGGTGGCCGCATTCGACGCCGTGGTTATCGAGCGCCTCAAAGCGCTGGCCGACCAGGACAGGCATATCGCGGGCAGAGTCAAGGCAACGCTGGAACAGGTCTATCACCAGCAATCGGAGGATTTTGTCAGCATCCATGAGCAGTTGCGGGGGATTGAGATACAGCTTGCGGAGAATGCGGAAAAGCGCCTCGATACCAGCAAGAAAGACCCGCTCTATGCCAAACTGCAAGCGCAGGCGGAGGAATTATTGCTCACCCAGGAGCGCCTGGAAGCAAAAATGAAAAAGCTCGGCATTGTGGACAGCCCCGAAGAGATCGCGCAACTCCATTCCCTGCTCGGAAATTTTGACGCGGTATGGCCCACGTTTGATTTAGCTCAGAGGCAGAGAGCGTTCAGCCTGCTCATCAACCGGATAGAGGTGGAGGTGGTTTCGCCCCACTGGCTGCGGCTGTCGATTGACTGGCTCGATGCCATATGCCCGCGCATCGACATTGCTTACCTCTGGAAAGTAACGCCCGCGCGAGGCGACATCTTAAGCGAGGAGGAAGAGGCCATTCTCCGTGAGTATTATCCTCATACCTCGCGGGTGGAAATGTTGCGGCTGTTGCCGGACAGAACCTGGAGGGCCATCCATAGCCACGCCAGTTCCAGAAATATCAGGAGAGCACCTTCCTTCAGAGGACACGCGCTCAAGGAAGAGATTCCCTGGCAGGTGTGCTATCGGGATTTCATGCCAAAACTGGACGGGAACTACCTGTTCAGGGATTACGAAACCACGCTGCACTATATTCAGATAGCCAGCGGCAGCACGATCAGGCTGGAAGCGCCGCTTTACGCGCTGTGGATACTCTCGGAGAAAGTAGAAGATCTGGCGAATCTTTTTGATGGGGATTTGAATACGGAGGCGGTCGCCGTCACCATACCCGTAATCTCGTCGCAGGCGTAGAGCGCTTTGGAGAGCAGATTGTTGCGCGGATGGGTGGCCTGATTGAGATCGTTGTGCGCCAGGATAGCGTAGATAATGCGCTCGTCGTAGCCGTCCTGACGCAGCCACTGAGCGGAGACCTGCGTATGGACATGCAGGTCGGGATTCTCTTCATAGTCGCAATCGTGAAGCAGCCCGGTCATCCCCCACAGCTCCTCATCCTCACCGTATTTGCGGGCATAAAAGCGCATCACAGCCTCAACCGCAAACATATGCTTTTGCAGATTCTCATTTTTTGTATGGGCCGTTACCAGTTTGTATGCGTCTTCACGTGTTGGCATAATTCTCCTCAAAGTGTGATGTTTGAAACCGGGGATTACCTGCCCCCGGGCAGAGTCCCATGCGCCTTCCTGGACCTCAAGCGGGTTAGCCGCTCGTTGCCCTATTATAACATAGTGCAGCACCATCAATTGTAACCCCCTCGCGTATGTGCTAATGGACAGAGAACGAGCCAGATCATGGCTCTATCTCAACTCAGCAAATGCATTCAAGCGTTCATCCAGTCATCCTTATCTGTAGATGAGTATATCTGGCGTGTTAGCTGCAATCGAGGAGGAAATTGTTTATGACCGTGAAGCGCTCATTTTTCATTGCTGCCGCTATGGTCGCCGCGCTGCTCGTCAGCGCCTGCGGCAGCTCCACGAGTACAGGCTCAGGTTCAGGTCCTTATGGTACGGGCGGAGCGAGCACGCCGCAGGCTGCCAGCAGCACGGCGATCATCAAGACCGCAACTGCCACTATCGACGGCAAGTCGGAGACGATCCTGACCGACGCAAAGGGCATGACGCTCTACTACTTTACACCCGATACCAGCACTACCTCCGCCTGCACAGGTACATGCGCACAGAACTGGCCCCCGCTCCTCTTCACCGGCTCCGGTGCTCCAACGGCCGCTGTCACACTGCCCGGCCAGTTATCGGTACTCAAGACCCCCAACGGCCAGCAGGTGTTGTACAACGACCATTTCCTCTACACCTTTGCCGGCGATAGCGCGCCGGGACAGATCAACGGCGAAGGAAAGCTCGGCAAGTGGTTCGTAGCGACAATTGATTTGCAGGCAGGCTCCAGCGCTCCTACTACCACGACCTCGACAGTGATCGTCAAGACCGCGACGGTGACAATCGGTGGCAAGTCGGAGACGATCCTGACCGACGCGAAGGGTATGACGCTCTACTACTTCACGCCGGATACCAGCACTACTTCCGCCTGCACGGGCGGCTGTGCACAGAACTGGCCCCCGCTCCTGTTCACCGGTAGCGGCAGCCCGGCGGCATCCGTGAAGCTGCCAGGCGAACTGGAAGTCTATCAGAACGCCAACGGCAACCAGGTCGTCTATAACGACCATCCTCTCTATACCTTTGCTGGCGATAAGGCGCCCGGTCAAACCAACGGTCAGGGCGTTGGCGGCAAATGGTTTGTGGCAACAATCGATCTGGCGAAGAATACCAACACCGGCACCAGTTCAGGCTATTGAGCCAGATGAGGGATAACAAGTCAGACAACCGCAAGGGTCGTCTCTACATTCCCTGCCGTGCGAAATGTAGAGACGGAACTTGCTTCCGTCTGGTTTGCCTCCACGCCCGTGTCTCCCTTTGAGCGCGGAGGCAGGCAGAGGTCGACGGGAAGCCGCTGCCTGCCTCTGTGTTTATCCCTCCTCAACGCTATTTCTAACCATCCCCAGGAAAGCGCGCAAGGTCGGCGAGGCATTATCTTTGCGCCAGGCCAGGGCCATCTCTACGCCGCTCTGTACTCTCTGTAACTCGCTGTAGGCAACACCGGAGCTGCGCAGGTTGCGGGCGGAGGCAGGGATCAGCGCGATGCCGATGCCGGTTGCAACGAGTCCCAGTATTGTCTGCATCTGAACGGCCTCCTGCGTTATCTCCGGACTGAAGCCTGCTTGCTGGCAAATACTGATGATCTGATCGTAGAGGCCCGGTCCCAGGTGCCGGGGAAAGGTGATAAAGCGCTCGCGAGCCAACTCTTGCAACGAGACCGCTGGCTGCCCGGCCAGAGCGTGGGTTTCGGGGAGGACGGCAATGAGCGGCTCCGTGAGGAAGGACTCGATCATAAGGGTACCATCTGATACCGGCGGGCGCAGCAAACCCACATGGATGCGCCCCTCGTGGAGCGCACGTACCTGCTGGCTCGTTGTCAGTTCACGCAATACCAGTTCTACATCCGGGAAACATTCGTGAAAGCGGCGTATCATCGCGGGCAGTATCTCATAGGACGCCGATCCCACAAAGCCTACCGCAAGCCTGCCAATCTCGCCGCGACCAGCCCGGCGGGCCGCTGTCACCGCCTGCTCAACCTTTGCCAGTGCCTGGCGAACCTCCGGCAAAAATGCCTGCCCCGCTTCGGTAAGCTCCACGCGCCGTTTCGTGCGCCGAAAAAGCTGCACGCCTAACTCCTCTTCGAGTCTCTGGATCTGCTGGCTCAGTGGCGGCTGGGTCATCCCAAGCTTCTGCGCCGCCTTCCCAAAATGCAGCTCTTCGGCGACGGCCGCAAAATAATGCAGGTGCCGCAACTCCATTTTTAATATCTTCCTGATATCAGTTTGCTATGAATAATATATTGGACATCTTGATAATTATATATTACCCTGACTGAGAGAGTGCTGGCTCGCCCCTGCGGCGCTCGTCGGGTATTCAGTGTGATGTGGCAAGGCGCGAAGCGCCTTGCCACATCACACTAAGATATCCCATGCGCGGCTGCGCCGCATAAAATATATCCCGCGAGCGTCGCAGATGCGAGCATGTGATGGTGTTGGAAACCGGATCCCTCTAAGCAGGAATGATAATTGTATAACATAGAAGAGTGAGAGATTTATGAATAGACAATACAAACGCAACATTATCATCACTGGCGGTAACAGCGGTATGGGGCGCGCAATGGCTGAAGCGTTTGTCAGGGTGCAAGACCGCGTGTTCATCATCGGGCGCGACGAGGAGAGATTGCGCGCAACCGAGCAGGCGCTTGAACCGCATGCTGCCTGCTATCGGGCTGACGTGAGCCAGAGGGAGCAGGTTGCCACTACCGTCGCCGAAATCGTCGAGCGCGCCGGGATCATTGATGTGCTGGTCAACGCCGCAGGCTTTACGGGAGGCGTCCTGACCGGTGTGCCGCTCGATGAGGCCGAACGCGAATGGGATGCAACCATCGATGCGAATCTGAAAGGCAGTTTTCTGATGACGATGGCCGTCGCCCCGCATCTGCGGCGTCCCGGCGGGCGCATCATCTTCATCAGTTCGATAGCGGCCTTCACCGGCGGCAGTCGTCCCGGCTCGGCGATCTACGCAGCCTCTAAATCTGGACTGCTCGGTCTGACCTGCGGGTTCGCGCGCGAACTCAGTCCGCAGGGCATCACCGTCAATGCCATCGCGCCCGGCTTCATCGCCAACACCAACTTCACGGGAGCATGGTCGGAGGAGCGTGTGAACGGCATCATCGCTCAGACGCCCGTGGGGCGAGCAGGACACGTCGATGATATCGCCGCCGCCGCGCTCTATCTGGCTTCGCCAGGGGCTTCATTCGTCACAGGCGAGGTGCTCAACGTCAACGGCGGCTGGCTGTTCGGGCATTAATGAACGTTGCCAAACACGTTGGGGCATGTCATCCTTCGCTGCCGCTCAGGATGACATGCCTGCTCGCCCTTTCATTTTCCCGCAGTCACAGGGCGCGGCTTGACGCCCAGGCCCGGTCCGTCGGGCAGGATCAGCTTGCCGTTCTCCACCTTCACGCCCTCGTAGGGATCATTGTCGATCAGCAGGTTGCCATCCAGGTCGGCGTA
>Ga0209810_1003447_pt1 | contig 16621 bp, 16 predicted proteins | sample Coa_R1_7_FD_187159 | JGI IMG/M metagenome (GOLD analysis project Ga0209810, IMG submission 187159) | Surface soil microbial communities from Centralia Pennsylvania, which are recovering from an underground coalmine fire - Coalmine... | ecosystem: Environmental > Terrestrial > Soil > Unclassified...
GCAGCACGCCAGAATGAGATAAACGTCAGCATGGCCGTGGTGGCCACTATGACGCGCGGCAGCGTTACCGTCCGCCTCTTGAGAGATGGCTGGTCTGAAGTGCTATTGCCCATTGATGGGTGCGCCGGGGATATAGTCGGTGGCGCCGATGAATAAAAATTGGAAGTTTAACACGTGTGACTGCCCCGCATTGGGGTAAACCGATATAATCTCACAACTGCGTACCGGATTGGAACTGATTTTTCCGGCTCGTGCATTGGCTGTTTTCTTTCCGACGAAAATGCCCCACACGGAGAATGATAGCAGGGAGAACTGAGAAAATCATGCCACGCCGCAGATGTTTAAAGAAGGCAAGTAAAAAACTCATGTGCGCCTGAGTTTAAGCCGGGTTGAGCAAGGTGTTCTGCAAAGGTGTAGAATGCCCCTCTGCCGGGGGCGGCTGAACTGCCGTAATTTCGGGGGGAGAACCTGTGACCCGACGCTCTTGACAACACGAAGGAGGGATTTGAGATGTCCGAGGGGCAAGTAGACGATTTGCTGGCCGTCCTAAATGCAGAAAGCCAGAAGGGTGGCAAGCCAAAAAAGGTCTTCGTCATTACTGACATGGAAGGGGTATCTGGAGTATTCAGCAGTGAACTGCAATGCGAACCCCTCGAGAGCCCGCGCTTCCAGGAAGCTCGCAAGCTGCTCACGGGCGAAGTCAACGCGGCCGTTGACGGATTGCTCGCAGGCGGCGCAACGGGCGTAGTCGTTTGGGACGGGCATGACAGCAGCCGGTCGCTCTCGGCGCTCGACATCAACCCCAAGGCCCTTCTGCTGACTGGGCAGCCCGTGGCCCCGACGCTGGAACTTGATCCTTCTTACGCTGCCATGGTTTTCATTGGTCAGCATGCGATGGCTGGCGCAATGAACGGAATTCTGAACCACTCATTCAGTTCGCTGGGGATCGAAAACATATGGATCAACAATAAGCCCGTGGGTGAAATCGGTGTGCGAGTCATGCTGGCGGGGACGTTTGGCGTTCCGGCAATTATGCTTTCAGGCGACGCGGCAGCCTGCGAGGAACTTCATGCGCTTGTGCCGCAGGCCGAGTGTGCAGCGGTGAAGTCAGGCGCCAGCCGGACGGCAGGCTTCATGCTGCCTCATCCTGCGGCCTGTGCCTTGATTCGCGAAAAAGCCCGGAAGGCTATGGAGCGCGTTGGTGAAATTCCTCCTTATCGCATAGAAGGGCCGGTGGAAGCAAGAATCCAGTTCACAACTCGAGGCGTGCAGTATTTCCAGGCGCGCGAAGGCGTCGAGCAAATTGACGAGCGCACGTGGGCCTTTCGAGGGAAAGACCTCAAAGACGCCTGGCTGAAGTATTCCCCTTCTTTTTAGTATCAAGTTTTCGATTGGCTCGAACAATCGCCTGCAATGCGGCCGATCACCGTTCCGCCCTGTGTTTCCACCTGGGTTTGCGTGACAGAGCGTACCGGCGGATTTTCCGGGTATGAAGGGCGGACCGCCCTTCATTAGAGTTTTCAGCCACCGCCCGAGGGCGCGCACGAGGCGCTCGAAGCCCGGGCCGAAGTTCCCGAAGTGGCGAAAGTGGAAAACTGCTGTGTGGTCTTCTTCCATCCGCAATGCGGACATGCGGGTGATGGCTGGTTCTTGCCGAGCACGAGTTTTTCAAAGGTCTTCTTGCACTTCTGACAAGTGTATTCGAAGATTGGCATAGAGAGCTTTTACCTGCAATCTTTCTTGTTCGAGGCGGCGTCCTGGCCCGACCGGGCCGGTGGACGGACCGATCACGTGAATTGCGACACGCCGGGAATCCTGGGCAGGACAAGAAACCAGACGACCAGAAAAACGATGAACAAAATTATGCCTTCCATCAATGCAATTATACACCACTTGCCTGTTCCAGTGGCCTGTGGAAGGCTTGTCACGTGCAGATGGAAGATCGGAGCAGACCCACGCTGCCCTTTTTCGCTTACACTTTCTCCCATGCCTTCGCTTGCCCGGGGGATTAAAGGCGTGATAGATTGCGAAGCCTTGTATGGCGAGAGAAAAGCCTTTTGATCGATAGCCTGCATTGATGACAGGATACGGAGACTTGCATGGACCCTTTGGAAAAAGTTGAGATTGGGAGGACGGGACTGCGGGTAACGCGCCTGGGTCTTGGCGGAGCGCCGCTGGGCGGCCTGTTTCAGGACGTTCAGGGTGAAGACGCCGTCGCCACTGTCCGGCGCGCACTCGAAATCGGCATTAATTTCTTCGACACAGCTCCGCTATATGGGCACGGAAAAAGCGAAATATGGATGGGGAAGGCGCTTGCCAATGTTCCTGCTGATTCCCGAGTGCTTGCCACTAAAGTGGGTCGCTTGCTGGAACCGGTTGGTCCCGGGTCGCTCGAGAAGGACGAATTCGATAATCCGGCGCCATTCAAGCCGGTGTTTGATTTCAGCTATGACGGTGTGATGCGGTCATTTAGAGAAAGTCTGAAGCGTCTGAACTTTGATCGCGTCGAAATCCTGCATATTCATGATCCCGATAACCACTTCGAGCAGGCGATCGAAGGCGCCTATCCTGCACTTGACCAACTCCGGAAGGAAGGTCGCATCAAGGCCGTTGGCGCAGGGATGAACCAGGCTGAAATGCTGGCCCGGTTTGCGCGCGAAGGCAACTTTGATTGTTTTCTGCTGGCAGGGCGCTACACGCTGATTGACCACACAGGCCTCAAGGAACTGCTGCCGCTTTGCGTCGAGAAGGGAATCAGCATTATCATCGGCGGGCCTTACAACAGCGGTGTGCTGGCCACGGGAGCGCGTCCCGGCGCCAAGTTCAACTACGCCGACGCGCCACCCGAAATTCTGGACAAAGTGCGGGTCGTTGAAGAAATCTGCGCGCGCCACCAGGTTCCCATGAAGGCTGCGGCCTTGCAGTTTCCGCTGGCCCATCCGGCAGTGGTGTCAGTGATTCCCGGAGCTCGCTCGGTCGCTGAACTTGAAGAGAATTTCCGCCTGATCCGCCAGCCCATCCCGGCCGTGTTCTGGGCCGACCTCCGGAAGGCTGGAATCATTCCGCCTGAAGCGCCGACGCCTGAAGGTGAGTAATCGACCAATATGAAGATCGAAGCCGAGTCTGTTTGCGCCATCGGCTCTTTGCGATTGTCTGCTGAGGGTGGGCTGTGGTTACTCGAGGCACAGAATGCCTTTGATGTAATCCTTGCGGTGGAAATCCTGCGCAAAGGCACGGGGAATTTCTTCAAGGCTCGTGTACCTGTGCGTCACAAGCGGAGCCACCTGAATTGCTCCTGAGGAGACTAATTCTCGCGCCCGACGGTAAGTCGTGGGGCGGCCATCGGGGTCAAACCCGCCGGAGGCACCTACGGCCGCAACGAAGACAGGTTCGAGAAAAAGAATGTTTCCGAGCACGCTGATGTCTCGTCCCTGATGCCCGTGACCGTAAAGCAGCACTGTGGCCTGCTTGCGGATCAGGCTGGGCATCTGCTCAAAGATGATGCTGTTTCCACAAGCTTCGATCAGATAGTGGATTTTCTCGCCGTGGGTCAATTCCTGAACAGCCTCGCGCAAGTCCTGCTGCGCCACGTTTACGGGCGTTCCTCCGAATTTTCGCACCAGGTCCAGGTTGATTTCGCGCAGATCGCTCACCAGGATAAGCCCGTCGAAGTGCACAACATTTCGAAGGTACTGAAGAAAGTAGATGCCGGCCGGGCCCGCGCCGCAGATCAGGATGTTTCGAATGCGTTCATCCCCGTCGAAGGTATAACGTGCGCTTGCCTGTCGGACGCGTTCGCTTGAGTGCAGCACGCAGCCGACAGGCTCAACTAACGCCGCCCAGTCCATCGGCACACCATTTGAGAGAAGACAATTGGGCGCCGGCATCGCGATGTATTCGGCAAGCGCTCCCTGCAAACCCGTGATTCCATGCTCGCCGTAAAATTGACACTGGTGCGAATCTCCTGTGGCACAGTATTCACACAGAGCTTTCTGCCGGCGGCTGACGCAATTAATTCCCTGATCGCACAGGACCCGGTCACCCGGCTTCAAATCGGTGACTTCCTTTCCAACTTCCAACACCTCTCCGCTGAACTCATGCCCAAGAATTTGGGGCTGCTCGGCAAACGGAATCTGCCTTCCCTGAGCATCCAGATTGTAATTGCCGTGGCCTTTGTAGATGTGAAGATCGGTGCCGCACACGCCCACCGCTTTGACTTTCAGCATGACTTCATTGGGTGCGAGAGTTGGATCAGGAACTTCTCGGACCACGAGCTTTTCCACGTCTTCCAGAACGGCTGCTTTCATTTTTCCTCATGCCTCCAGGTCGCTGACATCGAGCTTGCCTTGCATGTGGAGGCGATCAAATATCTCTGCGGTTTCGTGGATACCTTCTTCGAGAGGTGTGCGCGGGATGTCGCCGATATCGCGCAACAGGGCGCTGTCATCAAAATCGAAAGCAATAGGGATCGGCTTACCCTCGGCGTGGATCAATTCCTTTGACTGTGGCAGAAGGCGACGCAGGGTGGCAAGAAAGGCATCCATCTGGATAACGGCGCCCCGCAGCGTGTAAGTCTTTGCGCCTTCGATTGGGGCCTCAGCGCAGCGCAGGAATACCTCCGCTGTATCGCTGGCGTACTGCATGTCGAAGCCTCCCGTGAAGCGGATGGTATAGGGACGTCCAACAATGGAAGCCTTGATGGCCTTCGTGGGACCGGAAGTGATTCCCTGATCTCTGCCCACGCCATAGACGGTGCCGGGCCTCAAGCCGACGCTCGAAATGCCGTCATTCAGATAATAAACACGCGCGTTCCCCTCGTTGGCCTGTTTGAAAACCCCGTAATGAGTGTTGGGCTGCAACGGTGCGCCTTCGGGAACTTTTGCGCGGCCATAGAATTCCTCAGGGCCGAACACGGCCACTGAACTTGCGTAGACGATGCGCTTGACCAGATCACGCCGCCTGCGCACCACTTCAAACGCGTTAATAGTCCCAACGACATTTACCATGGCCCCTAACCGTGGATTGGCGGCGCAGGCCGGGACCTGTAAAGCAGCCAGGTGGATCAGGTGGGTAATCCCATTGTCTGCGACGGCGCGGTCAAGTTCGTCAAAATTCGTGATGTCCCCCTGGATAAAACGGATCTTTTGCCTTTGTTCATCCGTAAGCAGTTGCTCCAGCCTGTGGGCTTTGGGGTCAAGATCATAAATCCATGGCGTTTTTCCCCGCTCAATAAGCCTTTTGACAATCCATGAGCCTATAAAGCCTTTGGCCCCGGTAAGAAGAAAACGGCAGCATTCAGTTGAGGCACTCGAGTTTGTTTCCATGCGCAAGATTATATTGGGTTGGGATCGTGCTTTCCAAAGCAAAAAAGACGCGTGTTTGGACGAACCTCAAGTATTGCTGCCAATGCAAGAGAAGTTTGGGAGTAATTGCAGGCACCAGCGGCAGGGGCTATGCTACGTGCGGGCCGTCGGGTGATAATGGAAGCTGTCGATGAATTCCCGCCAATCATCCGCGGGAGATCCTTATCGACGGATCTACCGGCCCCAGAGCATGGAAACAGAAGAGGGCTATCGCCCGCGGGTCCGCCGGTCCGGGATTGAATTTGCAGTCGAACATGAAAATGAGCATTCGCCCGCTGCGTGGTCGCTTTAACCTGTTTGCTGTCGCAATGGGTGCATTTGTTGCTGCCTTGTTGTTCGTACAGGCGGCAGACGCGGAGAAGCCCCGGGATTTACGCCCGCAGGGATACGTTAACGACTTTGCAGGTGTTATCAATCCTGAAACACAGCAGAAATTGAATGCGATCTGTAGCGAAGTGGACCAGAAAGCCCAGGCACAGATCGCCGTTGTTACAGTGAAATCGCTTGAAGGCGAGCCCATCGAAGATTTTTCCATCGACCTGGCCACTCGCTGGGGCATTGGGCCCAGGCAAAAAGACCGGGGCGTAATGATTCTTCTCGCGCCGAATGATCGTCAATATCGTTTTGAAGTCGGATACGGCCTGGAGCCCATTTTGCCCGACGGACTGGTGGGCGATTTTGGGCGGCAGGCGAAACCGCTGCTGCGCGAAGGCAATTACAGTGGAGCGCTTTTGTTGATGACAGAGCGAGTGGCCTCAGTGATTGCCAAGGACCGCGGCATTAAGCTCAGTTCCCTTACAGAACCGCCCGAAAGTCCTTCAGCAGGCGAAGCGGAGGCTCCGCCTGGAGAGGGCCAGAACCTTATCGCACCCCTGCTGCTTTTCCTTTTTCTTGTTTTTTTCCCGCTGATCGGATTCATCGCCCGCCTTTTGGGCGGACGACGCCGGCGCGGGGCGCACAGCGTCTGGTGGTGGGGAGGACCATGGTTTATGGGAGGAGGCGGGTGGAGTGGCGGATCATGGGGCGGAGGCGGATTTGGCGGAGGTGGCGGTTTTGGGGGATTCGGAGGCGGTTCGTTTGGTGGCGGCGGAGCGAGCGGAAGCTGGTAGCGCGGAGCGAAAACCATGGAGAAATTGCTGGCGGAGTTGAAGGAAAAACTGCTGGCTGGTGCCGGAGCGAACTTGAAGGCCGTGGTGCTTTTTGGTTCGGCGGCGCGAGGTGAATATCACAAGCTGCACTCGGATTTGAATGTCCTTTGCCTGGTTGGACGCGCTGGGGCGGCCGACCTTGAAGCGCTGCATGAGGCGGCTGTGTGGTGGCGAAGAAAGAAGCATCCGGTCCCGCAGATTTTTACGATGGAGGAATTGCGGGCCTCGGCGGACATCTTCGCCATCGAATTGCTCGATATGAAGCTGCATCACAGGATGATTTACGGCGACGACTTTTTCGACGAACTGACCGTGCCCATGCAACTGCACCGACTCCAGGTTGAGCGCGAATTGCGGACAAACTGGATAAAACTGCGGCAGGGAATTCTGCTCGCTCCCAGAAAAGATAAGATCATTATGGGCCTGATGGACGCCTCCTTGTCTGCGTTTCTCACACTGTTCCGGCACGCCTTGATTGCGCTGGGCGAAAGTCCGCCGGCAGGAAGACGCGAGGTTGTGGCCGAGGTCGCGCGATTGACGGGCGGGAAGCCGGAGGCTTTCTGGTCAGTGCTCGACGTCCGCGAAGGGAGGCGGAACGCGCGTGATGTGAATGCGAGGGAGACTCTGCGTGGGTACCTGGAATTTGTCGAGCGCGTAACGGATGAAGTGGACCGCAGGCTGGCCGGTGGAGCTTAAGCGCCTGAAGCCAGCCAAATCCGCAGGTTCGCGTACTTTTGGAGGAGTGCGATGAAGAAAGGTTGGATTGTGCTGGTTGTTGTTGTACTGCTTGCCGTAATTATCGGTGGAATGTATGTCAGCGCGCGAAATACCATGGTGCGGAAAAATGAAGCGATCAAATCGGACTGGGCCCAGGTCTCGGTCGTGCTCGAGCGGCGGGCCGATCTAATTCCCAATCTTGTGGCCACAGTGAAGGGCGTCGCCGCGCAGGAAGTTACTGTCTTTACAGCCGTGGCCAATGCGCGCGCGAATCTGATGAACGCCCAGACGCCCAAGGATAAGATCGCAGCGAACCAGCAACTGGACGGCGCGCTGGCGAAAGTGCTGGCCCTGACGGAGAATTATCCTCAACTCAGGTCCAACGAAAGTTTTCTAAGGCTGCAGGATGAACTGGCGGGCACGGAAAACCGCATTGCCGTGGAGCGCCGCAGATACGACGATGCAATCCAGGACTATAACGCTTACATCGGGCAGTTCCCGAACAACATTTTTGCGCGCTGGGCGGGCTTCCAGCGGAACGATGCATACTTTGCGGCAACGGCGGAAGCACAGCAGGTGCCGAAGGTGGAATTCCCGGCGGCAAAGCAATAAATTATGCCGCACGGAGACAAACCTCATGCGCAAGAGAGTCCGGCCCGGGCGCAATGACACAGACCTATCAAAAATATGTCATTGGCGCGCCGGTGTGCCTTTAACCACATCTTCAAAGAGTCGCCCTCTGTCCCTGTCAGTAACCAGATAGCGTGAAAGGGCCATGATGTTGTCAGAGTCGCCGGCGTGCCTGCCGTTAAGGGCAAAGGCTGCGATGTATCCATCGCGCGAAGCCTTTTGAATGAGTTCGTTGTCATAAATACCAAACGGCCACGCAAGCAACGAAAGGTTGATTCCGAGCTTTTTATCCAGGACTTCTCGTGAGCGCAGAAGCTGGGTATCCACGAACTTTTCGTATTGAATTGGCGTCAAACGCCTCTTTTCGATTTTGAAATTGGGATGCCAGTACGTGTGGGACTCAATGTCAAAAAGCCCGGTGGCTTTGAGCGCGCGCAATTGCGCCCACGTCATTGCATAAGATGCGTTGGAAATAGCCGATGGGTAGATGAACAACGTCACCGGAATGCGGTACTGTTCCACAAGCGGGAGCGCATACTTATACACAGTCTCGTTACCGTCATCCATCGTGACGATCACGGACCGAGGCGGAGGCGGGGGGGCTTTCCCGAGTCGATACGCGACGTAGCGGGAAAGCGGGATGAAGTGATAGCCATTTTGGGTCAAGTACTGGAGCTGAAACTTGAACACCGGGAGCGTTACTGTCATGCTGTCAGCGCGAAATGTGTTGAAGCGGTGGTAGGCGAGGATGAGGACTTCGTGCTCCGGGCGACTTTCAGTCGTCCGCACTCGTGCTGGCAACGGACTGCTGATCAGGATTGCAACAAGGGATATCTTAAGAAGGAAGCCGTCTTTCATAGTTAAGAGTGTGGCGAACCGTATCGAGCGGACCGCTGGCACAAAACCTCAGGATGAACTGTATCTGCACTTCCGTCAATTCTTATTTTGACCAGGATCGGTCTTCCAGCCAAGTGGGTTACAAATCGGAGGGCTGCGGGTCTGTGCTAGAATTCTTCCGGCCGCGACAGGTTCGTCAGGGGCACGAAATCTTATGAAATCTAAGCCGTTCAAAACACTCAACGAATTGTTTCTCCAGGCGATGGGGAACCACCAGAAGCCCGCTGCTTTCCTCACCAAAGTGGAAGGCAAATACCGCGGGATTTCCTCCCGCGACGTGCTTTTGAAGGTCTCGGCGTTTGCCAGGTTTCTTGCCGGGATGGGCGTAAGCCGCGGAGACCGGGTCGCACTCCTGTCAGAAAACCGCCTGGAATGGGCGCTGACGGATTACGCCATCCTGGGGCTCGGGGCGGTCACAGTCCCTCTATATTCCACGCTGCTGGAAGGTGACATCGAGTTTATCCTTCGCGATTCCGGGTCCACAGGCGTTATTGTCTCTACGCGCGACCAACTGAAGAAAGTCCTTGCCGTCCGACCCCACTTGCCCGACCTGAAGTTCGTCATTGCAATGGACTGTGATCCGGGGGAATTCCAGGATGTCTTTTGCTGGAAGGAAGCTATCGAAAGCCAATATGCAAAAGGGCACGGCATTACTGATTCGTTCAGTGAGCAGGCGCTTCGCACGCGACCGGAACACGTGGCAACCATCGTTTATACTTCCGGCACGACGGGCGCGTTCAAGGGCGTTGTGCTGACGCACGCCAACATCACCTCTAATATTCATGCCTGCGACCGTCTCTTTGACTTTCACAGCGGGGACACCGGTATGTCATTTCTTCCGCTCGCCCACATTTTTGAGCGGATGATTGACTTCTATTATCTTGCCCAGGGCGTTTCCATCGCCTACGCGGAGAACTACGATTCGTTGCCTCAGAACCTGCGCGAAGTCCGCCCAACACTGATGGCGGTTGTGCCACGTTTGGTAGAAAAAATCCAGGAAAAGATCATGGAGGAAGTACGGCATTTGCCGCCCTCCAAGCAACGGCTCTTCGCCTGGGCCCTCCGCACGGGTCGGGCGTGGTTTCCTTACAAGCTGGAAAATCGTGCGGCGCCTCTCGGATTGACAGTATTGCACGCGATTGCAGGGAAGCTCGTTTATTCCAAGATCCGCTCGCAAATGGGTGGGCGCCTGCGGCTGCTGATTTCCGGCGCGGCCCCGCTGAGCAAAGAACTGGCAGAATTTTTCTTTGCCATCGGCATCCCGATTTATGAAGGATACGGGTTGACGGAAACTTCGCCCGTGATTGCTGTCAATTATCCGGGCGCGGTTAAGCTTGGTACGGTGGGCCGCGTGATTCCCGGAGTCGAGGTGAAACTCAGTGAAGAGGTCGAGAACAGCAGAGGGAGAACAGGCCGCGAAATCCTGGTCCGAGGACCGAATGTGACACCGGGCTATTACCACCAGGATGAACGCAACGGAGAAGCTTTTGCCGACGGCTGGTTTCATACCGGCGATCTCGGCATGATCGACGGGGAAGGCTTCCTCTCGATCACCGGGCGCAAGAAAAACCTCTTCAAGACTTCCGGCGGTAAATATGTCTCGCCCGAAAAGCTGGAAAACCTTTTTCAGGGCCACCGTTACGTTGCCCAGCTTGTCGTGCTGGGTGATTCCAGAAAATTCGTCGGCGCCCTGATTGTGCCCAACTTCGCAGCTTTAGAGGGTTATGCCCGAGAACAGGGAATAGCTTTCGCCAATCGCGACGACCTTGTTAAGAATGACAATATCCGGGCCTTCATGCAGCAGCAGGTCGATCAAGCCTGCCAACACCTGCCGCCGCACGAGCGTATCCGCCAGATCGCTCTGCTCCCTAAGGAACTCACTATCGCTTCAGGAGAGCTTTCGGCCACGCTAAAAGTCAAACGCAACGTAGTGGAAGATCGCTACCGTGATCTGATCGAAGAACTCTTTTCACGCCGCCCGCCCGCCGTGCAGGAAGTTGCTGCGAGTTAGTCACCGGGCCTTCGCAGCCCTCCGAACAGCAAAGCACCGTGACGACCCGCGCCTGCGGAAGAAAACATGGATCATCCTGTTGACTTTTCGTTCCGGTCAGCGGTCTATTCGGTCATGAAATCCCGATTTTTGCCGATGGAAGGCTTGGAAGGCGGCTCCAGCGATAACGACACATAAGGTGCGTGGCTTGAGTTCGCAGCAGAAGGCAGGTTAAACCCGATCGCGCTGTTATTAAAGTATTCAATAACAAATCACATATGAAGCTGTCCCCACGGTTTGCTGATATTGGTACTTCTGTCCTATGGCGCTGCGTCTTCGAGAGTGGTGAGATGGATGGGTGGTTTGAAGGCATCCTCTCGGGCGAGGCGACTCCGGCCAGGGTAATTCGGCGGGAAGAAGGTGCTTAATGTTTTTGGTGACTCCCGGAATGAATCGAATAGTTGAGCTTCTGGCTTTTATCGTGGCAACGTACTTCCCGGTTGCATTACTGACCTGGCTGGTCATTGACAAGTTTTTCGCTACAGAAGAAGCTGATGGTCGCTCTGGCCACCAGCCACAAGCCAAGCAGCAACCGAAGCACACGCGCGCCGGCCAACCCAGACCCGAAGCATGAGGTGTCCGGAGGTTGCCAGGCGGGGCACGCGCTTCATCGCGTTTCACTTCTACCTGCAGGCGTGCCATTCCATCAATTCAGGCGAAACAGTTCTGTAATCGTTGCCATAATCCCAGCATGGTTCCAGCGTGCCGGGACTTCTCATTGTCTCGAATTCCAGACTGTGTTAAGTATAAATCTATTCTGGAGCGCGAACCTCCGTTGCGTTTGAGTCGGCGGGCCCGTCTTCCAGCGCGCCTGATCCTGGTGGTTTTACGGCGGAATATTCGGGAGATCATCCATGGCTACGTGCGCAAAATGTGGGGCAATTCTGAGCAGCGATGCGGTTTTCTGCAGTTCATGTGGCTCATCGACCGGCGCTGGCACGCCGCCTGCCTCGGGGTCCGGCTTGAATTTCCCGGGAATTGCCGCAAATGTAGCCGGATTGTTGTGCTATTTGCTGTGGCCGGTGGCGAGCATCTTCTTTCTGATTGCGGGGCCGTACAACAAAGACAAGTTTGTGCGTTTCCATGCGTACCAGTCATTGCTGCTGGGTGTTGTGGCCATCGCGGTGGGTTTTGCCCTCTCCATATTGACTGCGATCGTGGGGCTGATCCCCATCCTCGGCTGGCTGGTCAGTTCGATCGCGTGGATCATCTTCGCTCTGTGCCTGTTGGCGCTGGCCGTCTTGATGATGTCCAAGGCCTATAACGGCGAGCGGTACAAACTTCCTGTGATTGGCGACGTGGCCTTCCGAAACGCAGAGAAGACGTAGCATTCTTGTATTGTTTTACAGGTACGGAGGCTGTTGGACTGATGGCGATGGCAGGCGCTGCATCCCCGTATCTCCCATTTTCATCCGGGCGGGACCAGTAGCGTTGCCCGCAGTGGCTTCAGAACGGAAGAGTTGAATTTCCACGTCACGGAGGCGTCCCGCATTGTCGGGAACAGCGGGGGCCGGATCCGTAATCTCGTCGACATTCCCAGAACGAGTCTATGGTTCAAACGGAACTCATAACTATTGGAAGCCGGAAGTGAGGCGCGTTTCGGGAATGTTACAGCTTCCCTGTCACTTTCCCGCTGCTGACAGGCGCGGCCAGGATTGAAAAAGCCCTCGTAACGGCGGGGCTCCTGATGCATTTGAGCCTCGAGGTTCGAGACCGCGTTCTCATATTTCTGGAGAAGATGAGAACTCTCACCGATAACGGCCGCAGCACGCCTCCCGCAAGGGTGAACGATTGTTCCGCAGTTCTCAATCCCAATCAACTGCGATTCCTGGGTTGATGAAGAAGCTGTCTTCGGCGGCAACAATGCGGTAAACTTAATGAACGCGAGTGGACGCGAACTGAAGGTCTGTACCCTGTCCAATCGCGCCAACCGCTTGGTTCTGAAAAACGCGCCTGTAGCTCAGTTGGATAGAGCGGCAGACTTCGAATCTGTAGGCCGGGGGTTCGAGTCCCTCCAGGCGCGCCATCCTTTCGTGTTGAGCGACCGATTCTTCCGGCTCCATTATGAGCCAGCTTATGGAAGCAGCTGACAACGGAAAACGCTGATTGTACTCCTGCGTGCCGCGAAGCCGGACAACAGTCCACTCATTTAAAGTACCCGTTGCAGAAACACATCAGAGCGCTGAGTTGTACGCTGTAGCAGCACGGATGGAACTCCGGAGGCAAGAATAAACGCGATGCTGCATCGATGGAGGCGGCAAATCCCATTGCAGTATCGTGTGGAAGGTGCTAAACACGGATTTGCAGGTGGAGCGGATCAGGGAGGCGGTTACCCATGAATTTGCACAAACGAGTAAAACCAATCGTCGTGCTGACATTTCTTGCGGGGTTGCTGACCAGCGGCAGGACGTTTGCCCTGCGGGCCGGCGCGGCAAAGACTGTGATCACGCCTGACGTACATGCGGGAACGGTTTACATGGCCGGGTTTGGCTTCAATCGCGTGGCGAGCGGGGTTCATGACAATCTCTACGCGCGATGTCTGGCGCTGGGTGCCGGTGATAAGACACTCGTGATCTGCGCTGCCGACCTGATCGGTCTTTTTCATCAGGATGTATTGCGCGTGCGCGAGAAGGTGAGCGCCCGGCTTCCCGATGTCACCCAGGTGATCGTCGCCTCGACACACGACCACGAGGGGCCGGATACCCTGGGCCTTTGGGGGCCCGGGCCGCTCCGATCGGGCGTGGACCTGAAGTATCTCGACTCAGTTGTTGACCGCATCGCCGAAACGGCAGTGGCGGCCGTCAGGAACATGCAGGAAGCGCGCATGACGCTCGCCCGCAATGATTCGCCTTTGCTGGCGCTGTTGCAGGATGACAGCCGGCCGCCCTATGTCAAGGACCCCTATCTTTTCGTGATGCGCCTCGATTCCGCGACAACCGGCAAGACAATCGCCACGCTCATCAACTGGAGCGACCATCCTGAAACACTGGACAGCGGGAACACTCTGATCACCGCGGACTATCCTCACTGGTTATGCCACTACGTCGAGCAGCACGGGGGCGGTACAACGGTGTTCATGAACGGTTCCATCGGCGGGCTGCTCTCGACGCTTGGCGATCAGGTCTCGCTCCTCGATCCCGAAACCGGCGAGGTCGCAAAAGACGCTACCTGGAGGAAAGCTGAACTGGTGGGAAACATGGTCGGCGAAATGGCCGTGCGGGCCCTGCGCAACGAAGGGCGCGCCGTCAGCGTTGATTCGATCATCATCAGGCAGTCAACTTTCGATATTCCTCTGAGCAATCAACTGTTCCGGCTCGACGAAGGCATGGGGGTCTTTGGTTATTCACGACCCCTCTATACCGACGGCAAACCTGACATGGCGACCGAGCATAGGCCCGTCGCTTTTCTCAGCGAACTCATTGAAAAATACGCGGGCGGCAATGCGGCGGAGGCGGCGGCAATCGAGAAGCAACTCGGCAGCCTCAAAGCGGTGAAATATGCGGCAGGGCGCGACATCCGCACCGAGGTGGATTACATTCAGCTTCTTGACAGGAACCACGTCGTGGCTGAGATCGCGACGGTCCCCGGAGAGATTTATCCGGAACTGGTGAACGGCGGCATCACGCGCTATCCCGGGGCCGACTATCCCGAGGCGCCTTTCGAGCCTGCGATTCGCACGCACCTGAAGAGCCGCTATCAATTCATCTTCGGTCTTGCGAATGACGAGATCGGATACATTATTCCACGGGCCGAATGGGACAACGCGCCGCCGTGGCTGCTGAACAGGCCCCACCGCTGGTACGGGGAAATCAACTCCATCGGGCCGGACGCCGCTCCGGCCGTCACGCGCTCGCTTGTGAAACTGATCGACGAAAAGTAAACGCGTAATTCTCAACCCGCGCGGCGTCTGTGCCGCCTGCAAGCCGAAAATCCTCCAGCTTTCCAACGCCGCGATCTGCCGATCACACGGCGCTACAGCATGGCCAGGAAATCCTTCCAAGGCGTGGCCGGAAGGGTTTCCGTCGTGGAATGTCCGTAGGCGCGGATCAGCATGGCGGCTTTTTCGACCTGCTTGGGATCATCTGACTCGATAATGTCCACAACGTCAAAGCGTCCCATTGTGGCAAAACTCTGCTTCCAGTGGACGCCGGGACACTCACTCTTGATCTTCGATGAAACCGTGTCGGCCAATTTTTTGAAATCCTTTGGATCGCGGAACGCTTCAGGGGAAAACCTGCTGAGGACAACGTAAGTTGCCATTGTGCACCTCCTCTCACAGTATGTTTCGGTCAATGCGGTCTGTTTGCAGGGCAGGGAACCAGCCGGAACGGCTGCGGTCAGGGACGTGGATGCGGTCCTTTTGCCGAATGACCATGGAGCACCCGAAAAAACAGGAACTCAGGGTCACACCCAAATCTTTTCTGGTCTCTTTAAGAAAAAGTATCGCCCAGCGTCATCGTTCTTGCAAGAGGAGTTGAATTGCGGCCGCTTCTTCGAGCCAGGGAAGCCGGAAGAGATTTTTTGCCGTCACCTCATTTTGAAAGTCGCGGGTCTGTTTTTGCCAGGGATTCGGCAACGTAGCGCGAGAAGGCTTCCGCCAGCTTCGTTGTGACGAGGCCGCCGGGCTGACCGATTTTGTGGCCTTCAATTTCGGAAACAGGCTGCACTTCGCGCGTGGTTGAGCTGATGAAGACCTCGTCGGCCGTAAATAAATCCTGAGTTGTCATCGTTGCCTCCCGAACGCGCACGCCGGCTTCGACGCCGATTTGAAGCAGGACCGCACGAGTTACGCCGGGAAGGCATCCCGCTGTGAGCGGCGGCGTGATGGCCTCTCCGTTGCGAACGCAGAAGATGTTTGCGGCCGTGCATTCGGCCACTTCATCCCGTTCGTTCAGCAGGATGACCTCGTCAAATCCCCTTTTCACGGCTTGATTCAGCATCCAGACGTTCTGGAGCCAGGAAGTCACTTTGACTCCCGCGAGCGGGCTTGCCGCATAGCGACCATGGGGTTGCAATGCCAGGCGGACCGGGCCCTCCCGTTTGGGGAGATCGGCCGTGTAGAGGATCAGGTCAACATCAGGTTCGGATTCATCGCTGATCCAGTAGCCGACTTTGTTGTAGATAAAGTAGATTCGTGCGCAGCCATTATTAACTCGGTTGGCATCAATTAGTGTCGCAAGATGCTTCGAGACGGTGTCCGCGTGCCATCCAATGGGGATTTCCAGCTTGTTTGCATCGGTCATGAGCCGGTGCCAGTGGTGGTCAAACGCGAAGGAGCGACCGCCATAAATCCGAATGGTTGTGAACACGCCCCAGCCGTTCAGCAGTCCCGCCTGCCCGGGAGAGAGCCGGACCTCATCGATAGGAACAAGTCGGTCATTGTGATAGACGAATTTGTGCAGCATTTTTCTGCTCAGCGGTCGTGAATAAGGTTCTGCGGACGTTCAACCCGCTCACGGTCGTGACGACGCAATATCCGTGCCGACGTCGCGTGATACGCCGCATGTTCACCATAGTGCTGTCCGCCTGCGTCGAGTGTCAACCCCGGTGCACCTAAAAGATAATTCCGGCCCGCCTGGATGGCCTCATGGGTCGCGAGCTTCCTCCCATCAACTGCGTTCTGCCCTGAGGCGGTTTGTGATATGTTTTGAGTTCGACGCACATTGTTGAGCGAAGGTCGCGTTGCATCTATGAAAATCGGGCTTGTTTCAGACACTCACGGCTACTTTGATCCTCAATTGCCGGCCCTGCTGTCCGGCGTCGATTCAATCCTGCATGCCGGAGACGTCGGCTCGCGTGCTGTGCTCGATGACCTT
>Ga0209810_1003450_pt1 | contig 16617 bp, 12 predicted proteins | sample Coa_R1_7_FD_187159 | JGI IMG/M metagenome (GOLD analysis project Ga0209810, IMG submission 187159) | Surface soil microbial communities from Centralia Pennsylvania, which are recovering from an underground coalmine fire - Coalmine... | ecosystem: Environmental > Terrestrial > Soil > Unclassified...
CGTCGCGTGGTACGTTAGGACAAAAGCGATGGCCTCGCTTAAGATCCAGGCGAAGACCGCCCAGTCGATCGGGTTTACCCCGCCCGTGAGGAACAACCTGCGTTGTCCGAACCACCTCCCGGTCACGCGTGCGAGCCCGGCTAATACCAAAATTCTGGAAGTGAACCAGTGCGCCCCGAACGCATAGATCTCCTGGCTGGCGGGAATCAAAAAGATTCCAGCCAGGAACGGCAGGACCATATATCGCTTTGGCAGGACATACATAAGCACGATCGCGGCCAGCATGATTGTCAGATATGCCAAACTGAGCGCCGTATCGTGAAGGCCGCCACCGAATACGTGGTTTTCACCGGGCGCTTGATATGGACCCATATGAGTTCTGCCAGTCGGTCATATAAGGCGTGTTCCGGTTGTGCACGGACTGAACAATGAACGCTTCCAGGCACGTCACGCTCCGCTCCCAGTTGAATGTCCGAATTACGGCTAGCCCTCGGCGGACTAGTTCGATCCGCAAGGAATCATCCGCGAGCAGGCGTAGCAGGTTCTTCGCGAGCGCTGAGGAGTCCTTGGGAGGAGAAAGCAGGCCGGTTGCTCCGTCGCGAATAAACTCTCGAATACCGCCGCTGTCGGTTGCCACGACCGCGCAACCGCAAGCGAGCGCCTCGGCGGGCGGCAATGCGAAACCCTCCGCCCAACTGGAGCTGATAAATATGGAAGACTTTCCATAAATGTGATGAATAAGAAAGTTCTGCGGCGGATTGCGATGATACTCGATCCATTCGGGTAACGTATTTGGCCGGCGGCAGATTCCAAAGGCGACGGCCTCCAGGCCCGGAAAGATCCGCTTGGCAGCGGTCAACGCCGTGATCGCCTCGGCGGATCCTTTGCTTTCCACAGTTGAATACATCATTGCTACCCGCGGTAAGCGGGCGTCGATGGGGTGGCTCGGGATATAACGAAGGCAATCGACGCCGTTCGGAATATAAGTGACGTCTGTGACTCCGAGTTGCCTGCCCTTCTCAACCAGCCAGCGCGAAACCACTACTTTACGGAGCGGTGACCGCCATGTACGGTCGACGTCGTCCTTTGGTCCCTGCCACGATTCGTACCCTTGGATCAGGTAACCCCTGACACCCTTCGCTTCCGGACAAGCCAGTACTGATGCCACAGTGTGCCACGCGGTCGCGAAGATCATATCGCCATCCGGAATGTCGCGGAAATGTGATGTTGCCGTATAAAGCAGATGAACATCCGGATTCACTTCCATCCAATCAACTGTCGGCGTGCGAAACGATTCTCGAAAACGGAAGACTGCCGCGCGTATTTTCCAATACGGGTGACGCTCTCGCGGAATGAAGCGCAGCTGTCTCGGGTGCACCACGGTAACGCGATGGCCGCGCTTGGCCAATCGCGACGCGTATTCGTACACCACTCGAAATCCGCCCGATGGACCCCAGGCGTAACACGGCATCAGGAACGTAATCTTCATTTTGCGTGATCGGGCTTATTCAAAATCGGACTTCGACGAAGCGATTATCGAGCATCCACCGGGGCATTGGCCGTCAGCGCGCCGCCCCCGGCGAAAAAGGTTCTGATCAGCAGAATCACATTCGCGCGCTCAGAGGCGTCCATGGCCCACAACCAGAAGGCAATGGCGTAGCAGGCGCAACAGGCCGCGGCAAGCCCTGCCGATACGGCCAGTGATGCATGCGCCAATCTTACCAGATTGACTACTGCCGCAAACAATACGCTGACCCCTGCGGCGCGGCGAAGCGGCCCCGTCAGGCAATCTGTAACGGAAAACGCGCCCAATCGCGCTGCGAAGAAAAACAGAAAAGAAACATCGAAGATGGTGATTCCCACCTTCGCCAAAGCCGCTCCTCGAATTCCCATGGACTGCGTCAGCCACCAGGTGGCAACCGCATACAACGGCAGACCTGCCAGGTCCAGAAGCGCCTTCAGTTCCGGCCGTCCTAGCGCCTGTACGGAGCTGTACGGAACGTAGGCAAATGCATTGAGAAAAAAGGATACTGCCAGTAATTGGAGTACCGGAGCGCTAACCGTTGCGTATTCAGTACCAAGCCAGATCTGCAAAATGTCTTTCGCAAAGACGATAAAAAGAACAGCCATCGGCGTCATCACCACGAATAGATATTTAATCGAGCGCGAGGTTGCTTCCGACACCGCTCTTATACCGGTTGGGCCCTGATAGCTGAAATATGGAAAAAGAGTTGGCGCGATGCTGGCAGGGAAAATAAGAGCTTTGGAGACGAGGTCGAACGGCGCCGAATAATATGCCAGCATCCCGACGGATAACCTGGAAACGATGATAAACCGTTCAAGAGATGCGAACGCAGGCTGCGTGATATTGGAGATCATAATCCAGCCGCCGAACATCGAAAGTGGCTTTAAAGCGGCGCGAGAGATCCGAAAGCCTCTTCGGAGAACTGGAAAAACGTGCAAGCACATCCCAAGATAGGCGGCGATGCTGGCTAAGCGCACCAGTATCAGCAAGGCGACGATGCCCGGTACACTCATTCCCATCGACGCCGTGATGGCGGCCAGCACATAAAACGCAATGCTCGAGGGAGCTTTCACAAAGTTCACCAGGTCGAACCGCTGGCCCGCCTCGACCACCCCCCTGAGCGCGTCATTGGCCAGCATAACCGGTAGCGATGCGCAGAGCAGGTATAAAGAAAGCCGTGCCGCTCCGATATAACCCGCAGGAATGTTAAAGGTGTGTGTGACCGCATAAGCGACAAGCGTTGAAGCCAGCAGGCCACCGATCGATCCGGCACACAGCAAGAGTAGCAGTGATGTCCATACCAGCTCTGGAATTTTGTGCACTAGCTCCGGTGATGCGTTCTCAGCTACAAATTTGACAGTCGCGCGGCTTAATCCGAGATCGAACAGGCCAAAGTATCCCAAAACCGTAAATGCGATAGAGAGAAGTCCGTATCCAGTCGCGCCCAGGCCGTGCACGATGTAGGGAATGGCGAACACACCGATCAGCATCGGCAGGACCTGGCCTATTAAATTCCAGATACTATTTCTTGCCAAGGCGACTGCAACCATACGTGCCGTAGCGCGAATTGCAAAAGTAAAGACTGCCGGAACGGGCGCCGCTTCGGCAGAAGAGAGTCTTAAAGAAACGTTGAGGATTGGAATACAGGCGCTCCCCGTTCCGGTGGAGCGCCCCGGGTTAATTCAAAGCTAGTAAACCGTGACTGTCACATTCGTCGGGGCGGCTGGGCCGGAGGAAACTCCTCCGGAAGACACTTCGTATGCGCCGGCATCCCACGGGCCGCTGGTTGGCCGGGGCTTGCCTGTGATGTCGCTGCATAACGCAACAAGGGTTCCCGAACACAGGCTGGTCAAATTTGCACCGGCATTCAAGGCGACCGATCCTGCTTGCGGTACGCCATTACTGGACAGGTTAATCTGCGAGGCCGTAGCGAGGACCGCCTGCGCGTCGCCGCCGCTGGCGGCCTGCCAAGTGGCAAGGCTCTGAGTATCAGTTCCCTGAAACGACCAAGTGTGCGCGGAGCCGCCGCAGGCGATCGAAGTATTGCCATACACGTTATTGTTGAAACCGCCTGGAGCGGGGCCGCCAGGCGCTTTGATGTAAACCGTGACGTATTGGTCGGCAAAAATGTTATTCTTCATCGTGATTCCCGGAGATTGTGACGCGAACCCCGTGGCGCCCGGATTGGTGCATCCGGCCGAGCCGTAGCCAAACATCGTGTTATTCGCGATGAGCTGTGTGGTGGTCCCGCCGAACGGCCCCAGTTCACTCGGAAATGAGGTTCCGGGCGAAGAGGTCAGGACATTGTTGAAAATGTAGGTTGGACCGATCACGTATTCAAAGTAAATCCACCCATTCGCCCCGCCACCCGGCATGCCGGCATTGCCGTCGAACCGGTTGTTGTAAATATAAACATTGGACCAGCCGCCGGATCCGCTGGTGCCCCAAAGGTGAATCGCGTCATGATGGTAAGGATTCGCTCCAGTGGTATCATCCCACCGGCTCATGTCGTGGAAGTGGTTGCCGTAGATATAAAGGCCTGAGTATCCCGTGGATCCTAGCCCGGCGGACAAACCATGGTCCATGTTATAAATGTTCGAATTGGAAATCGTGACATTATTACCGTAGACAGCCAGATGCCAGCCTGCATCGTGCAGAGTGACGTTATTGATCACGAAATTGTTAACCGGGTACGCGTGGATGGAATTTAGCTGCGTTTGATCCACACTGCTGTCTGAAGTCGACGTCCGGACGTACATGTTCTGAATCGTCAGATTTTGAATGGTGACTGTATTCGAATTGTCGGCGTTGATCCCTATAGTGGGTGCCTGATTGGGGTAACTCCCGCTGGTTCCGTTCCCTGTATTCTGAATGATTCCGTCGGAACCGCCATCGATGATGATGTAGCTTTTATTGGCGAGATTGATCGCGCCGCCAGCGTTCGCGCCGCCGTTCAGGAAATACGGCGATTGGAGAATTGCTCCGCTTTCAAACAAGATCTTGACCGGATTTCCGCTAGCCCCGCTGCCCTGGGCGACAAGGCCTGCTGTCCCGGCGGGAAAGGTGATGGTTCCGCAAATATGTACCGTCGATCCGGGTCCGATTTGGTTCGATCCGGTGCCCCAGTTTCCGCTGCTGTTAAAAAAGGTGTAGCTATACGCGTTACCGCAACTGCTTCCATTTGCCGTTCCGGCCGCATTTTGAGCAATGTAGATGTCGTTCGCAGTGGCGATTCCGTACATGAATGACAAAAATACGAATGCGTTGCGCGAAAGCCCTACGGTAAATCTCATCGGTACTCCTTGCGTCTAGGTACTAGAAGTTCTCAATCCAAGGAGACCAGTTTATCAGCGTATCCTCAAATTCGAGCGAGCCGCGACAGGTTATCTCACCCTAAAACGCGGGCGCGGTTACCCTAAGGCTCTTCCGTTGTGGGTTCGGCCACGCCTTTTCAGCATCTTTCACGTTTCGCCGGCACAACCGCCAAACCCAACTATTCGCCGCATCATCGCCATTGTCTTGCCGGCCTCAGCGGCTGCGTTCAACTCCCGGGCACTTGGCTGACAAACGGCAGTTTGGCGATGTCTGGTACGCGCCTGCATCCCACGGACCTCGGGAGGGCCGGTGGTTCCCTTCGATGTCTTTGCAAAGCGCGGCGAGTACGCCGGAGCACATGCTGGTCAGGTTGGCTCCCGCTCCGATGGCGACCGAGCCCGGCCGCGGCGCGCCCGTGTCGGACGACAGTCGGAGTTGGCTCGGGTCGGCGAGAATCGCCTCGGCGTCCTGCCCGGTTGCAGCCTTCCACGCCGCCAGGCTCTGTATATCGTTGCCTTGAAAAGACCAGGTATGCGCTCCACCTTGGCACGCGATGGATGTATTTCCGTACACGTTATTATCCAGGCCGCCCGGCGCGAGACTCGCGGGGGCTTTCAGGTAGACCGTCACGTACTGGTCGGCGAAGATGTTGTTCTTCATCGTGATTCCGGGAGATTGCGACGCGAATCCGACCGCACCGGAATTTTTGCATCCCGCTGGAGCGTAGCCGTACATGGTGTTATTCACGATGAACTGGGTGGTCATGCCACCGAATGGGCCGAGTTCGCTTGGAAAAGAGCTGCCCGGTAGAGATGTAAAAACATTGTTGAATATGTAGCTCGGACCAAGCACATACTCGAAATAGATCCACGCGTTAGGCGTCCCTGCGTCTCCATCGAAACGGTTGTTGTAGATATAAACATTTGACCAGCCGCCGGGTCCGCCTTCGCCCCACAAATGAACGGCGTCATGATGATAGGAATTTGCTCCCGTGGTATCATCCCAGGCTGCCATATCGTGAAAATGATTGCCAAAAATATACAAACCGGAGTACCCAGTCTGCCCCAGTCCCGAGGCGATTCCATGATCCATGTTGTAGACATCCGAGTTAGATACCGTAACCTCATTGCCGTAGATGGCGAGGTGCCAGCCGGCGTCATGGAGTGTGACTCTATCGATGGTGAGCTGGTTTGCCTGAATGGCGTGGATCGAGTTTAACTGCGTCTGATCTATGCTGCTGTCGCGAGTCGACGTACGGACGTACATATTCCGAATGGTCAAATTGCGAATGGTGACGTCAGTGGAGGCGTCCGCGCAAATGCCGATCGTTGCGGCCTGGTTCGGAAACCGCGGGCTGGTTCCGTTCGCCGTGTTCTGAATCACGCCATTCGCTCCGCCGTCGATCACGATGTGGCTCAGGTTCGCCACATTGATCGCGCCCCCCGCGCTTGACCCGCCGTTCAAAAAATACGGGCTCTGGAGCATTGCGTCTTTTTCGAATAAGATGGTAATCGGATTGCCAGTTACTCCGCTGCCTCGTGCCGTCAGACCTGCGGTGCCGGCGGGAAACGTGACGGTTCCACAAATGTGCACCGTAGTTCCTGGTCCAATCAGTGTCGAACCCGTGCCCCAGTTGCGCGCATTATTAAAGAAACTATATCCATACGCGTTATCGCAATCGTTTCCGCTCGACGTCCCATTCGGGTTTTGTGCGATGTAGACGTTATTCGCGCTGGCGAGTGTGAATGCCGCCGCAAGATGAGTCATTGTGATGCGAAGGAACCCAGCCATATACCTCATGACGGTGCCTGATGTTGTTAATTGCGTGCGCCTATTGTCGATTGTTTCGAACTGAACATCTTTCTCGCTGCGGGCACCAGCAGCTTGGAAAGATACTGTGCCGCGTGGAGCCAATCATAGCTGCCTTCGAGCTTGGCTCGAAACAACCGCATGTGATCGTGTGAGTTTACCGGCAGCCGCGGCAGAAAAAAAGAGTCGTGTTTTAGGCTTGCCGTACCGATAATTGTCGAAACCCCCTGTTGATAACCCGTAGACGCCAGAAGGCCGCGTATGGCGCTCCGGAATTCCCAGTCCGCTTCCGGAAAGGCATAGGGGTACGAAAAACTTCGGACGGCTTCTCCCAGTTTTTGCTCCAGCGTGTCCTTAGAGCGCGCCAGCTCGGATTCAATCTCTGCCAGTGTCAGGGACCGGAGCTGCGGATGACTCACCGTGTGTGAGCCGAATTCGACCCCCGACTTGTGAAGCTCGCGCACCTCATTCCAGGTCAAGCACGTACGGTGTTTGAACTCCTGAGCAGCCCTTCCTATGAAAGCTGTGGGCAGAAACATGGTCGCCCGAAAGCCGAATCGATCCAGAACGGGAAAGGCGTTGGTGTAGAAATCGCGAAAGCCGTCGTCGAAGGTGAGGACTACGGGCCGGCGCTCTGGAGGAATGCCTTTGGTCAACATCGACCAGCCCTGGTCCAGCGTTACGGCATCATATCCGTTATCGCGAAGAATCACCATTTGTTCCGCGAAAACGCTAGGCGTTGTAACAGTGTCATAGTAAGTATTTGTTCCGCTCCCGGGCGTAGGGGAAACGCTGTGATACATCAGAATCGGCAGCCGCCGCGCGCCGGCGCGTTTGGGAAATAGTCGGAAGAAATAGAGCGTCGCACAAGCATCGATTCGTAGCATCGAGCTTCTGTCAAGCGACGGCTCTCTCCGCCGAATAGAAGTGAGTCACTTCGCTGACTACGCGCCGCTGCTGCGTTTCATTCAGGTGAGGAAACATGGGAAGCGAAAGAATCTCTGCCGCTTGTTTTTCCGCCACCGGGAAATCGCCCGGCTCATATCGCAGATGGCGGTACGCCTTTTGAAGGTGCAGCGGAATCGGATAGTGGATGCCCGTGCCGATTCCGCGGGAAGCCAGATGCTGCATCAACTCATCCCGCCGGGCGACCCTGATCATAAAGAGGTGATACACAGAGCGGCACCACTCCGGTTCGTGCGGCAGTCCGATAGGGCCGTTCGCAACCTGAAATAATTCCCGGTAACGAGCGGCGGCCCGGCGCCGCATTTCCGACCAGCGCGGAAGGTGTTTCAGCTTGACCTTCAAGATCCCGGCTTGAATGGCATCCAGCCGGCCGTTGTAGCCTTCCAGTTCGTGATCATACTTCTGCGCTTGACCGTGATCCCGCAACATCCGGATCCGCTGCGCGAGTTCCGGGTCATTGGTCGTAACCGCGCCGGCTTCGCCGCAGGCCCCGAGATTCTTTCCAGGGTAAAAGCTGAACGCGGCCGCCATCCCTAGGGACCCGGCTTTCATCCAACGCTTCTCGCGCCGTGAGAAGTATTCGGCGCCATGGGCCTGGCACGCGTCCTCCATCAGCATGAGGCGGTGTTCAGCGGCAATCTCCACCAGCGGATCGAGATCCGCGGTCTGCCCGTACAAGTGAACGGGAACAATTGCGGCAACGCGGCCTCCGGTTCGCCTGTCGATCAGGTTCGTGCCGTTCCGCCGGTCGCATCTGCGCTCTAAATAATCCCGCAGCCTGGCCGGGTCCATGTTACAAGTGGCTTCGTCCACGTCCACGAACACCGCCTGCGCCCCCGCCTGCGAGATCGCCTCCGTGGTTGCGATAAATGTGTTCGGCACGGTAATGACCACGTCGCCCCGGCCGATCCCCGCAGCAATCAATGCGAATCGCAGGGCGTCGGTCCCGCTGCCCACTCCGACGCAGTGGCGCGTGCCGCAAAACGCGGCAAATTCAATCTCGAATTCCTCGACCACGGATCCGCCCACAAAGCCGGCGGTATCCAACGCGGCATTAAATACCCCGCACAGCTCTTCGCGAAGATCCGCGTGCAAAGCTACCAAATCCAGAAAAGGAATGTCATTCGTTCCACTCATTTCCCCACCTTGTTTGACATAGGCTCGATCTGCCGCAGAACCACGGCCGGATTTCCGGCCACTACGGTGTTCGGCGGAACATTCTTCGTCACCACGCTGCCCGCGCCCACCATGGCATTTTCGCCGATGGTAATTTTAGCCAGGATGGTTGCGCCAGACCCGATGGAAGCGCCTTTCCGGATTAAGGTTCTTTCGACATTCCAGTCGTCCTGTGTCTGCAAGTCACCGGATTCGTTTGTGGCCCTGGGAAATAAGTCGTTTATGAATGTCACATTATGCCCGATGAAAACGTTGTCTTCGATCGTCACGCCTTCGCAGACGAAAGTATGACTGGAAATCTTACAGCGGGCGCCGATCTTCGCGCGTTTTTGAATCTCCACAAAGGCGCCGATTGTCGTATCATCGCCGATCTCGCACCCATATAAATTAACGAATTGAGCTAGCCTTACATTGCGTCCTAATTTAACGTCCGCCGATACACATTTGTACTCACTCACGCGTAAATCAATTCTCCCTTCTTCTTCAGTGACATCTCCGCATCCTCCAGCAGCTTGACGATTCGTAAGCCCGCGATGCCATCGTTGAAAGGCGTCTGGCCGTTCTGGATGCATTCGACGAAGTAGGCCAGCTCGACGCGCAGCGCCTCCGTCGCTTCAATCTTGGGAGCCCACATGTCTCCTGACCGGTAGCTCACCAGCAGGTTGTAAACTCCTTCGCGGCTGTTCATCTGGACGCCGCGGTCGTACACCTTGATTTTTTCGTCAGCCTCCAAATCGTTCCACAGCAGCATTTTCTTTTCGCCGCCGATCAATGTTGTGCGCACCTTCACCGGAGACAGCCAGTTGACGTTGATATGTGCAATCACGTTGTCGGGATAATACACCGTCATAAAGGCTACGTCCGGCAGGCCGTTCAAATGGGACTCGCCGGTGGCGACAACAGCTTCGGCCTGATCGCCGATCAGATAATCGACGATCGACAGATCGTGCGGCGCCAGGTCCCAGAGAACGTTCACGTCATGCTGGAACAGCCCCAGATTTACTCGTGTTGAATCGTAATAATAGAGTTTGCCCAAGGTCTCGTTATGAATCAGCTTGTGGATGGTCTTCACCGCACCAGTGAACAGGAACGTATGGTCGACCATGATCTGGAGCCGCTTGCGATGCGCCAGATCGATGAGATGCTTGGCTTGCGAGGAGGTCGAAGTAAAGGGTTTTTCGACAAACACGTGCTTGCCGTTCAACAGGGCGCTCTTGGCCAGCTCGAAGTGGGTCCATACCGGCGTAATCACTGCGATGGCATCGATATTGGGGGAATTCAGCAGATCGAAATAGTCGGTGGTGGTGCGGACTCCTGCGTAAGTCTGGCTGGCGCGGTTGAGGGCGCTTCGGTTCGAATCGCAGATTGCCACCACTTCCACGCCCGGAAGTGCCTGGAGATTGCGAACAATATTCGGTCCCCAATACCCATATCCGACGATGCCGAATCCGATCATTCTGTTCTATCCTTGCTGATTGATTTCCGTGAACTGTAATTTAATAAGCGCCGTCTCCCGAAAAGACAGCTTTCGGGGTCAGGAACAGTATCTTCAAATCCAGCCAGATCGACCATGTCCGCGCGTAGGCCAGATCCAGACGGACCATCTCGTCGAACGTGGTACGGCTGCGGCCCGAGACTTGCCACAGCCCCGTCATTCCGGGTTTCGCTTCCAGCAGACGCCGCTTATGCCAGATTCCGTACTTCTCTACTTCATAGGGAATCGGAGGGCGCGGCCCTACCAGCGACATATCTCCCTGGAGCACATTCAGGAATTGAGGCAACTCGTCGAGGCTGGTCCTGCGCAGCCATCGGCCGACCGGGGTGACGCGGGGATCTTCGGTGATCTTGTAGATTTTTTTTGTCCCCTCCGAAGGCATTCCGGCTTCTTTGCCCTGAATCAAGCGGGTTACGTATTCTTCGTGAATCGTGGGATCATTCGCCACGTACATGGAACGGAATTTGAGAAAGGTAAAAGTGCGTCCGTATCGCCCTTGGCGTTTTTGCCGGAAGAGTATAGGGCCTTTCGAAGTGGTCTTAATGGCGATGGCAATCGCGGCCAGCAGCGGCGACAGAAGTATCAGCGCCAGCAGGCTCCCGAGAATGTCGATCGTCCGTTTCGCCGCCGCGGATATTCCCTTGCTCTGGAGGCTCACCGCACGGTGCGCCCGCGGGAGGTGAGCCAGGAAACCGCCGTCATCGCCTTCCCAATCTTCCGGGAAGACGTAACACCTCATACGAATCTGGGCGGCGCGCTCGGGCGGCACCACGCTATTTAATAAGCGCTGGACTTTTCCGAGCAGGGTTTGGGTCACGGACGTGGGATCGCTCGATCCGATTTCGGTGAAGATGATTCCCAGAATCGAACCGTCTTTGTACCAGCCTTTGAAATCGGTTTCGCGCGTCGCTCGGAAAAGCGCCGCGGCGATTTTGTCAAGCAGAGCCGTGCCCAGATCCTTCAGCGGGCCGGCCGATTGCACCAGCATCAGCGCAAAGCGGCGGTCCGATCGCTCGGTTCTCTTTTGCTCCAAGTCGAGCATCGTCCGAAAGGCGTCCTCCCCCGCGAGGCCACGCGCGGGAGCGTGCTGAATCGCCGTGGCCGAAGCCGGCGGACATAGCGCAGTCGCCTTGCTCAGTCGCATAATCCTCTTTCGTTCCTTGCGAAGTTTCCGCTTGCCGCGGCAATTCTCGCCGCACCGCCGGACCGCCGCGCGAAGGCTTAGCGATTCCCCGGCGCCGCGGCCGCCCGGGCCGTAAGCGGAACGGCCCAGCTCCGTTCGATGTGCACCAGCACGGACCTGCACAGTATTTCCACCGAGACCACCAGCCGGAGGTTGTTGCGCACTTCCATCAGGCTTCCCGTGATGCCCGCCAGAGGGCCCTTCCGGATCATCACGGCCTCGCCGATCGCCAGACTCGGATACGGCTCCACTGCCAGGCGCGATTCCGCGATGAGTTTCACCGCCTCGATTTCGTGCGGCGGAACCGGCGCAGGCTTGCCGCCCACGCGCACTACATCGATGATCCCGGAGGTTGCGATCACCTGCGAGCAGCGCCCCGGCGGAATCTGGCAGAACACGTAGCCCGGGAACAGTGGCAACTCCACCGTTTTCCAGCGGTCGCGCCACTGGTTTCGCGATTGGTACAGCGGCAGGAATACGGTTTGCTGCTTGGCTTCCAACTGCGCCGCCACCACTTTTTCGTGGCGCGATCTTACATGCAGCGCGTACCACTGGTTGGGGGCGGGGCTCTCGGATGCGCCCGCGTGTGGGCGTACCTCCGGCATGTCACTCACAGCGGCTCACTTCCTCTTTGCGAGCGAGAGGACTGCTCCGAACCTGTACAACCGTCGCTCGCGGCCAGGCGCTTTCATGGTTGCAAGCGGGACGCCAATCCGGAGACCCGCATGATTTGCACGAATGACACGGGTTGCTGCTTTAAGCGGGAACGATTTCGAGCGCTTCGAGGAATCCTGATTCCACTTTGTCCCGCGGGTATTCACTCGAAAATCGATCACGCGCCGCAGCGTGAAATCCGGCCCGCGCTTAGGAACTGCCGATCAGAATTCCCGTGAGAAACACTAGGACGCCGCCCACCACCACTTGAAACGCCGCGCTCAGGAACGGAGTGTCCATGTAGCGATTGCGCACGAAGCTGATGGCGGCCAGCTCGATGGCAACGATTATCGCGGCGGCCGCCGTGGCCAGGCGAAAATCCGGAATCAGGAAGGGCAGCGTGTGGCCGATGCCGCCCGCCATGGTCATCCATCCCGAAGCGAGCCCGCGTACCCAGGGCAAGCCGCGGCCGGTGAGCGAGCCGTCATCGGAAAGCGCCTCCGCGAATCCCATCGAGATTCCCGCGCCCACGGAGGCCGCAAGTCCGACGCGGAAGGCGTCTCCCGTGCTGTGCGTCGCAAACGCCGCGGCGAACACCGGGGCGAGCGTCGAAACCGACCCGTCCATCAATCCCGCCAGCCCCGGCTGCACCACTTGCAGCACGAACAGCCGGCGGCCGGTGGCTTCTTCTTTTTCCCGGGCCTCCGGCGTCAGCAATTCCTTCTCGAGGGATTCGGCCTGCCGGTAATGCCGGCGCTCTACTTCCGCCAGATCGCCGAGCAGCTTGCGCGTGGAAGCGTCGAAGACCTGCTGGATCGCGCGGTCGTAAAAGCGGCGCGTTTCCAGTTCCATGATTTCGGCCTGCTTGCGTACGGTTCCGATGCCCAGCGGCCGCACCAGCCACACCGGCCGCCGGGTGATGAATCCGCTGACGTCCTGCCGGCGGATCAGCGGAATGTGTTCGCCGAAGCGCTGCCGGTACTGCTGGATCAGGCTGGCGCGATGCGCGGACTCCTCCGCCTGCATCTCCTCGAACATTTTGGCGGTCGCGGGGTAAGTTTCCCGAAGGCCATCCGCGAAATCCGCGTAGATGCGCCCATCTTCTTCTTCTAAGGAAATCGCAAGCGCCAGAATCTCGCGGTCGGAAAGATCCTTGAACCTCTTCGCCATGCCTTCAGTCTAGGAGGCGCCGCCGGCGGCGGTGCCGGCGCGGCTCCATTCAGTTGATGGTGACGACCTCGACGTGATTCTCACGCCGGACAATGTCGATGCCGACGATCTCCGCGTGGCGCACCACCGTAAGGTCGAGGCAGGCGCGCCCGGCGCGCAGATTGCGGATCCCGATGCTTTGCAAAGACTCCGGGAGGAACGGATGCGAAAACGTGACCCGCGAGGCGCGCGCGTCGATCGATAGCCCCATGCACGCCTGAAGCAGCATAAACACCGCTCCGGCGGCCCAGGCCTGCGGCGAGCACGCCACCGGATACAGCGTGGGCGCCTTGCCCATGCGCCGCGGGAATCCGCACACCAACTCCGGCAGGCGGTGCAGATCCACGAAAATCGACAAATCGAAAATCCCGGTGAGCACTCTGGCGGCCTGCTCTTTCAGCCCGTAGTGGCTCATCCCCAGGGCGATAAGAGCGTTATCGTGCGGCCAGATCGAGCCGTTGTGATACGCCATCGGATTGAAGCGCACTTCCCGCGAATCCAGCGTCCGGATGCCCCAGCCGGTAAAGCTGTGCACACTCAGGAGCGTGTCCGCCACGCGCGCCGCGCGCTCCGCGCTCGCGATGCCGCTGAATAAGCAGTGGCCCGCGTTGGAGGACCGTACCCGGCACTGCCGCTTTTCGCCGTCGAGCGCCAGGACATACGTGGAAAGCTCCTCAGACCAAAACGCATGCTCGAACCGTTCCTTCAGCACCTGGGCTTGGCGGCACAACTCTTCCGCCTGGTGGCGGCGGCCTAGGGCCGAGGCGGTTTCCGCGATCCCCTTCTTGCCGGCGTATACGTATCCCTGGACCTCGCACAGCGCGATCGGCCCTTCCGCCAGCTCGCCATTGGCGTGAAACACCGAATCCTGCGAGTCCTTCCAGCCCTGCTGCGCCAGGCCCTTCGGCGTGCGCCGGAAGTATTCCACAAAGCCGTCCTGGTCCCGGTCGCCGTATTGATCGATCCACGCCAGCGCCGCTTCGATGTTCGGCCAGATCGCTTCGATAAACGCCACGTCACCGGTGCGCCGGAAATAGGCGGCCGCCAGAATCAGAAACAGCGGAGTGGAATCCACGCTTCCGTAATAGCGCCCGAAGGGCACTTCCTTGAGCGCGGCCATTTCTCCGCTGCGCGCTTCATGCATAATTTTGCCCGGTTCCGCGTCGCTCTCCGGATTGATCTCCGCCGACTGGGTGGCCGCCAGATAGGAGAGCACTCCTTTGGCGAGCTCCGGGTCCAGCCACAAGTATTCGAGCGCGGTGATAATCGCATCGCGCCCGAACGGCGTCGAGAACCACGGCACTCCGGCGTACGGATAGGGCCCGGTGGACATCGATGTAATCATCATCCGCAGATCCGCCACGGAGCGATTCAGCCAGTCATTGAACTGCTCGTTCGAGGTGTAGATGCTGCACTCCTGCGGGCTCGGCAGGTGCAGGGCGCGGCTGGCTTTCCGCAGGGCCTCATCGAACGGCTCCAGATCCGGATTGTGGTTGCCGATATGGCAGGACGTCACGAAGTACAAATCCGTCTGTTCCTGGGCCTCCAGGCGCACCCGGAACAGCATTTCCGAAGCGGTGGTCCTGGCCGGCGCCGGAGTTGCCTCCATCCGGACCCGGCGAATCACGCCGTCCAGCCCCTTGTAGCCCAGTTCGATGGCATCGGGCTCCACGAGCGGCTCCAGCATCTCGCCGCGCGCCGGCCGGCGCTGCCCGCGCACCTCGAAGACGTCGAAAAAATCGTTATCGATCCGCAGCGATACCGACGATTCCACACGAGTGAGCCCGAAATTCGTGACGCGCAGCCGCTCGTAACACACGCCGTTCCACAGGAACTTCGCGCGGAACAGGTGCAAGGTGCCCCGGGGCAGCAGCATCTGCCCTTTCGAATACACGTCCGGATTGGAGAGATCGACGCCGACCAGAACGTTGTCCGTCCGTACGGTGGAACTCAACAATTGCGGCCGCTTGCCGCCCAAATGCAAAATCGACTTCGAGAGGAAGCGGGTTCCCTCGTGATAAATTCCCTGCTCGCCCATTCCGCCCGGCTGGATATCGCCGAAGCGGTCGAACACCGCGAAGGTGTCGTCGTGCTTGAGCACCAGGACCCGTTCGTCCAGGTGCGCGGCTTTCGGCAGGATGTAGTAAGGACTGGGTGCGGGCTTGGGCTGCGCGGTGATCGCGACCCCGTCGGCGGAGCCGGTTGCGGCCTGGCGGCGTTGGGCCATCGTTCAGGAAACTGCGGCTTGCCGCGTCTGCCTGTGCAGCAAACCAGCGTACACTTTCAGATAATCACACGCCATTCGCCGCGCGCTGAAGCGCTGCTCGAAGATCGTCCGGCAACAACGCCGGTCGAGCCTTCCGAGGTTGCGCACGGCTTCCACCGCTTCGTCGATACTGTTCACCAGAAACCCCGACCGTCCGTCGTCGATGACTTCCGGCACCGCGCCTTGGGGATAGGCGATGACGGGCGTCCCGCAGGCCAACGATTCGATCATGGCCAGCCCGAACGGTTCCGGCCAGTCAATCGGAAACAGAAGCGCCGCCGCGCCGCCCAGAAACTCGCCCTTCGTGTCATCTCCGATCTCGCCGATGAACTCGACGCCCGGCTCCCTAAGCAGCGGCTCGATTTCCGCCTTGAAGTATTCTTGGTCGTTCACATCCACCTTAGCGGCGATGCGGAGCTTCCATCCGGCCTTCTTCGCGATCCAAATGGCGCGGTCCGCACGTTTCTCCGGTGAGATTCTTCCGATGAATGCCAGGTAATCGCCGGGCTTTTCGTGAAGCCGGTACAGATTCTCGGGAATCCCGTGATGCACGGTGGCCACCCAGTTCACGCCGCTCAAGGGCGCGCGCTGTGAATCCGAAATTGACACCAGCGGCACGTGCCGAAAGTTCTCGTACAGCGGAAGGAGGTCCGGCAAGTCCAGCCGCCCGTGTAAAGTCGTCACGTGTGGAATGTTTTGCCGGGTGGATAATGGAAAATGAAGATAGTCGATGTGAAAGTGCATCACGTCGAATTCGTGTGCGCGGCGGAACACGGTTTCGAGCAGCGTGATGTGATGCGCCAGTTGATCCACGCAGTTGGGATCCAGCCGCAGGGAGTTTGGGTACACCGGCACGAGCTCGGCGCTGGTAATTGAATCCCCACTAGCGAATAGCGTCACCTGGTGGCCTTGGCGCACCAGTTCCTCCGTCAGATACGAAACCACACGCTCGGTTCCTCCGTATAGCTTGGGCGGAACGCTTTCATACAGGGGGGCAACTTGGGCGATCTTCACGCCGG
>Ga0209810_1003454_pt1 | contig 16599 bp, 5 predicted proteins | sample Coa_R1_7_FD_187159 | JGI IMG/M metagenome (GOLD analysis project Ga0209810, IMG submission 187159) | Surface soil microbial communities from Centralia Pennsylvania, which are recovering from an underground coalmine fire - Coalmine... | ecosystem: Environmental > Terrestrial > Soil > Unclassified ...
GAAGCCCTCAGGAAGTTTGAAAGTCAGATGATCAGTCATTTGGATCAGTTTTTTCCCGAGCGCTGCCGTGAGCTTGGTGAGGAAAAAATTCGGGAGATGATTCAGTATGGAGTCAAGCACGCAGCAACTTATCGAATCGTTTCCCATCGCCATGTATGCCGCTTTATTGACCTTCTTGTGTTGCTGAGTCACGATTTCGAGACTCAATTGAGTCTCAAAGAATTTCAAGCTGTTTTGAATGACCTGGAGCTTCAGCAGCGCCCCGATGTGAAATTGGAGCGTCTGTGTGAGTTGGTTCAGAAACGTGGGAGAATAGGAGGCCCTGGCGCAGGCTCGGAAGGTGATGAAGCGGGTCTTCTGGCCGCTGCAAGGGCGGATGCAGATCAACGGTTCGGAGAGGATCCTCTCGATTCTGTCGTTGCATCTTATTCCGCGGGCGAGGTGTCTTCCCCAGTCCCGGGAGGATGAAGTTAGGCTTTAGAGGTGCTGCCCCGGTATCTCACGGCAGGAAAGAGTGTGTCTGTGGTCCTATGCGGCGTGAAGGTTCGGCTTTCAAATAGGTCTTGAGGAGAAACAAAGTTCGGTGCAGGTGAATCTTGAAATTCAAAGCGGCAGCCTGGCTGGAAAGAGGCTTGTAATTAAGGAAGGGGAAACGGTGACGGTGGGGCGAACCGAGAGCGCGGACTTTGCCATTCCGGAGGACACCTTCCTTTCTCGTGTGCATTTCGCCGTGGGATGCAGCGGCACGGTTTGCCGTGTCATTGACCGGAAGAGTGCCAACGGGACATTTGTGAATGGTAGCAAGATCACTGAAGTTACCATCCAGGATGGCGATGAGATTGTGGCTGGCAAGACCAGGTTTCAGGTATCCATCGTCAATGCATCTGCCATCCAACCTTCCATTGTACAAGCTGAGACTCCTCATGCCACTCCCGCCGTGCCACCATCAAGCCAAGCGACACAGGATCAGGTTTATGAAGAGCACTCCCCGGTGGAACTTCAAACACCGGTCAAGAGCGGCCCAGAGCCGGAAATCGCGACAGGGGGATCCGGCGCGAGATTTGAATCCACAACCGCTCAGATCGGAAGCTGGTTTTTTGGAATCGTTCCCCCGGGGTGGAGCGTGGTGGAGGGTGTTGGCCTCCGGCGCCTGGAACGAGGCGCTTTCCTTAGCGAAGTAACGGTGAGCAATGAAACGCTCGCTCCCGGCCAAACGTTCAGCCAGTACGTGGAATCTCAAATCGAGATGATCCGCCTGCTTATCTCGAAGCCCGAGATCCTGCCTACCGAACCTCTGTCCATTTCCGGCACCGAAGAAACAAAAGTCTTCTTGGTACGCTACAGGACGGATGACGGCCGGCATTTCATTCAACGGCAGTTTTATGTGCGACACGATCAGAAGACTGGTTCATTGGCGTGGACCACCACTGAAAACGACCTTCCTCGCGTCCAACCTTTTTTGGACCAAATACTCCGCGGCGTAACCTTCACCAGCTAACCGCCAGAATACCCGCTTCCGAAAGCGCCTTAGGGTCATGGTTAGAATCTCATCTCATCATTGTGGTACAGGAATGGCGGCGATAGCGGTAAGGACCGAGGTGCTTTCGCCGACTGCGATAACTGAGTCCTCTATCGGTGTTCCGCCGTTGTCGTCAATGACGTCCACCTCGGCACCTGTGGAGAAATTGGAGGTAAAGAATATGCGGTAGCCCTTGGAGGGTAGGTTATTTTTGTCCAATGGCGGAATCACAACCGCTGAGGGGCTGCTGGTGCCAGACGATCCCTGGGGGTTCGGTAAGTAAAAGGGCGAATTTTTGATTTCAGCGGGCGTGCTCTGAGTATTGTCAATCACGGTAAACTGATCCGTCCCCTTGAGGGCGACATAAACGCGAGCGCCGTCAGGCGTGATGGCGAGAGCCACAGGCTGCGAGCCTGGGCCCGTTGAAATCGACGCGATGGCAGTCGGACTACCGCCGGTAGTAAGAACGGCCACATTGTCACTTCCACTGCAAGCAAAATAGACCCGAGAGCCATCGGGGGTGATTGCCACACCCTGGGGAGTAGTACACGTAACCCCCTTGGGGAAGCTGAAAGGCGAGCCAGTGATTTGCGCATTCGTGCTGGTGTCGATCACGGCAAATTGACCTGTACCCGCCAGAGTGACGTAAACCTGCTTTCCATCGGGCGTCAGAGCCATGCTGCTGGCTTGCAGGGAAATTGAGGCGATGCCGGTTTTGTTATCGGTGCTGATCACCGCCACGGCAGGGCTGGTCTTACTGTTTCCATCACAGGCGAAATAGATCTCATTGCTTGGAAAGGGTATTCCCACGACGACAACCGGAGAGACACAGGAAATACTCGAAGGAAAGCTGAAAGGCGATCCCTCGATCGCCTGGTTGGTGATCGTATCAATGACAGCAAACTGATTCGTGGTCGTCAGGGCGACATATAAGTAATGGCCATCCGGCGTGACGGCGATGCCATTGGGAGTAGAACTAAGGCCCGGTAATGGAATTGGAAGAGCTGTTCCGGAAGTGGAGGGGGGACTACTGGGTGTTCCGGTGTTAATGAAATGTACCAGCCCCTGCCCCACATCAGCCACATAAGCATAGGGGTTGAACACATTCACCACGTAGTTTGTGGGTGGATTGGGCGTTAAAGCGCCCCCGACGGGCGTACTGGCGTTGCCTGCGTCCATGGCGCAGACCTGAAAGGTGAAATCGCTATCACTCCCACTAGCTGAGGAAGGACCCGAAGATGCGCTCAGCACGCCCTTCGCAGTTGCGAGCGCCATCGGGGTTGGCAGAGCGCCGGCGGGAGCCAAGCTGCCTGAACATGCCCCTTGAGTACCGCCCGGCGCCACCCAAGTGTAGCCCCCCAAGCCGCCTGTGGCAAAGAGCATCTGTTGGTAAGGATAATCCAGCAACGCATTTGCCAGCCGCGTGGTTGTGATCTTCAGCTCTGGTTGAATCAAGAGCGATCCCGCGAAGGTTTTGCTGTTTGAAGGAGTTGATGTGTTGGCATTGTCGCTGGCTGTTATCTGAGGACTGGACGAGCCGGATCCATTTACCGAACTCGCCGAGCAAGTGTAGGTATCGACGGGCACGCCACCTGCCACACAATTGAAGCCTTGGGGAAATGTGGTTGCGCCGGAGAAGTTATAAGGTGGGCCAAGCCCATCGGAGGCAGTGAAAGTAAGCGGCTCGCATGGATCAGTCCCGCCCGTACCGCAATTGCTTCCCACGCCATAGGCTCGGCCGTTGACGCCGTCCTGGAATGAAGCTGGGGTGGCCGTGATCGAAATCTCGGGATTGATAGTAAGGGTTGCCGCACTGCTGCGGGCAGAACCGGCAGGCGTCGAAGCATTGGCAGTATCGGACGCGGTAATCGTCAGGCTTGGGGAGCCCGATCCGGTCACATCCGAACTCGAGCACTGATAGGTTCCTGTCAGACCGCTGGAGGATGTCAGAGAACAGCTAAAACCATTTGACATCGAAAGCGTGGGGCTATAACCGCCAAGCCCGCCCGTGACGGTGTACTGAATGGGCTGGCATGGGCTGGTTCCATCCGTACCACAATTGTTTCCAGTCCCGTAAGAACGGCCCGCGACGGCTGTGGCCAGCGAGCCTGGGCCTGAAATATTCAGACCCGGATTAACGGTCAGCGTTGCGGGCTGGCTGCTGGCAGAGCTGGCGGGAGTTGAAGCATTGGCAGTATCTGACGCAGTAATCACGGGGCTGAAACTACCCGACCCGGTCACCGACGAACTCGAGCACTGATAGGTTCCTGTCAGACCGCTGGAGGAAGTTAGAGAGCAACTGAGGCCTCCAGGGAATCCAGACATTATAGGCGTGGTGCTATAACCGCCAAGCCCGCCCGTGACCGTGTACTGAATGGGCTGACAATTCTTGCCGGAACAACCTGTGCCAGAACCATACGCTCGGTTTTCGACCGCTGGTGCCAACGGGCTCGGGGTCGGTCCTGAAATATTCAGAGCCGGATTAATGGTCAGCGTTGCGGACGGGCTGGTGGCAGTGCCTGCAGGCGTCGAAGCATTGGCGGTATCGGACGCGGTAATCGTCAGGCTTGGCGAGCCCGATCCGGTCACATCCGAACTCGAGCACTGATAAGTTCCTGTCAGACCGCTGGAGGATGTCAGAGAACAGCTAAAACCATTTGACATCGAAGGCGTGGGGCTATAACCGCCAAGCCCGCCCGTGACGGTGTACTGAATGGGCTGGCATGGGCTGGTTCCATTCGTGCCACAATTGTTTCCAGTCCCGTAAGAACGGCCCGCGACGGCTGTGGCCAGCGAGCCTGGGCCTGAAATATTCAGACCCGGATTAATGGTCAGCGTTGCGGGCTGGCTGCTGGCAGAGCCGGCGGGGGTTGAAGTATTGGCGATATCCGAGGCCGTAAGGCTGATCGTCACTGGACTTGTGCCACTGGCCACGGAAGAAGCTGAGCAGGAATAGGTACCTGAACCAGCGCCCTGCGAAAGCGAACAGCCAAAGCCTTGGGGAAAGCCATTGAGGGTCGGTGTCGAGGAATAGCTTCCAGTGCCGTATTGGATGGTGTAAACAATCGGCTGACATGGGCTGGTTCCATTCGTGCCACAATTGTTTCCAGTCCCGTAAGAACGGCCCGCGACGGCTGTGGCCAGCGAGCCTGGGCCTGAAATATTCAGACCCGGATTAACGGTCAGCGTTGCGGGCTGGCTGCTGGCAGAGCTGGCGGGAGTTGAAGCATTGGCAGTATCTGACGCAGTAATCACGGGGCTGAAACTACCCGACCCGGTCACCGACGAACTCGAGCACTGATAGGTTCCTGTCAGACCGCTGGAGGAAGTTAGAGAGCAACTGAGGCCTCCAGGGAATCCAGACATTATAGGCGTGGTGCTATAACCGCCAAGCCCGCCCGTGACCGTGTACTGAATGGGCTGACAATTCTTGCCGGAACAACCTGTGCCAGAACCATACGCTCGGTTTTCGACCGCTGGTGCCAACGGGCTCGGGGTCGGTCCTGAAATATTCAGAGCCGGATTAATGGTCAGCGTTGCGGACGGGCTGGTGGCAGTGCCTGCAGGCGTCGAAGCATTGGCGGTATCGGACGCGGTAATCGTCAGGCTTGGCGAGCCCGATCCGGTCACATCCGAACTCGAGCACTGATAAGTTCCTGTCAGACCGCTGGAGGATGTCAGAGAACAGCTAAAACCATTTGACATCGAAGGCGTGGGGCTATAACCGCCAAGCCCGCCCGTGACGGTGTACTGAATGGGCTGGCATGGGCTGGTTCCATTCGTGCCACAATTGTTTCCAGTCCCGTAAGAACGGCCCGCGACGGCTGTGGCCAGCGAGCCTGGGCCTGAAATATTCAGAGCCGGATTAATGGTCAGCGTTGCGGACGGGCTGGTAGCAGTGCCTGCAGGCGTCGAAGCATTGGCGGTATCGGACGCGGTAATCGTCAGGCTTGAGGAGCCCGATCCGGTCACACCCGAACTCGACGAGCACTGATAGGTTCCTGTCAGGCCACTTGAGGAAGTCAGAGAACAGCTAAAACCATTTGACATCGAAAGCGTGGTGCTGTAACCGCCAAGCCCGCCCGTGACCGTGTACTGAATGGGCTGGCAAGGGCTGGCGCCGTTCGTCCCACAGTTGTTCCCAACCCCATAAGTTCGCCCGCTGACGGCTGGAACCAGGGGAGTAGCTGGTCCGGTCAATTCGAGTGCCGGCTCAATGGTTAGAGTTTTGTTCAGCACGTACTCCGTGTTTGATTGCTGGGCACTGGGCGTTGTGGCACTTGCGGTGTCATTCAGCGTGAAAGAAAACGAATACGCCCCGGACGAGGCCGAAACCGTCCCCTTACCTGTCGTCGAGCAGGTAATCGCGGTGGAAGAATTGGAGCATACGATGCCCACCGGAACACCATTGGGGAGGGGAAGGGAAGTCGCTGGGGGCAAAGTATAGACGTAAGGCGGATTGCCGCCCGAGGCATCATAAATCAGCGGCTTGAGACCCTGCGATGGGTCGCCATATGCGCGCCCCTGGACACCCGGAGGCGGTGGGTCTACCAAACTTGAGTCCGGCGTCAGGGCCAACGGCTTGTTTACAGTAATCGTGTTTGCAAAACTTGAGGACCCGGCAGGCGCTTCTGCTGAACCGCTATCGCTGACCGTAAACTGAAATCCATAGGGGCCCGGCTCAGCTGTAAGCACCCCAGTGCCACTGGAGCATGTAACCTGAACAGGGAGAAGAGGCGGTTGTGGCTGCGGAGGCGGGGGAGCGGTGCAGGCGATCGGAGTGGGTACGCCGCCATTTGGGGTCTGGGGGCCGGGCGAGAGCGGTTTAGCCACAGTGGGTGGAAGGCTGAAGGTATAGGGAGGCACACCACCTGTGATGGTGTAAGTGAGGGGAGTGAACCCTGCGGCTGCATTTCCATAGCTCCTGTTCTGAACTGCGGGCGGAGGCTGGTTACCGGCTGAGTTGGGTGTGATCGTGAGCTGAGGATTCACTACAAGGGTGCGTGTCTGGGTAGCAGTTGTTCCGGAAGAGACGCCGTCGGGTGTGGTGGCATTTGCTGTGTCATCCACCGTCACCGGAACGGGGCCGTAAGGAACGGAGCTGGGGGTGGCTGTGATCTGGCTCGCCGAGCATGCATAGGTATTCACGGCTGATCCCGTTCCCTGCGTGCAGGCGAATCCCTGCGGAAACGCCGCAGCAGGCGTCGTCGACGTGCCGGGTGTTGAGAAATAATATCCGCCCAGTCCGCCCGTGGCCGTGTAGAGAATCGGGGAGAAGGGTTGGATGCCATAGCCACGGTTCTGGATCGCCACAGGTAAGGGGTCTGGAAGATTCACGGCAAGCGCGAGAGGGGCATCCACGCGGATAATATGGCTCGTGTGGCCATTGACGTCTGTGGAAGTTAAACCACCAGGTGTGGCCGGGTTGCCGGGATCGCTTACCGTGACGGTAAAACTTGTCGAGCCTGGTGAGCTGCCAACGGGCTGTCCATTGCTGCTGCAAGTCAAGGTTGCAGTCGGAGCCGGGGGCTGAGGGTTGGGTGTGGGTGTCGCACAAGTGACGCCGGCGGGAAGCATTCCTCCCACCGTGATACTCAGGCCCGTGGTGGTTGAAAGACCATTCGTTGCGGTTACTACCAGAGAGCTTCTGGCTGGAGCGCCGTAGGTTCGATTCTCCACCGCGTCGGGCGCCTGTCCGGGCTGGCCTGCGGGAGAATCAAAATTCAGACTGAAGGCGAGAGGGGGGTTGACGACCCAGGTCAAGGTTTTCGTCACGGTGTTTTGCGGCACAACGATCTGAGCGGGCGAGGCAGGGTCAGTAATCGGACTATCGGTCGCGCTGATGGTCACCGAATAGGTTCCGCTGGCTGTCACAGGCGAGGTGCTCGTGAGCAGGCATCGACTCCGGTTGCCAGGGTCCACAAGAACTGAAAGTCCTGGGTTTACCGGTGCCACCGCCAACGAGCAGTTCGTCAGAGGCCCGTTGCCGGCCTCTCCGCTCTGTCCCGAATTGCTCGATGGGACAACAGCCGGCAGGCTGGTTTGGGCAGGTTGGGAGAGCGGTGCGACGCCAAATGTCCGGCCCGCAACGCCATCCGCCAGCGACGTCTGGGTAATCGCAAATTCGTTGCGTACGGTGAGCGTATTGGTAAAGGTTTCTGTGCCGGAGGGTACTACGGGGAAGGGTTGATTCGTCGCATAGAGAGGAGAATCGGTAACCCTCAACGAAAAGGTGTAGATTCCCGGCAGCAAGTTTCCTGCCGGCGCCTTCATGGTCACGAGCATATTGACGCCGGTTGTATCCGGCGCACAGGTGGCGGCGCCGCCCGCCGCTGTGAATGCCGCGGGTAGGTCTGAAATCGAGCAGGCGGTTATGGGACCGTTCCCAGCCTGGGAGGACCCCATTTGACTGATGCCATGATTATTTACCAAATCAGTTGTCACTAAAAATGTGCGCGTGTAACTGCGACCCATGATGCCATCCGGCATCGAGTAGGGGTGGACGGTGAAAGGATTTCGGATGGTCAGGGAGTATAACCGACGATCCGTACGCTGGGGTGTGCTGGAGTCGCCGGCCTGGAGTGTGAACGTGAATTGGCCAGCCTGAGTAATGGGTTCGCCATTGCTGCTGAGGATGCATTCGGAACCGCGGGGAGATGGCGCGGCAAATCCAGGCGGTAAAGACCCTGAAATGATGATACAGCTTGTGATAACTCCGCTTCCTCCGGAGGTATTGATCGTTGCAATATAGGAGAGTCCTTCAACGCCGTCCACTAATTGCGGGGTCGTGATGGAAAGAAAGCCCGGTCCTCCCGGCTGCGTGGCACTGGGCAGTTCGGTAGTCCCCATGCCGCAACTCATCATTCCAACCGCTGCCGACAGCAGGAGTGAAATCGTCGCCCATTGCCAAAACGTCAGTCCGCCGAGTAACGATTGCTGTCTTGTCACCGCAACAGGCGGCCCGGAACCTTCCATTCTCCCCCTCGCAAAGAGATATACTGGCGATTAACTCTAAAGAGAGTATTAGTTTGTCAGGAAACAAATTTATGTATATTATGCACATCTGTCAATACGAACGGAGCGTGAATCCGATCCGAAAAGAGGGGGAATGCTGGGGTACTCACGTTGGTTGGTTTTTTTAAGCTTGCTTTGCGGATTAGTGGCGCTGATGAGCCATCCGCTGAAGGCGCAAACCATCAGCGGCACTCTGATCGGAACTGTCACAGATCAGCAGGGGGGAATCTTATCGGGTGTCGGCATCACGGCCACGAACACCCGCACCGGTCTTAGCTACGAAGGCGTCACTGATTCGCAACGGGGATTTTATATGGTTCCCGAAGTTCCGCCAGGCTTCTATCGGGTGCGGGCTGAATTCAGCGGCTTCCAAACAGAAGAGCACTTTCCCGTGCGGATCGACGTTAATCGAGTCACGCGCGAAGATTTTGTCCTGAAAGTTCCCCCCACGAAAACTGTTGTGGTGGTGCATTCCAATGCGCCGTTGACGGAAACCAACTCTCCGAGCCTCACTACCTATTTTGACGACCGACAAATTCAAGCCCTGCCGCTTTTGACGCGCGACGTGGATGATCTTGCGCTGCTGGCCCCCGGCGTGGCTAGCGTCACCACTTTCAGTTTTGCGAGCACGTTGGTGCCTTTTTCAGTAAACGGCTCACGCGGACGCGACAACAATTTCATCATCGACAGCGTCAATAACAACGAACCGCTCTTCGGCGGGGCCGCGACGCAATTCACGAACCCCGATATCTTCTCCGAATATGAAATCCTCACGGGCCAGCCGAAGGCTGAGTTTGGCCGCAACACAGGCGCGACGGTAAATGTGATAACCAAAAGCGGCTCAAGCCAGATTCACGGTTCAGCCTTCTGGTTTGGACAGGACAACATCTTCAACGCTCTGACTCAGGTGGAAAAGGCCGCGCTGCTCACCTCGCCTCCGCCCTACTATGAAAACAAGATTGGCGGCACGCTGGGCGGGCCTTTCAGAAAGCGCAAGGCATTTTACTTCATTTCCTACCAATGGGATCGTGCCTACGCCAATCTCTCCAACGTTTTTCCCGTGGTCAGCACACTGCCGACGCCTGCGGGCCTCGCCGCATTGCAGGCTATCTCGCCAAAGACGCCAGCACTCAACGCGCTGTTGACTGACCCTTCGGTGACGACCATTCCCTTGCAGAATGGACATTGCTTCGCTTCCGTTCCTCCCCCACCTCCCCCCTCCCCTATTGAACCGCCTGCGCCCAGCACCATGAATCCCTGCTTTAAGACGGGGTCCAGCGCGGTTCCTGATCCCTTCGGGATCAATTACGGCACCTATCTAGCCCCCAACGGAAATGCTTTTAACGTCCAGGATCATCAGGCCTCCCTGCGGATCGATGATGAACTCAATTACTCCAACCAACTCTACGGCCGATATCTCATCGACGATCTGCGCACTCCTCAGTCCGTGCTCGATCCGGCAGGGGAAGTCGCCTTCAGCGATCTCGGCCTGATGCCGGATGCACAAACGCTCCTGCGCCAGCGCACCCAGAGCTTCCTGCTGGACGAACGCTATAGCCGCCCCAACGCACTGAACGAATTGCGTTTCACCTTCAGCCGCATCGCCCAAGCGCAGGGAGCCTTTGGCCTGCCGGAATCCGAACGCGAGGCACGGGCGGCGGCCACGGTCGCCGATAATTTCGGCGGATTTGGAGCTTATTCCGGCAATTTTCCTTCCGCAGGCGTGCAATTCACCCTGGGACAGGATACGAGTCCGACCGTAGCCCACAGCAACATCTTTCAGGCTCAGGATAATTATTCGTACCTGCGCGGGCGTCACAGCTTGAAGTGGGGAGCGGATTTCGTACGCACTGAGACCAACATCCTCAATGTGCCTTCTGATCTGGGCCATTACTTTTTCGGAAGCGCAGGATTTCTGGGGGGGCTCAAGTCATTCATTCAAGAACCAACCTCAGGCCTCACCAATGCGCTCGGCGTCTTTCAGGCTTTTCCGGACGTTCAATCAAACTCTTCCGGCGAGATCGTCGGCCAGGGTCCTGACGAATTGCCGCTGCGGGAGTTCGACAGCGCGTACTTTGTGCAGGACGATTTCCGCTTTCGGCCAAGCTTCACACTGAGCGCCGGCGTGCGCTACGAGCGTTTCGGTCAGCCCATCAACGGCATTCATCAGCTGAACACCGCTGCGCCCATCGTTAAGCCCGATAACCTGGATTTCAGCCCCCATCTGGGATTTGCCTGGGCTCCTGGAATCGGGAGAAAAACCGTCCTTCGCGGCGGGGCCACGTTGCTTTACAACGCCATGCCGCTGAACATTCCATTACTCATCTGGCAGAGCGGGCCGATTTCGCCCCTGATTTCCACGATCACCGCGGCGGGTGCACAGCTCGACGGCATCAAGACAGCGGTACCCACAAGCGGCGTGTATCCCAATCCTCCGCTGACTCTCAATGACCTGAACGTGAAAGTCCGCGGATGCAGTGCCTTTCTGGACCGCATCACCCCGGGGTCAATTCCCTTGCTGGACTGCGCTTCCCAGAATACGGTGGCGAGCAACCTGGTGGCCCCGCGCATTCAGAGCTATTCGCTTGGCCTTCAGCGCGAACTGGGGGCGAATGCCATGCTCGAGATCGACTACGTTGGGAATCGGGGAACGAAACTCTACCAGCGCGTGGATGAGAACCCGTTTTCAGGCTGGAATCAGAACTGCCTGGCAACATCGGGCTTGAACTTCAATTGCCTGGGGCATCGGCTGAACGACGCTCGGGGCGACATCACGGCGGTCACGAACGGAGGAGTTTCCAGATTCAACGCCCTCGAAGCGCGCCTCACTTCAAGAACCCTTCATTCTCCCTTGGGTGCAGTGAGCCTGACGGCTTCCTACACGTGGAGCCATATGATCGATGACGCCAGCGAGATCTTTGGCCCCGGGATTCGCTTCATCGAAGGGGACTTCGTCGGTTCGCTCCTGTCGCCTGAAACTCAGACTACCGTGGAGGCGATTACGCCGTTCCCTCAGAATTCGAGCGACTTGAAAGCTGAGATGGGGAATTCGTCCTTTGACCGGCGGCATCGGCTGTCGGTGGGTGAGGATTGGGCGTTTCCGTCGCCGAAAAACCGGGCAGCAGCCTTTCTTATAGGTGGCTGGCATCTGAGCGGTGTGGCTACTTATCAAAGCGGGCAGCCCTTTTCCGTGCTCAATGGGGTCCCCCTTGGCCCGTGTGGAGATGCAAATGGTGATGGGATCCTTACCAACGACCGGCCTGATATCGGCAATCCTCGCGCGCCCATCTCGAGCGTCGCTCTGATCGATGACACGGCGTGCCTTTCGACGGACCCGGCCAAACAGACTCAATATCCCGGTCATCCCTCCTCCACGGGTTACATCGATCTTTCAGGGAATCCAATTAACCCGCAGAATGCGCACTTCGTTCAGGTTCCGCTGGGAACACCAGGCGGCAACGCTGGCCGCAATATTCTTTTCGGGCCTCGCATTGTGGATTTCGATTTTGCGATCCTGAAAGATTTTCATTGGGGAGAAAGCCGCACCATCGAATTGCGATGGGAAGTCTACGATGTGTTCAATCGCTCCAACCCTGGCTTCCTGCTGGGGAACGTCTTTGCTTCTGAAGCTCAGCCGACTCCAGGTTTTGCCTTTTCACCCAGAGCCACCGCCGCCGGCATCACAGGAGTGATCCCCGAAAATGCCATCGATGCGCTGAACGCTCAGAACCGACATGATTTTCTCACCCAGAACTATATGAACACCGGCAATCGAACCATGCAATTCGGCATTCACATCATTTTTTGACACAGGTCGGAAGGCTGGGTGCTGCAACACAACATCCTTTGCGCAAGTAATCCTGGGAAACACTATCAAGAGCGATGGAGGTTGGGTGATATACTTTTCAAGGCGAGCATAAAAGCGCGAGCCGATCCTCTAAGGTTTCATAACGGAACATGAGTTTCCGGGCAAGCAACCTAATATTCCTTCATATTTTTTTGACCGCTTCAGTTTTCTCAATTTCACTCCGTGCTCGCCAGAGTCCCAGTGCCGAATCAAAACTGCAAACACTATACACCCGGGCGCAGCAGGCGCAGAGCCGTCACGACTATGAAGAAGCAGCGCGGGATTATGCCGGCATCCTAAAACTCCAGCCTCATCTGCCTGAAATCCGCACCAACCTCGGCATCATGGATCATCTCCTTGGACGGTATAGCGAGGCGGTGGGGAATTTTCAGGAGGCTCTTCGTGAGAAACCCAATCTTCTATCAGCAAATCTTTTTCTCGGCATCGATCTTCTTCAGCTTCATCGCGCGCAGGAGGCGCTGCCGTACCTGACGAGGGCCGATCACCTGGCTCCTCGGAATGTTCAGGTGAACCTGAGCCTTGCGCGAGCGTACGCAGACTTGCACGAATTCGACGATGCCAATGAATACTATGGCCGCGCGGCAGCCATTGACCCTCAAAACGCCGCCGCCATCTACGGCTTGGGCATCACCTACATGAGCCTTCAGCAGTCCGCGGTGGAGCGGCTTGCCCAGACCGGAAGGAGATCAGTTTATGGACGAATGCTGCTAGCCGACTCTTTTGCAAATGAGGGACGGTGGAATGATTCCATCCACGTCCTGCAAGATCTTTTGAAGTCTTTTCCGGACTTCCCTGGCATTCATACTGCTTTGGGGTTTGACGAGGCGCAAAAAGACGATCTGCAGAAAGCGCAAAAAGAATTTCAAATTGAACTCCGAACGCGCCCCGGATACTTGCCAGCGCGCCTTGGCCTTACCCGAGTGGCACTTGGCGAAAGAAACACCCAGGCGGCAACCGAAGCTCTGGAACGAGCATGGCAGGCGGATTCTGGCTTCGTGCAGGCTAACATCGCGAGCCTTCTCACATCGCCGAACCTTGAAGAAGTGGTGGCATTGAGGTCTCGGCTGGCGACACTCACTCAGGGTCTTCCTGCTTCCCGCCTGAGAAGCTTTCTTCATCGCTTTCTTGACCACTCACCAGAACAGGGGCCAGCACTGATTTCACAGGCTCCCGACACGTTCGCTCAAGGAGCAAGCGATGCCATCCACCCGGGCCTCAGCAGTGCGCCGGATGCCCCAAATCTGTACACGGAGGGTCATTACACTGCCTGCGCGCAGAGCTTGCAAAACTCAAGAGAGCCCCTCGATCGCGACCAACTTGCCTTGCTTGCAAAGTGCAGCTACTACGCTGGCCTCTATCGAGACAGTTTCCTCGTGGCGGGAGAATTATTGCGTCGTGAACCCACCGATAAGGAAGCACTCTATTGGCGGGCCAAATCCTGCCAAAAGCTGGCCCTTCAAAGCCTCACGACGATGGGCATTGCTCAGCCGAACTCTTATCGAGTCCACCTGCTTCTCGGCCAGGCCTACTTGAATATGAACCGATACCAAGAGGCTGAAGGCGAATATGCACTCGCCCTAAGGATGCAGCCCAGGGATTTGGCAGGCCACATTGGCCTCGCCACAGCTTACTGGAAAGATATGAAGTTTGACGCAGCGCTTCCATACTTGAAAGCCGCCTTGGCTGAGGATCCGGCCGATCCCGACGCAAGTTACATTTTGGGTGAGATTCTCATCGAGCGTCATCAGTATTCCGAAGCCAAGCCTTACCTGGTTGTAGCCGCGCGCGGTGCTGGAGATCGGGCGCTTTTAGCGCGGGCGTTGCTCAGCAAGGTTGATGCTTCCCAAGGAAAGACTCGTGAGGCCATTGCAGAATTGAAACAGGCGCTGAGTGTCGATCGTGATGGGAGCCTGCACTTTCAACTCTATCAGCTTTATCATAAACAAGGAGACATGCACGCTGCCCAGGCGGCCCTTGCCGAGTCCCAGGCCATCCGCGCGCGGTCCGTGCAAAACGCTCAGGATGAAATTCAGGTCCATCAGTAATTTGTCAAGACTCGTGGCGTGGCAAGAGGCTCTTTAGCTGGTTGCCGAAAGGCGTTCAGAAGCCGAGTCATTCTGAGCAGCTGCGAAGAATCCCTGTCTTATAAGCATGCGAATCACATTACTTATTGTGCTATCGAGCACCCTCGTAGTGCCGGGCACCTGGGCACGGCTTGCTGGTGTGGACGGGCAGCAAACTCCAAATTCCGGCGCCGATGCGCGCGTGCAGGAGCTTTTTAACGAGGGGAGTCGTAGCTTTGCGAAAGGGGATTACGCAGATGCAGCCCGTGAATTTCAGCAAGCGCTCGCCATCAAGCCGGATTCCCCTCAGCTCCTCAGTAACCTGGGCATCACCTTGCACATGGAAGGCCAGCCTGAACAGGCTGTTCACGTACTGCTCCAAGCTTTGGCGCGAGACCCGAATTTGCTGCCCGCAAATCTGATCCTCGGCCTAGATCTGGTGAAGTTGGGAAAACCTGAACAAGCCATCCGCCCGTTAAAGAAAGTACTAGCGCGCGCTCCCTCCAATCGCGATGCGCAACTCGGATTGGCCAGCGCTTACTTTGCCTTGCATCAGTTTAGTACGGCAGCTGACCTCTACCGGGAGGCCGTCAAACTTCGGCCCAAGGATGCCGACGCGTGGTACGGCATGGGAATCTGCTTCGAGCATCTGGCTGAAAATACCGCTCACATCATGGCTCGTCAGGCACCCGATTCGCCTTACTACTATCGGCTGGTGGGTGAATTTCTGCTGCGAGAAGGAACTGAACTAGACGCAGCTCAGGCTTTTCGTCAGGCGCTTGCCGCCTCGCACGGCGGTGACGATCTGGGGTTGCGCGCCGCCCTGGGGCTCACTTTGGCGCGACTTGGGCAAAGCGCGGATGCCGAGCGTGACTTCAAGGCAGAACTCAATCTTCATCCCGGCAGTCCGGAAGCCCGGATGGGACTCGCCGCGGTGGATTTTCTGAAGGGAGAGAACGAACAGGCCGCCGAACAATTGTGCGAAGTGTACGAAACCGACCCGGCATTCTATGAATCTCAACTTAACCTGCTGGCTTCAGCGTTAGGCTCCGTAAGCGCTAAAAGCCTTTCCCCACATCGTCAGCCGGACGGGCGCCACTCGCGCTGTGCTGCGGCCATTGAATTACTTCAGAAAGAATTGACAGTTCCCGAGACTGTTTCGACCGGGCACCTCCTGAGCTTTGACCTTCCCCCTGAAACCAGCAATCGACCTCGTTGGACTCCAGCTACGCTTACAGGGGCGCGGAGCGCACGAAATTCCGGCCATTATGCACGATGCGCCGATTCCTTGGCAGGCTATTCCCTTTCGCGTGTGCAAGACGCTCTGCTGCTGGCGCAATGCGCCTGTCTTTCAGGACGCTTCCTGATCGCGCTCCGGGCGGCGCACCATGCGCTCACGATCGAACCGCAAAACGCCACTGCACTCTACTGGGAGGCTGAATCTGCTCAGCGGCTGGCCCGGGCTGCCTTTGAGCACGCCGTGACGCTTGAGCCGCATTCCTGGCAAGGTCATATTCTGCTCGGTGATATTTACAGGCAACGTAAGCAATGGGAGCTTGCGATTTCGCACTATCAGGAGGCCGCGCGACTGAAACCCTCAAGCCCGGCGCCCTATCTTGGCATCGCCACGGTGCATTGGCAGAACGGCGAGTTCCCTCAGGCGGAGAGTGAGCTGAAGCAGGCACTCAGGCTCGATGAGGCAAACCTTCAGGCAAATTTTGAGTTGGGAGATATCGAAGTGCGTCGCCATCAGTTTCAGCAGGCCATTCCGTACCTTCAAAAAGTCATTGCCGGCGAACCGGGATTGCTGGCGGCGCATGCAGACCTTGGAAAATGCTTTGCTGCTTTCGGGCAGGTGAAATCCGCCATCCAGGAACTTCGCCTTGCTCTTCCCACGGATCAAGATGGCAACCTCCATTACCTGCTGTCGCTGCAATACAGGAGGGAAGGCCAGATCTTGCTTGCCAGCCAGGCTTTGACGGAATCGCAGCGATTGCGGGAGGAAGCTTTGCACATGCAGCAGAATCGTTTGCAACAGGCTCTCGAAGCCGCTAAGCGGAAGCAGGCCGTTCAACCTTGATCCAACACCGGCTGATGCGCAATTTTAGTTGGTCAGTCTCGGTGAGGGCGCAGCC
>Ga0209810_1003455_pt1 | contig 16592 bp, 16 predicted proteins | sample Coa_R1_7_FD_187159 | JGI IMG/M metagenome (GOLD analysis project Ga0209810, IMG submission 187159) | Surface soil microbial communities from Centralia Pennsylvania, which are recovering from an underground coalmine fire - Coalmine... | ecosystem: Environmental > Terrestrial > Soil > Unclassified...
TCATCGATGACATGTCCACAAGGCAGAGCTGCTGCTCAGAGGCCTCATCCTCGGGAGCCCTCGAGATAACGGCACCTCGGGGCGCAGATGCCCTCGGTCCATCTGGACGTCCTCACCGACTTATCGGGCTACCCGCGCTGAGGGGACCCCGCTGACGCTCCCACGCCACGTGTGTGGGACAACCCCTGCATCCAGGGTGGCATATGTCTACTGTGGCGGTATGGGGGAAACTGGGGCGACTCGGAGTCTGGTAAGCCGTCTGTCCGGCGGCTCTGGGCGCTAGGAAACCGAGGTGGCCAGTTCCTATGCGCGACGACTGGTGACCATCGAGAGCCTCTGCCCCTTCGAGGTGAGCCCAGATCAGCTGGGTGCGGGTGACACAGATTACCGCCTCCTCCAACGACTTCAATGACAAGTAGCGCCGAACGAGGGGAGAAGGGATGGGCCGGGCGAGCGAGTTCGGGTCGCGAGCGTGCAGCGACACGATGGCTTCTCGTCACCGGCGGGCTAGCGGTAGGTCTGTCCTACTTGGTGTTCTTCGAGGGCTTCGTCTCGCCCGGATTCCTGAACGATGCCGTGTGGTGGACTCTCATCGTTGGGCTCGTCATCGTGGGGTCGGTCCTGTTCGGCTGGGGCGTGTACAAGAGGCTCCAGTTGCGGCCCCCAGACGTCGAAGGCGTCGCAGTTTTCGGTCGGCCGAAGTCTCCCCCACGCGGACGGGTAGCCCTCGGGACCTTGTTGTTCGTGGTCTGGGTAATCAGCGTGATCGGCGCCGGAGGACCTGCCTTGGCGGTACGAAGTCTGGGTTACACGGCTACCTCGGTCACCCAGGACGTTGTCGCATGGCAAGGGCTATGTAGCCGGTGCTACGACCAGGCCCGCGCCACGTTCCGTGTCCAGGGCCAGCTCGTCACGGCCGATCTTCGAAGTGTCGGCCAAGACCAGAGCTACTACCGCCCCGGTATCACCATCGTCTACAGCAGGGCCCATCCCGAGCTGGCGATGGCTCGAGCCGACTACGACGGCGATCGATCCCTCCTGCCGGTAGCCCTCATAGGGGTCACCACGGCGGTGGTGTTCCTGGGCAACTGGGCCCTCGTGGTCACCTCGGTCCGACGTGGGCGGCCCTGAAAACAAAAAAAAGGCACGCCGCAATCGGAAGCCCGGCTCCGGTTACGGCCGCGACCGGCCCCGGCCGTAATCATCGCTCTGCGCTCGTGACGACACCGCGCCCATAACCGAGTCACATACGTCGGTCAACACGTTGCTCGACCGCCACCTATCGCCGGCTCGGTGTCAGACGGTAACGACCGTGAGGAGTTCATCGAGGCCCACAAAGTCGCCCGGGTTCCTGGTGTATAGGGGCAGTTCGGAGGCCAGGCACGTCGCCGCAATCAGGAGGTCAACGGCGCGAGCGCCTCTGGCCTTGCGTCCGGCGGCCATGACGGCGGCATAGACCCTCCCGTATGCGCGGGCAGCATTCCCATCGAAGGGCAACGGATCAAAGGTCGCTTCGGCCCTCTGGAGCCGGTCCTGCCGACGGGCTCGCTCGTCCGGGTCGGGTGTGGCATGAGGACCCGCCGCCAGTTCGGCCATGGTCAGCGCACTGATGGCGAGCTCAATGGGGAGCACTTCGGGAGCGATGTGTTCCAAGTCGATCACCACCGAGGTGTCAACCAGACCCCGCTGATGCGGAGCCCTGTCAGCCACGAGGTGTTGGGTCCTGACGGGCCGCCTTGTCCAGGTCCGCCCGTAGACGGTCAAAGTCAACCGGAGGTGCACCCCGGAAGGCGGCCACCGCCGATTGCGCGCTCACAAATCGATGGCGTCGCAGAGGGGACAGCTCGCCAACGGGCACGCCGTTCCTGGTGACGACGAAGGACTCGCCGTTGTCGAGTTGTCTCATGATCTCGCCACTGCCGTTTCGGAGCTCTCGCTGGGTGATCTCGCGGGCCATGACCACAGTGTAGCACCCAGTGCTACAGCTCGGATCGGCATCCCCGAATCGCGGCGGCACGAGGCCGTCCGAGCGCCACAGAACGCCGGATAGCTGCGGTGCCCGGAGCGCTCACCCGAAGCCTGACAGCGTCGTGTTCGTCGGCCAGGTCCCGACTGGCCGTGATGCAACGCAGGGTTCGTGGGCGGCCACCTGCGGGTGGCATGGCAAAGAACGGCCGCAGCCGGCCATCGAGTCTTACCAGGCCCGGGGGCACAGGAGGCAGTAAGGGTTTCGGTAAGCCGGCAGGACTAAGCTAAGAACGACCGCCCTTCACCATGTCCGCCCGCTCAGCGACCCTGCCGGGTTCGTTTGGCCTCTGCACGGCGCTCAGCCCTGTTCGGCTGGCCAGAGGGCGGTCGACGTGCCACCTCCAGCTCCTGCCGCGCCCTTGTCAGCTCTCCTTCCAGACCCTCGACCAGCATCTCGAGAACGACCACCCGTCGGCGCAGGGACTCCACCTCATCACGCAGAGCGGCCGCCAAGGTCGGTCCCGCCGGCCGGGGTCGGACCATCCGAAGGGCGCGGCGGGCTTCCTCCGCCTTTGCCTCGGCCTGGCTGGCACGGCGCTCCGCATTGGCCAGCTCCGCTTCGAGGGTCTTGATCTGCTGGAGCGCCCCATTGCCGGCCAGAGCCCGCACCTTCTCGGCAGTCCGGACCCGGTAGGCGGCCTGCCGCTCGGCGTTGGAACCGTAGATGCGCTTTCGGGGCACCATTCGTAACGTTACGGCAGCCGGCACCAGGGTGCAAGGGTGCCCGCTCATACGGACCGCTCGTGCGGTAGGGGTCGACCAGGCGCCAGGGGGCTAAGGGGGTGGCACAGAGGGCGCCGAGTAAATGAGCGCACCTCGGTTCGGTTGGGGTCCAGGTAAGGCGGCGGCTCGACCATGGCCGCATGTCCGCACACCAGCGCCGGACACAGCGGATCGCCGTCACCGTCAGGACGCCGGCCGAGCCCCCTCAGCTCACCCCCGGCGCCGCCCGCGCCCTGCTCAGTCTGCTGCGCCGGGCGGCGGCCGACCCGAGCGCCGCGACGGGACCCAGCGTCGACCCCGGGCACCCCTCCGCGCCGGCCCGCGCCGCGAGCGGTAGAACAGACCCGCCGGCCGCCACCCGGGCGGAGGGTCAAACAAGGAGGGCGTCATGAAGCGCTTCGCCTTCTACGGGCGGGTCTCGACCGAGGACCACCAGGACCCCGAGTCCTCCCGCGGCTGGCAGCTGGCCCGCTCCCGAACCCTCATCGACCCCGCCGGCGGGGAGATCGTGGCCGAGTACTTCGACGTCGGCCAGAGCCGGTCCCTGCCCTGGAAGCGCCGGCCCGAGGCCGCCCGCCTCCTGGCGGCCCTGGCGGATCCCGCCCGGGGCTTCGAGGCCGTGGTCGTCGGAGAGCCGGCCCGGGCCTTTTACGGGACCCAGTTCGGCAACACCTTCCCGGTCTTCGTCCACTTCGGGGTCGGCCTCTGGGTGCCCGAGGTCGGAGGAGCGATCGACCCGGCTCCGACGCCCACGAGCTGGTGATGAGCCTCTACGGCGGCATGTCGAAGGGTGAGCGCAACCGGATCAAAATCCGGGTCCGCTCCGCCATGGCCGCCCAGGCGCAGACGGAGGGCCGCTACCTCGGCGGCCGTCCACCCTACGGCTACCGCCTGGCCGACGCCGGACCCCACCCCAACCCCGGCAAGGCATCCCACGGCCAACGCCTCCGCCGCCTGGAGGTCGACCCAACGGCCGCCCCGGTCGTCGAGCGGATCTTCACCGAGTACTTGGCCGGGCGGGGCCTTCTCACCATCGCCGAGCGCCTCACGCGCGAGGACATCCCCTCCCCCAGCGCCCACGACCCGGCCCGCAACCGGCACCGCCTCCACGCCGGCGGGGCGTGGTCCAAGGCCGCCATCCGGGCCATCCTCACGAACCCGCGCTACACGGGCCGGCAAGTGTGGAACAAGCAGCGGCGCGACGAGGTCCTGATCGACATCGACGACGTGGCCCTGGGACACGAGACCCGCATGCGATGGAACGACCCGACCATGTGGGTCTGGTCGATCGAGCTCGTGCACGAGCCGCTGATCACCCCGACCCAGTTCGAGATGGTCCAGGGGAGGCTCGCCACCCACGCCCACCTGAAGACCGAGCCCAAGCGCCGGACCAGGGCCCGCCGGTACGTCCTGAGCGGTCTGGTCACCTGCGGGCTCTGCAACCGGCGCATGCAGGGATCGTGGAACCACGGCGCCGCCCACTACCGCTGCACCTACGCCAATGAGTACGCCCGGGCGCGCGGCCTCGACCACCCGAAGGCCGTGTACGTGAAGGAGTCCGCCATCGTCCCCCGGCTCGACGCGTGGATCCTCGACCTGTTCGACCCGGCCAACCTCGACGCCACCTGCGCGGCCCTGGCCTCCGCCGACGGCTCGGACGACGCAAGAATGGCGGTCGTGGAAGCGGCCCGGCGCAGGATCGCCGACTGCGACGACCGGCTGGCCAAGTACCGGGCAGCCCTCGACGCCGGCGCCGACCCGGCCATCGTGGCCCGATGGATAGCCGACGTGCGTCGGCAGCGGGAGGAGGCCGCCGCCCAACTCGATGAGGCGCCACCGGCCCCGGCCCTGACCAAGGCCGAGCTGAAGGCGATGCTCCTCAGCCTCAAGGACCTGGCCGGCGCGCTCCGCAACGCCGATCCGGCCGACAAGGCCGAGCTGTACGCCGAGCTGGGGATCCGGGTGCGCTACGAACCCGGCGAGCGGGTCATCGTCGCCCAGGCTCAGCCAACGTTGGCGTGTAGTCAACGTCGTGTCGGAGGTCCGATGCGAACTCGACGCCCACGCCGGTTTTCCGGACCGAGCTGGCGCTGGCGTAGCCAGGGAAACGGAGCCGGCCCCTGCGAGCAATCATGGTCAGGTGAGGCGCACCTACACCTTTCGCCTGATCGTTGACGTCGAGGAGGACCATGAGGCATACGACGACCCAGAGTGGGCCGCCGACGCCGCCTGGGGCGCGCTGAGAAACCTCTACGGCCTGGAATGCATCTACACGGACCTGGAGCTCGTGATCGGCGACTCGTCCAGTCCGACGTAGACCAAGGTCCTCCCGAACCGCCCCTGGGCGGCCGCTACGGTCGGAGTGCATGATCTACGAGGCGGTGGCCAGGTGAGCCCGCGGCCCAGACGCTCGGCGCAGCCGGACGTCGACGAGGTCCTGGCATCCCTGGACGTGTCCGCCCTCCGGAGGATTGTGTCCGAGGCCGCCGAGCGTCACGAGGACGTCGCCCGGGCCGTCCGGCTGGCCGCGAGCCGTGGATCCGGTGACGTCGCGCAGCTGCGCCTCGAGGTCGACCGGGGACTCCGCACCAGCCGGTTCCTCGGCTACTACGAGAGCCGCCGGTGGTCCGCCGAGGCGCGACCGGTCGTCGAAGCGATTCGCGACGCAGTCAAATCCTCCCCCTCGGCGGAGCTGGTGGCGCTGATCGAACGTGCCCTCGGACATGTCGTCAAGGTGATCCTCAAGGCCGACGACTCAGACGGCTTGATCGGCGACGTGGCCCGAGAGTTGCTGGAGCTTCACGGGGAGGCCTGTGACGCCGGCGTCGCCGATCCGATCAAGCTGGCGCGCTGGATGATCCGGTTCCGGTTCGAGGACCAGGACTTCTTCGAGGCCGACCCAGTCAGGTATGCCAAAGCCCTGGGAGAAATTGGCATCGCGGCCTATCGGCGCGAAGTTCGCCACCGTCGAGAAGCGGGCGATGATTCCTTCTCCGCCAAATACGCCGAGGAGCGGCTGGCGGTCCTGGACGGCGACGTCGACGGGATCGTCCACCTGCTGGGCGGCGACTTGTCTCGCCCGCATCAGTTCATCCGGGTGGCCGAGGCCATGGAGGAGCTCGGACGGGATGACGACGTGCTGCAGTGGGCGCTGCGGGGTATCGCCGCCACCAGCGGCTGGCAGGTCGCGCAGCTGTACGACCTGGCGGCGGGGGTCTACTCGCGCCGAGGCGAGCATCAGGAGTTGCTGCGGCTCCGGCGCGACCAACACAGCCGGATGCCGTCGTCAAGCAGCTACGGACTGCTTCGACAGGCATCCGAGGCTGCGGGGGCCTGGGAGTCCGAACGCCCGGCCGCGAGGGCAATCCTGGCCGACAATGATCTCGGTGGGCTGATCGACGTGCTCCTCTCCGATGGCGAGACCGAAGCCGCCTGGCAGGTGACCGTCGACCATGCGGAGTGGGATCCCGGCCATCATCGCTGGATGAGGCTGGCCGAAGCTGGCGAGGCCACCACGCCCGGCGACGCCCTCGACGTGTACCTCCGGCTGGTCGATTCCGAGCTGGAGACCACCGGACGGGCCGCCTACACCAGGGCTGCCGCGATCCTCAAGAAGGCGGCACGTGCCGCCAAAGCGTCGAATCGAGAACAGGCATTCGGCGACCACCTGCAGCAGCTACGGGAGACCCACCGCCGGCGCCCGACCCTCATCACCGTTCTGGACAAGGCGGGGCTGCCCTGACCTGTAGCGATCAGTCGGGCCCGGCGCTCAGAGCCGAAGACTCCGAAGTCCCGTTGAACGCTGGCCAGCGGTCCGCCACGTAAAGCCGGATCTCCTCTTCTGGCAGTGCGCGGGTGGTGTTGTTCATCCGGACGAAGAAGACCTGGTCCTCCTTACTGGTCTTGGCCCAAACTGGCCGGGCCGACGGTGCGACGTCGAGGCGGCAGAGGTCCCGTCCTTCGCGGATGGCGATCCTCGCCCTCGTTCGCATAACGGCAGAGTGCCCGAGCGCTCCCGTGAGGTGGGTGGTGAGCCAGTTCACGAACCCGTCGCCGTTCGGCGGCTTGACCCGCTGGTAGTCGTAATCGAGCCCAACAACCTCCCGATCCGGTCCGATCCCAATAAGTAACGTGCCGCCGTCCGTGTTGAGGAAGCCGGCGACGGTCTTCACGATCGCGTCCTCTATAGCCTTGCTGGGCTCCTTCGTCCTGAGGTCCCAGCGGGCAGTGGACTTGAACTCGACTACGACGTCTTCGTCGTTGTCGATCAGCTCGTCGATGGTCCGCAGTGCGGCGCCCCCGGGAAGGCCGAGCTGAGCGGCGACGAGAGCGGCGAACTCGGAGTCGACCCGTATCCGGTCTACGACCTGGTCGGCTACAGCGGCTAAATCGACCGGCGCGGTCATCACCGCCGTCGAGGCCGCCCCAGCCGAAGGGTCCGTTGGCGGGTCGTACACGCTGGTCTGGTCGTCGCCGTAGGCGGTCAGGATGTGGTCGAAGACGGCCTGCACCTTGGTGTCGAAAAGGGCGGGCGGGTATGGGTCGGCGGGCAGGCTGCCGTCGAGCACGTCGCGTATCTCGGTGCGGACCGAAGCGACGGTTGCTGCCTTCTTCCGCCAGTCCAGTACGAGCTTGTCGTGCAGGTGGGACAAGAGATCTTTGGCGCTGGCCTTCACAATCTCCCGCTCGGCGTCGTCGAGCACGGGATCGGGTTTGGTCAGCAGGTCGAAGATGGCCAGCTCGGCCTCACTCATGTCTTCGACGACGGCGCGCTGCTCCTCGGCGCTCAGGTCACGGGAAAGAGCGATGAGCCGGCGCAGGTATTCATCGATGTTGAGGCTGCCCGCGTTGTATTCGGCGATGAGTTCTTCGATCCGCTCGACCAGGTCGAAGCGGGTCGGGTTCCGGCGGGCTGCTCCAACCGCATGATCCCGCAAGAGGGCGGCGAGGCGGTCGGTCTCGGACCTTTTCCTGCCGGCGAATCGGGCAGCGAGAGCGTCGAAGTCGATCTGCGACAAATCGATGAGGGGGTCCGGATCGACCCCTTCGGCCGCCGCCCGGATCAGGTATTCCTCGGCCCCCACGGACCTGTCGAGCAGTGCGTCGACGGCGTCGGCAACCCGGCTGATGTCGGTCGTCTCGTGCCGTCCCGCGTCCTCGATCTTCTCCGCCAGGACCCGGACGACCGCCACCGTCGGTTGGTGGGTGGCGGCGGCGGGGTCGGGCAGGATGGCCTTGAACAGCTTGCGGGCCTTGCGGGCGGCCGTGACGAAGGTGAGGCGCAACTCCTCGTCGGCGAGGAAGGTCTCGACCGCCGCGTCCCGGAGGGCGATGAAGGCGAAGCCGGACGCCTGCTGGAGGTCGGCGAGATCGACGTCGTAGCGGGCGCACAGGTCGACTACCTCCTCTACGGCCCGCCCCAGCGCCGTCACCAACTCCGTCTTGTCCTGGATGGGAGAGTCGACTCCGGCTTCCGAAGTGGCGGCGCCATAGATCGCCAGAGCACGCTCGAGGTCCCGGAAAACCCCGATGTAGTCGACGATCAGCCCGTTCTCCTTCTCGGGGAATACTCGGTTGGCGCGGGCGATCGTCTGCATAAGAGTGTGGTTACGCATGGGCCGGTCGAGATAGATGGTCGAACAGCTCGGGGCGTCGAACCCGGTCATCCACATGGCAACCACGAAGACCAGGCTCAATGGATGGGCGGGGTCCTTGAAGTACTCGTCGAGTGGCTCGGAGTTCATCCGTGCCCGGTGCGGCCGGATGTCAAGCCCGTGGCGTTCGAGCTCGCCGATCTCGTTCTGCGACTGGCTCACCACCACCGCCATGTCCGTGGTTTCCATGAGCTCGATGCGGCTGGCCAGCCACGGTCGCTCCAGCTCCGGCAGGGCGTCGTGCTCGGCTCGAAGCTCGGCCATATGTTCAGCCCAGGCATCCCGAACGAGGTCGTACATCTGCACGGCGGCCGCCTTGTCGATGCCGACGTACATCGCCTTCCCGGAAAAGCCCCGGCCTACGAAATGCCTGACCAGGTCTCGGGCGACGGTCCGCAGCCGCTCCGGCCGAGTGATCAGCGCATACTCGCGTCCGAAGCGACGCGCCAGGCGGCCCTCGGCCTCCTCGTCCAGTTCCGCCTTTTCGAGTAGCGCCGTCAGCTCCTCGGCGAACTCTTCGTTGACGATCTGGAGCTCGGGAATGCGGTTCTCGTAGAAGAGCGGGACGGTCGCTCCATCCTGGATTGCGTCCCGGAAGTTGTAGATGCTCACGTAGTCGCCGAACTCCCGTCGGGTCAGCTCCTCCCCCGCCACGAGCGGCGTCCCGGTGAAGCCCATGAAGGCCGCGTTCGGCAGCGCTCGCCGCATGTTCAACGCCAGCGTGTCGTACTGACTCCGGTGCGCCTCGTCGGTGATCACGATCACGTCATCCCGCTCGGACAACACGGGCATAGTCGTCTCGCCCGTCTTGAGCCGGAATTTGTGGATCAAGGTGAACACGTACCGGTGGTCCGCCTGGAGCAACTCCCGCAGGTGGTCCGAGGTCTCGGCGTGCACCCGAGCCTCCCGAGAGATCACCCCGGCGTCGGCGAACTCACCGTGAAGCTGGTCGTCCAGCTCGGCACGGTCGGTCACCATCACAAAGGTCCAGGAGCCGGCCACCCGGCGGAGAACCTTCTGGGTGAACCACAGCATGGACAGGCTCTTGCCTGAGCCCTGGGTGTGCCAGAACACGCCGAGCCGCTTGTCACCCTCGGAGCGAATTCGGAACAGGTTCTCGATGGCGGCGTTCACCCCGAGCAACTGATGATTACGCGCCACCGCCTTGATCAGCCCGCCCGCGCGCTCGATGTAGGCGACGAAGTTCTCGACCAGGTCCAGCAGCCGATCGTGGCGGCAAGTGCCCCGGATCGCTGTCTCCAGGGCTACGACACCCCGTCCTCCGGTCTCGTCGACCAGCTTCCAGTCCCCAAAGAAGTCCCAGGGTGCGTACGTCGACCCGACCTTGGCCTCCGAGCCGTTGGACAGGATCACGAAGGCGTTGAACCAGAACAGGTGCGGGATCGTGTCCCGGTAGTCGGTCAGGTTCTCGTCGTAGGCGGCTTTGACCGGCCGGTTGATCTCCTTGAACTCCGCCATGACCAGCGGGATGCCGTTGACGAACAGGACTACGTCTGCCCGTCGGCGGTGTAGCTCCCCGGCGAACCACACCTGGGAGGCCGCCAGCCAGTCGTTCTTGGTTGAATCCTGGAAGTCGACGAAGCGAATCGTGGCGTACTGCGGCTCCCCCCGCTCGTCCTGCCACACGGCGCGGTAACCGTCCCGGATCAGGTCGTAGACCTCCCGGTTGGCACGAACCCGGTCCATGGCCGAGCGGCCCTTCACCAGTTCGGTCAGCGCCTCCTCACGAACCTCGTCTGGTACCTGCGGGTTGAGCCACCGCAAGGCATTCCGCAGCCGATGCACCAAGAAGGCCTCGTGCATCGACTCTCGCCCGAGGGTGCCCGCCGGTCCGAAGGTCTCGTGATAGGCGTCGGCCACCTCCCAGTCCAGCTCTCGTAGCAGTTCCAGGGCCGGTCGCTCGACGAGGGCTGACTCCGAATATGGCGATGGGCTCACCCGGTCGCCTCGAGGGCAGCGTCGAGGGCTAGGCCCGACACGTCAATTTGTCCGCTTACGAGCTTCGGTAGCAGTAAATCGCGTAGTTGGGAGAGCTGGTCGATCTGTAGCACGAGGTTGTCGGCCACAGAGAGCATGGGCCCCGCGACTTCAGCGAATCTCTGCACGAGAGCCCGGGGGGGCTCAGGCAGGGCTAACGCCATCACGTCGGCGGGCTTTGCTCGCTGATGACTCGTGGAGGTCCCCCCAGCAAGCTCACTCAACCGTGAACCAAATTCGGGGGAGGTAAGTACCGCGTAGACGAATGGGACAGGCCAGTCGAGGCCGCAGTCGAGGACGAGAAACTCGGTTGAGCAGACCGCCCTCGGACCAGTCTCTGGCGGTGTGACCCGCCATACGCGCGGGAACCTGGGATTCAGCTTCGAAAGCAGCACACATTCACCATCGAGCAGATACTTCCCGCTCCGTATAGCGTCACCCGGCTCACAGACCGGCAGCCGACGGTCGTCAAAAGCAGGGATCGAATAGTGGAAGAAGGACTCGCTCGGGGAGCTGTCTGGACGGACGTTGTCCCGACGGAGTCGCACGTGCTCCGACAGCCTGGTGATCCCCCAGGTGGCAGGCATAGCGCCTACGCTGGAATGGATCACCTCGACCCCCTCAGAACCGGGGTACCCGAAACTGACAAACCATTCCCGGTAGATGGCCTTGACCATCTCCTCGAGGAGTTGGATGCGCCGCCGGCTGTTCTCGATTAGATCATCGAACCTTCCGAGGACAGATGCGGCGTTGCGCTGGAACGCAAGGTCGGGCAGGCGGATACGAATCTGGCGAAGCTGTCCGAGATTGAATCCCGGCACAGCCGCCCCGATCGCCTGTTGCTGCACAGCCTCAACCATCGCAGGGCTCGACAACAGGTAGTAAAGGTACAAGCTGTCGACCTGGTCGCGGTCCGGGGTTAGCTTCATCTGCTTGTTTGACACCACGTACTCGTCGAAGGCCGCTCGATCGTCCACCAAGCCGACCTGACCGATGGTTCCCCAGCAAGTGAAGACCAGGTCTCCACGACGAGCAATGCTTCGTTTGAAGGACAACGCCTTCTCCTGAGACAGAAACGCCAGTTGTGTGTCAGCCAGGCGATTGCCTACGTCAAGACTGAGGTTCGAGCCTCGGATAACCGGTACGCCGGCTTCCACGAAGTGTCTAGAGCTGATCGCGGAACCAAACGGTCCGGTAGCAAGCGCATGAGGATCCGGTGCAGCTATCTCGCCCAGGGTCACATCCCGCCAGGTGGTCACGTCTCGAGGATCCTTTGTATCGAGACATCAATCACCCCTCGAAGAACGTCCGCCTCGTTCGACAGGCGGGTGAACTCGTCGTACAGCTGAGCCAGCCTTTCGGGGAACTCGCCGTCGTCACCGTCAACAAGGGCTGTTCCGGTGTAGCGCCCGGGATTGAGGCTCCACCCCTGCGTCAGGATCTCATCGAGGGTCGCGACCTTGCAAAGGCCGGGGACGTCAACGTACTGGCCATCCGGGAAGCGCTCCTTGAGCAGCCGCTCACTGCCATCGACGGTCTCCACCGGTTCCCCTCGGTAGAGCCGCACGATGTTGGCCAGCAGCTCGATCTGCTCGGGGAGGAAGTCCCGGTGGGCGCGGTCGATCTGGCGGTATAGGTGCCTGGCGTCGAGAAAGAGAATCTTGTCCTCTCGATCGGATCCGACCTTCCCGCGGTCGAGGAACCACAGGGTGACCGGCAGGGTGACCGTGTAGAAGAAGTTGGTCCCGACCGCGACCATGACGTCGACGCACTTCGACTCGACGAGCTGCCTGCGGATCTCGCGCTCGGAGTGAGAGGCATCGCCGGCGGAGTTGGCCATCACGAACCCGGCCCGCCCGCCCTCTCGCAGCGAGGAGTAGAACAGCTGGATCCACAGGTAGTTGGCGTTGTCCGGCCGGGGTATCCCGAACGGGAATCGCTTGTCGCCTTCGAGCTTGGCCTTGTTCACGCCGTTGACGTTGAAGGGAGGATTGGCCATCACGAAGTCGAAGGCACCCCGGTGGCGTCCCAGCTTCGGTGGAAATTCGGACTGACGCAGGTTCCTTGAACTGATGCTACGCGGCGGCTGTGACGACGCGCTTCTTCCTGGTGGTGGTGACCTTCTCGACCGCCGGCGGATCGAGCAGCTGACGGCGTAGCTCTTGGAGCTGGCGGACGATGGCCGGGGTCATGGTGACGCCCCGCCAGCCCCGACTGGCCCGGTCCAACACAGCCCAGACCAACGACAGGCAGGAGCGCTCACCGGGCAGGCGACCGATCACCTTCACCCGTCGGCGGGTCTCGCCGAAGGTGCGCTCGATGAAGTTGGAGTGGCGTATGCGGTGATGGTGTTGGTCCGGGAAGCGCAGGTAGGTGAACAGGCTGGCCAGGTCGTCGTTGAGACAGGTCACGGCGGCGGGGAACTGACGGCCGAAGCGGACGCTGAAGTCCTCGGCCCGCTGGCGGGCCACCGCCACCGACTTCTCACCGGGTGGTTCGCCGGTGGCATCGAAGATCCCCCAGTAGGCCGCCTTTACCTCCTCCTGGTGCTCCTTGGGCACCTTGGCCAGGATGTTGCGGGCCCGGTGGATGGCGCATCGTTGGCGCAGGCTGGTCGGGAAGACGAGCTCGACGGCGGCGATGAGGCCGGGGGCGCCGTCGGAGACGACCAGCAGCGGCGCCCGCAGGCCCCGGGTCACCATCCCGTTCAAGAACTCCGCCCAGGCGTCGGTGGACTCACTGGCGCCGGGTTCCAGGCCCACCAGCACCGGGGTGCCCTCGGTGGTGATGCCCCAGGCCGCCAGCACCGGCTCCGCCCGGGATCCCTCGTGGAAGCGGAAATGGCTTCCGTCCAGGAACAGGTACTCCAGGTGCACATCGGAGAGGTCCCTGGCCTTCCAGGCGTCGAACTCGGTCTTGATGGCCTTACAGACCCGGGACACGGTGGACTTGGACAGAGCCGCCTCCGGACCCAGGGCGTCGGCCAGGGTGGCCTCCACGTCCCGGACCGACAGGCCCCGCACGAAACCGGCGATGACCAGGGACTCCAAGGCGTTGGTGCGCACCACCCCCTTGCCGAACAGGCGGGAGGCGAAGGCCTCCTCGGTGCCCCGCAGCTTGGGGCGCTCGATGGTCACCGGCCCGGCGGTGGTCTTGACGGTGGTCGGGCAGTGGCCGTTGCGGGAGCCGGCTCGGGCTCGATCTCCGTGGGAGTAGCGCTCCCGGCCCAGGAAGGTGGTGACCTCGGCCTCGATGGCGGACTGCATGAGAAGGCGCACCCCGAGGCGGGCCACCTCCTCCAGGACCTCGCCCAGGTCACGCTCGGAGGCGAAGGCGGCGTCTATGTCGGCGCGGATGCGCTCCAGGGGGGATACTCGTGGGGACACGGGTGTGGGTTTCCTTTCTGTGCTTGTCAGGCTCTGAAAGGAACCTACGCCCGTCGTCTATTTACACCGCGGACTGGACGCCACCCCGACCCGTGGCATCTTCGCGAGGGCTCTCGACGACTGTCAGCGAGGCAGCGTTCGATAGTTGACCTGTCTTGCCCTGCAGGCCCCGCGGACTCCGGGACTGTCGTCTCGCTCTGACACGAGCAGGAAGGCGCTGAGCGCTATGGCTGCGGCGACGGCTTCAGAGCCGAGGGTAGACAGACCGGAGTGCTCGGCTACCAGCACTCCCATACGCCAGGCGAGTTCACGCATCGGGACGATGACGAAGTCTTCGGGCAGTGCCACCAGACTTGCGACAATCGCCTGGCGTTCCGCCGGCTCCCAGCTGCCGAGGAGCGCGCCGGCCCTCGAGCCGGCCGCGCTCTTGCACAGCCGGGCGTACCACAGGTTTGTGGTTGCCCGATCGTGGTTACCGACGGCTCGGCGCAGCGCCCGGTCGGGACCGACCATCCAGTCTCGGAGCAGATGGTCGTCCAGTAGGACGGTCACTAGCTCACCAGGTCGGGATCGTCCTCGGCCGCCACCGCGGCATAGTGGTCTTCGGCGGGCACCACGCGATCCAGGAGGCGACCCGCTTCGCCCACCGGAACGGTGAGCACTCCAAACCCCAGGTCGATCACCTCGACGAAGCCGCCGTCGTCGAGCTGCCATCTGTGCCGCACTGCCGCGGGGAGCGACATCTGTCCGGAGGTCGACACCTTGAACGTCTCGGTCTTGGCCACTCAATCCTCCATTTGGTGATTCGCTGATCCTACCAAGTATCGGCGGACAGCGGATGCACCGCACCGTCTCGGCTGCGTGCGCACCCGACAGGTGAGGCGGCAGGCCGCGCCGAGTTGCCTGGTCGAGACCCACGGTGTCGATAGGGGCCGGCGCGGGTGGCCACCAACCCCGCCCCCGAGCCGTCGATCAAGCGCGCTCCGGCAAGGACGACGGCATCATCCAAGGGGTCCACTGCCGACTCGGACCTATTGCGTGCTTGCCGTGCCGATAGGTGCGGTGGAGGGGCTGTTCTTCGCGTCGCAGTTCCGAGACAATGATCGTGAACCGGTAACTGGCACCCCTGCGTGCACTGGTGAGTCTGGTCCGCGCGGGACGCCTATTGTCCCGACATGTCCGTGGGGGTGCGACTGGCCGATCTGGCGCCTCGGGTGTGGTGGCGCCTCCGACGGCACAAGACGCGAGGTGCTCGTGTGGTCCTGATTCCAGGCGACGGGACGTTCTGTCTTGTCCGTCACCCCTACGAGCGGGTCTGATAGCCGATATGGGCAGGTACCTCATCAACCGGAATTACGCCCGCCTCTGGTACGGGCAGGCGGTATCCACTGTCGGCGACTACGTCTTCGACACGACACTCGTTCTGTGGATTGCCACTGTGTTGGCTAGGGGCCGATCGTGGGCGCCAGCCGCGGTCAGCGGTGTGCTGCTATCAGTCGGGTCAGCGACCCTGATCGTAGGGCCGGTCGCCGGAGTGTTCGTGGACAGGTGGAACCGGAAGCTGACGATGCTCCACTCCGAACTGATCCGGGCGGGGCTGGTCGTCGTGCTGTTGGCGCTGTCGATTGTCCCGGCCCGGGATCTGCCCACTGGAGTGTTGCTGGCGTGTGTGTATGCGATTGTCTTCGCAGTCAACGCGGTCGGCCAGTTCTTCTCACCAGCCCGGTTTGCCACCATCGGTGAGATTGTTCCGGGGGACGTCGACCGGGCCCGCGCCGCCGGTATCGGCCAAGCGACCACCGCCGTCGCCGCCATCATCGGCCCGCCCCTGGCGGCCCCCTTGCTGTTTGGCTTCGGGGTGCACTGGGCGATGCTGCTGAATGCGTTGTCCTACGTATGGTCGTACTTCGTGATCCGGTCTGTACCGGTGCCGGGGCGCCAACGAGCGGCGACGCGTTCTGGCCCAGCTGCGCTACGGCGGGAATTCGTGGTGGGCCTCCACTACTTCGCTAGGAGCCGGATACTCGTCTCACTGCTAACCGTCGCAGTCATCGCCCAAGGCGGCACGGGGGCGCTGAACACACTGAACGTGTTCTTCACTACCGAGAACTTGCACGCGTCGGCCCACGAGTACGGGCTTCTCTCCATGGCGTTCGGTGCTGGCGCCGTCATCGGCGCCCTGCTGGCAGGCCGGGTTGTCCGTTGGGTTGGAGCGCGGACAGCCACCTGGTCCGGCCTGATCGTCTCCGGCGGGTTCGTTTGCTTGTACTCCCGACAGACGGTCTTCGCTCCGGGCATCGTCGTGCTGATGTTGCTAGCGATCCCGGTTGCCATGATGAACACGGCGATTACGCCGCTGTTGCTGCGGGCGGCACCGCCTGAGATGCTGGGCCGCGTCGTCGCTGTCTTCAACCCGATCAACGAACTTGCTTCGATGCTGTCGGTTGTGATCGCAGGCTGGCTGGCCAGCACTGCGCTGCACAACTTCAGGGGCAGCGTGGGCGGTATGCACTTAGGTCCCATAGATGCCATCTTCGCGGGCGCCGGAGTCCTGATCGGCTTGGCAGGTTGCTACGCCTACCTCGCACTTCCGCGCGAAGGCGCAGTCGGGGTTCCGGTGGAGGGGGCCGCTTGACAATGGTGGGCACGATGACCAAGTCCCTGCTCGCCCATCCGCTCAGGTAGGTCGATCGGGCCGAATCGGACGCCTACCGATGTCGATATGGGAACGGGCCCGTCGCACGCCACCGGCAGCTACCCGCGAGGCCAGAATTACTACCCTCCGGGATGTGAGCGCCTCGAA
>Ga0209810_1003458_pt1 | contig 16558 bp, 17 predicted proteins | sample Coa_R1_7_FD_187159 | JGI IMG/M metagenome (GOLD analysis project Ga0209810, IMG submission 187159) | Surface soil microbial communities from Centralia Pennsylvania, which are recovering from an underground coalmine fire - Coalmine... | ecosystem: Environmental > Terrestrial > Soil > Unclassified...
GCTTCCGTCGCGGCCGCTCCATAACCTCCACCACCACGGGCCTCCTTCTCGAGCTTGGGTCGACAACCGCAAGCTCGCGGGAGGCCCGGACGGATCAGACCCGTCTCACACGTGTGTGGTCGTCACAGCTAGGGCGGGCCGTGCACGGCATCGAGTTCGAGTGACACGTCCTGACCCGCCGGGTCCGAGGAGACATCACCGTCTGTGGATGCCGTGCATCGGCCGCGTCTGGATACGGTTTCGGCGCGGGGGTGGATCCTCAGCCCCGCAGAAGGTCTAGTCGGGGCAGGACCTTCGCTCATCGGAACGCCTGCGCGACCACCGAGAGCGCGAGGGTGACGAGCGTCACCGCCAGGAAGATAACCGCAAGCTGAGCCACGCGCGTGGCTGCGACAATGCCTAGAGTCCTAGCGAACCGCCGGTCGGCGCCGGGTATTGCCTCGTCGGTCTGCGTGAGCCGGGCAGCATCGCGTCGATGGCTTTCCGGCGGCTGCCCCAGCGCGCTCCAGCTCGGCTCGGGCCACGCCGGGGGGCCAAGGCTTGCGAGAACCTCGGCGCGAACGTCAAGTGGCAGGACGAGCACGAGCTCGGGCGAAAGCGGCTCGTGGGACGCTGGCTCGATGGTGTTCACAGTTGACTCCGTCGGCATGTCTTCGCCGTCACTTGACGGATTCCGCCCCCGCCCCTTCGTCCTCAACAGGCGTAGCCGAAGCGGCAGTCCGGTCCAGCCGAAGAGACTGGTCGTGCACAGCCTCGAGAAGCGAAGTTGAGACGTCGTGCTGCGGCTGCGGAGGCTTGCTGTGGGCTGCGCGCTCGGCTCCGCCGGCGCAACCCTCGCATTTGTTCTCGTTGCGAGTCTCAACTTCGCCTATCACGCGCCCGCGCTCCATGTCGCGCTGGAGACAACGGCGGCGATCACGGCGTCGACTGCCGCTTTCTTGCTTCTCGGGCGCTTCTGGCGCACCGGCTACTTGGACGAGCTGATCCTCTCCGCGGGGCTCTCGCTTCTCGCGATCGCGAACTTCGCCTTCGCCGCCCTCCCTGCCGCCTTCGACTTGCAGGCGAACCGGGCTTCTGCGTGGAGCATGCTCTACACGGTGATGGTGGCGGAGCTGCTCATCTGCGTTGCGGCGCTGCTTCCACGACGGCGGCTTGCGGCTGGGCCTCGTTGGCCTCTGCTGATCTACGCGGGTGCCGCGCTACTCGCGGGTGCTGGGACGGTGCCGATGTTCAACAATCCGGTGCTGGTGCCACACGGCGTCGCGCTGGCAGGACCCCAGCACCCGAGCTTCGTCGGCACGATCGTGCTCGCCCTGCTTTCCATTCTCGCCGCCCTTGGATTCGCTCGTCGGCACCGCCTCACGAACGACGAGTTGAGCGGTTGGCTGGCAGTCGGCTGCATCATCGCCGGAGCAAGCTCCGTCAACTACTACTTCCATCCGGCGACTCTCTCGAACTGGGTGTACACCGGAGACGTCTTCCGGCTCGGGTTCTACCTCGCCCTGCTCGTGGGGGCTGCGCGGGAGATCGCCTCCTACTGGAGGATGGTGGTCGCGGCTGCGTCGCTCGAGGAGCGGCGTCGTCTCGCCCGTGATGTCCACGACGGGCTTGCCCAGGAAATCGCCTTCATCGGGCGCAACGTGCGACTCCTCCGTGAACAGGGTGCGGAGCCACAACTGGTCGATCGGATTCTCGACAGCGTGGCTCGCGCACACGAGGAGTCCCGCAGGGTGGTCGGTGCCCTTGCGGCAAGACTGGACGAGCCGCTCGACCAGGCTCTGGCCCGGGCGGTGAGGGATGCGGCGGGACGCTACGGCGCATCGGTGGACATGGAGCTGGCGAGCGGCATCCTGCTCTCGCCGAAGGAGAGGGAGGCGGTGGTGCGGATCGCGTCGGAGGCCGTGTCGAATGCGGCCCGACACAGCGGCGCCAACGTTCTGCGACTCTACCTCGAGCGGCTCGAAGCCGGCATGCGGCTCCAGGTCGTCGACGACGGAGCCGGGTTCGACGACGATGATCGACGCAGCGGCTTCGGGTTGATAACCATGAGAGATCGGGCCGAAGCGCTAGGGGGGCAGTTACGCATCGAGTCACGGCGCGGATCCGGTACCCGGGTTGAGCTCGAGCTATGACGGCGGAATCCTCGCCGCAGGAGCTGCGGGTGCTGATTGCGGACGACCATGCTCCCACACGCGACGACGTCCGACGAGCGCTGACGGAAGGCGGCTTGGTCGTGTGTGCCGAGGCGGCCGATGCCGCGCGCGCGGTGCAGAAGGCACTCGAGACGAGGCCCGACATCTGCCTCCTCGATCTCCGGATGCCCGGGAGCGGAGTGGCGGCGGCCTGGGAGATCGCAGCCCGCTTGCCGACGACCAAGGTCGTGATGCTCACGGTTTCCGACGAGGACGCGGACCTGTTCCGCGCCCTCCGCGCCGGGGCGGCCAGCTATCTGCTCAAGGACATCGACCTCGGCGCCCTACCAGAGGCGCTCCGTGACGTGGTCGACGGAAAGGCAGCGATCCCGCCCGAGCTCGTGGCTCGGATGGTGATGCAATTTCACTCCAACGATCCGCGCTTTCGGACGACCGAAATGGGCGCGGGTCTCGGGCCGCGGCTGACCAGTCGAGAGTGGGACGTACTCGCGGCGCTCGCTGAGGGCCTCACGACCCGAGACATCGCGCGACGGCTTCAACTCAAGCCGAGCGGCGTGCGGGCCCATATCTCGGCGTTGGTTCAGAAGCTCGGCGTGAAGGACCGTCGTGAGGCCGTTTCCCTCTTCCGTGAGGGCACGACAAGCTGAGCTGATCTCGCCGCGCGGAGTCGCGAGGGTTGCTGCTCCTGCGGAGTTCGCCGGCGGAATCGAACGAAGCCTTGCGGGCTGATCTTCGCGTCCCTCGGCGGAGGGATTGCGGGTCACCAAGGGTTCGAGCATTGTCTGCGAGCGGCGCGGCGAGCCCGTCACGCGAGGACCACGACACCGACTGCGGCCTTTTTGACCCCGAATTCCACATCTTTCCAGACTTGGCTTGAGCCCACTCGGCGGAAGCACCGCACCGTCGTCGTCGCGGGAGGCAGAACTCTCGAGCGGGCGGCACGTCGCAGCGTGCTTTCGCGTGCCGGCATCGAGGTCGTCGCAGACGTCACGGATGCGTCGAGGGCGGCGAAAGCGGCCGAGCTGTACCAGCCGAGCCTGGCCCTCGTCGACTCCGAGGTGTCTGGCGGGTGTGTCTGTGCTGTGCGCCGGATCCGGGAGCGGGCACCGGACACGTCCGTACTGGTCGTCGCGGCCGAGCTCGATCACGAACGACTGCTGGCAGCGATCCGGGCAGGCGCTCAGGGCTTCATCGCCGAGATCCACGGCGCCGCAAGTCTGGTCCGCGCGGTCGAGGTTGGCCTCGCCGGCGGGTCCGTAATCCCGAGAGCTGGAGTCGCGACGCTCATCGACGAGTTGCGCGGGGGTGGGCAGGAGCAGACCTCGATAGACGGCTACTCCCTACAGCTCACGCCGCGCGAGGCCGAAGTGATCAAACGGCGCCGCGAAGGGATGACGACGAAGGAGATTGCCCACGAGCTCGAACTCTCGGACGTGACTGTCCGTAGACACTTGGCTGCAGTGGCCCGGAAGGCTCGGCAGGCACGCCCCCTGACCCTCGCGCTCGAATCGACGTCCTGACCCTTGCGGGGCCCAAGGAGATCTGACCGTCTGCGCAGGAGCGTGCCTGTGGGTTTCATGATCGGCATACGAGTGCTCTCCAGCCGACTATCGGACGTCCAGGTTGATTCGGACTCAGGTCCGGGTTGCGGGGGGAAGCGATGTCTGATCGCAGCGGGAACCCTCACCGATACGGTGTCGGCCTCCAGGAGGTAAGGAATGTCGCAGAGATGCGCGATCGTCACGGGCGGCGCGGGCTTCATCGGCTCGCACGTCGTCGACGCCCTGCTCGCCGAGGACTGGCGGGTGGTGGTGGTCGACGACCTCTCCACGGGAGACGCCCGTCGAGTGGCTCCGCGGGCGACGCTGGAGACCGTCGACATCACCGACCGCGCTGCGCTCGAACGAGCGGCGGATGCGGCGCAGCCGGACGCCGTCTTCCACCTCGCCGCCCAATCTAGCGTTACCCGATCGGTCGCCGACCCGGAACGAGACTGCGAGATCAACGTGCGGGGCACACTCAACGTTCTCGATGCCGCAACGCGGCACGGCGCGCCGGTTGTCTTCACGTCGACAGGCGGAGCGTTGTACGGCGAACGGGCGGAGATTCCCACGACCGAGGATGCGCCTCCCGCGCCTATCTCCCCATATGGGGCGTCGAAGTGGGCGGCTGAGGCGTACGTGACCACGTGGCGGGAAGCGACGGGCATCTCTCACGCCGTGTGCAGGCTCGCGAACGTGTACGGCCCGAGGCAGAGCCCGCACGGCGAGGCAGGTGTCGTCGCCGTCTTCAGCCATTGCCTGTGGCACGGCGTGTCGCCGACCTTGTTCGGATTCGGCAAGCCGACGCGCGACTACGTGCACGTGCGCGACGTGGCCCGGGCGCTCCTCGCGGCCTACGGGCAGGCGGGTGTCTTCAACGTTTCCACCGGTGTCGAGACCGATGTCTCCCGTCTCTTCGAACTGCTGTGCGCCGTCTCGAATGCGACAGCCCAGGCCAGGCTCGCCCCGCTACGAGAAGGAGAGCTGGAGCGGAGCTGCATCGATCCGAGTCGGGCGAGCGAGCAGCTTGGCTGGCGGGCCGAGATCGATCTCGAAGAAGGGCTCGCGGCGACCTATCGTGCCCTCGTCGAGGAGTTCGAACTCGCAAGGGCAAGAGCGGCCGGTTGAACTCGCCCGGCGGCGGGTTCCTAGTAGCCCCGACGATGTGCAGCGAGCAATCCGACCGCCGCCTCGCGGTTTCCCGCACCGAGCTTCTGCAGAAGGAGGCCGACGTGCCGGCGCACAGTCACAGGGGAGACGCCGAGTCGCTCGGCGATCTCGCCGGTAGAGAGCCCCTCGGACAAGAGTTCGCCCACCTCCCACTCCCGCCGCGTCAACGTCACGGCGCCCCCGGGTAGCAGGAGTCGCCGTCGTGAACCGCGGCGGATCTCGTCGACAAGATGGGGGACAAGGGCGCGCGAAAGTGCCGGCTCTCCACGGAGCGCGGCCCGGAGGGTCGTGCCGAGGCGCTTTCCGCTCACCTCCTTGAGGAGATAGCCGGAGGCGCCGCGGGCGAGAGCGGTCAGAACATCCTCGGGGCGATCGGATCGGCTGAGGACGACGATAAGCGTCTGCGGTGTGGCTTTGGCGATCCTCCCGATCGCGTGCAAGCCATTTCCCGGCAACTCGAGCTCGATCAGGCAGATGTCGGGACGGGCCCGGGATGCAACGGCGATGGCCGAGGGGGCGTCGTCGACCTCGGCGACTACGGCGAAGCTATCCAGCTCGAGCACTTCCCGAACGACGCGACGGTGCGGCAGGTCGTCGTCCGCTAGCAGAACCGTCCGATGCTCGTGCGCGGCATCTCGCCGGCTCGCTCCAGCGTCGATCTTCGTCCTCCGGCGGTAGCTCTGGCAGGAGACTCTACCGCCGCCTTGGATAGCCCGAGGCTAAAACCGCCGGAGACAGCGGCGACCCGTGTCTCGGCGTGACGGCTACCAGGCGGCCATAGACGATATACCGGTGGGTCGCGAAGAAGCGCGGATGACAAGCCTGTAGGGCGAGCAACTCGTGCCGCGGGGATCTCAGCACGGCGAGATCGTCGGCGGGCACGATCACATGGCGAAAGGCCCGGTACTCGAAGGTTCCGTATGGCATCTCCAGCTCGATGCGGTCGCCAGGCCGGATCTCTTCGATGTGCGAGAAGGGAGCGAGAAACGTCGTCCGGTGGCCGGCGATATAGACGAGGCGATTCTGCCCGGGCATGAAGGAGCGAAGATCTCTCCCCGGGCCGCGGCGGAGAGACCACTCGTCCGTCCCGTTCACGAGAACCATGTTCAAGCCCAAGCGGGGAATGACGATTCGGCCGATCGCCTGCCCCACCCCGGCGGTGCGGCGGAACCGGGCAGCGGCGAGTCGGATAGCCCTGGCCTCGGCCGCGGGCGACTCATCTCCCGCGAACTTCGCCCCGGGGTTGGCCGCGAACTCGTGCTGAAGCTGTTGGGCGAGCTGGTGCTGTTCCCAACGCGTGTACAGACCGGTGAAGGGGTCCTGCCAGCGCCAGACGACGAAGACCCAGACGAGAACGAGGGCACCCGTGGTGGCAAGCACGATCCCGGTGATTCGAGCGAAACGGCGCATCCGAGCTACTGTGTCCTTCCTGCGTCAGGAAGGGTATTGCACGAAACTCCTGGCTTAAAGCGAATTCCTGATTAAGGTGTTCGACTAATGGCTGAGAACGCGTTACAACCTGAAGGGGGTCGAGCTGTGAGGTATCGGGTCAACAGCCCGCACGTGATCTCCGAGACCGTCGGCGGAGAGACGATCATCGTCAATCTTGCGAGCGGGCACTACTTCAGTCTGCAAGGAACTGCAGTCGACATATGGCAACGCGTCGAGTACGGCGCTGCGGCCGAGGGCATCGTGCTCGACCTCGAGCAGCGCTACGAGGCGGAAGACGGCGAGATCGGTGCAGCCGTGCAGAAGTTGCTCGACGACTTCGTCGCGGCCGAGCTACTCGTTGCAGAGCCGAACGGTGCGGGCGCCGACGCCCTCGCAGCACCGCCGCCCCATGACGTCGCCGATCGCGTCCCGTTCGTCGCGCCCAGCTTCACTACGTTCACCGACATGCAAGACATCATCCTGCTCGATCCCGTCCACGAGGTCGACACGCGCGGATGGCCGCATGCCTCTGCCGGTGCCTGAAGCGGCCGGCGGAACGCTCGAGACGTCGATCGAGGAGCTCGCAAGGAGCTTCGATCAAGCGGTTCAGTGCGTCGGCCGCGTCGAGCGGTCGATCCGAATCGGCGACGCTTCCGTGAGCCTGTGGTTCGCGGGAGCCACCCTCGCGGACGAGCTAGGCCGCGCCTTCGAGCATCTCGTCAACGAGGAGAGCGCAGAAGCGCAGCTCACGATCCATGTGTGGGACGCCGAGGAATCGGGCACGCCTCCGCCTCCGCTCCCTTCGCTTGCCCCCGGCAGCCCTCGCGGGACCACCATCTACACAGCCGACGAGGGACGGCACTTCGCCAGCCGGCCCGCCCTCGGCCAGCTGAGCGCATACGAGCGCGCCACCGGGCAGGCTTGGTTCTGGTGTCGCGACGCTCGTGATCTGCCCTTCTGGGAGCCCGCCGCGCCGTTCCGCCAGATCTTTCACTGGTGGCTGCCGGATCGTGGCGCGCTGCTGCTCCATGGAGCTGCGGTGGGCAAAGCCACGGGCGGCGTGCTGCTCGTAGGCGCCGGCGGCTCCGGCAAATCGACGTGCGCTCTCTCGTGTCTCACGTCCGATCTGCTGTACGCCGGTGACGACTACGTGGCGGTCGAGCTTCAGCCGGAACCGCGCGTTCTCAGCCTCTTCTGCTCCGGGAAGCTTGAGCCCGCTCACGCCGGGCTCCTGCCACACCTTCCGAACCCTAGTTTCGCCGGCGACGGTGCACTCGAGGAGAAGTCGGTCTTCTATGTCGCCGAGCGGTTTCCGGAGCGAATGTGTGGCGGGTTTCCGCTCAGGGCGATCCTCGCGCCACGAGTTCGGGGGACTGAGCCGCAGCTGCGCCCGCAGGCAGGGGCTCAGGTGTTGGCCGCCCTGGCTCCGAGCACCCTCCTCCAGCTGGTTCCCGCGAGCCAAGAGGCGCTGTCGGCCATGGCCGGGCTGCTGGGGGAGATCCCTGCCTTTGGCCTGGACGTCGGCGGGCCGACCGAGCTGATCCCGCCGACCGTCGAGCGCTTGCTCGACGGGCTCGACTCATGACCGACGCAGAAGCTCCACTCGTAAGCGTGATCATGGCGGCCTACAACGCGGCCTCGCACATCGGCGAGGCGCTCGAGAGCGCGCTGGCCCAGGACTGGCGGCCGCTCGAGATCGTGGTCGTGGACGACGGATCTACCGACGACACCCAATCGATCGTGCGCAGCTACTCGGGCGTCTTGTACGTTCGTCAGGAAAACAAGGGGCCCTCCGCCGCACGCAATACAGCGGTCGAGCAGTCCTCGGGGCACTTCGTGGCCAACTTCGACTCGGACGACCTGCTGCCGCCGACGCGAATCAGCGATCAGGTGCGCTACCTCCTCGCCCACCCTGAGGTCGGCGCCGTGTTCGGGAGGCAGGAGTGGATGAACGCACCCGAATGGATGGCCCGCGACAGTGTCTACGGCGACCTCGACGGCATCCCGCTTTCGTCCGTCATGTTTCGCCGGGAGGTCTTCTTCGAACTCGGCGGGTACGACACGAGCTTCGTGCATGGCGAAGACATGGATCTCCTCGTGAGGATGCGGGAGCGCGGCATCGAGTACGGCGTCGTTCCGGAGATCGTGCTCTACCGCCGGTACCAAGCATCGAGCCTCACTGGTGGTCGCGCTCCCCATGAGCCGCTCCTTCGCTCACTCAGGGCGAAGCTCGCGCGGCAGGACGCCTCTGCGGAGGAGGCCAATTCGTGAATCCGCTCGTGAGCGTCATGATCGGTGCCTACAACGCCGCTCCCTATCTCGGTGAAGCGATTCAGAGCGTGCTCGAGCAGGACTACGCGCCGGTCGAGCTGATCGTGGTCGACGATGGCTCTACCGACGGAACCGCAGACGTAGCTGGGAGGTTCCGGCAGGTGAAGCTGATTCGGCAAGAGAACGGAGGAAACGGGGCGGCGCGGAACCGCGCCGTCGAGAACGCCTCGGGACAACTGTTCGCATTCCTCGATGCCGACGACCGCTTCACACCGGGCAAGCTGAGCCTCCAGAAGGCCCTTCTCGATGCGGATCCTGAACTTGACATGGTGTTCGGACACGTCCGCGAGTTCCTCAGCCCTGAGCTCGACGAGGACACGCGGGCGAAACTGCGGCCCCCCGCTCCGAATCCGATGCCGTGGACCGCGCCCAACCTGATGCTGATCCGGCGCGAGTCCTTCGAGCGCGTAGGTCCATTCACCACTGCCGTACGGGTCGGCGTCACCGTCGACTGGTTTGCGCGCGCCGCGGAGGCGGGTCTCCGTTACTCGATCCCGCCCGACGTCGTGCTCGAGCGGCGTATCCACACCCAAAACAATGGGTTGCGAGAACGGGCGTCGCGATCCCAGTATCTGGAGGTGATCCGGCAGGCCATGGAGCGTCGCCGGCTTGCGGCGGATACCACGCAGACGGAGGACGTTTGAGCCGCGGCGGCGGCTCCTTCTGGCCGAGCGGGACGCAGCGTGCCCTGATGGAGGTCGGCCTCGGCCCGGAGGAGGTCGCCGCGGCTCGCTGGCAGGCGTTGCAGCCCCTCGACGTAACCAAGCTTTCGACCGGGAGCTTTGGCCTGCTGCCGCCGCTGTACGAGCGCCTGCGCGAGACCGTGCCCGACGATCCCCAGCTGCCGCGCCTGCTCGGGACGTATCGAAGCGTGTGGTATCGCAACCAGCTTTTGCTCGAGCGGCTTGCCGTCCTTCTCCCGCTCCTTCGGCGGCGGACCGGGAGCCGTCCCGTGTTGGTCGGCGGCATGTCCGCTCTTCTGCGCTGGTATCCACGACTCGGCTTGCGGCCGGTGCCGCAGCTCGACCTGGTCGTGGAACCGGATCATGCGACGGACGCGGTGAAGGTCTCGACGTACGCCGGTTGGCGTCGGAGCGCGCAGAGCCCCTCGTCAACGGTCCTGCGGGACGAGAGTCGAAGGGTCCTGGTCATCCATCACGGCTCCGCCTCGACGTTCATCGGATCCCCGGGCGGCGAAGGGCTGACGGCTGTTCGCGAACGCGCACTGGAACTCGACGCGATCGAAGGCACGCCGCTCGTTCTCGATCCTGCCGACGAGCTTGTCTCCATCTGCGCCACTGGCGCTCGCACCGCGCCCGTGCAGACCTGCCAGTGGCTCGTGGACGTGCACTATCTGCTCCGCTCCCCCTCGGCGCCCACCCCGGCCGCCCTGATCGCTCGGGCACGTGAAGCCCACCAGGTCGCCTCGGTCCAGGCGACGCTGCACCACCTTGCGGAGATCGTCGGCCGCGACGCGTTCCCTGCCCACCTCGCGTCGTTCCAGGCAGAGCCCATCGAAGCACGGGACCGGTTGGCATTCGCGCTGGCTGGTCGCGACGGCAGATTCGCGGCAACGGCGCAGATCCTCGCGGGTTACGTACGCGCGACGGCAGACGAGCCGCCCCTTCGGGCCGTCGCCGGCCTGCCGCGCTACCTCCAGGAGCGCTGGGAGGCGACACGCCTCGCCGCTGTCCCTCTGCTGGCGACGCGCAAGGCGCTCCGGCTCTTTGGCTCTCAGGGGCGGGCGCCCGCGGCGGAACGGAACCGTTCGGCGTCGTCCTGAGGTTGGAACCCCAGCTCCACGATGGCGTTTGCAATGTCCCAGAACCGCCAAGTGTTCGCCGAAACGCCGTAGTACAAGCCGAAACGAAGCTCGAGAGGCGCCCGAAGCGCGCAGTCGACGAGTTCGATGAGGTCACGGTGGGTCAGCAACGTCGCGTAGTGACGCGGCATCTGCGGACGGTCGTCTGCACGAACGGTGCCGATCCGGAGGCAGATGCACGACATTCCGTGCCGTTCGGCGTGGTACCGGGCCGCGGCCTCTGCGAAAGCCTTCCCAGCTCCGTAACGGCTGTCCGGCCGGATGGGCCAGTCGGTACCAATCAGGGGGATCGAGGCAGGATCGAGCTCGCCGTAGGCTCCCGCCACGATTGATGCGTAGGGCTGCTCGAGCTCGTACATGCCTGTGACGTGGTTGGAGCTCGCGAATACGTAGCGCGTGACACCATGGCTCCGCGCTGCCTCGAGCATGTTGATGCGTCCATCCACGTCACGCCGGACCTCGTCCCAGGAGATGTCCACGGCCGAACCGCTCGCGAGATCGACAACGGCTTCGACTCCGTCGAAGGCGCCACGCAGCGAGCGGGATTGTCGTACGTCCGCTCGACGGATTCCCGGCGTTTTGTGCCGGCGACGGTCGATTCCGCTCAACGAGTGCGTGCCCGCGAGTCCTTCCCACAGAACGCTCCCGATGAGGCCTCCGGCGCCCGTGACGAGTACGCGCACGCGAAGCGCCTCTATGCCTGTCGGGTTTCGGACAGCGTCAGCAGCAGATCAGCGACGTCCCGGGGGGGTTCGTCATGCCAGAGGATGGCGTGCCGCAGCCTGCGTCGGATCGCCGTGAGCGGAGCCAGAAGCGCGGCCGCGGTGGCGCGCCGACGACCGCGCAGATCCCTCGCCCGCTCGAGCTCGAGCGCGAGCTTGCGTATCTCGGGGCTCGCGTTCCAGTCCTCCGCGACGACGCGATAGACCTCACGTCTTCCAGCGAGCAAGCGTGTCGAGGTGCTCGTCAGCGAGCCGGGGCGTTTCCGATGCAGCCCGAGGAGGGACGGGATGAAAACGAAGCGGTGGCCGGCAGCCGCGAGACGAAGCCAAAGCTCCCAGTCCTCGCCCACCCACAGCCTCTCGTCGTATCCACCGAGCGCCAGAAGCGGTTCACGGCGCGCGGCCACCGAGTAGTAGACGAAGTTGCGTCGCAGGAGCTCGACGAGAAGCCGATCGGGATCGTCAGGAATTGGGTCTGGCGGCTTCTGCTGTGCGACGGCGGATCGCTTCCGTACACGCCTCGTTCGCTCGTCGAAAACCCAGGCGTCCGCACACGCGACGGTAGCGGTGGGATTCGAGGCGAATGCGCGCCCCATGGTCTCGAGGTACTCCGGCAACCAGAGGTCGTCGCTGTCGAGTGGACAGACGACTGGAGCCCGGGCGAGGGAGATTGCGCGGTTGCGCGCAGCGCCTGGTCCACGAGTCTCGGCTTCGCGCACGACTTTGATGCGCGGATCGCCGAACGCCTCGGCAACGTCGGCCGTGCGATCCATGGAACAGTCGTCCACGACGATCAGCTCCCAGTCCGATCGCGTCTGGCGGAGGACGGACTGGATCGCCTCTCCGATCGTCGAGGCGTTGTCGTGAGCCGGCATCACGACGGTGAATGCAGGGCATGAGCTCGGCATCAGATCTAGGACGGACGCCTCCACTGACCCGTCGCGGTCCGCTCGTAGCCCGAGCGGATGTAATGCTCCGTTCTCAGCCTCCGTGGATGCGCGAGGGCCCTGGCCGTCTGCTTCAGCTTGGCTGTCCAGCTCTGGTTCGGCTTCGGGTGTAGGTCGCGAAGCACTGCGCGGCCCGCTTTGCGGACTGCTGGCCGCGGCGTCGTGAGCCAGAACGGCGATAGCCACTCCTGAACGTGCATTTCGAGCACGTTCGGCTCGCGCAGTTCGCGCAGGTATCGGGCCCAGATGCCGACGAGGCGGGGCTCAGGGTGCCCTCGCAGCAGCCAGTCACCGATCGCAAGCGTCGACGACCAGCCGCGCTCGATGCCCCACTTGGCGGCGAGCCGCCGGAGCTCGGCACGATCGCCATCGTCGACGAAAGCGAGAACGTCGACGAGTTGCCGCAGCCGCCGCATCGGGACCTCTCCCCACGCGTGGGAGACGAGCAAGACGGCATGGTGATCGGGGTGTGGCGTGAGAAGCCCCTCGACGCCGGCTACCGAGGGTACCGCTGCCTCGAACAGTTCCTCGTTGCTCGGCGGCCGCAGTCCTTCGGGCCATTTCGCGTGTTTGTGGATCTCGATGCGAAGACCGAGTCCGGGCATCTCGAGCGGATGGAGGTGGTAGTGGGGCCGACGCACGTCGTCGTAGCCTTCCGGAGGCCAGTCGCGCTCCTGTAGCCGGAATCCGGACGCGAGCAGCGCGGCCTGAGCCTCCTCCGCGTTGCCCGCCACGAGATCGAGGTCTCCGAAGCGGCGAGCGCCGTCGGGGTAGCGAGCCGAAAGCTCGGGCCCTTTGACGAGCAGAAGGGGGCCGTCGTAGGCCTCCCGAGCGCGCTTGAGAAGGGCGGGAGCCACGAGGGCCGCAGTTCGGCCGGCGCGCTCTTCACGGAACAGGTGCTCCGGGACCTCCTCGGCCGCGAGGCGCCGCCGTCGAGCCTCGAGCGGGCCGAGCCCATGCTCTGTCGCCAGCTCCGGCGTCAATTGCGCGAGAAGACGGTTCACACCCTCCCACAGACCGTCGGCACCCACGCCCGTCTCCCCCTCCCCGGAATCCTGCACGTCCCGCAAGTTACCCCTTCCGGCCGATACCTGTGATTCGATTTCTTGCCGATGGTCTGGGTGATGGATTGGCCTCACCTTCTCGCTGTCGGCCTCTTCTGCTGGCTTGCCGTTGCGCTCGCGGTCGGTACCATCGTCGGGCACGGCATCGCGCTCGGCACTTCTGGCGATCCGGATTAGTGCGTCCTGGGCTCGCGGACCGTTGAAAGGTTGGCGAGTCTGGAGATGATTCAGATAGTGGAGGCAGAAGCTCGCGTCGTGGAGAAGGGGAATTGAGCAGCAGCACTCTGGAGACCGCCGCTGGCAGGGTGCCGTACTGGCACGCACTGCGGTCCCATCGCTTGCTGATCGTCGCGGTCACCCTGCTCGCGCTGCTCGCCGCCTTCGTGGTGGTGCAGACGGCCACGAAGCGATACGACGCCGACGCAGACTTGTCGATTCAGCCGCGTGCCGCGTTCGGCGTGAACGATCCGCTGGCGGGGGCTCCCGTCACCGCCGTCTTCTACCAGCCCGCCGATGGCTCTTCGGTGACCGCTGCTGCGGCCCGTCTCTTCTCTTCTCCGGCCTACCTCGGCGCGTTCCGCAAGAAGTTTCGAGCCCGCGTGGGCGGTGCCACGATCAGCGTGACGCCGCTTTCCCAGGCCGACCTTGTCGCGATCCAGGTGAGCGCGCCGAACGGTCTCTTGGCAGCGCGTGTAGCCAACCGCTTCGCAGACTTCGTGCTCACGCAGCGGACCGTGCAGTTCCAGAGCTGGCTCTCCACGAAGATCAAGGACGTCCAGGCCCAGCTGCGCCAAGTGCCGACGCAGAGTGATACGCACGCGAACCTCGCAGCCATCCTGTCCGGACTGAAGTCCTATGCGGGCTCGCCCGATCCGACTGTCTCCAAGCTGACTCCGGCGACCGCCCCGACGTCCGCGGCATGGCCTCGCCCGACCGAGACGCTGGCCGTCGCGTTGGTCGTCGGCCTGCTCCTCGGCGTTGCGGCAGCCGTCACGCTCGAGGTGATCAGTCCGCGCTTCACTCGCGAGGAGGAGATCACGCAGGCGCACCGGCTTCCGGTGCTCGCGCGGATCCCGCGGCTTCCCGGCCGAGCCGTCGAGGGTTACTTTCTCGGCCACGGACCGCTTCCGCGCGAGGCCTGGAAGGCATACCGCACCTTGCGGGCCGTCCTCGCGAACGCCGGCGGAAAGGGCGACCGCTTCCCTGCATCGATCGTCGTAACGAGCGCCGGCCCCGGGGATGGGAAGACGCTGACGGCTGTCAATCTGGCGATTGCGCTCAGCAGCGCCGGTCTGAACGTGACCCTGGTCGATGCCGACCTGCCCCGGCCCATGGTCGGGACCGTGTTCAACATCGTCGGTCACCGGGACGGCGTCGTCCACCTGCTGAACAATCCGGATGCGCCGCGGACCGGTGCCGTTCCCGCGCCGCTGCACGCGCGGCTCCAGCTGCTGCTCGCGAGTGAAGAGCAGATGCACGAGCTCCATCTCTTCGACACTCGGCGGGTCAAGGAGCTGCTCCGCCGCCTGGGCCGGGAAAGCGATGTCGTCGTGGTCGACACGCCGCCGCTGCCGGAGGTCGCGGAAGCGGTCGCTTTCGCCGACGCGAGCGAGGCGGTCGTCGTGTGCGTCCGGGTGGGCCACACGCGCCGGGACAAACTCGCTGAGCTGCGCGAACTGCTCCGGCGTCGCGGTGTGACACCGCTTGGTTTCTTCGTCACCTCTCGGCGCGGGCCCGGGCGGCGTGCTAAGCACGCCTACGAGGGCTATCCGGGCGACTTGCCCGTAATCCCCGGGGATTACCTCCTTTCGCCCGAAGACCCGCTGCCATCGTCTGAGCGTTCCTGATCCCGGTGTGAGCGGGTTCGCGCGTTCTCGTCCGGCGCTGGATCTGAACGCGCACAGCGCTGTGACCGGCGTTGCTGCCGGCTCGGCGGGAGCACTCGGTGTCCTGGCGGTGTATTCGCCGAAGTACGCCGTGTATGCGCTGCTCGCCGCCGCCTTCGTGGCCGTCGCCTTGTCACGTCTGCCGCTGGCCATCGCGGCCTTCACCGTCTTGACATTTCCGGCGCACCTGCCGGGGTCGCTGGGCTTCGGTGCGACGCTGGCAAAGCCGGTCGGGGCGCTCCTCGTGCTCGCTTGGGGAGCGGCCGTCCTGACCCGTCGGGCAACGCTTCCGCTGCTTCCGCAGGAACGCCCGCTGCTCTTCTCCTCGGTCATCGGCCTCCTGCTGTTCGGTGCCGCCTCGACGCTCTGGGCGGTCGACCCCGGCGCGACGCGTACCGCAGTCGGACGTCTGTTCTTGAATGCTGCGCTTTTGCTCGTCACCTATACCGCAGCTTCCACCCGTTCCGGCTTTCGCACGGTCGTCAACGGTTATCTGGTAGCCAGTGTCGCCACGTCGCTGTACAGCCTGGGCTCCGGTCACTACATCGCGTCAGGGCGGTTGGCCGGGCTTTTCGACCCCAATTATTTCGCGGCTGAGCTCATCCCGGCGATTGCAATCGCCTGCTTCCTTTTCGTCACCGCCGGCTCGATGAAAGGGCGTTGGCTGTTTGCGGCTGTGGCGGCCATCGATCTCGCCGCATTCGCGCTCACGCAGTCGCGTGGAGGAATCGTCGGCCTTGCGGTCGCGCTCGTCGCCGCCGTCGCGGTGGCGGGCCGGGCCCGGCCGCGAATCCTCGTGCTGGTCCTGCTCCTCGCTGCAGTCGGGCTTGGCTACTACTTCGGCTACAAGCCGGCCCACGTTTTTCAGACCACGTCACGCGCCGGCCTTTCCGGCACGACCTCGGGGCGACTCGACGAATGGCGGCTCGCTCTTCGTGTGTTCTCGGGGCACCCCGTCGGTGGAGTAGGGCTCGGCAATTACCAAGTCGTGGAACCCTCGTACGCGACGCAGACTCTGAACCTCACGACCGTCCGCCAGATCGTGACGATTCCGCTGGTCGTGCACAACACGTATCTACAGCTGGCAGCTGAGCTCGGCGTGGTGGGGCTGGTCCTGTTTCTCAGCATCGTCGTCGTTCCTCTGCGCCTGACGTTCCTTGCACTCAGGAGTCTTGGCCAGTCGCTCGGCGAGCTCGAGTTTCAGGCCCGGGGACTCCTCGCGGGCGTGAGCGGCCTGCTCGCTGCCTACGTCTTCCTGTCCGGGGAATTCGAGAAGCCGCTCTGGCTCCTACTGGCCCTCCTCGCGAGCGCACCGACGGTTCTGCGGGCCGCACGCGAGGCCGCCTCGGGGGCGCCCTCCTAGCTGTCGTGACCACGGAGGTGTGAGACGCGGCTGATGGGTGGCCGTGCTCCGAGCGAGCTGTGCGGTCGTCGGTTGTTGTACCAGCGGATGTAGCTGGGGAGGGCGCGGGCTCGTCGGCTGCTGGAGGG
>Ga0209810_1003459_pt1 | contig 16547 bp, 12 predicted proteins | sample Coa_R1_7_FD_187159 | JGI IMG/M metagenome (GOLD analysis project Ga0209810, IMG submission 187159) | Surface soil microbial communities from Centralia Pennsylvania, which are recovering from an underground coalmine fire - Coalmine... | ecosystem: Environmental > Terrestrial > Soil > Unclassified...
CAATGTTCGACTGGAAATCGCCGCCTGGACGACGACCGGCATGGTCCGCACCGGCAACGAAGATGCCTTCGCTCTGCTGCACGCCAGCGAATCGCGCCAGGACGATCTCAGCGAGACGGCCCTGGTTCTATTATGCGACGGCATGGGCGGCTATGAGGCTGGCGAAGTCGCCGCCGCCCTGGCCATTCAGTCCATGCGGCAAAACCTGGTGAAGCAGAAGCCGTTCGCGCCTTTATCCGGCGAATCATCGTTTCTTGAGGATAGCTTCCATCAGCCCGCAGCCCTCGCAAGGGGTGAACACGCCGCTCCGCCGATCTCGGTCGAGGAAGTGAAAAAAATGCTGCGAGCGGCGCTCAAGGAAGCGAACAAGCATATCTACATTACTTCGCGCATTCCCGGCTCCAAGCGGCGCGGCATGGGCTGCACCGCTGAGGCCGTCTACGTCGATGGCCGCAACATCGTCGTCGGCCACGTCGGCGACAGCCGCACCTATCATCTGCGCGAGGGCCGGCTGATTCAGATGACGCGCGATCAAACGCTGGTCAATCGCCTGGTGGAATTGGGCACGCTGACGCCAGAGGAGGCCGAAACGCACCCGCGCCGCAACGAATTGCAGCAAGCCCTGGGCGGGCAACCCGATGTCGAGCCGGGCTTGTATCACGGCGTTCTCAAAGCCGGGGATTGGGTCGTTGTCTGTTCCGATGGGTTGACCAACCACGTGTCGAATGCGGACTTGGAGCAAATGTTACGCGGCGAGGGTTACTCCGCCGAAACCGTGGCACGCCGGCTCGTCAACCTCGCCAATCTCCAGGGCGCGACGGACAATGCGACCGTCGTGGTCATCCGGGCGACATAAGGCAAGAAGAACGGCATTTTTCGGTTATTGCCATGCCGCTGCATCTGTATCCGGACGTCTACGCGTCCGGCTCTGTCCCCGCGGGCTGGACGCCGATTCCGGGTGATACAATTAAGTATCCGGTGCGGAATGCGGCGGTCTTGCGTCATCTGAGGCAATTGTTGTCCGGTCGATGGCAGAAAGTCATCAAGAAAGGAACAGCGGCGACATCCACTATTTTGAGCATGCTTCCGGCCAGGTCGCTGGGGTGAAATTCTTTCCCAAACGGGCGAATACATGAACAACAGCGTGAACCTCCAGGCATTGCTGGCGGTATCAGCGAAAAAGTCGTCGCAGGCAAAGGCGCTCTTCGCGCTTCTCAATCTCGGGATCGTGGAATCCCTGGCTAATGGTCTGCTGAGCGCCGTTGATACCGTGCGTCTGTTCTTCAATGCTGAGAATTGCCTATTCGTTCGTAAGCAATTGCGCGACAAGACGGCCGATGAGATCATGAGTCGCGGCGTGCAGTTGCCGGATTTATTTGAGGCGCTGCCGGCCGAGGAGGCCCAGCGTGAGTTTCAACGCGAGTTAGCGAGCATACGCAACCTTTGCTTGAAACTCCTCGAAAAGAAGTCCCTCGTTGCCTGAGCGGATTTCGATTAGTACGATTGCGATGGTAGTGTAGTCTCTCTACAATTACCTTGCGGATACCGCGATGGTACTTACCCGCCTGCCGAGACCGCCAAAATGCTGTTTTCTCATCCACCTAGGCTCATCTCGCTGCTGACCTGCGCTGTCGTGCTGATTTCCTGCACTACGGCACAGGGTGCAGACAGCAAGTTTGAAAAGGAAATCCGCCCGCTCCTCAAGAAATACTGCGTCAGCTGTCATAATCCCGAGAAGAAGAAGGGCGACCTCGACCTGGCTCGCTTCGAGAAGGAAGCCGATGTCAGCACAGGTGAAGAGGTCTGGGCGGAAGTCGCCGCTCGTGTGCTGGCCCACGAGATGCCGCCCGAAGGTAGAAAACAACCCAGCATCGAGCAGCGCCGCCAGTTCGTCCGCTGGGCGAAGTCGGTCGCCAAAAAGTCCGACGACTGCAAGCAGCTCGCCTCCGACCGCACCATGAGTTTCTACAAGGGCCATGTGATGAGCCGCCGGCTCAGCCGGACGGAGTACAACAACTCGATTCGTGACCTGATCGGCCTCGACCTTCGACCCGCCGACCGCTTTCCCTCGGACGGCTCCGGCGGCGAAGGTTTCGACAACAACGGCGACGCTCTGTTCACTTCTGCCATCCACGTCGAAAAATACCTCGATGCCGCCGAGTACGTTCTAAGCACCCTCTTCAAGCCGAGCGCGGCGGACGTGACGCGCTTCTCCTCGAAAGCCCTCGCGGCGGCACGGACGCGCTTGATGATTGCGGCACCAGGGCCGGATCTGACGCCGCATGAGGCGGCACGTCGCATTGTCGCTCGGTTCGCCGAACGTGCTTTCCGTAGGCCCATCACGGTTGCGGAGGTCGAGCGCCTGCTGACCGTTTTCGACCGAGCGCAGCAGCGAGGCGACTCCTTCGAGACAGCGCTGAAACTGCCGCTCAAAGCGGTGTTGATCTCGCCGCATTTCCTTTTCCTGGTCGAGCCGGAACCGGAAAAAGATGGCGTCCACGAGTTGCCGGACTTCCCGCTGGCTTCGCGTCTGTCCTATTTCCTCTGGGCGTCAATGCCCGACGAGGAACTGTTTGCGCTGGCGACGGCGGGGAGGCTACGTGAGGAGAACGTGCTGCGCGAACAGGTGTGGCGTATGCTTCGTGATCCGCGCTCGCATGGTCTGGCGGAGAGCTTCGTGTCGCAATGGCTCGGCCTGGGGGCATTGGGCGATACAGTCCGGCCCGACCCGCAGCGCTTCCCGGAGTTCGATGAGACCCTCGCCGAGGCCATGCGCCAGGAGCCGATCTGGTTTTTCGACAACCTGCTCCGCGAAGGACGCAGCTTGCTGGAACTGCTCGATGCCGATTATACCTTCGTGAACGAACGGCTGGCCCAGCACTACAGTATCGAGGGAATTCGCGGAGCGGGCATGCGAAGGGTGCAGCTGACCGACAAGAACCGCGGCGGTGTGCTGGGCATGGCCGGCGTGCTGACCGTTACTTCGTTTCCGCTACGGACAAGCCCTGTGCTGCGCGGCAAGTGGGTACTGGAGGATCTGCTGGGCGCACGGGTTCCACCTCCGCCGCCCAATGCCGGCGTATTGCCCAAGGATGATCGCAACGACAAGGGCCTTTCGTTCCGGAAGCAGTTGGAATTGCACCGCAGTCGATCCGAGTGCGCCAGTTGCCACCAGCGCATGGACCCGCTCGGTTTTGGACTGGAGAATTTCGACCCCATCGGTCGCTTTCGTACCGAGCAGGCGGGTCAACCTGTCGATGCTGCCGGCGAGCTGCCTTCCGGCGAGAAATTCAATGGCCCGCGTGAGCTGCGCGCCGTGCTACTCAAACAGAAAACCGAGTTCCTTCGCAATCTGGCCCGCAAGTTGCTCGGCTACGCCCTTGGTCGGCAGTTGTATCGTTTCGATCAGTGTGTTATTGATGAATCTCTGAAGGCGCTGGAAGCCGAGGGGTACAGAGCACCTGCCCTTATCGAGCGAATCGCGCTGAGTTACCCATTCCGGCATCGTTACGTGAAGAAGTGAGCCGATGATGAACCCGAAGACCCGATCGCTTTCTCGACGGACTTTTCTACGCGGCGCTGGGGCGATGATCGCTCTGCCGTTCTTTGAATCGCTGCTGCCGGTTCGGGCAGCGTCGGCCGTTCGTCCGCCCAAGCGCGCGGCCTTCCTTTACTTCCCCAACGGCGTTTGGCCTGGTGCCTGGATTCCCAAGAAGACCGGCAGCGACTTCGAGCTTCCCTTCTCGCTGACACCGCTGGAGAAGCTCAAGCAGGACGTGATCGTCCTGTCCGGTTTGGACAAGGCCCAGAGCCGCGGCGGCGATGGTCACTATGCCAAAACTGCCAACTTCCTAACCGGCCTGCACGTGCAGAAGACCATCGGCAAGGACATCAACGTCGGCGGCGTTTCCGTGGACCAAGTTGTCGCCCAGAAATTTGGCGATCAAACCCCCTTACCCTCGTTGGAACTGGGAATCGACCCGGTGATTTCCGGCACCGACAGCGTGGTCGGCTACACGCGGCTCTATGGTTCATACATCTCCTGGCGCACTCCCTGGGCACCGCTGGCCAAGGAGATCAATCCGCGCATGGTATACGAACGCTTGTTCGGTGCCAAAGACGCCACTCGCGGACGAGACGACGACCGCAGCCTGCTCGATCTGACGTTGGAGGACGCCCGCAATCTTCGTGGCCGACTGGGCCGCGACGATCTGTTCAAGCTCGACGAGTACCTCGACGCGATCCGGGCGGTCGAACGACGCCTGGAATTCGCCTCCAAGCCCGACCCCAGGCCGTGGAAGCCGACGCTGACATCCGGTGCCGCCACTCCGCCAGTGGCCGGCATCCCGCACGAACACCGCGAGCATGTCAAGCTGATGCTCGATCTAATGGTGCTGGCGTTCTGGTCCGACTCGACTCGCGTCATCACCTTCATGTTTGCCAACGATGTATCCAACAAGAATTTTTCCTTCGTCGATGGCGTTCGCGGCAGCCATCACGACATGTCGCACCACAGCAATAAACCCGACAAGATCGAGCAATACCAGCGCATCGCCCGCTGGCACGTCGAGCAATTCGCCTACTTGCTCAACAAGATGAAGGCAATCCGCGAAGGCGAGGGCACGCTACTGGATAATGCGATGGTGATGTGCGGCTCCAGCCTGTCGGACGGCAACCGTCACGATCCGAACAATTTGCCGATCCTCCTGGGTGGCCGCGCCGGCGGGACGCTGCAATCCGGACGCCACATCGCCAGCCCCAAGAACACGCCGCTCTGCAATCTCTATGTGTCGATGCTGCAACGAATGGACCTTCCGGTGAAGTCCTTCGGCGACAGCAGCGGTCCCCTGGCGGGCTTGTCCTGATTCAACGGTATCGGCCCGCGGTTCAGCATTCCTCCGTCGGCTCCTCGCTGCCAAGCTCTGCTCGCCAGCCGTGCCTTCCCAAGCAGAGCTTAACAAGAATTCTCTGTACACGATGCATTACTAAGTCCAGCGTAGCAAAAGACACTGGCGAGCGGGGTCACGTCAGCGCCCCGAGACAAGCACTCGGGGCGCTAACGCGACCCCGCTCGCCAAACGCTAACATTGGCAATGCTGGACTCAGTAATTCGGCTTGTTCGGAAGAATCAGGCCATGTTAATGTGTGCCCGCCTTGTTCTCGCCGGACTGGGAGCGCTGGGCTTGGCGACCCGCTTGGGCTGGCGACGCAGCCGTTGGGTCGCTTGAACAATCGAGAGGAAATGACCCATGCATGCATTTAGGAGTTGGTGCTGCAGCGCCTTGGCAGGCTTAATCGTCTTCGCCGTCCCGGCTGCACGGGCGGGAATGATCACCCCTGATTCTATTGCTAATCCACCGAACGCGGTTGGCTCGGCTACAGGCACTTATGTCTACTATAGCAATCTCGTAAACGAGCAGTATGCGAGGGTAGGAGTTATCTTCCCTGGTCTTTTGGCACTCACGCACTTGGACGGTGCCGCTGTGTGGGCACCTCTTAAGCAGTTACCCGCTCCTGGCGCGGGAGGTGGCCTACCCGTGAATCCTCCTATGGCAAGGATCGATTATAATTCGTTGGTCGGAGCCAGTCTCGTAATACCTGGCAAGCTGACCCGGACCTCGGTTTCTTCTTTGTCCGTCGAAGTTCTTGGGCAAGCCGGTGCCACTGTGAATGTTGCTGGCTTCAACGGTCAACCGCTCAATATTACCCCTAGTATTAGCTCCATCTCTGATGGTCAGATCTGGACTTTCAGCGGTGCGGGCATTAGTTCCTTTACCGTAACTCCGCCTGTGGACCCCCTTCCGAACAACTCGTCCACTCCAGCCTGGGGCATCTCTGGGATCTCATTCGCGCCCTCCTCAGCAACGACTCCCGAACCGTCTAGCCTTGTTCTGGCCGGGCTAGGAGCGCTAGGCTTGGCGACTCGCTTGGGCAGGCGGCGCCGCCTGCGAGTTGCTTGATCCGTTTTGCCGCGCACGGTTCGCGGAGTATATCTCACTCTGTAATCAGAGCCTATACAACTCGCCATACTTCCGCCGCAGAGCCGCGAGCAGCGGATGATGGTCGGGCGCTGCGCCGGTCGCGTGTTCGATCAGTCGCGGAGCGGGGTAGCGCTGGCCGTGGCGGTACACTCGTTGCTGGAGCCAGTCGAGCAGCCGGTCGAAGCGGCCCTGAGAAAAATCGTCATCGAGGTTTCTCAACTCGGCGGAGGCGCGCTCGAAAAGCTGAGCCGCGAACAAATTTCCCAGGGTGTAGGTGGGAAAATAGCCGATCAGCCCGCCGCCCCAGTGGCCGTCTTGCAAACACCCTTCCGCGTCATTGGCTGGGATGACTCCCAGGTAACGGCGATAGAGTTCGTTCCACGCGCCGGGGACATCGGCAGTGTCGAGGTCGCCTGCCACCAGCGCTCGCTCCACCTCGAAGCGGATGAGGATATGCAGATTGTACGTCACTTCGTCGGCCCGCACGCGATTCAGACTCGGTGCGACATGGTTGATGGCGAAATAGAACTCGTCGAGCGACACATCATGCAGAGCGTCGGGGAAGAGCGCGCGGGCCTGCGGATAGAAATGCCGCCAGAAGGGCAGACTGCGGCCGACCGTGTTCTCCCACAGTCGCGCCTGCGATTCGTGGACGCCGATGGAAACCGACTCGCCGATCGGAAGGCCGTAGGCTTCCGGGTCAAGTCCTTGTTCGTAGAGGGCATGGCCGACCTCGTGCAGGATGCCGAATAGACCGTCGCCAAAACGATGATGGTTGAAGCGCGTGGTGATCCGGCAATCGCTGGGACCGAGTCGGGCAAAGAATGGGTGCGGACTGGTGTCGAGGCGTCCGCGGCGGAAGTCGAAGCCGACCGCGGCCGCGGCGGTTTCCCCAAACTGCCGCTGACGGTCAAGCGGATAAGAACGATGAAGGATCGATAGGTTCGCTCGGCGCGGCGAAGCGGCAATGGTCCCGGTAAGCTCGATCAGCTCGCCGCGCAGAGCGTCGAACAATGCAGCCACCTGTCGGACGGTCATCCCCGGTTCGTATTCGTCGAGCATCGTTTCGTAGAGATCGTGATCGGGTCGCAGAGCAGCTGCTTCGGCGCGTTTCAGCTTCAGGACTTTCTCTACCCAAGGCTGGAAGTAGGACCAATCGCTCCTCTCGTAGGCGGTGACCCACTCGCGCTGGGCTATCGAGGTGATGCGTGCGAGTTCCTCAACCAGTGATCGAGGCAGCCGCACGGCCCGGTCGTACAAACGGCGTAGTTCGCGGATGTTCACTGCCTCGGCGGAATCGGGGTCGGCAATCAGGTCGGAGCCTTCCAGCGCAGCAAACAGCTCTCCCAAACGCGGGTCGGTGGCCCGGTCATGCAATAATCCCGCTAGGAGCGCTTGTTGTTCCGCGCGATGGGCGACACCGGCCCCGGGTATGTACGTTTCCTCGTCCCAGCCGAGGACTTCGACGCACGATGCCAATACGGCCTCCTCCTTGACCTTGCGGGTGAGTTCTTCGTATGCTTGTCGTGGCTGCATAAGTTATAATCCGCACTTACCAATCGGAGCCGATCCAAGGAAAGGATGAAGGATGAGAGATGAATTAAGACAATTCTTCTTCATCCTTCATCCTTCCTCGTTGTCTTTAGTCAGCTTACAGAAGGGGGCAAGCTCCGAGCCTCTTCCGCGTTGGAGTATTGCCATGCTGCTGACCCCAGCTGAAGAGATGGGCCTGAGTGGACTGAACCTGTCCGCGCGCGTCCGCAAGGCGTTTGACAATATTCCCGAGGAAACCATCATCCGCGTGATCCAACGCATCCGCGAGGAGAGCACCCGCCGTCATCTCATCTACCTGCGCGACGGTCAACTCGATACCATCCGCGTCCTGCCGCTGCCTCTGACCGTATTGCCCGATCAAGTAGCGTACTTTCACTCCGTGGTTCTGACAGTGCAGAACGCCCTCAAGCGTCTGCCGGAGCTGTACCTGCAAGATCCCGATGTCCGGGAAGTCTTGCGCCTCCTGCCCGAAGAGGAGAAGTGGCTCCACGATTGCTGGGGGCCGAGCCAGCGCGAGAACAATCCGGTGTTCGCTCGTCTCGATGCCGTGATCGATTTCACCAGTCCCATGTGGAAGAATTCGCTCTGCTTTCTGGAACCGAACATGAGCGGCATCGGCGGACTGCATCTGGTGCCGACCTGCGAACACATCCTGGCCGATATTGTCCTACCCTTGTTGGAAACGAACGACGGCCGGCTCCGGCTGGAGCTGGGGCAAGACATCCGTGAGCTGCTTATGCAGGAAGTGCTCGACCACCTGGAAGTCCTGGGCCGGCCGGGCCGCAACGTCTGCTTCGTCGAACCCAAGTACGCCGGAAGTGGCCCCGATGAGCAGGAGGAACTGGCTCAGTATTACCACCATCGCTACGGCACCAAGGTCTTGCACGCCGATCCGGCCGAGCTGCGTCTGCGTGGCGACGAGGTCTATTACAACGATGATCGGGTCGATGTGGTGTACCGCGATTATGCCGTCGCGGATCTGATCGCGCTGGAACAAGAAGGCGTGGACATCGAGCCGATGCGGACGCTCTTTCGGCAAAATCGTGTCATCTCTTCGATCACTGCGGAGCTGGACCAAAAGAGCATCTGGGAGGTGCTGACCGATGCGCGCTTCACGCAGAAGTACTTCACGTCCGACGAACGGCAAACATTTCGCCGCCACGTCCTGTGGACTCGCTTATTGGGCGATCGGCAGACGCTGTTACCGGATGGCCAAATGGGCGATTTGCTCGAATTTGTTCGCCGCGAGCAGGAAACCCTGGTGATAAAACCGAATCGTGCTTACGGAGGTGAAGGAGTGACGATTGGCTCCGCGGTGACACGAGCCGACTGGGAGTCCGCCCTAGAATTGGCCTTGGCCGACGAGGAACGCTGGGTCGTGCAGCGGTTGGCCAGCATTCCAGTCAGCATGTTCCCCGTCGTTGGGCCAGATGGAAGGATACATGCCGAGCCGTTCCATGTAGTGATGGGCTTTTCCGCGACACGCGATGGCGTGGCCATCCTGGGAAGAGCATCGCAGAAGCAAGTGGTCAATGTTGCTCAGCGTGGCGGCATGTGCGGTGTGATGATCGGTCATCCGCCCGGACGACTTTACGGCCCCAGCTCGCCGGTAAGTTAGAGCGCTTCCTTCCTTCGTTTGGGGCTTCCCCATGTTGGACCTCCTCACGATGAGTTCACACTCTTTTCTGAGCGCTCACCATTCGTGGGGAAGTCCACGGCGGGATTCCCTCCGGTCGTCAGGCCAAACCACTTTGCAACTTCCTTTTGCACCGCGGCGGACTATCATTAGCAGCATCGTATCGCATCACTCGCTTACTTCGCCCCTGTGCCAAGGAGTAGACCCCATGACCTGGACACGAACTCGCTGCCTCGCACTTGTACTCACGGCCGTCGCCGTGCTGGCCGGCTCGAGCCGCGCCGCGGGGCCAAGGGACAGCCTCAAGAAAGGCGCCCCCGAACTACAATCCATTAGCGCGCTGGCCTTCGGGCCGGAAGGCATCCTGTTCATCGGCGATGCCCGCGCAGCCACTATCATCGCCCTGGACACGCAGGACCGCACCGCTGCCGGCGCCGAGATGCCAAAGATCGAGGCGCTAGACGAGAAAATCGCCTCGCTGCTCGGTATCGAAGCCAGCCAACTGCTCGTCAACGATTTGGCCGTCAACCCGCTCTCGGGCAATACCTACCTCGGCGTGACGCGCGGCAAGGGCGCCGACGGCAAGCCGGTGTTGCTGCGCGTCGAGCGCTCCGGCAAGATCGCCGAAGTGCCGCTGACCGACGTCGCCTTCTCCCGAACGCCGCTGCCTACCCCCGGCACGGGTAGAAGCCCCAACGACGTCATCACCGACATGGCTTACCTCAACGGCAAGCTGTACGTCGCCTGTCTATCCAACGAGGAATTCGCCTCGCAATTCCGCGTGCTGCCCTTCCCGTTCGGCGAGGCCGGCAAGGGCACTGCTGTCGAGATCTTCCACGGCTCGCACGGGCGGCTAGAGACCAAGTCACCCATCCGCACTTTCGCGCCGTATGAGATCCAGGGCGAGACGAACCTGCTGGCCGCATACACCTGCACCCCGCTTGTGCAAGTGCCGGTCGCTGAGCTGAAGCCGGGTGAGAAGGTCAAGGGCAAGACCATCGCCGAGTTGGGCAATCGCAACGTCCCGCTCGATATGATCGTTTACCAGAAGGATGGCAAGGATTACATCCTGATGGCCAACAGCGCCCGCGGGGTCATGAAGATTTCCACCGAGGGCATCGACCGCACCCAGCCGATCACCAAACCCATCGCCGGCACGGCCGGGCTGAAGTACGAGACGATCAAGGGCCTCGACGGGACCGTCCAGCTCGACGTCTTCGACAAGGACCATGTTCTGGTGCTGCGAAAGAGCAAGGACAACCGGCTTAACCTGGAGACGGTCGAACTGCCGTGATCTTCTCCCAAGCCGTTTGCGGCTAGGCGTCCCAGCGCCAGGCCGCAAACGGCGGACATTCTTCGGTGACACCTCCATGAACACCCTCCGCTCTTGTTTTGCCCTGTTGTTCGTACCCCTCGTGTTCGCGTGTCCTCACATCATGTGGGCGGAGGTGCGGACAGAGACGCCTTCCGCTCCGGCGATTCGACTTGTCGGCGACCGAGAGCCGGCCGTCGCTGTTACCGGCCTGTCACCGGCAGACTTGCGGGCGCTCGCCCGGCTCGAACAGTCGCTGGAACGATGGCAACAACTGTTCGCCGTCTACGTCGAACACGGCGGCGACCGTGCGCAACAGCCGGCGATGCTCGGCTCCTACCGCGTCGAGAAGGATGCGCTGCGCTTCCAGCCGCGCTTCCCCCTCCAGCACGGCGTCTCGTACCGGGCTGTCTTCCATCCTGAGCACCTGCCCGGACGCGCCGGCCCGGCCGAGAAGCCGATCGAAATGCTGCTGAGGCTGCCGAAAGCCAAGCCGGCCGTGCCCACCGTCGTTACGGCAGTCTACCCAAGCCGGGACGACTTGCCCGAGAATCAGCTGAAGTTCTATCTGCTCTTCTCCGCACCCATGAGCCGCGGCGAGGCGTACCAACACATCCGTCTCGTGCACGACGACGGCAAAGTCGACGACCGGGCGTTTCTCGAATTGCCTCAGGAATTGTGGGACCGCGAAGGCAAGCGGCTGACGCTGTTGCTCGACCCCGGCCGCGTCAAGCGCGAGCTGGCGCCGCGCGAGGAGTTCGGTCCCGTTCTGGAAGCCGGCAAACGCTACACGCTAATCATCGATCGAGAATGGAAGGACGGCGAGGGCAATCCGCTCAAGGAGTCGTTTCGCAAGACGTTCCGCGTCCTGCCGCCCGACCCGACGCAGCCCAATCCCAAGACGTGGAAGATCGAGCCGCCCCCAGCCGGCTCCACGAAGCCGCTGGTGATGACCTCTCCGAAATCGCTCGACCACGCCCTCATGCACCGCATGTTGTGGGTCATCGACGAGCGCGGCCGCAAGGTGGCCGGCACGGTGGAGGTAACGCGGCAGGAGACGTGCTGGCGCTTCTCGCCCGCGGCGGCGTGGACCGCCGGGCGCTATCACCTCGTCGCTGATACATGGCTCGAAGACCTTGCCGGCAACAGTATCGCCCGCCCCTTCGAGACTGACGAGCAGAGCGCGGCCGAGCACGAGAACAACGCGAAGACGGTGCAACTTCCCTTTGAGGTCCGCTCACGCTGATTTCGTTGGCTTGGAGCCTTTGGCCGGCTTGACGTGCCCGCTCCCCTTGCGCAACTTCGGAATCTGTTCGTAAAAGACTTGGTGAACACCAGCAATGAAATCACGGAAGAGGGCGAGTTCCCGGTTTCGGTAGCGAGCGCACAGATCCTGCATCGCCGGAACGAGCGCGGCAGGAGCCGAGCGCCGCGAACTTTCCTACACTAAGCCCATCTGAACCATCGTCAGGCAGCGGGTCGCGGCAAAATCTTCAAGGAGAACAAGTCATGCGCAAGGAACGAAAACCTCGGGATTACAGAGACGCCGCTGAAGATTCTCTGGAGCTGGCAAGAGTCTTGGCTGGGCAAGGGAGCCTCAGCGATCAGGACTTTCTGGAACGCATGGCCCGCAGCGACGACCTTGTGGACCATGACGACGAAACCTGCGGCATGTGCCATAACATCATCCTCGGCGCGGAGGTCGCCCGTGAAATGATCGAGACAGGCGAGTACGAAGACGTAGTCAGCAGATGGGCGGAGGAAACCCAGCGGCGCTGGCGGAACAGCAAGTTTTTCAAACTGTGGCAGGAAGAACAGAAGGCGGGCCGTGATCCGCATCAGGCGTTCAAAGATCGCGGCTGGGAGCCGTAGCGGATAGTCAACCCCCTGCTTGCCGGGGGCTATATGCTAGCGCCGGTAGACATCATCCAGGATCACCCCTCGAGTTTCGGAGGATTATCACCTATGAAGCCCATTGTCGCCATGTGGAGTGTGGCCCTGTTGGCCATCCCCTGCCAGGCAGCGGAAGAAACGGCTGCGGGGCTGCCGCGCAGTCGGCCGGAGGCCCAGGGCATCGCGCCGTCCGCCATCCTCGCCTTTGTGGACGAGGCCAACGACAAGATCGACTCCCTGCACAGCTTCATGCTCGTGCGTCACGGTCATGTCGTGGCCGAGTGCTGGTGGGCTCCCTACGACGCCAAGACACGCCATGAACTCTACTCTCTGAGCAAGAGCTTTACCTCGACGGCCGTGGGCCTGGCCATCGCCGAGGGCAAACTGAGCCTCGATGATCCGGTGTTGAAGTTCTTTCCGGAAGACGCCCCGGACGAGCCGAGCAGTAACCTCAAGGCTATGCGAGTACATGATCTTCTACGCATGTCCACCGGGCATCAAACCGAGCCAAGGTTGTTCTCCCCGGAAGGACCGCGGTTGGCCGCCTCGAACCAGTCATGGGTCAAGGCGTTTCTTGCTCATCCCGTCCCGTTCAAGCCGGGAACCCATTTCCTTTACAACACGCCTGCTACCTACATGCAGTCCGCCATCGTCCAGAAAGTGACCGGGCACACGGTGCTCGATTACCTCCGTCCGCGTTTGTTTGAGCCTCTGGGCATTGAAAATCCAACCTGGGGCACCAGCCCGCAAGGAATCTCGCTGGGCGGGTACGGCCTGAGCATCCGCACGGAAGACATCGCGAAGTTCGGCCAACTGTATCTGCAAAAGGGCCAGTGGCGCGGTAAGCAACTGGTTCCCGCCGCCTGGGTGGAGGCGGCCACGGCACGACAGACTTCTAACGGCAGCAACCCGCAGAGCGATTGGGACCAGGGCTACGGCTACCAGTTTTGGCGTGCGCGCCATGGCGCCTACCGTGGCGACGGCGCTTTCGGACAATTCTGTGTCGTGATGCCGGAGCAAGATGCAGTGGTCGCCATTACGAGCGGGACCAACAACATGCAAGCGGTGTTGAACCTGGTTTGGGATAAGCTGCTGCCGGCGATGAGTTCCACTACGCTGTCCGATGATGAGGAGAGCTATCGCAAGCTCCAAGCCCGCTTGAAAAACCTGACGTTGCCGACACTAAAAGCCACGGATTCAGGCCGACCTCCGGAGGGCGTTTCGGGCAAGACGTACAGCTTCCCCGCCAACGGGCAGAAGCTCGAAACACTGGGCTTGGAGTTCGACGATAAAAACGGTCCTGTAACTCTGGTATGCCGGTTCAACGGTGGCGAGAAGAAACGGATTACTTGCGGACAAGGGGAGTGGAAAAAAGGTCGTCTGGCGATAGGGCAACTGCCGGAGCAGCCAGCAGCCGCCTGTGGAGCTTGGACGGGAGACCGGGAATATACGGCACGGATCTGCCTTTACGAGACGCCGTTCGTCTTCACCTTCCGCCTCCGGTTCGACGACAAACAGTTGCGGTTTGATGCCAAGCAGAATGTTTCGTTCCGCCTGGCCAAAATGGGCCAACTTGTCGGCGAACAGAAGTAAAGACCGAACGCCAAGTAGTTCAAGTTAACGAGCCGGAAGCGTAAGCGAGGGATGGTGGGACCGGCGTCTCGCCGCTCGTTCCGTCGCTTACGCTTCCGGCTCGTATTTCAGTGGCCGGTTGACGAGGGATTGTACTTTCTCGACTTTGCTTCGCAGTCGGCCGGTGTGGCCTTTGCGGTAGTCGATCTTGATCGAGCAACTGATGCGGTTGCAGTCCGGTTCGAGCGCCTCGAAGCAGCGGCGAACCACGGCCAGCACGGCATCCAGTTCCCCCTCTAACGTGGTACCCATCGCGTGCAGTTGGTGATCAAGTCCGCTGGCGGCGACGACTTCCATGCAACGAGCCACGTAAGTGCTGACGCTCTCTCCTTTTCCCAGCGGAGTTATGCTGAAATCGAGCAAGACCATAGGACAATCTCCCTGGACGTGATGCAAGAGGATCGGCGCGTGCGCCGGCGCTATTGTAATCGAATTGGTGCCTGCGCGGTTAGTTCTCGTTCTCTCGCGGCCACACCACAGCCAGGCGCTCGAATCCGGGAAGAGAGACAAGATCCAGTCCATCGAGGACTCGGACATGGTAGCGCGAACGCCGCCCGCTGGTCAGAACGAACGGCTCCAATTTTTCATGGCCGTTGTCGAGCAAGACGCCCTCGCCCTGCCACGGCTGCGTCATTTGCCCTTTGTCCACGCTGGTCAGATGCAAGGCGACCTGCTGGCGATGATGCTGCGAGCCGTCCAGATAAAGGGCCAGCAGACGCTCGCGGTCGGGAAAGACCTGTGCCCCCATCCGCAGCGCATCCCAGCAGACGCGGAAGCGATGGCTGGCGTGCTCGACGAAGCGCTCGCGCTCCTTATCGCTGAGCGTCTCGGGAACGAGCACGTTGCGGCGAGCAAATTCTTTCATGCGGTCGATTTGTTCTCGGTTGATCGGATCGCGCTCCCAGCGGCGGACGCGCCATTCGGCAATCTGAATCAAGGTGAAGCGGAACAGTTGGTAGGGACCGAAACGCAAAAACCAGGCGAAATTCGTGATGCGCGTCGGCGGGAGAAAGACAGATTGATACCCCAGGACGCGGATCAGATCCGCGATGGACGACATGTAAGAATGCATAACCCGCTTGTTCGCGAAGTTGGACAAGAGCAGCGTTTCGTCGTCGAAATAGATCTGAAATTGCAGTCCCGGCGGATAGACGCGCTGCACTTTATTGTGCCAGGCGACGAGATGCCCTAGGGCGAAAAATTCGGCCCAATCGGCACGGCTGTAGGCGACGGCATTGGGGTTCTTGAGCGGGCCGTAGCCGACAGTGACGCGAATGGGCTTGCCTTTGGCCACGAAACGGCGGATGGGGGCCAAGAACTGCTCGTACATCTCCGCGGATGGCAGCGGTCCAACGCGGAACTGACGGGTCAGCATCGTGTCCAGGACCGTGCGGGCAAGTTGTTCGACGCGCTGCGGCTCAGGCGGGGCGAAAGGCTCGGCTGCGTGGGGCTGCATCCAATGCCGGCGAATGACCTCGTGAACGCGGTCACGCAAGATTTCGTCGGGCAAATCACGCAAAATCAACGTATTCATCATAATCCCTCTCATCCGTCTCGCATCGAATCGGGGACTTTGCGGATTACAGTTATTTGAGTATACCCTTCAAACTCACCCGTCAAGAAAAAATCTTCTCGCACTGACAATGCCATCGCAGCGACGCAGAGCGTCCCTTAGTTGTGCTCCCAAGCAGATTCGCGTCGATCGGCTCTATCCGCGTCATCCTCGCGCTATTTCCGTCCCTGCAAGAAATACTGCCACCAGGGCCTCGAAAAAATGAAGAAAATGTTTGACGAAGCAAACCCACAGGTGTACCATAAAGCTGTTACACCCGACGGCTTGCCTCGCGCTTTTAGTACCGCCTGAGAGCAGGAAGTACCTTCTGCAAAGGGAGTCCGTTATGGTTCCATTTCGTTTTCTGTTGATTCTTGGCGGCAGTTTACTTGTGGGAAGCGGCGTTCGTGCGGCGACGCCCGACAAGGTCGTGTCGGCGCTGACCGCGACAATCGATCGTCATCTCGCCGCGGCCTGGGAGGCCAACAAGGTTCAGCCCGCGCCGCCGGCCGGCGATGCGGAGTTCCTTCGCCGTGTTTATCTCGATCTGGCCGGACGCATCCCCTCCGTCGCAGAAGCCCGGGCTTTCTTTGACGACAAACGGCCCGACAAACGACAACGCCTCGTCGAGCAGCTCCTGGAAGGGCCGCGCTATGTCACGCACTTTACCAATGTCTGGCGCTCGTTGCTGCTGCCGGAGGCGATGAGCAATTTTCAAACCAGCTTTCTCGCTCCAGGTTTCGAATCGTGGCTGCGGGCCAAGCTTCAGCAGAACACGCCCTACGATGCGATGGTGCGTGAGATTGTGACCCTGCCGATGGATGGGCAGGGCCGTAATCCGTATGCCCAGATGAACGGCGGGCCGACGCCGATCGCGTTCTACGTTGCCAAGGATCTGAAAGCCGAGAACCTGGCGGCGGCGGTGTCCCGGCTGTTTCTCGGTGTGAAAATCGAATGCGCCCAGTGTCACAATCATCCATTCGCTGC
>Ga0209810_1003461_pt1 | contig 16534 bp, 13 predicted proteins | sample Coa_R1_7_FD_187159 | JGI IMG/M metagenome (GOLD analysis project Ga0209810, IMG submission 187159) | Surface soil microbial communities from Centralia Pennsylvania, which are recovering from an underground coalmine fire - Coalmine... | ecosystem: Environmental > Terrestrial > Soil > Unclassified...
GATGATGGCGCGCCCGGCAGTCGGGCGGATCAGGCCGAGCAGCATGCGAATGGTGGTGGTTTTGCCCGAACCGTTGGGGCCGAGAAAGCCAAACACATCCCCGCGCATCACCTGCAGGTGGAGATCATTCACTGCCACCAGTTTCCCGAACGCTTTTGTCAGGCGGCTGGTGCTGATAATCACATTCTCATCATATTCCGGTACAATTTCTTCCACCATCGGCTCCTCTTTCCAGATATCATATCGAAAAAGACGCATGTTTTTGCGTTGCTAGTGATAGACGTTGTACATCTCATCCCTGCTATGACTCAACACCGCAAGGTGAAGTGCTTTGCAACAGTATTATGAACAGTTTACCGTATCATGGCAACCCTTGATATATGTATTCCTGCTGACGACCGGCGTGTCCCGGCGAAACACGGGGATAATTAAGCTATCGGGCGGAAATGTGAGGAAATGTGAGGAATATCACTCGACAATGGAGGTTCAGTATGTTAGACTAGCTTCTGACAAATACTCTTCTTTTCCGCTTTTTATACGCTGTCCTTTTAGTCAGATCAATCATTTTTACAAAGGAGGGGATAATGGAAGCGGCACTGAATGGCCCGAACGGGCGAATCGTTCTTGGCGCAACCCCGTTAACCATCGGACGCACACCGGACAATCAACTGGTTGTCAATGACGCGAAGACTTCGTCCCACCACGCGGAGATTCGCCCGGACGGTCAGGGCTACAGCATCACCGATCTTGGCAGTACCAATGGCACCTTTGTCAATGGGCAACGCCTGATCCCCCATATGGCGCGCCAGCTCAACAACGGCGACGCCATCCGCATAGGCGACACACAGTATAATTATGAAGGAGCCACCGGGAGTAGCAACCCCCAGTATGCCTCGACGGTTTATGCCGGCCCCGGCCAGAGCGGCGGCTTTGATCAGACGATACCTGCCGCTCCTCCTCCGGCCCAGCCGCAATCGACCGCATACGGCGCGAATGCGATGCCGGGCTATCAGTCACCATCCTCATCGCCCAACTATCCTCCCTACGGCGCGGGTGCACCATCGCAGCCGCCTCAGGCGCCGTATCAGGCGTCCGGCGCGCAGCCTGCATACCCGCCAGCGCAGCCGCCCTATCAGGCCCCCGGCGCCCCTTCGCCCTACCCTGGCGCGCAGCCTGCATACCCGCCGCAGCAGTCCTATACACCGCCGCCGTCCGTGCCTCCCGGCTATCAGGCTCAGCCAGCCTACAACCCGGCTCAGCCCTCCTACCCGCCCCCCATGTCGCAGTCTGCGCCGGGAACTGCTCTACCCGGCTATAGCCCCGCTGCCCCCCAGCAGCCGAAACGCCGCCCGCTGGGCATGATTGTTCTGATCGTGGCTGTTGTCATCATCCTCATCGCTGGCAGTGCTGGCTTCTTCGTCATTCACAACAATCAGGTGAAGCTCGACAATCAGCATGCGACCGCGACTGCTGTGCAAGGGTCGCATCTGACGGCGACCGCGCAGGTCTTCGCCACACAGACGGCGATTGTCAATGCGCAGGCGACGGCGACCGCCTCGGTGATTGCCGCCAACCCCGATCCCTACCCGCCCAATACCGGCAAGCTGGCGCTCATCGACCCGCTCAAGGATAACACTGCTGGCAATAAGTGGACGGAAACCTCCGGTTCCGGAGGAAGCTGTGGTTTCAACGGCGGCGCCTATCACGCCAGCGATACCACCGTTAACTACTTTGTCTACTGCGTTGCCGAAAACACCAACTTCAGCAACTTTGCCTACCAGGTGACGATGACGATTGATAAGGGCGACTGCGGTGGTATCGTCTTCCGCGTTGATCTGAACACCAACAGTTTCTACCATTTTGTGGTCTGCAACAACGGCCTGATGTTGCTGAGTGTCTACTCCAACAACAACGGCACCGTGCTGATTCACGCGAAGGCGAGTTCTGCGGTGCAAACGGGGTTGAATGTGCAGAACACCGTTGGCGTGGTGGCTCAGGGCAGTTCCATTAACCTGTTCATCAACAATCAGAATGTGGGCAGCGTGACCGATAGCACCCAGGCGAGCGGCTCCATCGGCGTCATCGCCGAAGCTGTGAATAATGCCAGCGATGCCGCGTATAGCAACGCGAAGGTCTGGCAGCTCTAACGAAAACTACCATGTACGGCGAGCGATTCAATTATAATCGCTCGCCGCTTAGCAAGGATCGCCCCCGGTGAGCCGCCGAGCAGGCGAGCCGCCGTATTATATAGTAGGGCCATCCCCACAGGCAGGCCAGCCGCCAGGGGTGGCCCTACTATAGACGCGACTCCACAGGGGGCACGAGCCGCCCGTATAGAGTAGGGCCACCCCCAGAGGCGTTAACTTCAGGCCGTGCGAGCGCCAGGCAGGCCAGCCGCCAGGGGTGGCCTGCCTGGCCTTCGCACGGCCTGAAGTTAACGCTTATGGGGCCACCCCTGGCGGCTGGCCTGCGGCGGTCTAGAGACGATGGCTCCACAGGCGGCACGAACGCCGCGTATAGAGTAGGGCCACCCCTGGCGGCTGGCCTGCCTGGCCTGCGGCGGTCTTAAGTTAACGCCTCTGGGGCCATCCCTTGTGGGTGGCCTGGGGTGGCCTGAAGTTAACGCTTCTGGGGATGGCCCTACTAGAGACGATGGGTTCGTGCGCTTTGTGGAGCCGCCGTATATAGTAGGGCCATCCCTTGTGGGTGGCCTGCTGGGTGGTATATCCACGGAATCATTCTCCCAGCATGGGGATCTTGACCCCAAGCTCTCTGGCGCACTCTATGGCTTCTTCATAGCCCGCGTCGACGTGGCGCATGACTCCTGTGCCGGGGTCGTTGGTGAGGACGCGCGAGAGGCGTTCTGCCGCTTCCGGCGTGCCGTCGGCGACGATGACCTGCCCGGCATGCAGGGAGTAGCCGATGCCGACGCCGCCGCCGTGATGGACGGAGACCCAGGAAGCCCCGGAGGCCGTATTCAGCAGCGCGTTGAGGATGGGCCAGTCGGCGATGGCATCGCTGCCATCTTTCATGGCTTCCGTCTCGCGGTAGGGTGAGGCTACGGAGCCGCTGTCCAGGTGGTCGCGGCCAATCACAATCGGCGCTTTGACGATACCTTTTGCTACCAGTTCGTTGAAGGCCAGCCCCGCCCTGTCGCGTTGCCCGTAGCCGAGCCAGCAGATGCGAGCCGGGAGGCCCTGAAAATGGATTTTTTCGCGCGCCAGCGTAATCCAGCGGCGCAGGGCCGTATCTTCCGGGAAGAGTTCAAGGATGGCCTCGTCGGTGCGGTAGATATCTTCGGGGTCGCCGGAGAGCGCGACCCAGCGGAACGGGCCTTTGCCCCGGCAGAACAGGGGGCGGATATAGGCCGGGACGAAGCCGGGGAAATCCATGGCGTGTGTCTCGCCCGCCGCCAGCGCCTGCCCACGCAGGTTGTTGCCGTAGTCGAAGACAACCGCGCCGCGCCGCTGCATCTCCAGCATTGCTCGCACCTGCGCGACCATCGACTCCTGCGACCGCCGGATATATTCCTGCGGGTCGTGCTGGCGCAGCTTCGCCGCCTGCTCTAAAGTAAGCCCGGCGGGAATATAGCCGTTGAGCGCGTCGTGGGCGGAGGTCTGATCGGTCACCAGATCGGGCGTGATGCCGCGCTGTACCAGTTCGGGATAGATCTCGGCGGCGTTGCCCACCAGCCCGATGGAGAGCGGCTGGCCCAGATTGCAGGCTTCGCGTACCTGGTTCAGCGCCTCGTCCAGCGTGCTGGCCATCTCATCGCAATAGCCCGTCTCCAGCCGCCGCTGGATGTGCTGCTGGTCAACCTCAACGGCCAGGCAGACGCCCTCGTTCATGGTGATCGCGAGTGGCTGAGCGCCGCCCATGCCTCCGAGGCCACCGGTCAGCACGAATTTGCCTTTCAGCGTGCCGCCGAAGTGCTTGCGCGCTGCCTCGGCAAACGTCTCATATGTTCCCTGCACGATGCCCTGCGAACCAATATAAATCCACGATCCGGCGGTCATCTGCCCGTACATCGTCAGGCCCAGGGCTTCCAGACGACGAAACTCGTCCCAGTTACCCCAGTGCGGCACCAGGTTGGCGTTGGCGATCAGGACGCGCGGCGCGTTGGGGAAGGTGCGGAAAATGCCCACCGGCTTGCCCGATTGCACCAGCAGGGTCTCATCGTTCTCCAACGTTTGCAGCGAACGAACAATGGCCTCGAATGCCGCCCACGAGCGCGCCGCTCGTCCCGAACCGCCATAGACCACCAAATCATCGGGCCGCTCGGCCACCTCCGGGTCAAGATTGTTCATTAACATGCGCATGGCCGCTTCCTGCTGCCATCCCTTGCATGTCAGTGTCGTTCCGCGTGGTGCGCGCACTGTGCGTGGGCCGGGCGCGCCCCCGCTCTTCGCGGCTCTCTCCGGCCCCGTCGCCTGGGAAGCCTGCTCATTCTGCGGCATACTTCTCTCGTCCTTTCCATTCCATACAGGGGATCAACATCGCTCTCTGCCTTGAGTATATCCCATTTCCCTACGCGGGAAAAGGTGGCGTTTGCATGATACTTCCTGCCTGCCTTTTGCGTTTAGATAGTATATCAAGAACGTGCATTGCACCGGCAAACTTTTGCGTGAGCGCAAAAGTTTGCCGGTGCAATATGTCTTCAAGAAGGAAGTAAGTATGGAATTATCAGCAGTGGTGCGGGGCGTGGAGGCGTATACGCGGCGCCGTTTACCGGAATATATTGAAGAGTTACGCAAACTCTGTGGCATCGATTCGTATAGTTTCTACAAGCCTGGCCTGGATGAGGTTGCGTTCTACCTCGCAGGGCGCATGGGCGAATCGGGTATGGATGTCACACTCTATGAGCATGAGGAATGGGGCAATGATTTGCTGGGCGTTATGCATGGGGAGGGCAACGGCAAAGTGCTGCTGCTTGGCCACATCGATACCGTCTACCCGCCCGGCATCGCGGCGGAACGGCCCCTGCGCGTCGAGGATGATATCATTTATGGCCCCGGCGTCTGTGATATGAAAGGCTGCGTGCTGGCCGCCCTCTACGCCGTCGAGGCCCTGCATGCCGTTGGCTGCCGCCCGTTTGAGGAACTCCGCTTCCTGTGCGTCTCCGACGAGGAGGTCAACGATCATCGCCATAGCCAGCGGATCATTCTGGATGCCTGTGAGGGCTGCGATGCTGTGCTGGTACTGGAAGCGGCTCGCGCTAACGGCGATATCGTCAGCGCGCGCAAGGGCAACGCCTGGTATACGCTGACGGCGCAGGGGCGTTCCGCGCATGCAGGCGTGGAGCCGGAGAAGGGACGCAACGCCATTCTGGAAATCGCGCATCAGGCTCTGCAATTTTCGCGCCTCAACGGCTGGCGCGAGGGCATCACTATCAATGCCGGCGTCATCAGCGGCGGCACGCTTCCCAATGTCGTTCCCGATTTCGCGCAGGTGCGCTTCGACGTGCGCTTCCTGCGTTCAGAAGACCTCATCGCCACCGAGGCGCGCTGGCGTGAAATGATGCAGCAGCACCTGGTGCCGGGCGTTGAATTAACCTTGCAGGCCGAAGCCGACCGGAAAGAGCCAATGGTTCCCACGCCTGCCAGCCTGCAACTGGCGGCGCGCGCGCAGGAAATTGCCCACGACCTCGGCTTCTCCCTGCGCCACGTGCTGACCGGCGGCGCCTCGGACGGCAGCTACCCCTCAGCACTGGGCATTCCCGCCCTCGACGGCCTCGGCCCCATCGGCGGCCTCGACCACAGCCCGCGAGAATACCTCGTGGCGAGCAGCGTCGCCCCGCGCACTGCCCTGCTGGCAGGCTTGATCGCCGTCGCCCAACAATAGACTCTGCTGGCTTGTTCCACTGGAGCCGGTGTGCTATAATCTATGCAGAAATCATTGTCCTGTATCAGGCTTAACAGGCACAGAAGGTAGAATTTCCCCTGCTTCCGGCGCGTAATGAGCATACAGAAACAGGCGCTGGCGAGCCAGGAAAGGACGTTTTCCATGATAGATCCCGATAGCGAACTTGGATTGCGTTACCAGACGGTTGTAGCCAATCCCGATTGGTACCAGACCAATATTCCCTGTCAGGTGGGATGTCCGGCCCATACCGACGTCTCCACCTATATCGGCTTGATTTCGCAGGCGCGTTTCGATGAAGCCTACCTGCTGAACCGCAAGGCGAACGTGGTGCCGGGCGTGCTTGGCCGCACCTGCGCCCGCCCCTGCGAGCCGGTCTGCCGCCGCAACAAGATCGACGGCAAGCCCATTGCTATCTGCTGGCTCAAACGTGCCGCCGCCGACCACCGCGAGTACCGGCATCACGCCGAGCGCCCGCCCATTACGAAAGATAAGAAGGTGGCCATCGTCGGGGCTGGTTCCGCCGGGCTGGCCTGCGCTCGCGACCTGCGCGAGATGGGCTATGCCGTCACCATCTACGAGAAAGACCCGACCGCCGGTGGCGTGATGGTCAACGGTATCCCCGTCTGGCGTTTGCCGCGCAGCGTGACCTACGAAGAGTGCAATGAGTACATGGAAGACCTCGGCGTGGAAGTCAAATACAACACCTACGTCGGGCGCGATATCCAGGTCTCTGACCTGCTCCAACAGTACGACGCCGTCTATCTCGCAGCCGGTTGCTATGTCTCCAACCCTCTGACCGGCCCCGATGGCAAAATCATCCCCGGCGCCAACCTCAAGGGCGTTGAAGACGGCATCAAGCTGCTGGCGAAGACGAACTATGGGCAGCCTGCCTACATCGGCAAGCGCGTGGCCGTACTGGGCAGCGGCTTCACCGCGATGGACTGCTGCCGCACCTCTGTCCGCTTCGGCGCGGATAAGGTCTACGTCATGTATCGCCGTTCTAAAGAAGAGCAGCCCGCCGACGAATACGAGGTCGATGAGGCCGAATTCGAGCATATCGAGTTCCAGTATCTCGTCACGCAGGTGGCTATTCTGACGAAGGACGGCGTGCATGCCAGCGGCGTGCGCTTCATTCGCAATAAGCTGGGCGATCCCGATGCCAGTGGCCGCCGCCGCCCGGTGCCGATTCCGGGAACCGAATTTGAGATCGAGGTCGATACTGTTATCCCCGCCTTCGGCCAGTATGGCGACTCGTCCTGGATCGACGCGGATAAGCTGGGCCTCGAAGTGAGCAAGCGCACCGGGCTTCCGCTGGTCGATATCGAGACCTGGATGACGAATGTCCCCGGCCTCTTCGCTGGCGGCGACTTCACCCAGGGGTCGCGCAACCTCATCTCGGCCATCGGCGATGGGCGCGATGCTGCCGGGGCGATCAACCGCTACCTCGGCGGCGTCGATAAACCTGCCGAACCACCCGAAGAGATCGAGTTGCCCGACTACCGGCGCGGTATGGTCGATGATTACGAGTCCATCCCCTTCCAGTTGATCCCGTCGTTGCCCTTGAACGAGCGTTACAGCAATACCCGCGAGACGGAGACAGGCTATACCCCTATCCAGGCCGTCGAGCAGGCGCGGCGGTGCCTGCAATGTCAGTTGAATATTATGATTGACCCCTCAATCTGTATTCTCTGTTCCGGCTGTGTCGACATCTGCCCCTACGACTGCATCAGTATGGAGGGCCTCTCGCGCGTTGTCAAGAACGAAACAATCCACCTGGCCTCGCAGACCTGGCAGGGCGGGGCCGATATGATTATCGACGAGGAGAAGTGTATCCGCTGCGGCCTCTGCATCGTGCGCTGCCCGACCGACGCCATCACGATGGTACAATTCGAGGTCGCCAGCCCCAACGACCGCTGGACCGTCTCGAAGATTCCGATGCTCAACGTGGGGTAATGCTCCGGTGTTCAACGCTGCATAATAATCCTGCAGGCGCCGGTTAATCGGCGCCTGCAGGATTTCGTGTTCCCATGATTTCCTGAAGGAGGAGATAGGCAGATTATCATGCGAGAAGACCTGGTGCGACTCAGCCGCACCATTTCACATGCCCTGCGTCACAAACCGGAACAGTACGCGCTGACGCTGGATGATGAGGGCCGGGTTGCTGTGCGGGATTTGCTGGCGGCGCTGGCGGCACGGCGGCGCGAATGGCAGCAGCTCAGCGAAGACGACCTGCGCGCCATGATAGCGCAATCTGATAAGCAGCGTTTTGAACTGCGCGATGGATGGATCCGCGCCTTCTACGGACATTCCGTGCCGCAGAAAGTGGAGCGTGTCCCGGCAGTGCCACCGCCGATCCTGTTTCACGGCACCACGCCCCAGGCTGCCGCCGCCATTCGCGCCGGGGGCCTGCGCCCCATGAAGCGGCAGTACGTCCATCTCTCTGCCGATGAAGCAACGGCCATGCAGGTGGGCGGGCGGCGCACCGCTTCTCCCGTGCTGCTCACCATCGATGCTGAACGCGCCCATCAGCACGGCATTGCCTTCTATCGCGGCAACGACACAGTCTGGCTGGCCGACGCTATCCCCCCGGAATTTATTCACTGACCGTCTTTGTCGGTTGCCCCTGAATCCTGTGACGCATAAAGTCCAGCACCACGCGGTCGATACGGGCATCCTCGAACCAGCGTTCTTCCAGGTTTTCGCGGCCAATAAAGGCGCGGAAGGCGTCGCGGGTCACGGCGTCATACGCGCCGTTGATGCTGCCCTGATAGTCGCCGCTGGTCGTCAGCAATTGCTGCAACTCGCGAGCAATGCTCTCATCAATCGGGAGGATATTTGCCGGGTCGGGTGGGAACAGATAGAGTTTATGCAGTTGCAGGATGCGCTGCAATTCCTGGATCGGCTGCGGACTGTCATCCACGCGCAGGTCGATGAAGCGGTCGTTGAAGCCGCCATAGCCGCCCCTTTCACGAACCACAAGCAACGCTGCCGATTGTTGGCCCCGGCTATCGCCACCTGCTGCCTGCCCGGCGGCCAGAGCGGCCATCAGGCGGTCACAGAGCGCCCCTGGCGTCTGCTCAAAGGTGCGCGCCATCGCCTGCACCGTCTCCGCTCCCACCAGAATGTTGCCCTGACAGGCGTAATCCTCACCAACTACGCCCCCGGCCCAGGGATAGCAGTCGCTGCCGGTATAGCTCGCCGGTTTCCCCTGCGCCGGGACAATGCCCACCTGGCGACTGGCCCGTCCCTCGTCCTCACTCAGCAGTTGGGCCAGCGTCTCTTCCGCCGACAGCCCGCTCGCCAGTAGCTCCAGCCCGCGCGGCCCGTAGCTGGTATTGGCCCACGACTGCGTGGCAATGGCCCCCACTCCAGCCCTGGCCCAGGGAACGACCGCGCCCACCGCCAGAAATTTCGACTGTACCGCAATCCCCAGCTCTCCCGTTCGCCTGTCTCGCGCTACAATGGAAAACGTCATACGCTTTGCCTCCGAAAAATACAGGTTGAAAAGTAATAAGGGTATTATAGCATGCCACCGGGGGGCATCATATGGACGGACCCGCTACAAATAAACGTCAACCCTGTTGTCTTATTCCTATGTCTTCTCTGCTTTCTTTGCTTTTCTCTTCTGCCGCTGCCTTACGCCGAAGCCTTGACTTTTTTCGTTTTTTCAAGCAAAATTGTAAAAAGCCTTCAATCTCTGGCTGCCAGGTGAGGCCAGAACATGAGAGATTCTTGTTGGAGCGAACGTATATCTTTCGTGATGAAGGTGAGTGCGCCACCGATCGGCTAATCCCTCTACCGCATCGTCTTCCGTTGGGCCGATGATGGAGACCGTAAACAGGTTGAAGCTGCACCCGGCGCTTCCGCTCCCTCAATGAAGAGGAAGCTCTATCTACCAGCGCCACACAGTGCAGCCGGGGGCAGAGGGATGAACCGGGGTCTGTAAGGAGCAACAATGGTACGACAGAACTGGTCGGATGAAGACCTTGCCAGACGGTTGCGTGAACGCGACCCGGAAGCCCTGGAAACCCTCATCGCACGATATTCCCGCGAACTCTTTTATTTTATCCGGTTAGTGTTGGATGGGGTCGGGGCCGCGCAGGACGCCGAGGAATGTGTGTATGATCTGTTTCTTGTTGCCTGGCAAGAGATCGATGCCTTCGACTCCGAACGAGGCACGCTGCGCACGTGGTTGACTATGCGCGCAAAGTATATCGCGTTGGATCGAAGACGCCATTTGCTGCGTCGGCAGCCACATCATGTGCAATCGGCAGACGAGAATCGTCAATGGACATCGTCTGATGGCAGTGGGGGGCGGAAAGCAGCCGGATGGGGCGGAAGTGAAAGCATGAGCCGTATCGCGCTTCCTCCGCATCCAGAAGCCAGCATGGAACACTTGCTGGAACAGAGTGAGAGACGCGAAGAACTGCGTCTCGCCTTGGCGAAGTTGCCTGAGCTTGACCGCTACCTGATTTACCAGCGATACTTTATGTACGCCAGTACCGAGGAATTGGCCGCTAAAACCGGCCTGACCCGCCACGCTGTGGATACGAGAATCTGGCGGGCGCGGAAAAGCTTGCGCGAAGCGCTCAAGGAGTATGTCCATGAGTATGAGCGAATCTGAGAGACAACAGGATGACGGGAGAGGTGTTGCTCCTCTTTCCCGCCATGGCCCAGGCCACGAACCGCCCGCTGACTTCAGCGAGGAAGATCTGGCCTTCGCGCGGGAACTGGAGTCCTTTTTCTCTGTCGACGAAGAGGAGATCCCCCCCTACTTCGTCCAGACGCTTTTAGAGGCGGAAGACCCGCGTTTTCACCCGCTTGAGCCGGGGTTTGAACAGAAGACCCGCGCGCGGGTGTTTCGTCAGCTCAACCTGCACTATCGTTTATTGCCCAGGCGGCCATCCCTTGCCGGTATTGTCAATGCCCTGCCCGCCAGAAGGGCGCTGGCGACGTTGACCGCCGCCATCCTGCTCTTGATGGCGTGTACCGTGCTGCTCACCGGCCAGTCCTTTGCCTCCGGCATGGATATCCTGTTGCATGGCGCCCATAGCGGGGTGATGCAGGTAGTCCGCTACCCGGCAGGCGTCCATGCTCCCGCACAGGCGGATGCGGCAGATCAGTCTCAACCCACGCAGATGACGCTGCTGCAGGCAGAGCATTTACTGCAATTTCCCATCTACTTACCCCTGGATATACCGAATAATTATAGTCTAAGTAGCCTCTATCTCTACCAGTCGGCAGATCAGACATGGGCCGATGGGCCTGTCCTGGAGTTGAACTACGACTACTCCGCCCCCGGCGTTATCCCCGCCGGTACCGGAAATATTGCTATACGCGAGTTCAAGCCCGATGGCAATGTCTTTCAGGTGGTCGAGCGCGGCGCCGCTTATCCCCTCAATGTTGACCGCATGGGCCAGGCGCGGGCCATCTATATCGACGGGCAGTGGGTCAGGCGCAATCGATTCTCCCACGTCTGGGTCTTCGGTGAGCGCAGCGAGCTGATTTACCAGCGCGACGGCATTGTCTTCTGGATTGTTGGCGACCAGCGCGACGGCATCACAAAAGATGTGTTGATGAATATTGCTACTTCCCTGCAAACGCTCAATCTTGATTATGCCCTGCATGTCACCGAGAATATCTATTCTGTGACACAGTTGAATCGCGACTCGACCGGCCTCTTTACCGGCGACATTATCGCTATCTCTTCCAATCAGAATCTGAGTGATATGTCGATTGTCCTGGCCGGCCCCGATCAGCAGCAGCAATCATCAAAGACTGCCGGGAAATCCAGGTGAAGCGTAGCAGTATTCACATTGTCGTTTTTGTTCTGCTCCTGGCGCAGATGGTGAGCGCGTGCAGTTTCTCACCCTCTGCACCGGCCACGCAGACCTCTACAGCCCGCTCCCCCCTTTTCGGAACCTATGTCTCTACCCCCTTTGCTGCCTCCGCTCATAGCGGCACCATCGTCTATGCAGATATGCAGTTCCCCGCTTCAGTCAATCCGCTCTTCGCCGGTTCCGATAGCGATTTTGCCGTGCGCGACGCGCTGTGGGCCAGTCCGGTCTTCTATGATCAGAGCTTCCATGTCCACCCCGATCAACTGACCGAAGTCCCCTTGCCCGAAAATGGCGATGTGCGCGACGGCGGCAAAACTATCATCATGCGCCTGCGCCATGATCTACGCTGGTCGGATGGGCTGCCCATCCTCGCCAGCGACTTTCGCTACTGGTGGCAGCTCGACCAGAACCCTGATACCGGCGCGCTCATCACCGGCGGCTATGACCAGATTGCCAGTATCGATACGCCGGATCAGTACACCGTCGTGCTGCATATGAAGCGTCCATCTGGCTCTTATCTGTTCTACCTGCCCTACGCCGCCCCGCAGCACGCCTGGGGCAAGATTGCGCCCATCCAGCTTCAAAACATGGCCAGCATCTACTCGGCCCCGCAGATTACCGACGGCCCCTACAAACTTGCCAGTTATGTGGATGGTCAGAGCTACACCATGATTCCCAATCCCTATTACCATTCAAGTACGTTTCACGGCCCCTTCCTTGCCCGCCTCATCTACCGGGCATATAGCGACCTCCCGGCGCTGGCGGCAGCCGTGCGCCAGCAGCAGGTGAATGTCAGCCAGGGCTATATGGAGTACCAGTTGCCCGCGCTGGCCTCTCTGCCCGCCAGCGTCCACGTGCTGGAAACGCCCGCCGCCGCCTATGAGCATCTCGATTTCAATAATGGGGAACCACTTTTGCAAGATGTGCGCGTGCGCCGCGCCATCGCCCTGGCGATCAACGTCTGCGGCCTCATCCAGAGCGTCCTGCATGCTCCAAATTGCGCGCGCCGGGCCACGCAGGTCGAGCCTCCGCCCTCGCTGTTCTACGATTCGACTATTCAGCCGTTTCCCTATGACCCGGCCAGCGCGCGCAGTCTGCTTGCCCAGGCTGGCTGGTCGCTTAACGGTCAGGGTATATTGAGTCGAAACGGGCAGTCATTCAGCATTCGTCTCGTCACTACTGGCGACAATCCCCTGCGCTCCGCCGCCGCCGCTTATATTCAGCGCGCCTTACGGGCGGTGGGCATTCAGGTGCAGGTCGCATTCTACTCGCTCAACCAGTTCTTTGGCCTCTATACGCAGGGCGGCATTCTGGCGACAGGCAAGTTTGATCTTGCCCTGTTCGCCTACGCCGACAGTCCCGAACCCGATGACGAGTACAACACCTTTTCCTCTACGCAAATTCCGTCTGCCAGCAATCCCGATCTCGGCAACTACGCCCGCGTCAACGATCCCATCATCGATCAGGCCCTTGCGCAGGGCCGCGACAGCGTCGTCTTCGCCGACCGCCAGCGCGCCTACCACCGGTTCCTCGAACGCCTGGCGAGCCAGCTTTATATCCTCCCCCTCTACACCGGCCTCAATATCATGACGGTAGATAAAAGCGTCCAGAACATCATCCCTTCCGCCGACCTCAGCGCCAGCGACTGGAACATTGCCGACTGGTGGCGCGCTGGCTAAGTGAAGGTCAGACCGGCCAGATAGAGACAGACGAAAGTCCACTGGCATTGTCTGGCATATGTGCTATGATATATACTGGTAACAGGTAGACAGAGCCAGAAGTCGGTGGCAGAGGGCGGAAGACTTGTAAGGGGAAAGCTCTCTGGCGTTTCCAGGCTTTTCCGGCAGCGTCGCCGGAAAACAGGCAGGTACTACACCCTCAAAGGAGAGGAAATACATCATGAAGCAACGGACATCAAAAGGCAGGCCCACAAAGACACGTGGCCTCCCTCACCTGCGCGTCTTGCGCCAGCAGCGCGGCCTCAGCCTGGGCCAGCTGGCCGAGTTGAGCGGCCTGCGCCGCGACACCATCACCCATCTTGAAAACGGCAGCGAGGACCCTCAGCCCTATCACATCCGCCTGCTGGCGCGCGTCCTGGATGTGCAACAGCTCGACCTTGTGTCCTGAAAACCTTTGCAGGCATCATCATATGAAGCAAACATCCACGCACGCAGGCCATTGAAGGTGAGAAAATAGCTTCCAGAAACCCTTGACTTTCTCCCTTTTTCGGGTTACAATGTTATTAATCATTCAGCTAATTAATTAGCTGGAATCCTGCGAACTAGAAATGACCGGAAAACAATGGCGCGAACGCCAAAAGTTGTAGAAGATCGGCGAGAACAGATCATTGACGCGGCTATGCGCGTCTTCTCACAGAAGGGCTTTACAAAGGCTACCAATAAGGACATTGCACGCGAAGCTGGAATTACGCCGGGTCTGATCTATTACTACTTTGAAAGTAAGGAGGCGCTGCTCAGGGCAGTTCTGGAAAGTAAATCGCCCGTGCAGATACTGGCATCGCTGCCGCCAGATTTGTTGTCCTGGCCGGTAGAGAAAGCGTTGCATTCTCTGATGCTGCGCGTGCTTGCTATTCTTGAAGGAGAGGATTTTGTTGGTCTGGTGCGGGTCATGCTGCCGGAAATTATCTATAACTCGGAGACGTTACCCGTCGTAGCGAGTTTTATCCAGCGCGTATTCACGTTTTTAATGGGCTACCTGCAAACAAAGATGGAGGCTGGCGAATTGCGTCATAGCGATGCATTGCTGGCGGCGCAAACCTTAGTTGGTGCTGTAGCGAGTTTCGTCCTGCGGCGGCAGCTCCTGCGCGACCCGCTCGCCTTGCAATATACGCACGAGCAGATTGCCAGTGGCGTTGTCGAAATGGTACTGGAAGGCCTTAAGCCACGATAAATTTTTTGCCGGTTATTAATTGACCGATCAGTTAAGAAAGGAGCAGTGCTATGGCAGAACAGGAAGAGAAGACAGAACAAACAACATGCTGCGTTGTGGGCGCCGGTCCGGGAGGGGCTATGCTTGCCTTACTGCTGGCGCGCCAGGGTATCCCTGTCGTGCTGCTGGAAGAGCATATGGATTTTGATCGAGACTTTCGCGGGGATACAGTGCATCCCTCAACCATGCAGGTGATGGAGGAGATCGGGTTGGCCGATAAACTGCTGCAACTGCCGCACGCCGAACTGCATACCTTGTCTGTGCAGACGGACGAAGGCTCGTTCCAGCTGGCAAACTTCGACCGCCTGAAGACGCATTTCCCCTATGTTGCCATGATTCCGCAGGCCGATTTCTTGCAGTTCGTCACCGGGGAGGCGAAGCAGTATCCCACCTTCAAGCTGGTGAGGGGGGCGCGGGCAGAGAAACTCATCGAGGAGGACGGCTATGTGCATGGCGTGCGCTATCGCGGGCAGGATGGCTGGCACGAACTGCGCGCCGTACTGACGGTCGGCGCGGATGGCCGTTTCTCGCGCATGCGTAAGCTGGCCGGTTTTGAGCCGGTTGCTGCCGCGCAGAGCATGGATGTCCTCTGGTTTCGGTTGCCGCGCAAAGAGGGGGACGAAAAGGAGGCGCAGGGGCGGCTGGGCAAAGGCCACATCCTGGTGATTCTCAAACGCGCCGATTCCTGGCAGATCGGCTATATCATTCCCAAAGGCGGCTATCAGAAGTTGCGCAGCGCCGGGATGGATGCTCTGCGCCGGGAACTGGCCGCGCTCCTGCCCGACTGGGCCGACCGCCTGGATACGCTGCGCGAGTGGAAGCAGATTTCTGTGCTTTCCGTCGAATCCAGCCACCTGAAACGCTGGTATCGTCCCGGCCTGCTATTGATCGGCGATGCCGCCCATGTGATGTCACCAATTGGCGGCGTTGGCATCAATTATGCTATTCAGGATGCGGTGGTGGCCGCAAATATCCTCGGCCCATCGCTCAAAGCCAGGCAACTGCGGTTGAGCGACCTGGCAAAGGTGCAGCGCGAGCGTGAATGGCCCACGCGGCTGATCCAGGGCTTTCAGAACTTCATGCAGAGCCATATCATCGCCGGTGCGCTCAACCCGGAGAAACCGCTCATCATTCCCGCGTGGGTGCGCTTTCTCCTGCGTGTCCCGCTTATCGGTGATCTGCCTGCCCGCCTCATTGCTTTCGGCCCCAGGACGGTGCATGTGTGTTTCAATCCCGAACGGGAGGTTGGTAAAAGGCCGACGTTTGCCGTTGCTCCAGCAGGAAATATCCCATCAAACCGGAAAGCGTCAGGTGCAAAGACGCGAGAAGATGGCGACTACAAAAACGACTCAAGCGCGTAAGCTTGAGTCGTTTTTCTCTCCTGTCATTTCTTATGCGGTAACGGTGCTGACCTGCTTCTCAAAGTTCTTGAAGAACTGGTCGAGGGCCACTTTCACCGCGCCTTTGATGACGATATCGGGCGTCGCGGCGATCTTGCCTTCCATCACGGCTTCCGCGTTGTAGTTCAGCATGGTGCCATCGGCCTCTTCCACCAGGTCGATGGTGCAGGCTGCTTTGACGGAACCCACGCTGCTGGTTGGCTCGGCAATCAGCACGACACGTGACGGGGGAACCACTTCGCCCGTCTGCAAAAAGACCGTGAAGGGTCCTTTCAGTCCGGGAATACCGGGCGAGATGGTCATTTTCAACTGGCGACCCGTTGGGAAATCAACGAATTCGGCCCCTTCACAGCCGGGAACGCTGTTCTTCAGCACTTCGGGATTTAACAACGCCTGAAATACTTGCTGCCGGGGAGCCTTTACTTTCTGATTCCCTTTAACATCCATGTGATACTTCCACCTTCTCTTTCGCATTACTGTTTT
>Ga0209810_1003464_pt1 | contig 16525 bp, 13 predicted proteins | sample Coa_R1_7_FD_187159 | JGI IMG/M metagenome (GOLD analysis project Ga0209810, IMG submission 187159) | Surface soil microbial communities from Centralia Pennsylvania, which are recovering from an underground coalmine fire - Coalmine... | ecosystem: Environmental > Terrestrial > Soil > Unclassified...
TTCCAGACGGACGCAAAATTGAGCGCCTCATGAAAGGCGCCGATGTTGGTGGTTCCGTCCCCGAAAAAACATACAGAGACGTCCGTTTGGCCCTTGTACTGCGCGCGCCAAGCCGCACCGCAGGCTATGGGAAGATGCGCGCCGATGATCGCGTAGGACCCCATGACGCCGTGGTCCACCGCGGTCAAATGCATTGAGCCGCCTTTGCCGCGCATAAGCCCGTTGTCGCGCTGCATCAGCTCGCCCAGAACCTTCTCGACCGAAACCCCGCGCGCCAGCGTATGCGCATGACCACGGTAGGTGCAGAATGAGAGGTCGCCCGGCTCCATCGCGCCGGCGAAACCCGCCGCGACAGCCTCCTGGCCGAGGGAGAGGTGGCTCGTGCCCTTCACGAGGTTCTGAAGAAACAGGTCATAGGCGCGTTGTTCGGCTTCGCGGATGATGACCTGCGTCCGATACATTTCGAGGCGTTTCTTTTCGCCGATATCGTCGTTTAGGCCGGTTTGTACCGGCGCCCGTGCATCTGCTGTGGCCATGAACAACCCTTGAGCTTGGCGACCGGAACTTAGCGCCGGCTGATGCCGCCCTGCAACCTCTTCCGGAATCGCATCTGCCGCCGATCTCCGGTCATTCCACCAGGCTTCCGCTCACCGTCTGGCGGCCCACCCGCCGGTCGCGATGCAACAGATAGAGCCCCGAAGCGACGACAACCCCCATGCCGGACAATGTCCAGCGATTGGGCAACTCGCCAAACACGAGGAAGCTGAGCGCAATGGCCCATACGAGCTGCGTATACAGAAACGGCGCCAGCACAGCCGGGGGCGCGAGGCGGTGGGCGATGATCAAGAGGTAGTGCCCAACGCTGCCCAGCGCACCGGAAAGCACCATGAGAGCGATGACAAGCGGATCGTGCGGCGTGCTCCAGAAGAGGGGAATGACCGCACTCGTCAGCGCCGCGCCGACCAGATTCGAATAGAACAATGTGGTCTCATTTGAATCGGTGCGCGCGAGAATACGTGTCGCTATCATATAGAAGGCATAACAGATCACCGACAGCACCGTGAGAGCAGCCGCCGGGTCTATGCCGCCGAATCCCGGACGGGTGACGAGGAGTACGCCTGCAAAGCCGACGATGATTGCGGCCCAGCGCCGCCATCCTACCCACTCGCCCAGGATCGGCCCCGACAGCACCGCAACCAGAAACGGCGTCGAGAACATGATCGCGGTCGTCTGGTCGAGCTGCAGCCAGCGCAAGGCAAGGAAATTGAACGCGGTGGACCCCAGCAAAAGCAGCGAGCGGCCGATCTGCAGCCATGGCCGCGAAGTCCGCATCAAGGATGGCCGTGAGATTGGGTTGGAGAGAACCAGCGCCAGCAGAAATCCTCCCGTATAGCGAGCCCAGACCACCTGCACGGTGGGCATCGAATGGTTGAGGTATTTTGCCGTAGCGTCGAGACCGGCAAAAAACACGACCGTCGCGCAGATAAGCGCGATGCCGGTAAGTCGTTGGCGGCGCTGCAGGCGTGTGTCGATCAATAGGTCGCCCGTCCGCCCGAAATGTCAAACACCGCGCCGGTGGTAAAGGAACACTCTGCAGAGGCGCAGAATGCCACGAGGGCGGCGATTTCCTGTACGGTGACGAAGCGACCGCGCGGTATCTTTGACAACATAAAATCGATATGTTGCTGCGTCATCTGGTCGAAAATTGCGGTCTTGGCCGCTGCGGGGGTGATGCAATTAACCGCAATGTCGTGCGACGCAAGTTCCTTGCCGAGCGACTTGGTGAGCGCGATGACGGCCGCCTTGGACGCCGAATAAGCCGGCGCATTGGGATTTCCCTCCTTTCCGGCGATCGAGGCAACATTGACGATGCGGCCGTAGTTCCGATCGATCATCACAGGAACGACCGCGCGGCAGCAATGGAACAGTCCGTCGAGATTGACCGCCATCACCGCACGCCACGCCTCCAACGGATACTGCCAGGTCGTGGCGTTGGGTCCGGCAATGCCCGCATTGTTCACCAATATGTCGATACGACCGTAACGCGCCACCGTGTCGTCGCGGGCGCGTTCGACCTCGGCATAGCGCGTCACGTCGACGGTAAAAGCCGTGACCTTGCCCCCGAGTTCGCCCGCGGTCTTTTCCGCGAGTAGCTTGTCGCGATCCCATACCGCCACCGCCGCGCCGGATTCGAGAAACCGCTCCACAATCGCACGGCCGATGCCTTGGGCGCCGCCAGTCACGACCGCGATCTTACCTGCAAGATCGATTCTGTTCGCCATGATCCTCTCCCCTGCATCGTGCGCCCGCGCGCATCCGCGTGTCATTTACCCGCATCGCGCGCAAAACGGCAGTCTTCTTGTGTCCCGGATCATGGCCGATTGATCCTCCATGTCTTTCGATCCTTTTCCTTATCGGGCCAAGGAAGACCATGCGTCCGCGTCTCACGCACGTAACGCATCGCACCCTCTCGGTCCCCTTGCAAAGACGGAGCCGAAGGCACGCGGACAGGGCCTATTGCAGGCGCAAGAGCCGACGGCGGCCGGCCAACCAGGACCTGATCCCGCGAAGCCACGACGACTCCAAGGCAACAATCGCGCGGGGCCTTTTCGCGCCTGCGGCGAACCCCTCCGTCACCCGCTGCGGCCATCGCGTCGCCGTATGCGACACAGCCGCCCCTCTTTTCGTTGCGCGGCATCATCTCGAACGCTGCAGCGGACAGGCTAACGCTCGCGCGCGAACGCGCTTTCATGCCAGCGCCGCAGCATAAAATATGAAAACGCCGAAAGCAGAAAGAAAATGACGATGCCGGCAGCCGACAAAAGCAGAAGGGCGGCAAACATGCGCGGAATGTTCAGCCGATAGCCGGACTCGGCGATGCGATAAGCCAGTCCTGACCCAGCGCCGGCCGAACCGGCCGCGATCTCGGCTACCACGGCGCCGATCAATGACAGACCACCGGCGATGCGCAGGCCGGCAAGGATCTGCGGGAGGGCCGCCGGCAGTTTCAGATTCCACAGGAGCTGGCGGCGCGAAGCCTTGTAAAGTTCGAACAGTGCAATGAGATTGTGGTCGACCGAATTGAGCCCGAGCGTCGTGTTGGCGAGCACCGGAAAAAAGGCCACGATCCAGGCGCAGACGAGTACGGCGAGCTGCTGCGGCAGATAGACCAGAAGCAGGGGCGCAATGGCGACGATCGGCGTCACCTGCAGGGCCACCGCGTATGGGTAGAAGGCATAGCCCACCGGACGCCATTGGTGAAAGATGATGGCGAGCACGATGCCGCCGACGGCTGCCAGGATGAACCCCTCGCAGGTGGTGAACAGCGTCACGAGCAGCGAATCGAAAAGCAGGCGTCCATCCACAACAAGCGTCGCGATGACCACGCGGGGCGACGGCAATACGTAAGGTGGAATGCCGTTCAGACGCACAATGGCGTCCCACAATCCGACAGCGACGAAGAAGACCGCAGCGGGAAGCGCGGCGCGCCAGAACCTTTCGTTCATGCGTCGGTCGCCTCGCTCATTGCCTTTTGGAGCGCCTCGGACACCCTGCGGCAATAGCCGGCATAATCGGCAGAGGTTCGAAATCCTTCGTCCCGCGGATAGGGCGCATCGATTGCGAGGTCCGCGAATACGCGGCCCGGGCGCGGCGTCAACAACACGATCCGCTGCGAGAGATAGACCGACTCGAACACGGAATGAGTGACAAAAATCACGGTGCGCCGGAGCATGCGCCAGAGCGTCAGAAGATCGTTATTGAGCTTGAAACGGGTGATCTCGTCGAGAGCGGCAAAGGGCTCATCCATCAGCAGCAACCGTGGGTCGGTGACAAGCGCTCGCGCGATCGACACGCGCATCTTCATACCGCCCGAGAGTTCACGAGGATAGGCGCGCGCAAACTCGGAGAGGCCGACACTGGTCAGGGTTCGTGCGACGGCCTCGCTCGCTCGCTCGTCACGGACGCCTGCGAGATCCAAGGGAAGCCGAACATTCCGCTCCACGGTGGCCCATGGCATCAATGTCGGCTCCTGAAATACGAACCCGATATCACCGGTCTCGTGCTTGCGATCGGCCCATTCCACGCGGCCTTCGGATGCACGGGCAAGTCCGGCGATGATGCGCAATACGGTCGACTTGCCGCAGCCGGAGGGACCGAGCAGCGAGACGAACTCGCCCTCGCCGATGGAAAGATCGACGTCGCGCAAGGCCACCGTGCCGTTGTCAAAGGTCTTGCCGACCCCACGCAGCGTGAGGATCGCGGGCGAACTCCCTGTCATTTCGGCCGAAGATCCACGCCCACGCCCTTATTGACGAACTGCAGCGTATAGGCCCGCCTGTAATCAAGCGATCCGTCGACCACGCCCGCGCGCGCCATCGTTTCGAAGAAGCTTTTCATGCGCGCATCCGTCATCGCCCCGATGCCGAGCTTTAGTGCGTCGCCCGAATCGACGATCCCATATTGCTTCATCTTGGCGATCGAATAGGCGAGCAACGCGTCGGTCATTTCCGGATTCTGCTTCTTGATCAGATCGTTGCCAGGACGGCTGTCGCCGTAAAGGTAGTGATACCAGCCGATCGCCGATGCGTCGACAAAACGCTGGACCAGATCCGGTCGTTTTTTTACCAGTTCCAGCCGAGTCTCGATCAGTGTCGAATAGCCGTTGAACCCGTAATCGGCGAGCAGAAAAACTTTCGGCTTGAAGTGCGCCTGCTGTTCGATCGCGAAGGGCTCGGAGGTGACGTAGCCCTGCATTGCTGAGTTCCTGTCGGCGAGGAACGGCTGCGGATTGAATGTATAGGGCTTCACCTTGGCCTCGTCGAAACCAAAGTCGGCCTTGAGCCATTGGAAATAACTCGCCATCCCCTCCTTGGAGATGAACAGCGTGCGCGTCTTGAGATCCTCGAATTTCTTCACATCGGGATGCGCAATGAGCACCTGCGGGTCTTTCTGGAAGCTCGCCGCCACCACAATGGTCGGGATGTCGTGTGCCACGGCGTCGAACGACTGGAGCGTATTGGCGCTCATGAAAAAATCGATCTTCCCGACCGGCAGGAGGATGCGATTGTTGATGTTGGGGCCGCCGGGGACGATGGTGACGTCCAGCCCGTATCTCCGGTAGGTGCCATCGGCGAGCGCCTGATAGAAGCCGCCGTGTTCCGCCTCCGCCACCCAATTCGTGCCGAACCGGACTTTCTCGAGCGACTGTGCCTGGGCGAACGACAGACCCACGGCCAGAACCGCCGAAAGCATGCCAAGTCGTACCATTTCGCTACTTTGTCATTGCCGGGGCGTTGCGGGCAAGCCGTTTTGCGCGGCGTTGAACCTTTTTGCCGCCCCACGACACAGATGCAGGCGCGGCAGGATTGCCGACCAGCGTCCAGACGGGCGCCCACGGTTCGGTTTGCCATTCGCAAGCAGCGATCGGCGTCAGCCCCCCGTCCATCCCGCGCCGATCCTGAAGGTCCGCCCGGCCAGTCCCCGGTCGGGCGGACCGCTTATTGTCGCCCGACGCCAAGGCTGCGACGAGCGACGGCTTGCCTTGGTCCGCTTGATTTGCATTGATGGGGGTAACGCAACCGTCGGCGGTCTGTGCGCGGCGGCAACAGAAAATTTGAGGGAGGATTTTCCGCCATGCAGTCCTTCAAAACATTCCTCGTACTGGCCAGTGCGATCATCCTGCCGCTCATGCCGGCGGCGGCGCAGACCGAGATCAAGTTCGGCCATGTCGGCGAACCCGGATCCTTGTTCGAGATGAGCGCGCAGGAGTTCGCCAAGCGCGCGAATGCAAAGCTCGGCGACAAGGCCAAGGTCGTGGTGTACGGGTCGAGCCAGCTCGGCGGCGATTCCGAGCTGATGAAAAAATTGAAGCTCGGCACGGTGGACTTGGCGCTGCCATCAACCGTGATGTCGTCGTACGTTCCGGGTTTCGGCGTGTTCGAGATGCCCTACCTGGTTAAGGATCGTGCGCACATGGCGCGCATCCGCGACCAGATCGTCGTTCCGATTCTGGTCCCGGAGGCCGAGAAGGCTGGCTACCACATCATCGGCATCTGGGAGAACGGCTTCCGCCACATCACCAACAACAAGCGTCCGATCGTCAAACCGGCCGACCTGCAGGGCATCAAGCTGCGGGTTCCCCAAGGCGTTTGGCGGGTCAAGATGTTCCAGGCCTATGGCGCCAATCCGACGCCTCTCGGGTTTTCGGAGGTGTTTGTGGCGCTGCAGACCGGCGCCATGGACGGCCAGGAAAACCCGCTGGCCCAAATCTATTCCGGCCATTTCCAGGAGGTGCAGAAATACCTTTCCTTGACCGGACACGTCTACACGCCCGCCTATGTCGTAGCAGGAGCGAGTTGGTCGCGGCTGCCTGCCGATGTGAGGACCATTCTTGCGGACACCGCCAAGGAAATGCAACCGGTCGTCTACAAGATGGCGGCCGACCTCGACCGAACTTTGCTCGAGAAGATCAAGGCATCGAAGGGGATCGCCGTCAACGAGGCCGACAAGGACGCCTTCATCAAGGCAAGCAAGCCGATCTATGACGAGTTTTCGCGCGAAGTTCCCGAGGGAAGAATGCTGATCGACAAGGCCCTCGCCCTTGGAAGCGCCTCGTAAGACGACGCGGGGACTGGGAAGCCGGACAGCGACGACCGGCTCCGCGCTCATGTCGGAAAGCGGGGGGATCGTTCCTTGAATTTGGCGGCTGTTCGTGCCGGGTACCAGCGCTTCCTCGAAGCGATCGTGCTCGCGCTGATGGTTCTGCTGACCCTCCTCGTCATCGCCGGTGCCGCTTTTCGCTATGCCGGCGCGGCGCTCTCCTGGTATGACGAAACCGCCTCGATCGGGCTGGTCTGGCTCACTTACTACGGCTCGGCGCTCGCGGCTTTGCGCGGCGCTCACATCGGCGTGCCTGGCCTTGTCAATGTTATGCCTCCGCGTCTGCGTCTCGCCGCCGTCCTGGTGGCCGAATCGGTCGTGATCATATTCTTCTCGCTGCTTGCGATATACGGGATCAAGGTCCTCATCGTTCTGCAAGGCGAGCACATGATCACGTTGCCCGAGGTGCCAACCCAACTTACCCAATCTGTTATCCCGATCGGAGCAGTGCTGTTCATTGTCGCCGAGTTGCTGCGCTTGCCGGAAGTCCTGCGTGCGGCACGTGGTGACGGTTTCATCGATACCGAGACCATCGAGGCCATGGCACACGGCGCACCCGATAGGAGCGCGGGGGCGTCCCGATGACGATCACCCTGATGCTCGTGGGCATGGTCGCGCTGGCGATGCTCAACGTGCCGATCGCGATCGCGCTCGGCTTCGTCGCCATGGCGGCCATCCTTCTTGTCCAGGGCCAGGACATGCTGCCCAACCTGGCCCTGGAGATGTTCAATGGGGCATCGAGCTTTCCGCTATTGGCGATACCGCTGTTCATTCTGTCCGGCGCCATCATGAATGCGTCGTCGATCTCGCGGCGGCTGATCGCGTTTGCCTCCGCCCTGGTCGGCTTCATTCGCGGCGGACTGTCGATGGTCTCGATCGGCACGTCCGTATTCTTCGCGGAGATCTCCGGCTCCGCCGTCGCCGACGTCGCGGCGCTCGGCACCATCCTCATTCCGGCAATGAAGAGCCGCGGCTATTCCAAAGAGGTGGCGGCGGCGACGATGTCGTCGGCGGCCAGTCTCGCCATCATCATCCCGCCGTCGATCCCGATGATCCTCTACGCCGTGATGGCGCAGACGTCCGTGGTCAAGTTGTTCGTCGCAGGGATCGTGCCCGGCCTTCTTGGCGCGCTGGCCATGGCGGGCGCGGCCTACTACCACGCTGCGAAGTACGGCTTTCCGCGCGAGCAGGCGTTCCGCCTCTCGGAAGTGTGGCGCACGTTCAAGGAAGCGCTCTGGGCCTTCATCCTGCCCATCGCCATCCTCGGCAGCATATTCGGCGGTATCGTCACCGCGACGGAGGGCGCGGGCATGGCCGTGGCTGCAGCAATTGTCGTGGGCGGACTCATTTATCGTGATCTCGATTGGCACGAATTGCGCAAGGCATGCATCGAGGGCGGCGTGCAGACCGCGGTCGTCATGCTGCTGGTCGCCGCCTCGGCCCTGATCGGCACGTTCCTCACCGAGGCGCAGTTGCCGCAGGCCCTCGGCAACGCGATCACCCAGATTACGGAAAACAAATACATCGTCCTTCTGCTTCTCAACGTCGCTTTTTTGATCCTCGGCATGTTTCTTCACTCCGCCGCCGCGATCATCCTGGTCATTCCGATCGTCATGCCGATGGTCAGCGCGGTTGGCATCGATCCGATACATTTCGGCCTTGTGGTCACCCTAAACCTCGCGATCGGGCAGCAGACGCCTCCCGTGGCAAGCGTGCTGATGACCGCCTGTGCCATCGCCAAGTCCGACATCTGGGATACGACCAGGGTCAACATCCCCTATATTGTCGCGCTTTTGGTCGTGCTGTTTCTTTGCACCTACGTCCCCGCGATCCCGCTGGGGCTCGTGCATTTCTTCTACGGCTGAAGACTCATCTCCAGCAGCCGTGCTGCGTGCAGCGCGCGGCGCCCTGTGCCGTCATGGATCTGATGTCGGCAGGATGTGCCGTCGGCAATGATCAACACGTCGTCGGGCGCCTTTCGCACGGCCGGGAGCAACGCCAGTTCACCCATCTTCATGGAGATTTCCACCGTCTCCGCCTTGTAGCCGAAGGCGCCGGCCATGCCGCAGCAGCCGGACTCGATCGTCTCGATTGACAGATCAGGAATGAGACCCAGGGCGGCTGTGACCGATCCCATGAGGCCGAAGGCCTTTTGATGGCAATGGCCATGTAACAGCACTTTGCGGGGCAGCGGGCGCAAGGGCAGATTCAGGCGCCCTGCCCGCTGCTCTCCCACGATGAATTCCTCGAAAAGCATGGCATTTGTCGCAATCGCCTCGACCGCTCCCTCCATTTTCATGGCGAGCAGCTCGTCGCGAAATGTCAGCAGGCAGCTCGGTTCGAGACCAACCACCCGCATGCCGCGCTTGAGATAGGGGGCAAGCGCATCGAGTGTACGCTGCAGCTCCGCCTTAGCCTCATCCACCAATCCGACCGACAAGAATGTACGCCCACAGCAGAGCGGACGTTTGAAATCGTCACGTGGAAAAGGCGCATGGACCCGATAGCCGCCCGCGACAAGCACCGCGAGAGCAGAGTCGAGGTTTTCGCGCTCGAAATAGCGATTGAACGTATCGGCGAAAAGGACGACCTCGCGCGACGAGTCAGCACGCGGCGCTCCGTCATAGCGCCAATCCGAGCGGTCGCGATAAACGTCGGCGCGCCATCTCGGGAGCGGCCGACGCGCGGAAAGGCCAAAGAGAAACTCGCCTGCTCGACGCAACATTGCGCTGCGGTTGCGCAGATTAGCCAACCGGCATCGCCGCGCGGCCAGGGGTGCGTAGCGCGGCAGATAACCGATCAGCCTTTCTTGCAAAGACAAGCCGCTTTTCTTCGCGCGCGCGGCCAATACCTCGATCTTCATGCGCGCCATGTCCACGCCGGTCGGGCACTCCCGTCGGCATGCTTTGCATGAGACGCAGAGCTTCAACGTTTCCGCCATGAGGTCGGAGGTAAGCGCGTCCGGCCCCAGTTGGCCGGTGATCGCGAGCCTTAGGGTATTGGCGCGACCGCGCGTGACGTCGCGCTCGTCGCGGGTGACGCGATAGCTGGGGCACATGACCCCGCCGGCAAGCTTGCGGCAGGCGCCGTTGTTGTTGCACATCTCGACCGCGCCCTGAAACCCGCCGCCAGAGCCCGGAAAGGCCGACCAGTCGAGCCGCGTGTCGATCGCCATGCCGCGGTAGCCCGGCGCGTAGCGGAATAGGCTGCGATCATCGAACTTGGGTGGCCGCACCACCTTGCCAGGATTGAACAATCCTTCCGGATCGAACCGGTCTTTGACTTCCTCGAAGGCGCGCGCGAGGCGCGGGCCGAACATCGGCTCGTTGAACTCCGAGCGTACCAGCCCGTCGCCATGCTCGCCGGAGTGTGATCCCTTGTATTCGCGCACCATGGCGAAGGCTTCTTCGGCAATCGCGCGCATGGCCTTTACGTCCTTGTCGAGGCGCAGGTTGAGTATCGGCCGCACGTGCAGACAGCCGGAGCCGGCGTGCGCATACCAGGTGCCGCGTGTGCCGTGCTTTTCGAATATCGCCGTCAGTCGGGCGGTGTAGTCCGCAAGATGCTCGAGGGGCACCGCACAATCCTCGACGAAAGAAACCGGCTTTCCCTCGTCCTTCATCGACATCATGATGTTGAGACCCGCAGTCCGCAGCTCGGCGATCGCCGTCTGCAGTTCCGGATCTAGTACGTCGACGACGCCGCCCCATTTAGACCCGTTCTTGTCCCAGGAGAAACCAAGGTCGCCGATCAGCTCCTTGAGCTGTCGCAACATGCGGAGGTTCGCTTCCTGATCATCCTCGCCGAATTCGACCAGAAGGATCGCTTCCGGCATCTCCCGAACGAACCTCTCGAGCGTCGGATGAAATAGAGGTATATCGCGCGCGAGCTCAATCATCGTGCGGTCGATCAGTTCGACCGCGATGGGGGTCAGCCGGACGATGTGACGGACGGAATTCATCGCTTCGTAGAAGCTGCCGAAATGAACAGCCCCGACGACGCGACGCGGCATCAATGGCGATAGTTTCAATTCGATGCGAGTCGAAAAGGCGAGCGTGCCCTCGGAGCCGACCAGGAGATGCGCGAGATTGATGTTGTTCTTTCCCGGAACGAGCGCATCGAGGTTATAGCCGCCAACCCGACGTTGCAGCCTGGGAAAGCGCACCGCGATCTCGTCGGCCTCACGCACACCGATACCGAGCAGATCTGCGACAAGCGGCCGCAGCGGTGCCGGCAGGTCGTTGATATTGCTTCCGATTGGGCCGAAATGGGCCAGCGTGCCGTCGGCCAGCAGCGCGTCGATGGAAAGCACATTTTCGCGCATGGTCCCGTAGCGCATCGACCGGCTGCCACAGGAATTGTTGCCGGCCATGCCGCCGATGGTCGCGCGCGAGGCCGTCGAAATGTCCACCGGGAACCAAAGTCCGTGCGGCTTGAGCTGACGATTGAGTTCGTCGAGCACGATGCCGGGTTCGACCGTGCAACGGGCGTTCTTGGCATCGAAATCGAGGATGCGGGTGAGGTATTTTGAGCAGTCGATGACCAGTGCCTCGCCGACCGTCTGACCGGCCTGCGACGTTCCGCCCCCGCGCGCCAGTATTTTGACACCTTCGGCGCGAGCCACGGCGATCGCTTTTTCGGCCTCTTCGACGGTACGCGGGGCGACCACGCCGACCGGCATTATTTGGTAGTGGGAGGCGTCCGTGGCGTAACGGCCACGGCTGAAGCGATCAAACCATACGTCCCCGCTCAGTTCCGACTTCAGGCGGCGTTCCAAGCCCGGCATCACAACGGTCACAGCACTGTCCTTCCTTGGGCCTTTCGACCGCGATTTGGCCGTATGCGCGGCTATTGTGCCGCTTTTGCTCAAAACCGCTTGACCGGAATGTTGCATTCATAGTTCAACGCCACAAGCGCCGCCCCCTGGTGGGGATCTCGCCGTGGTACGGTGCGTGAACTGGCTGCAAAGCCGCGTCTAGGAGCTTCATTCGATGGTCAAGAATTCCTCACGCCCGGTTGGGCGTCACTTCCTGCACATTCCGGGCCCGACGCCGATCCCCGATCGCATATTGCGGGCGATGGATACGCCCATCATCGACCATCGTGGCCCCGAATTCGCCAAGCTCGCCAAGCGGTGCCTCGAAGGCATCAAGACCATCTTCAAAACCACCAACCCCGTCATCATCTACACGGCTACGGGCACCGGCGCGTGGGAGGCCGCCCTCGTCAATACGCTGTCGCCCGGCGACAAGGTGTTGATGGTAGAGACGGGCCAATTCGCCACGTTGTGGAAAGTAATGGCCGAGAGGCTCGGTCTGCGGCCCGAATTCCTCAAGACCGATTGGCGTACGGGCGTTGACCCTGCCGCGATCGAAGCGCGACTGCGCGAGGATAAGGCGAAGGAGATCAAGGCCGTGTGCTTCCTGCACAACGAGACCTCAACCGGCTGCCTGTCGCCGGTCGCCGAGGTACGCAAGGCGATGGACAACGCAGGCCATCCGGCGCTGCTGATGGTCGACACCATTTCTTCTCTCGCGTCGACCGACTACCGGCACGACGAATGGGGGGTCGACGTGACCATCGGCGGCGCCCAGAAGGGCCTGATGCTGCCGCCCGGCATGTCGTTCAACGCCATCAGCGACAAAGCGCTCGCTGCGAGCAAGACCGCGCGGCTGCCGAAATCGTTCTGGTCGTGGGACGATATGCTCGCCATGAACAAGGTTGGTTTCTTCCCCTACACCCCGGCGACGCAGATGCTGCAGGGTCTCGCGGTATCCATTGACATGCTGCACGAAGAAGGTCTCGACAATGTGTTTGCGCGCCACGAACGGCTCGCTGAGGCGACGCGGCGGGCCGTGCGTGCCTGGGGCCTCGACATCATCTGCAAGGATCCAAAGTACTATTCTCCGACCATTACGGCAGTGCTGACTCCGGAGGGTGTCGACGCCGATGCATTCCGCGCACTGGCGCTCGACACGTTCAACATCTCCTTCGGCGCAAGCTTCGGTCGCTTCACGGGCAAGATGTTCCGCATCGGCCACCTCGGCGACATCAACGATGCGATGTTGCTCGGCGCTCTGTCGGTGACGGAGATGGCATTTTCCCTTGCTGGCGTGCCCCACAAGAAGGGCGGAGTGCAAGCGGCAATGGACTATCTCATCAGCACCCACAGCCGCACGGCCAAGCAGGCGGCGGAATAGCGCTGCCCCGCAAAAGGGCCACCCGCGCGATAGTGGAGGAGCGAACGTAAACCTTCCTATGCGGCCATGACCCATTCGTTCGCGCGCGCGACGCGGTCGACGAAATCGGTGATTACCGCGAGCGTCCTCTCCGGCGCTTCGCGTTGCGGCGAATGACGTGTGCCAGGCAGGAGTGTAACTTCGACCGGACAGTAGCATTCGCGTTCGGCCGCCTCGATCTGTCGAACCGTTCCATACTGGTCGTCCTCGCCCTGAACGATCAGGATCGGCACGCGGATATAGGCCAGAAACTCGGTGATGTCCCACTGGCGGAATCGTGGGTCGAGCCAGGCGTCGTTCCAGCCGCGGAAGGCGTTCTCGACGTCCGCGTGCCAGCGCGCAAGACGCTCGCGCAAATCGCCTTGCTCAAAGGCCGTACGCGCTTCCGCGATCGAAGCGATGCCCCGGTCTTCGACGAAAAAGTGTGGTGCGATCAGGACGAGGCCGCCGACGCGGCGGTCCTGACGCGAGCCTGCATATATGGCCGCGATCGAGGCGCCGTCGCTGTGGCCGAGGAGAAGGCCGCGGCGAAAACCGATCGCATCGAGCAATTGCGGCAGCACCTCGTGCGCCTCGTCATGCATATAGCTCAGGGGGCGCGGCAATTTCACGGGGCTTGAATGACCGTAGCCCGCACGCGAGTAGAGGAAAATACCGCACGCCGTGGCTTTTGCGAGTTTATCGGGAAAATCATTCCACAGCCCAACGCAACCCAGACCTTCATGCAACAGAACCAAAGTCGGCGCCGCCTCAGGCCGCGGCCCAATCATGCGGAACTCCAAATGCTGGTCGTTGATGTGCAGGAAGCCGGAATCAGCGATTGCCATGACGAAGGCTATGCATGCTCCTCTGCCCGGAGCCTGAAACGCTGGATCTTGCCGGTAGCGGTTTTCGGTAGATCGTTCCGGAACTCGATCCAACGCGGGTATTTGTACGGTGCGAGTCTCGATTTCACGTGTTCTTGCAGCGCACGAATGAGCGCTTCACTCGCCTTCTCTGGGTTCTTCAGAACGACGAAAGCCTTCGGCTTGATGAGCTTCTGTTCATCGTGCCAGCCCACCACGGCCGCTTCCAGCACATCGGGATGCGATGACAAGGCCGCTTCCACTTCAAACGGCGAGACGTACATTCCCGAGACCTTCAACATGTCATCGGCGCGGCCGCAGCAGACGTAATAGCCTTCTTCATCCTGGATATATTTGTCGCCCGAGCGGGTCCATTCACCTTGGAACGTCGTGCGCGACTTTTCACGATTGTTCCAATACATGATCGCGCTGGTCGGCCCGCGTACGTACAGCTCGCCCATCTCGCCCGGCTTGACCGGTTGGCCGTCCTCCCCGACAAGTTTGATGTCGTAGCCCGGCACAGGCTTGCCCGTCGTACCGTATTTGGTGGCGCCAGGCGTATTGGTGAGATAAATGTGCAGCATCTCGGTCGTGCCGAGGCCGTCAGAAATCTCAACGCCATAGCGTTCCTTCCAACGTTTTGCGATTTCTTCCGGAAGCGCTTCGCCCGCCGAAATGCAACGACGCAATCTTATCTCTTCCCTTTTGGGTGCATTGGGATTTGCCAGAAACGCGGCGTAGAAGGTCGGCACGGCGAAGAACATGGTTATCGGATGTTTCCGGAGCAATGTCGCGACGCCTTCCGGCGTGGGTCGTTCCGGATTGAGAACGACAGAAGCTCCCGCCATCAAGGGAAACGTAAGGGCATTGCCAAGGCCGTAAGCGAAAAAAAGCTTCGCCACCGAATAGACAGTGTCACTCTCGCGCATGCCTGCGATCGGCAAACCGTAGAGATCGCCCGTGAGCTTGAGACTGGCATGTACATGGACGGCTCCTTTTGGCTTCCCCGTGGAGCCCGACGTGTAGAGCCAGAATGCCATGTCGTCGCAGGTCGTCCGGGCAACCTGATCATTGGGCTCGTGCGATTCGACCAGCTCTTCAAACGATCGGTAACCGCGGGCATTCGCCCCCGCCACCACCACGTGCTCGAGATCGGGGCTTTCGTTCACCAATGTCGCAAATCGTTGAAACAGAGCTTCCGATACAATCAGGCATTTGGCCCGGCTGTCCTCGAGCATGAAACGGTAATCGTCTTCGGTCAGCAGCGTATTGACCGGCACGGCGATGATGCCGGATCTGAGGCAGGCAAGAAATGCGACCGGCCAGTCGATGGTGTCGAGCATCGCGATCAGCACGCGCTCCTCACGCCTGAGACCGAGACTGCGCAGGCCCGCGGAGAAGCGCGCCACACGTTCCGCGAGTTCACCATAGGTCAGCGTCCGCCGGCCGTCGTCATAGGCAAGCTTGTCGCCGCGTCCGGCCCGGAGATTGGCGGACAGGACATCGGCTGCGAAATTGTAATTGCGTGGGACCACGCCCATTCGGCCAGCCGTAGGCGCAGGATCCGCAGACGCTTCCGCCACAGCCATTGTTTTTCCTCCCAGAAGTTCGCGTATTATGCCTCGCGCGAGGTCGTGCTGCAAAGCGAACGATATTTCCGCGCGGCGCACGCGAAGTTAGGGAGCCACCATGATTCTCAGCCATGACCGCATCCTGACCACCCATGTCGGCAGCCTGCCACGGAACGAAAAGCTCTCCGAGCTCCTGGTGAAGCGAGAGGCTGGCGAACCGGTCGACGCATCGGAGATGGCCGCCGAAATGGACAAGGCCGTGCGTCACGTCGTTGACAAGCAGGTCGAAGCGGGCATCGACATCGGCAATGACGGCGAACAGCAGCGTGTGGGTTTCCAGACCTACGTGCCGCAGCGCATGGCCGGTTTCGGCGGCGTATCGCAGCGACGGCGCGCAAGGGAATTCGAGGAATTTCCCGAGCTCGTCGCAAATCTCATGCGACGCTTTCCTCACGTCAGCAGGCAGCAGAATGCGCCGCAATGTCAGGGCGAGCTGAAATACCTCGATATCAAGCCGCTGGAAAGCGAGATCGCGCGTTTTAAGACGATTGCGGAAGGGAAATTCCTCGGGCAATTCATGACCGCGCCCTCGCCCGGGATCATTTCATCCACCATGCTCGACGCGTTTTACGGGTCGCAGGATGCCTACCTGAGGGCAATTTCACGCGAAATGAGGCATGAATACCAAGCGATTGCGAAGGCCGGACTGATCCTGCAGATCGACGCTCCCGATCTGGCGATGGATCGCACCATGATGTATCGCGACCTCGACGACGCAGGGTTTGTCAAGGCGGTGGAGCGCCACGTGGCGGCAATCAACGAAGGAATCGCAGGCATACCGCGCGAACAGGTGCGATTGCACGTATGCTACGGCAATTGGGAAGGCCCGCATATCTATGACATCGCGCTGGAGAAGATACTGCCCGCATTGTACGAAGCGCAGGTTGGTGCTCTCTCGATCGAGTTCTCCAATCCGCGCCATGCGCATGAATATTCCGCCTTCAAAAAGCATCCGCTGCCGAAGGACATGGCGCTTATTCCCGGCGTCATCGAAACGACGACCAATTTCGTCGAGCACCCTGAGGTGGTCGCTCGGCGAATCGAGGAGGCGGTCGCCGCGGTGGGCGAGCGCGAGCGGGTGATCGCATCGACCGATTGCGGTTTCGGTACCTTTACCAACCGCGAATGGGTGATCGAGCCGGCGGTTTGG
>Ga0209810_1003465_pt1 | contig 16524 bp, 13 predicted proteins | sample Coa_R1_7_FD_187159 | JGI IMG/M metagenome (GOLD analysis project Ga0209810, IMG submission 187159) | Surface soil microbial communities from Centralia Pennsylvania, which are recovering from an underground coalmine fire - Coalmine... | ecosystem: Environmental > Terrestrial > Soil > Unclassified...
CGGCCTTCAGCTCACGCTTACCTTGCAGGCGCAGTTCTCTGACGACCTGCGCGACGTTGCCGTAGTGTGCGATCTCGCTCGCATTCGCCTGCGGAAGCACCTCCGGATCGTCTTCGCTATGCGCATCTGCAAGCGCGGAAGTGAAGCCGACGATGGTCGCCTGCAGATGGCGAAAGGCATCGATGTTGGAGAACTTCCCTTGGGGATACTGCTTCCACGACGCATCCATCACGCGGCCTTCCAGCGTAAGGTTCTGCGCGACCTCGTTGGCGATTCTGTTCATTTGCACGACTGAAAGTTCGGCGCTGGGGCTGTAGAGCTCGGCGTTGTCCAACGTGGTGTCCAGCGAATTCATAGTGACGATCGAGGAAGCCTTGATTCCCGGAATCCGCTCGAGGAATTTGACGAGCGAATGGTTCAGGGCGGCGAACGCCTCATCGTCGCGATGCGTGACGTACGCGACCGGAACGACGGTGTCGTGCATTGCGGAGCAGAGGCTCTGCGATTTGATGTTGGCGATGACTTTCAGCTGCGGAGTCGGCCGCGGCGCCGCCGTCGCCGCGGTCGCCGCTGCTGCGACTCGGGAGTTCGCTTCGCCTTAAACTTTGTTCGCGCCATCGAGGACGGATTCGGCTGTGGCCCTTTCCAACATGCCCCGCAGTCGACGCTCTAGTGCGAAGCGGAATCGTTCCGCCCAACTCGCGGTCTCGACGTCGACAGGCAGGCAACCTCAAGCAAGGTGCAGGCGCGTGGCAGTGGGCGTTGGATCGTTAAATGAGCCAACTGCGACGAGGTCCCACAGCACGAAGATTGCGGATCCGCTCGAGAGCATGCCATACAACGCCATCCGCCCGGATAACCACGGGTTTCAATAAGAAATCGAACTAATTAATTAGCTAAGTACGGTTTTTATGGTAAAGTCAGACTTAATCGATGGCTAAATTCGACCAACGCTTCTGGACGCCCACGACGGGGACGGGGCTGCCCCGGCGCGATCGCCAGGGCGGCCCCTATTCGGTCTATATCCCAGATAGGCTCGTAAACCGTACGTTTTCGCTAGGCGGCGAAGAAGCGGCTGATATCGCTGACGCTGAGCGCGCGATCTCTGATCTCGATCGAACGTCAATCGCGCTGGCCAACACGGAAGCACTGGCTCGCCTCTTGTTGCGCGCGGAATCGGTGGCATCGTCGCACATTGAAGGCTTGGTAATCGGCCCACGTCGGTTGCTACGAGCCGACGCTGCACGACAACAAGGCAATGATGTCGGCGATGTCACTGCCTCTGAAGTGCTTGCAAATATTGATGCGATGGCCTATGCAATCCAAGCGGTGAACGCGGGAAGCGCGATCACGCCCGTGCTGCTGCGCGAAACACATCATCGTCTGCTTGAAGCAACAATGCTCAAGGATCACGGCGGCCAGACGCGCACGCAGCAGAATTGGATCGGCGGCAGCAGTTACACTCCATGCTCGGCATCCTTCGTACCCCCGCCGTGGGAAATGGTCGATCACCTGCTCGATGATCTTTGCGCCTTCTGCAATGATGACTCTCTACCGACGGTGGCTCAAGCGGCGATTGCGCACGCGCAGTTCGAGACCATCCACCCGTTTATCGACGGCAACGGTCGTGTCGGCCGCGCGCTAATTCACCTGATCTTTCGTCGCAGAAAACTCACAACAACGGTGTCGCCGCCGGTCTCGCTGGTTTTAGCCACGCGTATCCAAGACTACATCGCCGGATTGAGCGCGACCCGTTACGTTGGCGAACCGGATTCAAAAGAAGCTCGCGATGGCTTGAATTTGTGGCTTGGCACGTTCGCCGCGGCGTGCACTCGCGCTGCTGGCGATGCGGCCGCTTTCGAACAACGGATTTCCGGGATTCAAGATAAGTGGCGCGAGAGACTTGGACGCGTCCATCGGCACTCTGTCGCACTGCGCATCATCGATCTTCTTCCTGGTTCACCAATTATCACGATTGCCGAGGCGCAACGCCTGACCGGCGGCAGCAAGTCCAGCGTCATCGAAGCAATGAAGCGACTCGAGAGCGCTGACATAATCACATCAATAACCGCCGGTCGACAACGCGGGAAGTCGTATCAGGCGAAGGACATCGTCGACGCATTCCTCGACCTTGAGCGTCAGCTCGCATCGCCCGTCGGAGATACGACGATCGAGCCACCCGTTCGCGACGTGCCCGCTCGGTTACGGCGCTAGATTGTCCGCGACTGGCGCGGCGTGAACAGCAGTACGTCGAGATTCGGCCAAGACGCCTTGCGTTCCATGACGGTTCCGTCCGCGAGTTTCGCGTAGAAAGCGCTCGTCGCATCGCCCGTTAGATTCACTGCGGCGTCAATTTGGGGGACGCCGAACGCGTCGGGATATTCGATCATCACGTCGGCCAAGTGCCAGAGCGTCACGGGCGTGGTGATTCCGGCAATCACCATGTCCGCGGTCTGCGCTAAAAACGAACGCCGCGCGCGCATCCAGTTCTCGCTGTGCATTCCCATCTTGCCGCCGGGCGCGACCAGCAGCGGCATGCCCTGCACCGCGAATTTGGTGTAACGGCGGGGCAATTCGTTCGCCGTGATGGAAACGCTGCCGCTCTGGTCGATCAGCACGACGCCGCCTTCATCCGTACGCAATTCGCCGATGCGCTTTCCGTCGACGATGAGCAATCCGTCCGGCGAAAACGTGTCGTATTTAAAAAAGCCGCCGTTGATGGCGACCGTCGCGTTATTCGCGCGCCCGAGATCCGAAACGGCATTGTAGGACGATGAACGCTCGTGCAGTTGCACGAGCGTCGCGCCGAAGTTCGTGCGCGGCAGCATCGCAACCAGGCACCGCACGGGAACGATACCGCGTTCCGGTGCGAACCGGATAGAACGAATTACACCTTGATCGCCGAGGTCGAAACTGCCCTCGAGCGTAAAACCGGTTTGGGCGGCTGCAAGCCCGGGCACCGCCGCCGCAAGGGTCGCGGCCGAAGTGCTCGCCAAAAACCTGCGTCTGCTGTGCACTCTCCGGACCTTTCGGCGCCCAGGTTTGAAAACCCAGGGCCTCCCGGCCTAGCGGGTCAAGGCCGCGGACAGGTTTTCGGCCCGGCACCACGTTGGTACACTAATGACGCATTGCCGCCGACCTATCACGCCACCTTTACCAGCGACGCCCGCAGCGCCGTCCTCGCGCGCATGGCCATCGGGCGTTTTGCGCGCTTGTGCGGTTTTTCGCTGCAGGAAGAGGCCGATATCGCCACGGCGGCAGGCGAAGCGCTTATCGCCGCAGCTCAACGCGACGCAGCCAAACGCGCCGGCGGCTTTTCGGTGACGTGCACGTTTGAAAACAACGAACTGCGCATCGAGATTCAAAGCTGTACTGATAGCGAGGAGCCGCAGCGCGGCGGCTTCGGTACCATCATCATGCGCAGATTGATGAACGAGGTCGCGTATTCACGAGGCGGCACGCGCGTGCGCCTCGTGAAACGCAAGGACGACTAGCCGCTAACTTTTTGCGTCCGCGATTTTCTTCGTGAGAATTGAAACTGCGGCCTGGAGCTGCGCGTCGCGCGCGATCTCGCCGAGCCGCGCATTCTTATTCTCAATGACGACGAAGTCCGGTTGAATGCCCTTAAGGTTGATGTCGTGGTTCTTCGGCGTGAGATAGTGCGCCGTCGTGATCTTGATCGCGGCACCGTCGGGAAGCGGCGTGAGCGACTGCATGACGCCCTTGCCGAACGTTTTTTCGCCGACCAAAATGCCGATGCCGTTGTCTTGAAGCGCCCCGGCGGTAATCTCCGAGGCTGATGCGGTGTAGCGGTTCACCAGAATCGCCATGGGCTTGCGCGGCAGCGCGTCCGCCCCCGCGTCGACCGTGGTCGTGTGCGAACCACGCTCCAGAATCGTGAGCAGCGGATTGCCGCTGATGAACTTCGAGCTGATGTCGAGCGCCGAGTTCACGTACCCGCCGCCGTCGTCGCGCAGATCGAGCACGTACGCGCGAACGTCGTCTTTCTGAAGCCGATCGAGCGCCAGCGCGAATTCGTCGGGCGTTTCGCGCCCGAAGGCCAGAATGTAAATGTAGCCGACGTGCTGCGGAAGCATCTTATAGATGACCGTCGGCGGCTGCACCTCAGAACGCATGATGTCCATCGGCGGCAGCGGCTTTCCGTCGCGCATCGCCTGCACGTGCACGACGGTTCCCGGCTTTCCGCGCAGCAGCGCGCTCGCGTCGTCGGCCTTCAGACCCTTAAGCGATTTCCCGTCGACGGTGGTAAAAAGATCGCCGGTTTGCAGGCCGGCTTTCTCCGCCGGGGTGCCGGGCACCACATACTGCGCCTCGATGTACTTGCTGGCTTCGTCGGCGCGAACCATCACGCCGATGCCGGAAATCTTTTCGGGGTCGAGCGCGGAGTTGAATTCGCGGTATTCATCGGGCGTTAAGAATGCGGTATAGCGATCGCCCAGCGAGTTCGCCATGCCGTCGATGGCGGCGTACGTCAACTGCGTCTTCGAAACGTGCGCAGAGGTTTGCATGCGATTGATCGAGGCCAGCACTTCATTGACGTTGCCTTCCATGCTGCCGGTGTCGTGCAGCACGGGAACGGCCAGGTGCGCTCCGTGTTTCGAAAGTTCCAAGGCCAGCGCCTGACGGGCACCGTCGAGCAAACGCTGCGCGTCCACTTTCGAGTAATACGTCGTCGTCAGCAACTGGTAGCTTTGACGCAAATCGTCGGCCGGATTCGAGAGCGGAGCCGCGGCGATCGTAATCGGAAGCGCAACGATGACGGCAAGCGGTAAAGCCCAACGGCGCAAACGCCAATCCATGTGAGGGTAGAACCTCGCTTTCAAAGACAAGTCTAGTGTCTGTATCGGCAGGCGCCGCAACTTCGCGCAACGGCGCTGCCTCCGGGAGGGTTCAAGCTGCTGCGGGGACCGTCCCGCAGCCATCGTAAACCAGGATTATGAGTCAGACCATAAATGTGGCGGGGATGACCTGTCAAAATTGTGTACGGCACGTCAGCGACGCGCTCAGCGCGGTGCCGGACGTTCGTTCCGTCAAGGTGGACCTGGGGTCCGGAACAGCCGAACTCGAATCGGACCGCCCGATTCCGGCAAGCGAACTTCGCGCCGCGCTCGACGAAGCGGGTTACCAGCTGGCGTGACGAGCACCACCGCCGCCGACGTACCCGCGGCGCTTACCGAACTGCGCGTTTCAGGCATGACCTGCGCTTCATGTGTTGCGCAGGTCGGCCGCGCATTGCGCAAGGTTCCCGGCGTACGCGATGCGCGCGTCAACCTGGCGACGGAACGCGCGAGCGTGACGCACGACCCAGGCGTGAGCCGCGAATCGCTTATCGCGGCAATCGAAAGCGCCGGGTATGGCGCAACGCCGGCCCGCGAACAATTCGCCGACAACGATGCGGAGCAGCGCGATCGCGAGACGCAGCGCAAGCGAGCGCTTCTTACGCTGGCCGTCGTCCTTTTCGTTCCCACGCTGATTCTCGGCATGACGCCGGTTGCGTTCCCCGCCAAAGAGTGGCTGATGTTCGCGCTGACGCTGCCAATTTGGCTCGTCGTCGGCAGCGAGTTTCATCGCGGCGCGCTGGCCGCGCTGCGCCACGGCACCAGTAATATGGACACGCTGGTTTCGCTGGGATCGACCGCGGCCTTCGGCTATTCCGTCTACGGCACGCTCACGATGCAGCCGTCGTATTACGAAACGGCGGCGGCGATCGTCACGCTGGTGTTTGCCGGAAAATATTTGGAAGCGGCCGCGCGCGGCCGCGGCAATCTGGCGATCCGAGCGCTGCTGGATTTGCGCCCGCCGATTGCGCTTCTGCGCGAAAGCGATGGAAACACGCGCGCGATTTCCGTCGACGCCGTGCAGATTGGTCAGGAATTGCTCGTTCCTCCGGGCGAGCGCCTTCCGATCGACGGCGTCATCGTAGAGGGAAGCAGCACTATCGATGCATCGATGCTCACGGGCGAACCGATTCCGGTTTCGGTTTCGAGCGGCGATTCGGTCTCGCAAGGAACGCTCAACGGAGACGGTGCGCTTGTCGTACGCGCCCAGGTCGTCGGTGCCGGAACCACGCTCGGCAGAATCGTCGAGGCGGTGCGGCGCGCGCAAGGCAGCACCCCGCAGGTTCAGCGACTCGCCGATAATGCGGCCAGCGTTTTCGTTCCGGCGATTCTGGTCATCGCCGCGCTAACGTTGGTTGCGTGGCTCCTAACACACCATCCGTTCGCCACAGCTTTCAGCGCTGCGGTTGCGGTGCTCGTCGTCGCCTGTCCGTGCGCGCTTGGCTTGGCGACGCCCGCCGCGATCGTGGTTGCGGTCGGTGTCGGCGCGCGCCGTGGGCTGCTGTTTCGCGATGCGGACGCGGTCGAACGTCTAGCGCGCGTGCAAACGGTGCTGTTCGACAAAACCGGAACGCTCACGCTCGGCAAACCCGAAGTACGCGCAGTGCATGCGGTGCCGCCGCATTTACGCGAAGACGTGCTCGCCGCCGCCGCGGCACTCGAACGCGCCTCGACGCATCCGCTCGCGCAAGCCATCGTGAGCGCCGCCGGCGATCGCGGCATCGCGATTCCAACGGCGTCCGATATCGTCGCGGAGCGCGGCGCCGGTGTGCGGGGAACCATCGGCACGCGCAGCTATCTCGCCGGAAATGAATCCTTTCTCCGCCGCAGCGGCATCACCGCGGACGGCATCGCCGACGCGCAAAGCACGCGCGTGTATGTCGCGCGCGATGAAACGCTGCTCGGCGCGATCGAGCTGGGCGATGCCGAGCGTCCCGAAAGCGCGGAGGCGGTGAGACGGCTGCATCGTGACGGCATTAAAGTGGAAGTCGTCAGCGGAGATGCGGAGGAGCCGACACGCGCGCTCGCGGAGCGCCTGCATTTGGACGGCTGGCATGCGCGCGTGCTGCCGGAAGGCAAGGCCGATATGGTGCAGGCTCTTCGCAAGCAAGGTTCGCGCGTGGCGTTCGTGGGAGACGGCATCAACGATGCGCCGGCGCTCGCGAGCGCCGACGTCGGGCTGGCGATGGGCGGCGGAACCGACGTCGCGATCGAAACCGCGCACGTTGCAATTCTTTCCAACGATCCGCGCGCGGTCGCGGAAGGCATCGAGCTTTCGCGCGCGACGCTGCGCACTATTAAACAGAATCTGTTTTGGGCTTTCGCTTACAATGCCGTGCTCGTGCCGCTCGCTGCAATCGGTATCGTGCACCCAATCTTCGCAGCGGCGGCAATGGGCGCATCAAGCCTGTTCGTCGTCGGCAACGCGTTGCTGCTGCAGCGCAAGCGCGGCTAACGATAAAACCACCAGCGCGATGCCGCCCGCTTCGTATGCGTTCGGTTTCTCGCCGAGCTGCAGCCATGCGGCGATAATTCCGACGACGGGATTTGCGAGCGTTCCCATGCTCGCGTCGCGCGCGGGCAGATGCTGCAACACGTAGATCCATAAAAAGTAGGCAACCGCAGAGGCGCCAACGACGTTGTACGCAAGCGCGTACGCGTAGGTCGCGGTCCAGTGCGTTGCCGCGTGCGGCGTGCTCAGCGCGACCACGCCGAGCGCCGCTCCGCCGAACAGCATTTGCCAGGCGGTGAGGCTCAGCAAATCGACGGTTTCGGTACGTTGAAGGCGCTTGCTGATAATCACGCCGACGGCCCATGAGAGCCCCGCGAGCAACGCGAGAATATCTGCGAAGATCGAGCCGCGCGCGTTCCAAAAATTCACGATCAACACGATGCCCGCTAGCGCCGTACAAAGAGCGATGATTTGACTTGCGCGCAAGCGCTCGCCGAGCAGCGGCCACCCGCCGACCGCAACCCACAGCGGCATGGTGTACGACAGCACGGCAACTTTGCCGGCACCCGCCGTCATGACGGCCCACGTAGCAAGCCCCACAAATCCGGCGGATTGAAAAATGCCGATGCACAGAAAAATGAAGGGACGCTCGGGGCGCAGCGATTTTCGAAGCACGCCCAGTGTAAGGAAGAGCACAACCGCGCCCAGCAGCAAGCGCAACGCCGCGAAATCGAACGGCGGCGCGTATCGAAGCGCAATCTTCATGACGACCCAGTTGTAGCCCCAAAGCAACGCGAGGGCTGCAAGCGCTACGTAGGCCGGCGAGCGCTTTTCGTGCCGCATGTCGCGCGCGTTCTTCCGCTTCTGCTTCGGACCTGCCGACGGCTAGTCGCTTGACGCGACGCTCCCGCGCGCAAACAATGAAGGCGTGCACGACACAAGGACAGTGGTGGAACTGCGCGGCGAATACGATCTCACGCGACGCGATGAGCTGGACCGCGTCTTGGATCGCTACGGTGACGCGGAGCCGCTTGCCTTCGATTTGCACGAGGTGCAGTCGATCGACACATCGGCGGTCCGTTCATTGGTTCGCTTTCAACGCGCGCGACGCGAAGCGGGGCGCACTCCGGCCGTGCTGCTAAGACCTTCGCAGCCCGTACGCCGATTTATCGCCGCAGCGCAGTTGGATCACACCTTCGAAATTCGCGACGCGGATAACTAGCGCACGGCTCAGGCAAGCAGGGCCGGAGATACGTGAAAGCGCTGGGCCAGCCGTTTAATTTGTGATTTACTAAGCTCACGCTGCCCCGATAAGATCATCGACGTGAGGCCGCTCGAGAATTGACCTCGATAATTCGGCATTTGGGATACGCGAACCGAGTGCTGCTCCATTCTAGCCGAAGCCAAAAACAATTTGTACCAGTCATGTTTCAAATCGTACGGCTGGTCTGCAATGTTGGGGAAGCTGAAGTACAACATCTTGTGTCCGCATCAGACGGCGTGCAACTTGCCGAGCGTTGCTGTTATCTCAACGCGGCATTAAGTAAAGATCTATGGCATCGATCCCCAAGTGAAGTGCAAATTCGCTTTATTGAGCTGCTTGGCGCGGACCCGAATCGTGACGAAATCATAGGGCAGCTCCGGTAATGCAAATCGCCTCGTGTTAGCGGATCGATGCACTTCGACGACACGCGCTGGTTTGCGATGGATGAGCGTGGGCTTATGCAGGCACTAGTTTATACGGATATGCGAGTCGCGTCATCGTCGTGGCCAAAATCTACGCTTTCATCGGACCGGACACCGAGGAGCGGCGCGCGCGGCTGCGCACCGCAGCGTGGTGCTCCTAGCGCCCGGTAGGGCTCGGGCGGGACGCTACGACTGCGACTCGAAAGGTGCTGCCTAGAGCTTCAGATGCAACTTCGGATCCGCCTTTTGGGGCAATTCGGCGCGACGCTAGGCGGGCGTCCTCTTACGAAGCTTAGCGGCGTCCGGCTTCAGTCGCTCTTCGCGTATTTAGTGTTGCACGCCGACGTGCCGCTGTCGCGTTCTCAACTCGCATTTCTTCTATGGCCAGATGCCGCCGAGTCGAACGCGCGAAACAACTTGCGCCAGCTTCTGCACCAGCTTCGAGAAGCGCTCGAAGACGCCAAGCCGCAACTTCGAACGGAAGCGAGTTGGGTGCAATGGAGTCCGTCTGCGCGGTGCTTCCTCGATGTCACTGCTTTTCAGGAAGCGCTCGCGGCAGCTGACCGTGCTCGATCTGACGGAGACGCAACGCTCTGTCGCTCGAAACTCGAGCAAACCCTTGAACTGTGTGGCGGACCCTTGTTTCCGGGTTGCTATGACGATTGGATCGTACTCGAGCGAGAGCGCCTTGCGCGCCAATGCAAACGCGCCGTGCAATGGTTTGTCGAGAGCATCGAGGCGACGCGCGAATACGACTCGGCGATTCCGCACGTCAACCACTGGTTAAGCCACGAACCGACGGACGAAGACGCCTATCGCTGCCTTATGCGCCTACACGCTCTCTGTAACGACCATTCCGCTGAGGTACGGGCGTTCCTCGCGTGTTGCGAAGCGTTGCGCCGAGAACTCGAAGTCGAGCCGAACGAACAAACCGTCCGTCTGCACGAGAGCATTCAACGACAGGGCGCAAGTCTCGTGGGCGTTCCCTCTGCGCGACACGGGGATCCCGGCAGTTTGCCCCTGATCGGCAGGAACGACGAGTGGCGAAGGCTTCGTCAAGCCTGGGACGTCGCGGCGGCAGGAAACGCTCGTCTCGTTTTGATCGAAGGCGAAGCCGGCATCGGCAAATCGCGACTGGCCGCTGAACTCTTGTCGTGGGCGATCCGGCAAGGCGTGGCAGCGGCGGCTACGCGCTGCTACGCGGCCGAAGGCGGCCTCGCGCTTGCGCCGGTGGCCGATTGGCTTAGGTCAGATGCGCTGCGTTCGAACCTCGAGCGGTTGGAAGACGTGTGGTTTGCGGAAGTTTCGCGAGTCGTGCCGGAACTGGCAGCGCAGAGGAGGGATTTGCCCCAGACGGGCTGGGGCGAGCGCAGGCGGCTTTTCGAAGGACTGGCGCGCGCGACTGCGATTGCATCGCCGCCTCTTTTGCTGGTTATCGACGATTTGCAATGGTGCGATCGCGAAACGCTTCAGTGGCTCCATTTTCTCCTGCGGTTCAATCGGGCGGCTATGCTGCTCGTCGTGGGGACCGTTCGCTCCGAAGAACTCTCGCGATCGCATCCGGTCAACGAGCTCCGATGGCGCCTCACCGAAGAATCGGCGCTTACCGAGATTGCCGTCGAAGCGCTCGGGCAGGACGAAACCGCCGCGCTTGCATCGCAAGTGACAAACCGCGCTCTCGATGCCGATGCTTCCGTGCGACTCTACCGGGAGACCGAAGGAAACCCGCTTTTTGTCGTCGAGATGATGCGTGCAAACCGTGGGGCCGCCTTTTCCTCGACCTCAGACCCTTCGGCGCTGCCGCCGCGCGTGCACGCCGTTATTGCCGGGCGGCTGGCCCAACTATCGCCGACCGCGCGGAGGGTCGTCTCCGCAGCGGCAACCGTCGCCCGCGCATGTAGCCTTTCCATCCTCGCACGAACGGTGAGCTACAACGAGCGCGAGTTGATTTCTGCGCTGGACGAGCTGTGGCAGAAACGCATTTTGCGCGAGCACGAACCGAATACGTACGACTTTACTCACGACAAACTCCGCGAAGTCGCTTACCAAGAGATCAGCGCTCCCGAGCGCCGCTCGCTGCACCGCAGTGTCGCGCGCGCGCTCGAGACGGCCGAGGGTCCGGATCTGGACCGCGTGAGCGGACAGATCGCGGCCCACTTCGATCGGGCTGGCCTGCCGGAGATGGCGATCCCATATTACATACGCGCGGCAAGCATCGCGCAGTCGGTCTACGCCAACGTCGAGGCACAAAACCAGGCCGAACGGGGGCTTTCATTGGTTTTGGCGATGCCGGAGAGCTCGGAGCGCGACGCCTGGGAGCTTGAGTTGCAGCTCGTACGAGCACCGATACTGAGAATTACCCAAGGCTGGGCGACGCCGGCGCTGCAGGTGGTGCTCGACCGGGCGCTGGCGCTCAGCGATAAAGTCGGCACACTTGCGCAGCGCAGTCAAGTGCTCCACGGACTTCAATCGCTCTACCTCGTGCAGGGCAAGCACGACCGGGCAGAGTCGATCACCGCTGAGATCGCGGAGCTTTTGGGACAGATGAGCACGGGCGAACGTCCGCTTTCGGCGATCGCCATGATGGTCGGCGCGCAACTTATGCGGGGACGCTTCCACGAAGCAATCTCCGAGTGGGAGGAACTGCTAAAAAATTTGGATCCCGCGCAGATCCGGGACCTGCAGAACTCTCAAGGACTAAACTATCGCGTCCTGACTTGGGCGTGGCAATCTCATGCGCTATGGTGCATCGGCCGGCCCGAAACTGCCCTCGAACGCTGTCGTGCTTCCGTTCAACTTGCCCAAGATCTCCAGCAGCCCTTCAACCAGGCTCTTGCGTCGACGTATCTCGCGCTGCTGCAGCAGTTGCGCGGCGATGCTGTAGTCTTCCGAGACCAAGCAGACGAGGCATCCCGGCTGAGCAGTCAATTCGAGGCGCCCTACTACCGAGCGTGGGCGGCGATTCTCGTCGCGTACGCGAGGACATGCGAGGCCCCGAACGCGGCGTCGATCGCTCGGATGCGTGAAGCCGTCGACAACTTTACGAGCAGCGGGGCGCGGGTGCGACTTTCCTACTATCTGGCATTGCTCGCCGACGTCTGCCTTCAGGCGCACGAACCGGACCTCGGCCTCCGTACGATCGAGGAAGCATTGGCCGCGTCCCGTGAGTCGGGCGAGCGCTGGTGGGATGCCGAGCTCCACCGCTTACGCGGCGACCTGCTCATCGAGCGCGGGGCGGGCGCTCAGGAAGCCGATGCGGCGTACCGTCGCGCGCTGGAAATCGCGCGCGCACAAGGCGCAAAATCGTTCGAACTTCGCATAGCGGTCAGCGTAGCGCGGCTCTGGCGAACGTCGGTCCGGGCACGGGAGTCGAGCGAGCACCTGAGAGAGACGCTGGAGTCGTTCTCTGAGGGCTTCGACACCCGCGACCTCGTCCGCGCGCGTGAATTCTTAATGGAGGCGGTTCCTAGCTAACGATTCTCTAACGGCGCGACCGTTATGCTGTGGCTTGTAAGACTTCCCAAATCCCAGAAAGAGGTGAAAGGCTTATGACCACCGCCGAGCGATCGACCCAAAAACCCCGGCCCGAAGGCTCCATCTACAGCCTTCGAGGCACCTTGCTCGAGGCGTGCTCCTGCAACGTTCTCTGCCCTTGCTGGATCGGCGAAGATCCCGATAAGGGGACCTGCGATGCCTTTGTCGCCTATCATTTCGATAAGGGCGCGATCAACGGCGTCGACATCAGCGGCCTATCGATGGTTAACGTTTGCAAAATCCCGGGAAACGTTCTAACGCCCAAGAGCTGGAACGTCCTCGTACTCGTCGACGATCGCGCGTCGGATGCGCAATTTCAGGCATTGCAGGACGCGTATTTCGGCAAGCTGGGCGGCCCCCTTGCAGATCTCGCGCAGCTTGTTGGAGCCGTCCTCGCCGTCGAGCGCGTGCCTATTACCCACGAAGTCCGCGAAGGCACCGGAAAGCTCCAAGTCGGCACTCTGATCGAATCCGAAATGGAGCCGTATCGCGGTCCCGATGGATCGCTCACGACATTGCGAGACTCCGTCTTCTCGACCATCCCGGGATCGCCGGCATACGTCGCCAAGGCGAAAACCAACCGCGTAAACATCCCGCAGCACGGTATGGTGTGGTCGTTCGAAGGACGGAACGCAGTTCAAGGGGACTATGTCATCGACTTTTCCGGCTAAAATGATGATCGAACGCACCCGTGCCGGCTTCTTGTCCCCAATCGTTGTCTCGATCGGTGCCGCATGGGCGATAGCGATCGCCGGTCAGACCAGCGGATCCGCCGTCCTGCTGCACCACGACACGCTGATCGAGCGCAGCTCACATCTATGGGCAGCCCTCCTTCTCTTCATTCTGGCTTGGCAATCGATGATCGCTGCCATGATGCTGCCATCGAGTTTACCGCTGATTCGGCTGTTTAGCGCGGTGTCGGCCGCACAGCCACGCCCCGCCGCGACGATGGCCGCGTTTTTGGGCGGTTACGCCGGCGTTTGGACAGCATTCGGCGCGGTGGCTTTCGCCGGCGACGTGTTGGTGCATCGCACGGTGGATCGTTGGAACTGGCTGGCGGTGCACCCATGGCTCATCTCCGCGGGTGTGCTGGCGTTAGCCGGTGCTTTCCAGTTCTCTTCGATCAAGGACGCCTGCTTGAGCAAATGCCGCCTTCCAGGAATGTTTCTCCTACAGCACTACCGCCGAGGCATCGGCGCTGCATTTGCGCTCGGTCGCGTCCATGGCTTGTTTTGCCTCGGCTGCTGCTGGGCTCTGATGCTGATCGGCTTCGCCGCCGGATTCGCCAACCTGTGGTGGATGGCGGCATTGACCGCGCTGATGATGTACGAAAAAATTGGAGCCAATGGCAAGCGCGTCGTTCCCGTCGTCGGCGTAGCGCTGATTGTCTGGGCTCTACTCGTCCTAGTCCATCCCTCTTGGCTACCTTCCGCTGCATCGGGAGTCTGAGGCGTGACCACGACGAACGTCGAACGGCAGGTTTTGGAACTGCGCTCCAAGATGAGAGGCGCCGTGCTGACTCGCGCCGACGAAGCGTATGAAACGGCGCGAAGAGTCTACAACGGCGCGATCGAGCGCCATCCTGCAATTATTGCGCGGTGTGTCGATGCGGCCGACGCGATCGCCGCAGTCGGGTTCGCTCGGGAGCGGGGGATGCCGCTCGCCGTGCGCGGCGGCGGGCATAGCGGTCCGGGCTTTTGCTCCTGCGATGACGGCCTCGTCGTCGACCTGTCTTGCATGCGAGGCGTACGCGTCGATCCGCAGGAACATACCGTTCGTGTCGACGGAGGCTGCATCTGGGGAGACGTCGACCACGCGACGCACGCATTCGGACTTGCGGTACCGAGCGGTTTTATCTCGAGTACGGGCGTCGGGGGACTCACTCTGGGTGGCGGAATCGGATATTTGACACGGCGGTACGGGTTGACGATCGACAGTCTGTTGAGTGCGGACGTCGTTCTCGCCGACGGCAGCTTCGTCCGAGCGGGCGCCGACGAAAATCCCGATCTCTTTTGGGCGATTCGCGGCGGCGGCGGAAATTTCGGCGTGGTCACGTCGTTTTTGTTTCGCGGCCACCCCGTGGACACCGTATACGGCGGCCCGATCTTTTGGCCGCTCGACCACGCCCCCGTCGTGCTTCGTAAATGGCGCGACTTCATCTTGAGCGCACGCGAAGACCTCAACGGATGGTTCGGGTTCGTAGCGGTTCCGCCGGCGCCGCAGTTCCCTGCTGCGCACCATCTCAAAAAGATGTGCGTAACGGTCTGGTGCTACACCGGCGACCTCGGCGGTGCGGAGAGTGCATTGGACCCGGTGCGATCGTTTGCCGAGCCGGTCATGGACTTTTGCGGACCGATCCCGTTCCTCGCGCTCCAGAGGATGTTCGACCCCATTTATCCCTCGGGCTTACACTGGTACTGGAAAGCCGATTTCTTTCGCGATGTGCCCGATGAAGCGGTGGATCTGCACGTCAAGTACGCCGAGCGGCTTCCAAGTGTGCATTCTACGATGCATCTCTACCCGATCAACGGCGCAGCGCACCGCACTGGTCGCTCCGACACTGCTTGGAGTTTCCGCGACGCGAACTTTGCCGAAGTGATCGTAGGCGTCGATCCCGATCCCGCAAGCGACACACGCATCGTGCAATGGGCGAGGGAATATTGGTCGGCACTGCATCGCTTCTCGACCGGCGGCGCCTACGTCAACATGGTGATGGACGAAGACGAAAGCTTCGTGCGCGCTGCGTATCGAGATAACTATCCGCGTCTGGAAAAGGTGAAGGCCAAGTACGATCCGCGGAATCTATTTCGTATCAACCAAAACATCAAGCCCGGCTAATCCGACGTTTATCGCCGGAATCCGGCTACCTTGCGATCGACGAGAGCGAGAGCGTGCAGGTACCGACAAATACTACATGCGCTTTTATAGTGCCAACGAGAATCGAACCCGTGTATCGAGGTCCTGGCCGCTCCGGTCGATTAGCGGAAACTCCTTCCTGTCTGGGTGTTTGCATTTTTTGAGTCCGGGCTAGTCCTCGTTAATCCCAGCGAAATTTACTTAATCCGTTAGATCGGACGTTAGACAAGGAGCGCTACGTCTTGTGTAGAGCCTAGATGAATATGCCCGCATCGACCCCGAAAGCTCCCCGAGCTTCTTGGCTTGGGCTTTGCTCACTTGTCGGCGCTCGCTCAGGATAGCCGACGCCGCCGCACGATCGCCGAGTGCCTCGGCGACTCGTGTCTGCGTGATGCCTTTGAGCTCCATAAGCTCGCGCAATGCTTCGATTGGCTTAAAAGTCTGGGCCAGCGATCGGCGCCCAAGCAACGTTCATAATCCGCCACTAGAACGCAAAGGACCCGATAATATTCCGTTTCTGCAGCGGATCGGAGCCTGGCGCGCGCCGTCAACTGCTCGATCTCCCGCATGGCGGCTTCGTACGCACGCCGCGTGCGAATCGCATGGGGTCGGCGCATGCTCAGTAGTTCGGCATATTCCGTTCTGCTGCCGCGGTCATTTCCATCTTCCCTTGCTTAGGTTGCATGCGTAGGAACATCACTGACGACGACGATCTGCTCAGCATAGTCGATTAGCGCACGGCCAAACCCATTTCAGCGGAATGTTTACTTCGTTTTAGTGCGGCGCACGTCGGTTTCGTTCGAGCATGAACGACCGGAATATCGAGCGGCGGTGGAAACAGCTATCGTTTCACTGGTTGTCCCGGCCAGTCTCTAGAAAGTTTATCTAGCGCCAACGGGAATCGAACCCGTCTTTCCGCCTTGAAAGGGCGATGTCCTAACCGATAGACGATGGCGCCGCAATCCGTCGTGCCGTGGGTGGCACCGGTTAATTCAACACAGGATTGAGCGGGCTGTCAACCACTTCCCCCGGCTGCACGCCGGGCATGAAAGCCTCCCAGTCCGCGTAGTGCTGCTTGCGCGCCGGCTCGATGAGGCGGATGCCGTCGGCCATGTAAATGACGGTCATCACCGCGCG
>Ga0209810_1003469_pt1 | contig 16516 bp, 12 predicted proteins | sample Coa_R1_7_FD_187159 | JGI IMG/M metagenome (GOLD analysis project Ga0209810, IMG submission 187159) | Surface soil microbial communities from Centralia Pennsylvania, which are recovering from an underground coalmine fire - Coalmine... | ecosystem: Environmental > Terrestrial > Soil > Unclassified...
CCTCTCCCTCCCCCAAAACAGGTCCTGACAGATAGCTGGCCCGCCCCCAGAAGCGCCCGAGGGCCCGCAAACCGCAGGAAACGTGGCTCCGAGGCGCGTCCGCCCTGGTCAAGTTCCGAAGCCGCTGCGCGGCCGTGCGGTCCGTTGACAGCGGCGGCCCGACTGCTATAATGGGGTGGACTCGGCCAGATGTCTTTTTTTGTTTGGGGGAGATCATGGCGCGCGTGACCGACGGAGCGACGGGGCCTGCCTTCGGCAAGCCGGCCCGGGTGTCCCCGAGCGGCCTCTCGTCGCGAGGCAGAGGCGACCAGCCGGCGGGCGCCCCGGTGCGTGCGCAGCCCGCCCGGCCGGCGGCGAGGCTCGCGAGACCCGTGCTGCCCCGCCGGGCCTCTCTCGCCGTCGCGGCCGCCGTACAGTTCCTCAAGGATGTGCGCGCCGAGATGAATCGGGTCGCTTGGCCGGACCGCCAGACCGTGGTCGCCTCATCGCTCGTCGTCGTGTTCGTGCTGGTGGTGACCGCGCTGTATCTCGCCGGGTGGGACGTGATCCTGGCCGAGATCTTCAACAGGCTGCTGAAGCCCTAGCCCGCCCCACGAATCGGCTCCGGTGATGCGAATTCGTGGGGACCCGGACCTTCCTCTGGAAGGCGTCCGGGAGGCGCTCACAGCGGTCGCGAGAGGGTTATAGCAATGCCGGAGGAACGCAACCGACCCCAGGGAAGCAAGCCGGATACGGCGGCGCTCATTCAGCGCCTCTTTCGGGACGAGCCGGAGGAGGCGCAGCCGGGCCCCCAGCCCACGCCCGAGTCGCCCGTAGGAGTGATGGTGCCGCCCGATCAGCAGGGGGAGGTTGGGGTGCCGACCGACGCGCCGCCGGCGCCGCAGCCGATCACGGCCGAGGGCACGGTCGAAGTGCCCCCGGCCGACACCACGACGCCCGAGGGCGCCGAGGAGGCCGGCCGCCAGGCCCGGGGAGCGCGCTGGTACGTCATCCACACGTACTCGGGGTACGAGAACAAGGTCCGCAGCAACCTGGAGCGCCGCGTCGCCTCTATGGCCATGCAGGACAAGATCTTCCGCGTCCTGGTGCCCACCGAGGACGAGATCGAGATCAAGGACGGCAAGCGCCGCATCGCCAAGAAGAAGGTCTTCCCCGGGTACGTGCTCGTCGAGATGATCATGGACGACGACTCCTGGTACGTCGTCCGGAACACACCGGGGGTCACGGGCTTCGTCGGTTCCGGGACGAAACCGCTGCCGCTGCAGGATCGCGAGGTGAAGGCGATCCTGCGCCAGCTCGGCGACGAGACGCCGAAGTTTCGGATTACGTACCAGAAGGGCTCGGCCGTGCGCATCAACTCCGGCCCCTTCCAGGACTTCAGCGGCGTCGTCGACGAGATCCTGCCCGAGAAGGAGAAGGTCCGGGTGCTGGTCTCGATCTTCGGCCGCGAGACGCCGGTCGAGCTGGACTTCGCCCAGGTCGAGAAGATCTAGCCCGCCCCGCTTATCGCGACGACGCGCAGCGGCGCTGGCACCGGAGCGGGTGCGTCGGGCCGACGCCGGGCCGGGCCCCTAAGACCACGGGGGCCGGGACGTGGGATACGGCAGCTGGGAACAGGCACCATTGCCCCGGCCGATGGGGCCCAGGTCAGTCTGTCCCAGGAACTGCGACGCGGGGACACGGCAGCGGAAGTGATGCGTCTCGGTCGGCCGCTGGGGCCCGCGCCTTGAGCCTTTAGATCACAACCCCGGGCCGTCCGTGCAGGCGGGTCCGGGGACGCGTCGCTAGGGGAGGCTCCATGAAGAAGGTCGTGGCGGTCGTCAAACTCCAGCTCCCGGCCGGCAAGGCCACGCCGGCCCCGCCGGTCGGCCCGGCGCTCGGCCAGCACGGCGTCAACATCATGGAGTTCTGCAAGTCCTACAACGAGCGGACATCCCGGCAGGCGGGAACGGTCGTGCCGGTCGAGATCACGATCTACGCCGACCGCACCTTCACGTTCGTCACCAAGACCCCGCCTGCGGCCGTCCTGCTGAAGCAGGCCGCCGGCCTGGAGAAGGGCTCCGGCGAGCCCAACAAGAAGCGCCTCGGCCGGGTCACGCGCCAGCAGATCCGCGAGATCGCCGAACAGAAGCTGCCGGACCTGAACACCCGCGACATCGAGGCCGCGATGCGGATGATCGAGGGCACGGCCCGGAGCATGGGGATCGAAGTCGCCTAGCGCATGCTCTCCGAAGTCTGACGGGGGGTGCAGGGAGACGGATCGGCCGCGGGGTGCCCCGCGCGCCCGGCCGAGGAGCGGCGTCCCGCCCCAACGAATCGCGGGAGCACGGCGATCCGTCGGGGACCCCGGGAGGGCGCGCAGGGCAGGCCCGCGGCGGCCGCCGGTCGAAATTGCGCGACGCCGGGGCACTAGGTCGGGCTCGGAGGGGACAGCATGGCACAGCACGGCAAGCGATACCGCGAGGCCCGCGCGCTCGTGGAGCATGGGAAGCTGTACGATCCGGAGACGGCGATCGCGCTCGCGATGCGGATGCCGCGGGCGAAGTTCGACGAGACGATCGAGGTGCACATCCGGCTCGGCATCGACCCCAAGCAGGCGGATCAGCAGGTGCGCGGGACGGTTGTGCTGCCGCACGGCACCGGCAAGTCCCCCCGGGTCCTCGTCTTCGCCAGGGGCGACAAGGTCAAGGAGGCGCAGGACGCCGGAGCGGACTACGCCGGCCTCGAGGAGCTCGTGGAGAAGATCCAGGGCGGGTGGCTGGAGTTCGACACCGCGGTCGCGACGCCCGACGTGATGAGCGTGGTGGGGCGGCTGGGACGGATCCTCGGCCCGCGGGGGCTCATGCCGAACCCGAAGGCCGGCACGGTGACGTTCGACATCGGCCGGGCGGTCAGGGAGATCAAGGCCGGCAAGATCGAGTACCGCGTGGACCGCACCGGCATTCTCCACGTGCCGTTGGGCAAGGCATCGTTTTCGGCGCAGGCGCTCCAGGAGAACTTCGCGACGCTGATCGGCGCCGTGGTGCGCGCGAAGCCCGCGTCCAGCAGGGGGCAGTATCTCCGCAGCATCACCCTCGCGCCGACGATGGGGCCGGGCATCCCGATCGACCCGGCGAAGGCGCAGACCGCCGCAGCCGCGGCGTAGCCCGCGTAGCCGCGGGGCGGTTGACGTCGCCGTCCCCCGATGCTACCATCCGTACGGTGGTGCGGTAGCTCGCACGACTGAAACGATGCCGTAGACAGCGGGTGCGCGGCCGCGCGTAATGGTCTCCGGGACCGCCCGCCGAGGCCCCCAGCGGGAGACTCCGCGTCTACGGGAGTCTCTTTTCGTGTGCGGGCGGGCCCGTGGGGGCGCCGGGCGGCGTGGGCGCAGGAGGAGCGGATGGCACACCCGAGGCCGGAAAAGGTCGCCGAGGTCCAGGACCTCACGGAACGCCTCCGGTCGTCTCCCGTGGTGATCCTCACCGATTATCGGGGCCTGACGGTGAGCGAGATCGGCGTGCTGCGCAGCCGCCTCCGGGAGGCGGCGCTGGACTACCGCGTCGCGAAGAATACCCTGCTCACCCGGGCGGCGGAGCAGGCCGGCCTCCCTGGGCTGTCGGCGTTCCTCACCGGCCCGACCGCGGTGGTGTTCGGGCGGGACGACCCCGGGGTGCCGACCCGTCTGCTCCAGGACTTCATCCGTCAGTACCGCAAGCTCGCGATCAAAGGCGGCGTGGTGGAGGGCCAGGCCCTGGACGCCCAGGCGGTCCAGTCGCTGGCGACGCTGCCGTCCAGAGCGGAGCTGCTGGCCCGTGTCGTCGGACTGATCCAGGCGCCGCTGCGCGGCCTCGTCGGGGTGCTCACGGCGCCGCCGCGGCAGCTCGCGACGGCGCTCGACGCCCTGCGGAAGCAGCGCGAGGCGGCGGGCGAGGGGGCTCCGGCAGCGCCTGCCGGCGCGATCGAGGAGCGGGTGGAGTCCGAGAGCCTGGCGCCCGCGGCGGCGGGTAGCGAGGAGCGTCCGGGAGGACAGTAGCGCGTGGCCGGGATGCGTTGCACCGGAGCAACCGGATCGGGACGAGTGGGAGGGAATGGTGATGGCTGACCAGGCAACGATCGATCAGATCGTGGAGCAGATCGGCGGGCTCTCGGCGCTGGACCTGTCGAAGCTCGTCAAGGCCCTCGAGGAGAGGTTCGGCGTGAGCGCGGCAGCCCCGATGGTCGCGGTCGCCCCTGGCGGGGCGCCGGCTGCCGGTGCCGCGGCCGCGCCCGCGCCGGTCGAGGAGCAGACGGAGTTCGACGCGATCCTCGCGGCCGTGGGCGACAAGAAGATCCAAGTGATCAAGGTCGTGCGCGAGCTGACCGGGCTGGGCCTCAAGGAGGCCAAGGACCTCGTGGACAGCGCGCCCAAGCCGGTGAAGGAGAAAGTCTCGAAGCAAGAGGCGGAGACGATCAAGGCCAAGCTGTCCGAGGTCGGCGCCACCGTCGAGATCAAGTAGCGGCGTCGGGCTCCCGGGGGCGCGCGCGGCTCACCCGCCCCGCGAATCCGCTCCGGTGATGCGAATGCAGCGACAGGGGGCGCGGCGACGACGAGCGGCTTTGGAGCCGAGGCAGCCTGCCGCGGTCCGATGCGGCCTTGGCGTCTGAATGCGCGCCCCGAGCCTTCCTCCACAAGGGCCCCGGGAGGTCCGCCCGGGCCGCGGTCACCCCTTGACGACCCGGAACGTCCGTAGTATCATCAAGTTTACTCCTATAATGCCACGTGCTGTGCCACCTCAGCGCTGGGACCCCCAGCGGAGCGGCTCAAGGCGGGGTGTAGCGTGTCTACGCCCCGCGCGAGTCTTTCAGTAATTCCACTTGGAGGCGAATAGCGTGAATCGGAAGGCCGTATCGCCGAAGGCCAGAGTCAGGACTGCCGGCGCCAAGAAGCCCGCGCGCGGAAAGCCCGGGGCGGTGCGCTTGATGGTGAAGGACGGGACCAAACTGCGGCAGGCGCCGCGCCGCGCCCCCGGCACGGGCCGGCCGCGCCTCACCAGGACGATCCTGCTCGATACCAAGGCCGAGCGCCAGCCCGTCGCGGTGCTACAGGCGCCGCCCCCGGCGCCACCCTCGCACTCGGTCGTGCGCACGCTGCGCGGCCTCGGGGAGGTCCGGGTGTCGCGACGGGGAAAGCGCAGCCGCGTCAGTTTTGCCAAGATCCCCGACGTGCTGGACGTGCCCAACCTGGTCGAGATCCAGCGCGAGTCCTTCAAGTGGTTCCTGCGCGAGGGGATCCGCGAGGTCTTCGAGGAGATCTCGCCGATCAAGGACTTCACCGGCAACCTCGAGCTGCACTTCGCGGTCGGCCGGCGGCGGTCGCGCGCGGCCCAGGAGGACGAGCACGGCGACCTGCCCCTTGAGTTCGACGGGTACCGGTTCGAGCAGCTCAAGTACTCGGTGGACGAGTGCCGCGAACGCGACTACAACTACAGCGCCGCCCTCAAAGTGCAGGTCCGCCTGGTGATCAAGGAGACCGGCGAGGTCAAGGAGCAGGAAGTCTTCATGGGCGACTTCCCGCTCATGACCGAACAGGGCACGTTCGTCATCAACGGCGCCGAGCGGGTGGTCGTGAGCCAGCTCGTGCGCTCCCCGGGCGTCTACTACAGCCTGGCGCCGGACGCGAACGGCCACCTGCTGCCGACCGCCACGGTGATCCCGCACCGCGGGGCCTGGCTGGAGTTCGAGGTGGACCAAAACGCCGTCGTCTACGTGCGCATCGACCGGACGCGCAAGCTGCCGGTGACGGTCCTCCTGCGGGCGCTCCGGTACGGGACGGACGAGGAGATCCTCAAGCTGTACGATCACGACAAGGCGATCCAGGCGACCCTCGCCAAGGACGATACGAAGACGCCCGATGACGCGCTGCTCGGCATCTATCGCCGCCTCCGGCCCGGCGATCCGCCGACGATCGAGAGCGCGCGCACGCTGCTCAACACGCTGTTCTTCGACCCGCGGCGGTACGATCTGGGCCGGGTCGGGCGGTACAAGCTGAACAAGAAGCTCGGCTTTCGGACCGAGGACGAGGGCGGGCCGCACGACCGGGTGCTGCGGCCGCAGGACATCGCCGAGATCGTCCGGTACCTGATCGCCCTCCACAACGGACAGGGGAAGCCGGACGATATCGACCACCTCGGCAACCGGCGGGTCCGCTCGGTCGGCGAGTTGCTGCAGAACCAGTTTCGGATCGGGATGCTGCGGATGGAGCGCGTCATCCGCGAGCGCATGACGATCCAGGACGCCGGGGCGATCACGCCCCAGGTCCTCATCAACATCCGGCCGGTCGTCGCCGCGATCAAGGAGTTCTTCGGGTCGAGCCAGCTGTCGCAGTTCATGGACCAGACGAACCCGCTGGCCGAGCTGACCCACAAGCGGCGCCTGTCCGCCCTCGGGCCGGGCGGGCTGAGCCGGGAGCGCGCGGGCTTCGAGGTGCGCGACGTGCACACCTCGCACTACGGCCGGATGTGCCCGATCGAGACGCCGGAAGGCCCCAACATCGGCCTGATCTCCTCGCTGGCGACGTACGCGCGCGTGAACCCGTACGGGTTCATCGAGACGCCGTATCGGAAAGTCCGCGACGGGCGCGTGACGCGCTCGATCGAGTACCTGACCGCCGACGACGAGGAGAAGTACACGATCGCCCAGGCCAACGCCAAGATCAACGCGGAGGGACGCCTCACCGAGGCGCGGGTCACGGCGCGGCGGGGCAGTTCGATCGTGCTGGTGCAGCCGGACAAGGTCGACTACATGGATGTGTCGCCCAAGCAGATCGTGAGCGTGGCGACCGCGCTGATCCCCTTCCTCGAGCACGACGACGCGAACCGAGCGCTGATGGGCTCCAACATGCAGCGTCAGGCGGTCCCCCTCCTGCGGACCGAGGCGCCGCTCGTGGGTACGGGGATGGAGCACCGCTCCGCCGTGGACTCGGGCGCGGTGATCGTGGCGCGCGAGGCCGGGGAGGTCACGAGCGTCACCGGCGACGCGATCGTGGTGAAGCCGGACCGCGGCAAGGAGCGGACGTACCGGCTCGTCAAGTTCCAGCGGAGCAACCAGGGGACGTGCATCAACCAGCGGCCGATCGTGCAGGTGGGCGAGCGCGTCAACCCCGGCGACGTCGTCGCCGATGGCCCGTGCACGGACCAGGGCGAGCTGGCGCTCGGGCACAACGTCCTCGTCGCCTTCATGCCGTGGGAGGGCTACAACTACGAGGACGCGATCCTGATCTCGGAGCGCCTGGTGCAGAAGGACCTCTTTACCAGCATTCACATCGAGGAGTACGAGGTCGAGGCCCGCGACACCAAGCTTGGCCCCGAGGAGATCACCCGGGACATCCCCAACGTCGGCGAGGAGGCCCTCCGTGACCTCGACGAGCGGGGCATCGTGCGCATCGGCGCGGAGGTCCGCAGCGGCGACATCCTCGTGGGCAAGGTCACCCCCAAGGGGGAGACCGAGCTGACCGCGGAGGAGCGCCTGCTGCGCGCGATCTTTGGCGAGAAGGCCCGGGAGGTGCGCGACACCTCGCTCAAGGTGCCGCACGGCGAGAAGGGCAAGGTCGTGGCCGTCAAGGTGTTCTCCCGGGAGGCGGGCGACGAGCTGTCGCCGGGCGTGAACCAGCTCGTCCGGGTGTACGTCGCCCAGAAGCGCAAGATCACGGTCGGCGACAAGATGGCCGGGCGCCACGGGAACAAGGGCGTGATCAGCAAGATCCTCCCGCAGGAGGACATGCCGTACCTTCCCGACGGGACGCCGGTAGACATCGTGCTGAACCCCCTCGGGGTGCCGTCGCGCATGAACGTCGGGCAGGTGCTCGAGACGCACCTCGGCTGGGCGGCGCAGATCCTGGGCTTCCACGCGGAGACGCCGGTGTTCGACGGGCCGCGGGAGGACGAGATCCGGGACCTGCTGCGCAAGGCGGCGCAGGTCGAGGCCGGCAGAGACGTCGGGATCAACGAGACCGGGAAGACGCGGCTCTACGACGGCCGCACCGGCGAGCCGTTCGGCCAGGAGGTCACCGTCGGCCAGATCTACATGATGAAGCTGCTGCACCTCGTCGAGGACAAGATCCACGCCCGCTCGACCGGCCCGTACTCGCTGATCACGCAGCAGCCGCTCGGCGGGAAGGCGCAGTTCGGCGGGCAGCGGTTCGGCGAGATGGAGGTGTGGGCCCTCGAAGCCTACGGCGCGGCCAACACGCTCCAGGAGCTCCTGACCGTGAAATCCGACGACGTCGTCGGACGGGTCAAGACCTACGAGGCGATCGTCAAGGGAGAGAACATCCAGGAGCCGGGCGTCCCCGAGTCCTTCAAGGTGCTCGTCAAGGAGCTCCAGAGCCTCTGCCTGGACGTGAAGGTCCTGAGCGAGGATCAGAAGGAGATCGAGCTCAAGGAGATCGAGGAGGACATCACCGAGACCGCGCGCGCGCTGGGCATCAACCTCGAGGGCGAGGAAGCCCTCGTCGAGGAGTACTAGTGGAGCCCTTCACAAGGTCCGTGCCCGCTGCGGGTGGGTGTGCGGGTCTGCCCCTCGCGTCCGGTCGAGCGACGGTCTCGAACGGGCGCTCGGGTCAGACACCCCACACCCTGCTCCGTCTGCCACCGGACTGGCGCGATGGGGCACGAGCCCCGGCGAGCGCGTCCGGCGACAGCGGCCGCGCGGGCGTGGGAGTGTGCCCCGAGCGGCCGGTGGTCCCGGCCTCGATCGAAGATGTGCGCGGGAGGCCTCGACCCCGTCGGGCCCTCGGCCCTCGGGTCGAGCTCACGCCCCCGGCGGGACGGCGCAGGACAGACCCCACGCCCCACCGTGCTCGGCACGGACGTTTCGCAACTCTGCACGACCGGAGGCTGACGGAGTAGATGCAGGACGTCAACAACTTCGATGCGGTGAAGATCGCCCTCGCGTCCCCGGACCAGATCCGCCAGTGGTCGCGGGGCGAGGTCAAGAAGCCGGAGACGATCAACTACCGGACGCTGAAGCCCGAGCGCGACGGCCTCTTTTGCGAGCGCATCTTCGGCCCGACCAAGGATTGGGAGTGCCACTGCGGCAAGTACAAGCGCATCCGATTCAAGGGGATCGTCTGCGACCGGTGCGGCGTGGAGGTCACCCGGGCCAAGGTGCGGCGCGAGCGCATGGGGCACATCGAGCTCGCGGCGCCGGTGTGCCACATCTGGTACTTGAAGGGTGTGCCGAGCCGGATCGGCCTGCTGCTCGACATGTCTCCGCGGGCGCTCGAGCGCGTGGTGTACTTCGCGTCCTACGTGGTGACCGATCCCGGGCAGGTGAAGGGTCTCCAGAAGAACCAGCTTCTGACCGAGGCCGACTACCGCGAGCTCCGCGAGAAGTACGGGAACGGCTTCCGGGCGGGCATCGGCGCGGAGGCGATCAAGGAGCTGCTCCAGGAGATGAACCTGGAGCAGACCGCGAAGCGGCTCCGGGCCGAGCTGAAGACGTCGAGCGGCCAGAAGCGGATGAAGGTCCTCAAGCGCCTCGAGGTCGTGGAGGCGTTTCGCAAGAGCGGCAACCGGCCGGACTGGATGATCCTCGACGTCATCCCGGTGATCCCCCCGGACCTGCGCCCGATGGTGCAGCTCGATGGCGGCCGCTTCGCGACGAGCGACCTCAACGACCTCTACCGGCGTGTGATCAACCGGAACAACCGCCTGAAGCGGCTCCTCGACCTCGGGGCCCCCGAGATCATCGTCCGCAACGAGAAGCGGATGCTGCAGGAGGCGGTGGACGCCCTCATCGACAACGGCCGGCGCGGGCGCCCGGTCACCGGGCCGAACAACCGGCCGCTCAAGTCGCTGAGCGACATGCTCAAGGGCAAGCAGGGGCGGTTCCGCCAGAACCTGCTCGGCAAGCGCGTCGACTACTCCGGCCGCTCCGTGATCGTGGTCGGGCCGAAGCTCCGGCTGCACCAGTGCGGGCTGCCCAAGGAGATGGCGCTCGAGCTCTTCAAGCCGTTCGTGATGAAGAAGCTCGTGGACCGTGGCCTCAGCCAGAACATCAAGAGCGCCAAGCGCATGGTCGAGCGGGCGCGTCCCGAGGTGTGGGACGTGCTCGAGGAGGTCGTCCACGAGCACCCGGTGCTCCTCAACCGGGCGCCTACCCTGCACCGCCTCGGGATCCAGGCGTTCGAGCCGGTCCTGATCGAAGGCAAGGCGATCCAGGTGCACCCGCTGGTATGCACCGCGTACAACGCGGACTTCGACGGCGACCAGATGGCCGCGCACGTGCCGCTCTCCGCGGCGGCCCAGGCGGAGGCGCGCGTCCTGATGCTGTCGGCGTACAACATCCTCTCGCCGGCGTACGGCCGCGCGATCACCTCGCCGACGCGCGACATCGTCTTTGGCTGCTACTACCTGACGCTGGAGAAGCCGGGCGCCAGGGGCGAGGGGAAGGTCTTCAGCCGGCCGGACGAGGTGATCCTCGCGTACGAGAGCGGGGTCGTCGACCTGCACGCCAAGGTCAAGGTGCGGCTGAGCCACGACAGCGAGCCGATCGAGACCACGGTGGGACGCGTGATCTTCAACGAGGCGATCCCGGAGGAGCTCCGGTTCATCAACGAGGTGTGCGATCGGAAGATCCTCTCGCAGATCGTCTCCGAAGCGTACAGCCGCCTGGGCTCCACCAAGACGGTCCAGCTCCTCGACAGCATCAAGGACCTGGGGTTCCACTACGCGACGATCAGCGGCAGCGGGATCGCGCTCGCCGACATCGTCATCCCCCGGGAGAAGGACGAGATCCTCTCCCGGGCGGACAAGGAGGTCGACGCGATCGAGGCCCAGTACCGCCGGGGCCTCATCACGAACGAGGAGCGCTACCTCAAGACCGTGGACGTCTGGACCGAGGCCACGGAGACGATCACGCGCCGGATGCTGAGCACCTTCGACCCGTTCAACCCGCTGTACATGATGGCGCAGTCCGGCGCCCGCGGGAACATCCAGCAGATCCGCCAGCTCGCCGGGATGCGCGGCCTGATGACCGATCCGTCGGGCCGGATCATCGAGCTGCCGATCAAGGCGAACTTCCGCGAGGGGCTCACCGTGCTCGAGTACTTCATCAGCACGCACGGACAGCGCAAGGGGCTGGCGGACACGGCGATCCGGACGTCCGAGTCCGGATACCTCACGCGCCGGCTCGTGGACGTCGCGCAGGACGTGATCATCCGGGAGGAGGACTGCCACACGACGTCCGGCGTGGAGATGACCCCCATCATGGATGGCAACCAGGTGGTCGTGTCGCTCGCCGACCGGATCACGGGGCGGATCGCGGTCGACGACGTCCTGGCCCCCCGCGGCAAGCGGGTGCTCGTCGCAGCCGGCCAGGAGATCGACGAGGCCGCAGCCGAGGAGATCGAGCAGGCGGGGATCACCTCGGTGACCGTGCGCTCGGTGCTCACCTGCAAGGCCCGCTACGGCATCTGCGCCAAGTGCTACGGCCGGAACCTGGCGACCGGCAAGCTGGTGGAGATCGGCGAGGCGGTCGGGATCATCGCCGCCCAGTCCATCGGCGAGCCGGGCACGCAGCTCACGATGCGGACGTTTCACACCGGCGGCGTCGCGGGGTTCGATATCACGCAGGGCCTGCCGCGGGTCGAGGAGCTGTTCGAGGCGCGCCGGCCCAAGGGCCAGGCGGTCATCGGCGAGATCGACGGGCGGGTCCACATCTCCGAGAGCAAGGGCGCTCGCGTGATCACCCTGAGCGGCCGGGACGACGAGCGGGAGTACTCCGTCGCCTACGGGGTGCGGCTGCGCGTGGGAGAGGGCGACCGGGTGTCCGCCGGCGACCAGCTCACCGAGGGCTCCGTCAACCCGCACGATATCCTGCGGATCAAGGGCCTGGCGGCCGTGCAGAGCTACCTCGTGCAGGAGATTCAGAGCGTCTACCGGTCGCAGGGCGTGGATATCAACGACAAGCACATCGAGATCATCGTCCGCCAGATGCTGCGGCGGGTGAAGGTCGAGGAGCCGGGCGACACCGAGTTCCTCCCCGGCGAGCTCGTGGACGTCTTCGCGCTCGAGGAGGAGAACGCCCGCGCGATGGCGCAGCGGAGGGAGCCGGCTACCGCGCGTCCCGTGCTGCTCGGGATCACCAAGGCGTCGCTGGCGACCGAGAGCTTCCTGTCCGCGGCGAGCTTCCAGGAGACAGCGCGGGTGCTCACCGACGCGGCCACCAAGGGGAAGGTGGACCCGCTGCTCGGGCTCAAGGAGAACGTGATCATCGGGAAGCTGATCCCCGCCGGGACCGGCATGGCCCGGTACCGGCAGCTCAAGGTGGCGGTGGAAGGCCTGTCGTAGCCGGGAGGGTCGCCGTGCGTCCGGCCACCGAGCCCGGAGGGGATGCCCTCGAAGAGGCCCCCCTCGGGGCACGTTCCCGGCCCGGTCCCGCGTGCCACACGACGGCGCCCGCGGGGGCTGAGAGGACGTGCCCCCCGGGCACCGGGCGGGCGCCGTCTACTCCGGATTGGCGCGCTCGACCCGTCGTTGACACCACCACCGGCCGTTGGTATACTAGCCGAGTCGGGTGCGGGCACGCTTCGGCGCGCGTGCGTCCTGGCGCGCGATCGGCACAGCAGTGATCGTGGACGTTGAACGTCTCCGGGCGGCATCGCGGCGGGCCGTGGGCACGAACCAGACGGTCAAGGCGATCAGCCGCGGGCAGGCCCGGGCCGTCTTCATCGCCCAGGACGCGGATCGGCGCGTCGTCGATCCGGTGCTCCGGGCGGCCCAGGAGCGGGGCCTCGAGGTGGTCGAGGTCGCCTCGATGGCTGTGCTCGGGCGAGCCTGCGGGATCGCCGTAGGCGCTGCGGCGGCAGCCCTCCTCGAATAGCCCCCGTTCTCTCCGACGCCTGGCCCTCCGCAGGGAGGCGGACGATGCTGGGTCCCGTGCGCGGGGCCGTGGGGCCAGGTCAGCGCGGAGGGCGAGGGCCCGCGCTATCAGCCGGGGGCCCCTCAACGAGGCGCCGGCGGGCGTCGGTCGTTGAGGGACGCGATGTCCCTGCTCATGCGCCGCAGGGCGCCATCTTCGGCGCCGCGTATGGCGCATGCCGGAACCGCACACAGAGAGCGCGCGATGGCCCGGCCGGGGTCCCCCCTCGCCGCGGCATCGCCACCACCCTGGGAGGGGTCGGGCCTCCGGGGGATTCTGCGCGCCGCGTGCGCTGCCGCCGGTGCGCCTGTATTATGGTAGGGAGACGAGCGACCGCCGGCGGGGACCCGGCGGGGGAGTGGAGGGTATAGGCGTGTCGACAATCAGCCAGCTTGTGCGCGCAGGACGCGAGCCGGTGGGCCACAAGAGCAAGTCTCCGGCGCTCCAGGGGAGCCCGCAGAAGCGCGGGGTCTGTATTCAGGTGAAGACGACCACGCCGAAGAAGCCCAACTCGGCCCTGCGGAAGATCGCCCGCGTGCGGCTCACGAACGGCCAGGAAGTCACCGCCTACATCCCCGGGATCGGGCACAACCTGCAGGAGCACTCGGTGGTGCTCATCCGCGGCGGGCGCGTGAAGGACCTCCCGGGCATCCGCTACCACATCGTCCGCGGCACCCTGGATGCCGCGGGCGTCGCGGACCGCCGGCGGGGGCGCTCCAAGTACGGGGCAAAGCGGCCCAAGACCGCGGGGGCGGCGTGACGATGGGCGGGCGACCCCGGCCGGGCATCCCGGGCTCGACCAGACCGGCGACGATGCGTCGCGGGGAGGCGTCGTAGCGTATGCCGCGCAAGGGACCTGTGCCTCGACGTCCCGTCCCTCCCGACATGGTGCACGGGAGCCCGATGGTGACGCGCTTGATCAGCAAAGTGATGACGCGCGGGAAGAAGAGCCTCGCCGAGCGGATCGTCTATCAGGCGCTGGACGTGGTCAAGGAGCGGAGCGGCAAGGAGCCGGTCAGGGTGCTGGAGCAGGCGCTCCACAACATCATGCCCGTCCTGGAGGTCCGCCCCCGCCGGGTTGGCGGCGCGACCTACCAGGTGCCGGTCGAGGTCCGGCCGGACCGGCGGATCTCGCTCGGCATGCGGTGGCTCGTCCAGTACGCCCGCCAGCGGTCCGGCAAGACGATGCGGGAGCGGCTCGCGGCGGAGATCCTGGATGCCAGCAACAACGCCGGCGCCGCGGTGAAGCGCCGCGAGGACACGCACAAGATGGCCGAGGCCAATAAGGCGTTCGCGCACTATCGATGGTAGAGGGTTCATGGCGACGCAGCTGGAGACGAAGAAGACAGCTATGACGGATCGGGTCTCGCTGGACAAAATCCGGAACATCGGGATCGTGGCCCACATCGACGCGGGCAAGACGACCACGACGGAGCGCATCCTCTTCTACACGGGACGGACGCACCGGCTGGGCGAGGTCGACGAGGGGTCCGCGACGATGGACTGGATGGTGCAGGAGCGGGAGCGGGGGATCACCATCACCTCCGCCGCGACGACCTGCCAGTGGCGCGGGCACTCGATCAACATCATCGACACCCCCGGGCACGTCGATTTCACGGCCGAGGTGGAGCGGTCGCTCCGCGTCCTCGACGGGGCCATCGTCATCCTGAGCGCGGTCGAGGGGGTGCAGCCGCAGTCGGAGACCGTCTGGCGGCAGGCCGACCGGTACGGGGTGCCCCGGATCGTCTTCATCAACAAGATGGACCGGACCGGCGCGGACTTCTCCCGGACCGTCGAGATGATCCGCGAGCGGCTGGGGGCCAACGCGGTGCCGGTGCAGCTTCCGGTGGGGGCGGAGGACGGGTTCGAGGGCGTCATCGACCTGGTCCGCATGACCTCGATCATCTACACCGACGACCTGGGGACGCGCAGCGACCAGGCGGAGATCCCGCCGGCGCTGCGGTCGTCGGCCCAGGAGCACCGGGAGAAGCTCATCGAGGCCGTCGCGGAGCTCGACGATCGGCTCACGGAGAAGTATCTCGAGGGCACGCCGTTCAGCGAGGAGGAAATTGTCGGAGCGCTGCGCGCCGGCACGATCGCGGCGCGCATCGTGCCCGTGCTCTGCGGCACCGCCTTCCGCAACAAGGGCGTGCAGCCCCTCCTGGACGCGGTCGTCAGCTACCTCCCCTCTCCCCTGGATGTCCCCCCCGTGGAAGGCCAGAACCCAAAGACCAATGCGACCGAGCGCCGCGAGGCGGATCCGGCCGGTCCGTTCTGCGCGCTGGCGTTCAAGATCATCAGCGACCCGTACGTCGGGAAGCTCACCTACTTCCGCGTGTACTCCGGGCGCCTCGGCGCCGGGTCGTACGTGTACAACGCGACGCGGGCGAGCAAGGAGCGTGTCAGCCGGATCCTCCAGATGCATGCCAACCACCGCGAGGACATCCCGGAGGTCTCGGCCGGGAACGTCGTGGCGGCCGTGGGCCTGCGCGAGACGGCGACCGGGGACACGCTGTGCGACGAGCAGCACCCGATCGTCCTCGAGGCGATCAAGTTCCCCGAGCCCGTGATCTCCGTCGCCGTCGAGCCCAAGACGCGGGCGGACGAGGAGAAGCTGGGGGCCTCGCTGGCCAGGCTCGCGGAGGAAGATCCGACGTTCAAGGTGCGGTTCGATCCGGAGACGGCACAGACGATCATCTCGGGGATGGGCGAGCTGCACCTGGAGATCATCACCGACCGGCTCCTCCGGGAGTTCAAGGTCGAGGCGAACGTCGGCCGGCCGCAGGTGGCGTACCGGGAGACGATCCGGAGGCCCGCCCGGGCCGAGGGCCGGTACATCCGGCAGACCGGCGGGCGCGGCCAGTACGGCCACGTCTGGCTGGAGATCGAGCCGCTGCCACGCGGGGGCGGGATCGAGTTCGTCGACAAGATCACCGGCGGGCGGATCCCCCGGGAGTTCATCGCGCCGGTAGCGGCCGGCGTGCGCGAGGCGGCGGACGGGGGCGTGCTGGCCGGCTATCCGATGGTGGACGTGCGCGCGACGCTGGTGGACGGCTCGTACCACGAGGTCGACTCCTCGGAGATGGCGTTCAAGATCGCCGGCTCGATGGCGTTCAAGGCCGCGGCCGAGCGGGCGTCGCCGGTGCTCCTCGAGCCGGTGATGAAGGTCGAGGTCGTGACCCCGGACCAGTACATGGGGGACGTGATCGGCGACCTCAACGCGCGGCGGGGCCGGATCGTCGCGATGGAGCAACGGGGCCCGGTCCGGATCATCCAGGCCGAGGTGCCGTTGGCGGAGATGTTCGGGTACGCGACGGCGCTGCGGTCGAACACGCAGGGGCGGGCGACGTATACGATGGAGTTCTCGCACTACGAGGAGGTGCCGGCCGGGATCGCGGAGACGCTGGTCGCCAGAGCCGGCGTGGGGGGGACAGCGTAGGGGACCGGGCAGCGGTCCCCGACGCCGGGCAGGGACCGTTCCGGGACGGGCGGACGCGAGACGGTGCGCAGGAGGCAGGGCGATGGCGAAGGCAAAGTTTGAGCGGACGAAGCCGCACGTGAACGTGGGGACGATTGGGCACATCGACCACGGGAAGACGACGCTGACGGCGGCGATCACCGGGGTGCTGGCGAC
>Ga0209810_1003470_pt1 | contig 16516 bp, 10 predicted proteins | sample Coa_R1_7_FD_187159 | JGI IMG/M metagenome (GOLD analysis project Ga0209810, IMG submission 187159) | Surface soil microbial communities from Centralia Pennsylvania, which are recovering from an underground coalmine fire - Coalmine... | ecosystem: Environmental > Terrestrial > Soil > Unclassified...
CTATGGCGTGCGGTCTGGCTGTTTGTGTATGCTTACAACACAAGACAGTTAAAGAAGCGGGCGAACCCGCAGTACCAGTATGCATTGGTTGATTGCCTACCTGCAATCAGTTAGACACTCCCGCGCATCCTGCAAGCTGCAAACGCGGTATCGCGGAGTACCGTAGGGACAAGCCCATGCGGTTTTTCACCCCCTGCACTCCCGCTATTATAAAGCCCCCGTCAGCTTAGTTGGCGGGGGCTTCGCAGGGGACAAACCCACTCTATCGGACTGCTCGTGCGGCTCGGTTATTTGCCGTTCTTACCGTTGGATTGCGCTTTGGCCTGGGCGGCGGCGTTGGCCTTCTCCTCGACCTCTTCGGTGCTGACCAGCCGCTCCATGGTGGCCACCTTATCGCCCTCATCCAGGTTGATCAGCTTGACGCCCTGCGTGCTGCGCCCTGCGACCCGGATGTCGGCGATATTCATGCGGATAGCCACCCCGCTTTCGGTCAGCACGATCAGCTTATCGTTGGGCTCGACGACGGCTGCATCCACAATCGGGCCGGTCTTGGTGGTCACATTCATCGTAATCAGGCCCTTGCCGCCCCGCGATTGGGCCCGGTAGTGGGCTAAGTCGGTGCGCTTGCCGTAGCCGTTCTCGCTGGCGACAAGAAGTTGGCTGGTGGGGCTGACCACATCCATCGCCACGACCTTATCCTGGAGTTGGCGTGTCTTGGGGTCGCGCAGCTCGATGCTGCGCACGCCGCCGGCCGAGTAGCCCCGCTCCGGCACGTCCTCTTCCTTAAAGCGAATGGACATGCCGTTGCGCGTCACCAGGATCACCTCCTGCTTGCCGTCGGTGTGCTTGACCCACTTGAGGTTGTCGCCCTCCTCGATGTCAAAGCACTTCTTGCCGTTGACGCGCAGGTTGGCGAACTCGGAGAGCGGGGTGCGCTTGACCTCGCCGTGCTCGGTGGCCAGCAGCAGGTAGCCCTCGGCGCTCAGGTCCTTGATGGGCAGGATGGCCGTGATCTTGTCTCCCGGCTCGACCTGGATGAAGTTATTGATGTGCTGGCCGCGCGCCTGGCGGGAGGTCTGGGGCACCTCGTAGGCTTTGAGCTTGTAGACGCGGCCCCGGTCGGTAAAGAACAAGATATAATGGGTCGTGGTCGCCACAAAGAGGTGGGCCAGCGAGTCCTCCTCTTTGAGGTTGGCCGCCTGTACGCCGCGCCCGCCGCGCTTCTGCGTGCGGTAGGTATCCATCGGCACGCGCTTGATATAGCCGTCGCGGGAGATGGTGACCAGGGTCTCCTCTTCGGGAACGAGGTCGTCTTCGGTGATCTCGTCGGCCTCGGTGGGCAGAATGCGCGTGCGCCGGTCGTCGCCGTACTTGTCGCGGAGGGCGCGCAGCTCGTCCTTGAGTATCTTGACCAGCCGGGCCGGGTTGACCAGAATGTCCTCGAAGTGGGCGATCTGCTTGAGCAGGCCCTTGTATTCGTCCTCGATGCGCTGGCGCTCCAGTTGGGCGAGGGAGCGCAGCTGCATACTCAAGATGGCCTCCGCCTGAATCTGGGTCAGGCCGAACCGCTCCACCATCTGCGTGCGGGCCGCGTCGCTGCTGGAGGCGTTGCGGATGAGCGCGATAATCTCGTCCAGGAAGTTGAGGGCGATCTGCAACCCTTCCAGGCGGTGCGCGGCGGCTTTGGCGCGGGCCAGCTCGTAGCGGGTGCGCCGGACGACGACCTCTTTGCGGTGCGCCAGGTACAGGTGGATGACCTGCTGGAGATTGAGCAGACGCGGCTGTCCGTTGACCAGGGCCAGCATGATGATGCCGAAGGTCTGGCGCAGCGCCGTATGCTTGAGCAGGAAGTTGACGATACGCTTGGGCAGGACGTCGCGGCGCAGCTCGATGACAATGCGCATCCCGTGCCGGTCGCTATAATCCTGGACATCGGTGATGCCCTCGACCTTCTTGAGCCGGGCCAATTCCCCAATATGCTTGATGAGATTGGCCTTGTTGACCTGGTAGGGCAGTTCGGTGACGACGATGGCGTTCTTGCCGCCGTCCATCGGCTCGATCTGCAACTGCGCCTGCATGATCACGCGCCCGCGCCCGGTGCGATAGGCTTCCTTGGCGCCCTTCGTGCCCAGAATTAACCCGGCGGTCGGGAAGTCGGGGCCGGGGATGAAGCGCATGAGGTCATCCGGGGTGGCGTCCGGGTGGTCGAGGGCGTAGATGCAGGCGTCCACGACTTCGCGCAGGTTATGCGGGGGGACGCTGGTGCTCATGCCGACGGCGATGCCTTCGCCGCCGTTGCAGAGGAAGTTAGGAAACTTGCCCGGCAGAACGGTCGGCTGTTGCCTGGACTGGTCGTAGTTGGGCATCCAGTCTACGGCGTCCTTGTCCAGGTCCTCCATCATCTCCATCGCCAGCGGCGTCAGACGACACTCGGTATTGTGGTTGACGAAGCCGTTAGCGACGAACGAGTGGCATTCGCTGTCCACGCGCACGGAGTAGACGCGCTGCATTCCCGCGTCCTCGATGTGGACGACAGGATCGAACAGATAGCGCCCCTGCGCGAAGGAGGCTGCGTGCGCATAATCGGCGGGGGTCAGCGCCTGTTCCAGGCGCGGCAGCGCCTTCGCCAGTCGCGCAGGCCGGTCTATGTTGTGCTTGGACAGCCATTCCCGGTGTCCGCGCCAGGCGTTGGCGCGCACAAAATCGGCCAAAAACGGCACGAAGTCCGTCTTTGAGAGCGCCCGTCCGGAGTGGTTTGCCAGCAGTTCGACCAGCGCCGCGCGCTTGATTGCCGAGACAAAGCCGATCTTGGCCTCAAATCGCCGCAGGTTCTCCTGGCCGACGATGCCCAGGCGGTACGTGCCGCGCACCCGTTCCTCGCCCAGCGCCGACACGATGCCGAAGCGCAATAGTACCGTCTGCACCTGCCGCAGCAGCGCCCGGTTCTTGGCGCACAGCCCGACGCGTAGCAGGCTGCGCCCCGACCGCTCCGCCGCGCCGTCGCCCTCATAGAGGCCGCGCAGGAACGCCGCGACGACAGCCTGCGGCGACCGCAAAACCACTTCGGGGATCAGGCGCGTCGCCGCGCGGCCTGTCAATCCCAGGTTATTCAGGAAGGCGATCACCTGACGGCTGACGACCTGCATCTGCCAGAACGGCTTTTTGCCATAGCGGGCAGGCTCGCGCAGGAAGGTATGCAGGCAGCACGTCGGGAAGACACGCGCCCAGGCGGCTTGAAATGCCTCCGCGAAATCGCCGGGCGTATTGGTGAACTCAATGACGCTACTGCGGACGGTGCCTTCTGCAACCAGCGCGCCCAGCAGGAAAGCCAGGTCTTCCGTCAGTTCCGTCGGCAGGGGATGCCGCTCCTGCCGCGAGTCGGCGGGCAGATCGGGATGGAAGGGCCGCAGGTCTACCGGGCGCTCCGGCCAGAGCGCTTCGCTGCGATCCAGTACCAGGTAGTCGCCCGGCTGAAGATCGGCAATCGTCTTCCAGACAAGCTGCACGCGCTTGTCCTGGCCGGGAACGCAGATGAGCAGAGGATGGTTGGTCGTTCCGGTGACCTCATAGCCGCGCCGCGTGCGGATGCGCCGGGTAGGAAACGCGCCGCAGTCGAACCATTTGCTGGCGGTGTTCACCTGGCCCTGTAGGGAGAGCACCTGCTCCTGAATATCTTCCTCACCTTCGGAAAGCCGATCCATGCGCTGTAAGCCATCTTTAGTGACAATAAGGCTGTCACCAGTGACACAATAGCGCATAGCGGCAGGTGGATCGCCATCCACGCTGCCAAAATTGCCCTGTGGGTCAATCAGCGGGTAGCGCATACTGAAGTCTTGCGCCATGCGGACGAGGGTGCCATAGAGGGCGAGGTCGCCATGGGGGTGGTAGTTGCCCATCGTCTCACCGACAACTTTGGCGGATTTGACGCGGGCGGAGCCAGGCCCGACGCCGAGCTCGCGCATGGCATAGAGGATGCGCCGCTGTACGGGCTTAAAGCCGTCGCGCACATCCGGCAGGGCGCGCGAGACCAACGTGGAGACGGCATAGCCGAGGTAAGAGCGGCGCAGTTCCTGCTCGATGTCTACGAGCATCAGGCCGCCTTCTCCGTTTTCGTTGCCGTCGTTCGGGCCGTTGGGAAGGGTGTCGTTTGCCAACGTTCTCTCCTCAAAAATCACGCACAGGCCGACGCCGCTGCGGTCATCCGACCTGCAATCAGGGACTCATATCCTATCTCATTTATGCTCTCTATTATACCATTTATGTACAAATTTGTCAACTGGTGATACCTCTTCGCAATGCTTAACACGAAGAGCCGCCGGCCTTTTTTGCGGACGAGGACTTTTTCCCTGCGCGGGCCGCGCCGAAGAGAGAAACTGCCGGCTAAAAGCAAAGCGGCCCCTACGGGAACGTCTCCCATAGGGGCTTTGCATGGGGATGTGGAGGAACGAACAGGCGGCTCGCTCCTGTGCGCCGCGATCACCAGTTCAGCGTGGGCGGGAAATACTCAGCGATCAGGTCTTCGTAGTAAGGGCGCAGCGCCGCCACGTCCGGGCGCTGGTGGCTCTTGGAATAGAGGTCGTAAGGGTTGAAGGCGCGCACCCAGGCGAACATCTCCTTATCGTGGTCGTTCATCAGATGGGTGTACTCCCCCTCCTTGTGGCAGGGATAGAAGGAGTGATACCGGATCATGTAGAGGGCTTCTTCGGGCAGATAATCTTTCACGACCTGGTAGAGATACTCGTCGTGTCCCCAGGAGAGATGGACGTTATCCAGGCCGCAGCCTTCCGTGTAGATGCCGCAGCGGGTCTGGTATGCCTGCGCCTGGCTGTCGGGATTATCCGCGAAATACTCCGGGAAAACGATCTTGTCGGAGAAGGCGCACCCGACCGGGAACGTATCGCCGACGACCGCCCACTGCGGCTCGCCGAAGAGGCAGAGAATCTTGCCCAGGTCGTGGATCAAGCCGGCTAGGATAAACCAGCGGGGATGCCCGTCCCGGCGAATGGACTCCGCCGTCTGCAACAGATGCTCGATCTGCGACAGGTCCGTATCGGGGTCGCTGTCGTCCACCAGCGTGTTGAGATATTCCATCGCCTCCCAGATGCCCATCTGCCGCTTGTTTTTGGGCAGGTACTCGCGTTTCTTCTGGAGCACGAAGTCTAGCGTCTGGTAGCGGTGGTTGAGCCGATAGAACTCGCGGACGCTGCTGCGTGCCTCGGCCTCATAGTTGCGAAACTGCTCTTTGGGCTTGTTGGGATCGATAAACTGGCTGTGGTCTGGCTCCGGGTAGCGCCGCTTCAAGTCCTCCTCCCATTCGTCGAGGTCTTTCAGGGGCGCGTTCTCATCCGTCAAACAGGTCTGCTCTGCCATGGTCTGCTTCCTCCGTCCATATCTTACCCCAACGTTCGCTCCTCGAGGCAGGAACTCCTGCTGCTTATTTTCGTCGGTTAGCGTAGGAAGGCTTCGGGCAGGCCCGCATCTACGGCGAGTATCTGGCCGGTTGTCAGGCCCAGGCGGCGGGAAGCCAGCAGGAAGATGGCTTCGGCCACGTCTGGCGGCGTGACCTTCCGCTTGAGCAGCGTGCGCTCGGCATAGAAGCTGGAGAGTTTGTCCCGCAGCGCCTCCGTCGTCTCGCTCCCGTCAAAGGGAAGGTTGTACTTGGCCAGCGAGGACATCACGCGCTCGCGCGGAAATTGCAGCGACCCCTCCACCACGCTGGCCGGAGCGACGCCGTTGACGCGCACGCGCGGGGCGAACTCGACCGCCAGTTCGCGTATCAGGTGGTTCAGGGCGGCCTTGCCGGTATCGTAAGCCCAGCTTCCTTTTTTGGCGACGACGGCGTTGGCGCTGCTGATAAGGACGATGCTCCCCTCCGTTCCCTGCGCGGCCATCACCTTCTGCGCCTCGTCGGCGGCGAGCATGGAGGCCAGCAGGTTCACGTCGAAGGTCTTGCGCCACTGTTCCTCGGTGATGCGCCCGGTCTGCGGGTCGGGCGGGAAGAAGGTCGCGGCCACCTGCACAAGAATATCCAGGCCGCCATAGCGCATCACGACCGCATCCAGCATCCGGCGCACCGCTTCGCGGTCGGTGCTGTCCACCGTCTCCGCCGCCACGACCTCCTTGCCGAACGCTTTTTGCAGGGATTCCGCCGCCTGCTGGGCCAGCTCGGCATGGATGTCGGCGACGACCACATGCGCGCCCTCCCGCGCCAATCGTTCCGCCACCGCCTGCCCGATGCCCGGACTGGCCCCGATGACGACCGCCACCTTCCGGCTCAACTCCTTCTCCGGCGACAGGCGCTTGAGCTTGGCCTCTTCCAATTGCCAGTACTCGATGTTGAATGCTTCCTCTGGCGGCAGGGCGACATAGTTATCTACCACACGGTCGGCAGGAAGGCCGGGCTGGGCGGGCAGGTCGTCGAGGGCCGTCGCGCCCTCTATGACGTGAATGGCGTTGACGTAGAACTCGCCGGTGATGCGCGCCTCCGGCTTGCTGCGCCCGAAGCTGAACATGCCGACGCCGGGCACCAGCACGACGGTCGGGTTGGGCGAGCGCATGGCGGGCGAATCGGGCCGTTTGTGCGCTTCATAGTAGCGGGCGTAGTCCTCACGGTAGGCGGCCATGCCCTGCCTTATCGCCGCGATCAGGCTCGCCGCATCGCCCTGAGCCGGGTTCCAATCCACAAAGAGCGGGCGGACTTTCGTGCGGACGAAATGGTCGGGACAGCTCGTGCCCTGCCAGGCCAGCGCCTTCGCCCGCGCGCTGTTGACGAAGCGCAGGACGGTTTCGCCGTCGTCGAAATGGCCGAGCACGCCGCCGATCTCTCCGCGCAGCACGGGCATAATCTCACGAGCCACGGCCCTGCGGTCCGGTCGAGTCTCCACCGCCGCGCCGCCGAACAGCTTCTCGCCCTTCCTCTCTACGCGCTTTAAGACATACTGCCCGATGCCGTCAATGACGCGCAGCGTGTTGCGATACGACTCGCGCGCCGTATCGCCCCAGGTGAACAGCCCGTGCGAACCAAGGAGGATGCCGTCGGCGTCCGGGTTTTCCCGAACGGCGCGCTCCAGCCAGAGGCCCAATTCAAAGCCGGGCCGCTTCCAGGGCAGCCAGATCAGCTTCAGGCCCGTCTCCTCCCGCAGCCGATCCAATTGCGCCGGGCCGTTGGCGCAGGCGGCCAACGCGATAGCCCAGTCCGGGTGCAGGTGGTCTACGTGGCGGAAGGGCAGGAAGCCGTGCAGCGGCGTATCTATGGAGGCCGCGCGGGGATTGTTGCCGAAGGTGCAGAGCGGATACATCTCCGCCATCGCGTCCTCGTGCTCCGCGCCCCGGTAGCGCCGCTTCAGGGCGTTGAGGCGATCCAGATAGAGCGTGGCGAACCCGTCACGCTGAATCGTGCCCAGGTCGCCGCCGCTGCCCTTGACCCACAGGACTTCCACCGTCTCGCCGGTCACGGGATCTTCTGCCTGCACCTTTGCGGAGGTGTTGCCGCCGCCGAAGTTGGTCAGGCGCAGGTCGCGGCCCAGCAGGTTAGAGCGGTAGCGCAGCAATTCCGGTTCGTCCATCCCTGCCGTTTCGGCCTCGTTCCATAAGTCTTCTAGGTAACGCAACTGCATCTGTTCTTCCTCGTTTGTTTTTCCTCACCTAATCATGATCCGGGCGATGCAAATACGCGCCGAACCCTGGCAGGAATTCTTCGGCTGACCTGCGAATCCCTTCTGCACTCGGGGGTTTGCAGGCTCCTGTTTTACGGGCGGCTCAAGACGCAGCAACAAGAGCACTAAGTCGCCCTGCGGCGACTCCATCCTCCCCTCTCCCGCAGCGTGGATCGCTAGGCGAGGGGTGTCGCCAGGCGGAGGGGTGTCGCAAGGCAAAGCCGTGTCGCAAGGTGTCGCAAGGCGGAGGCAAGGGCCGTAACCTTGCCGACCCTAGCAGTGGCCCGAACCATGGCAGCCCCGACCCTTGCAGTAGGGGGCAGGGGGTGAGGGCTTTCGGAACAGACGCAAAAACGCCCCCGCAGCTCGGAAAGTTCCGGGTTGGGGGGCGTTGCTCTCGCGCGACCCGCCTACCGCCGAGTCTCCTCGACGCAGCGGGTGAGCGAGTCGCCAGAGGCGATAATATCCAACTCGCTCACCTCCTTTCGTCAGCGCCACGCAGGCGCGTAATCACTTCCCTTATCGCTGCGGTGCGCCGTCTTGCTAAAGGAGGGAACGTTGTCATAGCAAAATGGCGCTCCCGGCGATAGACAAGGAGAATAATCTATGTCTGCCTGGCATGGGAAGCCTGAACACGAAGGAAGCACACCATGACTCCGTCATTTCGCGTAGGCGTCACCCGTGACCTTCTCAAGCATGCTGGCACGCCGGGTTCCGATGACATCGGCTTGAATTTGCTTTCCGAGGCCGCCGGGGTACAATGGGAGTTCCTGGCCGAAGAGACGTCAGAACTCCGCGCCGACCAGGTGCGGGACTACGATGCGCTGCTGGTGCTGGCGTCGAGCGTGACGGCGGCCACCCTGGAAGGGGCCGATCGGCTGGCAATCATAGCGCGCTTCGGGGTAGGCTACGACCGGGTAGACGTGGAGGCGTGTACCCAGAACGGGGTGCTGCTCACCATCACCCCCGATGGCGTCCGGCGTCCTCTCGCCGTTGCGGCCCTGACTCTCGTGCTGGCGCTCAGCCACAAGTTGCTAATCAAGGATCGCCTGACCCGTGCCGGACGCTGGGCGGAGAAAGTGAGCTATATGGGCATGGGACTGACCGGGCGCACGCTCGGCGTGATCGGCCTGGGCAACATCGGGCGAGAACTGTTGGTGCTGGCGCGGCCATTCAGTATGCGCCACCTGATTTATGATCCTTACGTGACGCCGGAGCAAGCCCAAACGGAGGGCGCGGAACAGGTGAACCTGGAGACTCTGCTGCGTACCGCCGACTTCGTCTGTCTCTGCTGCCCACTGAACGCAGAGACGTATCATCTTATGAACGCGGAGCGGATCGCGCTCATGAAGCCGACCGCGTATCTGATCAACATTGCGCGCGGCCCTATCGTAGATCAGGCGGCGCTTACAACGGCGCTGCGCGAAGGGCGTATTCAGGGTGCGGGTCTAGATGTGTTCGAGCAGGAGCCTGTAGACCCTGACGATCCCCTCCTGGCCCTGGAGAACGTTATCGTCGCGCCGCACGCCATAGGCTGGACGGACGAGTGCTTCCGGGGCAACGGGCGGAGCGCGTGCCAGAGCATTTTAGAGGTCGCGGCGGGACGCCTCCCACGGTATGTGGTGAATCGCGACGTCCTTTCTCATCCACGGCTGCTGGAGAGACTGCGCCAGTACAGCCAACGCTAAGGAGATACGATGCGAGAGAACAAGGTCAAACGCGCCCTTGCCGCCGGGGGCGTCGCGCTCGGCACGATGGTGTTCGAATTCAACACGACGGGCATGGCACGCCTGGTGGCCGGGGCCGGCGCCGATTTTATGATCTTTGACATGGAGCACACGGGCTGGAGCATCGAGACGGTGCGCGCGATGATGGCGACGTCGGGCGGCGTGGATGCCGTGCCGATGGCGCGGGTGCCCGCAACGCAGTATCACTTCCTGGCGCGCGTGCTGGATGTCGGCGCGATGGGCCTGATGGTGCCGATGGTCGAGAGCGAGGAGCAGGCGCGGCTTATCGTGCAGTGCGCCAAATATCCGCCCCAGGGACGGCGTGGAACCGCCTTCGGCGTGGCGCACGACGATTACACGGACGGCGACATCGTCGCCAAGATGCAGAGCGCCAACGCGGAGCAGTTGCTCATCGCGCAGATCGAGACGGCGCAGGGCGTCGAGAATGTGGAGAGCATTGCGGCGGTGGAGGGCATTGACGTGCTCTGGATCGGCCACTTCGACCTGACCGCCTCCCTGGGCATTCCAGGACAGTTCCAGCACCCGGCCTACCGACGAGCCAGCGAGCGCGTCCTGGACGCCGCCCGACGGCACGGGAAGGCGGCGGGGTTTATGGCGTCCAGCGTTGAGGAGGGGCGCGCGCTACTGGCAGAGGGCTTTCGCTGCCTGGCCTACGGGCGAGACAGTTCCCTGTACCAGCAAGCGTTGCGGGAGGGCATCAGCGCGCTCCGCGCGCGCGCCTCGACGCCCGGTTAACCGCCTGGCGAGAAGGTTTTGCCGGGAACCATAGCCCGATGGGGTAACCGAGGGAGCCGTTTTTGGAGATCGGTTGCCCTTTCGAAACGTTAAATCAGGAGAGTAATAATGATCGAAGGGCCGCGCGCTGTTCGTAAGGAAGAGTTCGAGACGCTGCGTCCTCTGACCGACGTGGTGTTTCGCCCCGACATGATGGACGAGTATCCTCAGCTTTTCAACGAGGACAACCTGGAGAACTTGCGGGTGTGCGTAGACGAGGGGCGCTGCGTCAGTCACGTAGGCATGACGGAGCGAACGGCATCGCTGTTTGGCTGCCAGGTCAAGACGTGTTGCATTGGCGCAGTCTCTACCTTGCCGGAGTATCGGAAGCAGGGATTGGCGTCGGCGTGCTTTGACGACGCGGCGAACAAGGCGTTCCACGACGGCGTGGATTTCATGATTGTGTCTGGGGATCGCAATCTCTATCGGATGCGCGGCTGTCTGCGCGTCGGGAGCGATACCCGCTATACGCTGATAGCGGACGCGCTGCCGACGCTGGAAGCGGCAGGTGGGCGGAGTGTCACGGTGGAGCTTATGACGGAGGCGGAACTGCCGAGGGTGATGGACTGCTACCGCTACGAGCCCGTCCGGTTCGTGCGTCCGCTGGACGATTACGGCTACGCGCTGAAGTGCGGTCGGGTTATGAACCGGCCCGCCGAGTTCCTGGTGATCCGCGCGCAGGGAGATTTTCGGGGCTATGTGATCGTCCAGACGCCGGGCGAGAGCAGCAGGGCGGGGATCGTGGAGTTCGCGGGCGACCGCCATGCGATTCTGGCCGCGCTGCCGGAAATCTTCCGGCGATATCGTGTCGCGGAGTTAGGATGGCAGGTGTCGCGGCATGACCATCTCTTCCGCGCCCTCTGCGCCGAGTCCGGGCTACAGGGGCAGCAGACGACGACGGCAGGCACCTACAAGCTCATCAACTTTCCGCAACTGATGGAGCGGATGCGCCCGCGCTGGGAAGAGTTGCTGGGCTGGCGAGAGGCCGCCAAACTCAGCTTCCGACAAGATACGGATGAATATGGCTTCTGCTATGGTGAAGAGGAGTTTGTGACGGATCGCGATACGGCGACGCGACTGGTGTTCGGCACGGTGGAGCGCGCGGAGGAACAGGCGTTGGCGGAGGCCGGGAAGGTGGCGGAGGTGCTGAAGGCGATCTTGCCGCTGCCGACGCTGTGGTACGGGCTTAACTACGTCTGAGGCTTACAGTTGCCTTTCAATTATGGAGATTGGACGGCGTTTGGGCAAAAAGCTGGGATTTTGCCAAAACCTCCGTTCAGGCTATTTGCCCGACGGAGGTTTTGGTCTTTCTGGGATCTCACACCTAACCATAGGAGCAGGCAGACTGCCTGCCCATACGACCGATGCGCCTGCGGTCTGGCCTGTTGTATGCTAAGAGTACGGCAAAACTCTACGCTGCTATAGGGACGGCTGCCGTGAAATGTGTTGCAGGGAAGGAGAGAGAAGATGTCCCAGGAAGCGACCGCCGGGGTGCTGGTCAGCCTGTCATCCCAACTGGCGGATGTCGTGGAAAGAACGGCGCCCTCTGTGGTGCGCGTGGACGATGGGAGTCGCCTCACCGCGACCGGCATCCTCTGGTCGGCGGAGGGCGTGATCGTGGCCACCTCGCACGGAGTGGAGCGCGATGAGGAACTGACCGTTGAGTTGGCCGATGGCATGCGCCTTGCGGCCACGCTGGTGGGCCGCGATCCGGATATTGACCTGGCGGTGCTGCGCGTCAATGCGACGGGATTGCCGGCCATCGAGAGAGCCGGGGAGAATGAGATTCGGGTAGGTCATCTCGTGCTGGCGCTCGGTCGGCCTGGCACGGCCGGGTTGCAGGCGACCATCGGCGTCGTCGGCGCGCGAATCGAAAGTCAGACCCACGGCCAACCAGGCTCCATTCTGCATACGGACGCCGTACTGTATCCCGGCTTCTCCGGCGGGCCGTTGGTGGATGTCAGCGGTCGTATGGTCGGCCTTAACAATCTGATGTTCGGGCGAGGTCGGGGCGTCACCATCGGCACCTCGATTGTGGCTGCCGTGACCGAGGCGCTGCTGTCTCATGGGCGAGTCCCGCGCGGTTATCTTGGCGTGCGCACGCAGCGGGTGGCGCTGCAGGAGAATCTGGCCCGCGCGCTGCAACTGGAGCAGACGCGGGGGCTTCTTGTCGTCGGGGTCGAGAGCGGAAGCCCGGCGGAGAAGGGCGGCCTGCTGCTGGGCGATACGCTGCTGGGCATCAACGAGCGCCGTGTGCAGGATGTGGAGGAGTTGCGAGGCAGCCTGCGCGAGGCTAAGGCGGGCGAAGCCATCACGCTGCGCATCCTGCGCGGCGGCCAGCTACAGAACCTGAGCGTGACCCTGGGCGCGGAGCCCTGACCCCGCAAGGGGCTGGCTGTGGCGGAATAGGACGGGCATGAGCGAGTACGGGCAAACGGAAGAACGAAGGCGTATCCGGGTTCTGATCGTGGCCGCCTATGCCGCGGTGCGGGCCGGTTTGCACGCGCTCCTGTCCGAGGCCGAGGATCTGACTCTGGTGGGGGCGCTGAGCGGCAGCGAGGAGTTAGAGCGCGCGCTGCCGGCCTGTCAGCCCGATGTGGTTGTCTACGACTATCAGGCCGGCGAGGGGGAGCGCCTGATAGAGATCCTGGCAGGCCGCAACACGGGTCTGGTGCTGCTCGGCGAGGAGCGGAGCGCTTACCGCAGGCTCCTCCCCCAGCCGCTGCGCGGCTGGGCCTATCTGCTCAAAGAGGCGGAGGGAGGCGAAATTGCCGGCGCCATACGCGCTGCCGCCGCCGGGTTGATCGCCCTGGATCGCAGCCTGGCGCCGCTCCTGACCGCGCCCGTCTCCTCACCGGAACAGGAACCCGGGGCCGAGAACGAGGCCGAACAAGAATTGACGGTTCGAGAACGCGAGGTATTACAGCATCTCGCGCAGGGGTTGCCTAACAAGGTCATCGCTGCGCGCCTGCAAATCAGCGAGCACACGGTCAAGTTCCACGTCGCCTCCATTCTGGCCAAACTGGGCGCCGGTAGCCGTACCGAGGCGGTGACCCTGGGCGCACGGCGCGGCTATGTGAGCTTATGACCCAGTCCCAGGATGGCACCGTCTGGAACTGGGTCGTCATGCCCACTACTATACATAACTTCTGGAGCAGCGTGTTGCAGTAGGTGTAGTGGCCGTAACGGGCCTTCCTACGGCGATTCGTTCCCTCCTCCGCGTGATCGTCGGCGTGGTGATTCCCAAATGAGAAACACAAGCGCCACCGCGCCTGCCAGGTACAAAACAGCGCTAACCAAAGAGACGAGAGGACCGGCAGGAAACCACCGCCAATGGCCGGAAGTCATTGCGTCCAATACCGCACCAGCAAGCAGCAACCCCCAAGCCCATGCCACTCTCATACGCCTGCTTGCGGCCAACGCTAGGTTCACCGAGAGGACAAGAAGTAGTAAGGATGCTAACTGTTTTCATCTTGCTTCCATTCCCCGCACGAACAAAGAAGCAGGGCGATGGCCCGGATTGAGGGGCCACCGCCCAGACTGTTCTATTGGGTGAAGTACTTACCCACCTTGCCGATTACCGTGGCGATGGCCCCGCCCCATACAAGACCGCCGCCTATCACCTTAATGATGCCCCTTGGTGTGGCCCAACGGTAAGTGGGGAGCGGGGATAGCCTGGCCACTTAATCGGAAACTTCCTGGGCCGGAACCCCGGCACGCTCTCGCGTGGGTCGACATTGGAAAAAAAGCTCCCGCCTCCTAAGATGGTGCCGATCACCACCTCGCTTTCACCCAACTGTTCCGTGCCGTCAAAGATGTCGTGCCAGTCCTGTCGGGTGAAATGATAGTCCCAGGTAAATGGATTCCAATCGCTATAGTCGTGCCCACTTGGGTCCACATGATTGACAGGCTCATGGTTACAGTACAGATACGGATGCTGGTCCAGTTCCGTATCCCTGGTGATGAACCTTCCGACCTGGGCATCATAGTACCGAGCGCCCACCTTCATCAGCCCCGCATCCCCTTCCGTCCGGTAGCCTGCGGTGGCCCCATACATGTAGGCACTCGTGCTGCTGCCCGTGGTGGCTAAGGTCGGACCGAAGGCATAGTAGCTGATCGTGCCCGTCACACTCTGGCTGCTGTTGGTCACCGTCCGCTCGCTGCCCTGCCCATCAAACAGAGGATACTCCCCATCCTTGCGAAGCAGCGCGCTGCCGTAGGTGTAGGTGGCCGTGGTGGTCGAACTCTGCTTCTCCAGCAGCACGGCCCCACCAGCATACAGGAAGCTGGTCGTCACTCCTCCGGCTGTCCGGCTGACCCGCCTGCCGGTGGCATCGTAGGCGTAGCTGGTAGTGTTGGCTCCCTGAGTAATCGAGGTCAGGTTGCCGTCATAGTCATAGCTGAGCGTGTAGGCGGTGCCGGAGAGCGTGCGGCTGGTCTGCTCGCCGTTGGCGTTGTAGCCATAGCTGTTGACGAAGCCTCCGCTGGTGGCGGTCAGTTGGTCATCGCTGTTGAGAGTGAAGCTGGCCGTCACCCCGCCCACCGTCTGGCTGGTGCGGTTGCCCACGTCATCCAAGACATAGCTGATGCTGTAGGCGCTGGTGCCGGTGCGGCTCTCGCTGGTCAGTCGGCCTCCCCAGTCATAGCCGTAGGTGGTCTTGTCGCCGTTGGCCTCCGTGCAGGAAGTGCGGCGGTTGTCGGCATCCAAGACGTAGCTGAAGGAGCTAAGGGTGGTGCCGCTGCTGTTCTTGTTGACCACGCTGGTAAGCTGACTGGCGTTGTCGTAGCCCTTGGTTACCGTGGTGCCGTTTTAGTTGGTGAGGCTGGTCTCGTTGCCGTTGGCATCATAGCCGTAGGTGGCGGTGCCTGCCGTATCCTGAACCTGGTAGAGTTGGTTGCGGGCCTTGTAGCTGTAAGTGAGGACCCGATTGTTGGCGTCGGTGAGGGTGGAGAGCAGGCCCTTCTTGCCTATGGCGTCGTAAGAGTAGCTGACGACCGTCGAGCCGCCCTTGCTTTCCCCGGTAATGCGCTCGACCCCATCATAGGTGCGGGGCGTGGTGCCAGTGGCATCGGTAAATTGGGTCAGGTTGTTGTCAGGGTCATAGCTGAAGGTTTGGGTGCTGGTGTCGGGATAGGTGATGGTGGTCACCCGCTCCCAGTTGTCGAGTGTGTAGGTCGTCTGGCGGTTTAAGGCATCGGTCCGGCTGGTCTTGACGCCTAAGCCGTCGTAGCCCCAACTGGTCACATGCCCCAGGGGCGTGGTCTGGCTGGTCAGGTCTCCATTGGTATTGTAGCCATACTGGTAATGGTGGTTGTTGGCATCGTAGTAATCCGTGCGCAGACCGTTGAGGTTGACTGTATAGGATTGGCTGGCCTGGATGGCGCCACTGCTGTCCTTATAGGTCTTCCCCGTCAGGTTGTCGTGGGTATCATAGGTAGAGACAACCTGCTCTCCGGTAGGGAGGGTGCTCGTCAAGGGAAAGTTGTGCCCGTTGTAGGTGTAGGTCCAGGTATCCAGGTAGGGGTCTTTCTTGGTCAGCATGTTGCCCATGCTGTCATAGGTGTACTGCCAGGCAAACCCCCGCTTGTCGGTGACCTTTGTCCGATTGTTGTTGGCATCCCAGACATAGTCCTCGTGGTAGAGCAGCGGGTCTTTGGCCTGGGTGACCTTGCCGCCCGTGTAGGTGTAGACCGTCTGGTTGCCGTTGGGGTCGGTGACGGTGGTGGCCCCGGCAACATAGTCATAGCTGGTCTGGTTGAGAGCCGGGTCTTTCTCCCAGGCCAGGCTGCTATCGGTGCTGTTGTAGCCGAATGTCCAGTGATAGCCTCTGGGAGTCTGGATGTCGGTGATGCAGTGGTTGGCATCATACGAATAGACCGCGCTATAGGTCTGGCCATTGACCGGCGGGTTGCTCACTGTCTGGAGGTTGCCGTTGGCATCATAGGTTATCGTCCACTGGCGGTTTAAGGGATCGGTGATGGTGCTGATCCGGTTCTGGGCATTGTAGCCCAGCGTGATGACCCGGTTGGTCGGGTCGGTGATGGTGGTGACGTAGTTGCCCGTGTTATAGGCAATGGTAATGGTATTGCCGTTCCGGTCGGTGATGGTGTCACAGTAGAGGCTAGAGACGTTGACAACCTTGTAGTGGTACTTGGTCTGGTCCGTCTTGGTCAGCGTGTAGCTGCCGTCCGTATTATGTATTATGGACCAGTGTTGAACGACAAATATCCTTCCTGGTCGGCGACAATTAGATTTCCCGTTGCCTCTTTTTCAGGATGGTGCGATTTCTGCTGCTTGCTGCTGGCTTTGCGCCTGCTCCATACGGTAACTGGGCAGGT
>Ga0209810_1003472_pt1 | contig 16506 bp, 18 predicted proteins | sample Coa_R1_7_FD_187159 | JGI IMG/M metagenome (GOLD analysis project Ga0209810, IMG submission 187159) | Surface soil microbial communities from Centralia Pennsylvania, which are recovering from an underground coalmine fire - Coalmine... | ecosystem: Environmental > Terrestrial > Soil > Unclassified...
CCGTCGATGCGGGCAGCACCCAGGGCGTGAGCCAGATCATGGAGAAGTACAATCTGGCCTCCAAAGGGGTGCATGCCGGCGGCTTTGATCTGCTGCCCATCACGCTGCAAGAGATCCAGAAGGGGAATCTGGACTTCACCATTGACCAGCAGCCCTACCTCCAGGGGTTCTTGCCGGTGGTGGCGCTGTTCCTCTACAAGCTGTCGGGCGGACTGATGGCGCCGCCGGAGACCGATACCGGCCTGCTCTTCGTCACCAAAGAGAACGTCAAGCCGTACCTGACCACCCAGACGCGCTTCGAGGGCAGTTCGGATAAGGAACAGGTGGTGACGCCGCCGTCATCGTAGGTGCCGTCTGCGGCCAGGCTCCCGCAGGCGGAACAGATCGCCGACTACTACATTTTCTACTGCTAAAACTGCGCGAGATCCACTGCGTCTGCCAGGCGTTGATACCCAAGATCGTTGGGATGGGTCCCGTCCCCCGAATCGCAGGTAGGATCGAGCCTGGCCCCTCCTGTGGGATGCTGGAGGGCCGCGGCGAAGTCGAAGACGGCATCAAACCAGTCAGCGCCTCGCTCACGCAGCCAGGTATTCACCGTGTGCCACTGTTCGGCCTGGGAAGGGGTAGACACCGCCGGTACAATGGTGGTGCCGAACACACGCACCTGGCACGCTCGCGCCTGCGTCGCCAGGGCTTGCAGGCCCTCAATGATTGCCGTGGCCGGAGCATCATGGCGCAGATCGTTGATCCCGATCTGCACGATCACGTCCGTCACACCTGGCTGCTCCAGGACATCCCGGGTGAACCGCTGCACGCCGGCCTCCCCTGCCAGGGGCATCCGCGAGGTCAGTAACTCATTGAAGCTGATCCCGGCGTTCAGGACGGAGATCGCCCCTGGCCCACCTGCCGCAGCGATGCGGCGCGCCAGATAATCGGGCCAGCGCCGGTTCTGGTCTCTGGTCGAACCATAGCCGTCGGTTGTCGAATCGCCAAAGGCGACCAGCGCCTTGAGCGGCTGAACTGGCAAGACCTCCACCCCGCTGAGCGCCCACCAGGATGTCGTCAGCAGGGGGTAGGCGGGAAGCAGGTCTTCCATCTGCACAAGGGCGCTCTGGTCGCCAGGGGTGGAGACATAAGAGGTCTGCATGGCGACAAAGTGCCCGGTGAGGATGTCACCATTTTCTACGAAAAAACTGATCGCCAGCTTGCTCTGTGCCTCGACCGGCAGATCGATGGGATCGCTGAGGATATCCGCACCGGGGGCAAGCGTGACGCTGTCCTGCCCCTCAAAGTGCACCGGGTGCCTGGACGCTGCTTGCACCAGCAGACCAAAGAGGACGCGCCCGACGGCAACCGAGGTGAGCGTGAGGGGGGCTGCTCCATAACGATTGGACAGGCGCAGTCGGATCTGTTCTCCGCCGGCATGCAGATGGACGATCTGACGCAGCGTGCGCCCGGTCAGACCTGCCGGGCGCATGCGCATCGGGGCCGCGTACCAGGCTCCGACCCAGCCCCGCCTGGTCTGCTGGACAGCCCGCTTGATTGATTCTCTCTCCATGAGAACAACTCCTTCTTTCATTTCATGGCTTGCTCACGCTGCCAATCAGGTCTGCACAAGTGGGGCCTGTGCAGGCCCGGTTTCTGACCAGACCATCACCAGGCCCAGAAGGACCCAGAACAGGCCCCACAGGTCAAGCAGCGGAGCGAAGAGGGGAAGTCCCCGTCTCAGAAAGAAAGGGACCTGGATAACGACCAGTTGGACGAGAAAGGACAGACCGACCAGCAGAGGCGTCCATGCCCGCCAGCCAGGCAGCCTCTTGCCCGATAGCGTTGCCATTCCCAGTACGAGCATGCCCAGCGTGATGAGGATGCCGCCCAGTGGGGTCAACACCTGCCCAGAGGCAGAGCGGGGGAGCAGCAGGTAGCAGAGCATGCCAGCGATCTGACTCAGATTGCCAGGCAGCGTGAGGCCGGCTCCGGCCATGGCTCTCCCTCCAGAAGGGACCAACCGATAGGCAACGATCCCGATGGGTCCCCCCATGAGCGCGATATTCGCCAGACCCCAGATCCCGAGGGCCACCGCGTGGATCGGACTGGTGGGGGCTGACCACCAGACATCGAGGGGCAGATCACACAGTTGAAGGCTTCCACCAATCAGACAGAGCAGCCCGAACAGACGAACACGTGGTGAAACCGGCATGAGATGGTCCTTTCTCTCTGGCGTTGCTTGCTCAACTCTACCGTGATCCGGCCTGGGAGGGCGCCGCCTGCCTCTGCTGGGCGCCTCCGCTTCCCGGGTCAGTCTCGGTGGCATCCAGCACAATCTCATACACCGCTGTCTTCTCCCCAGGATATTTGAGATCAAAAAGGATCCCGAAGAAATGGCCCACGATGCCAACGCGCAAGAGCGCTCGCGCGCGCCTGGCCTCCTCATCATGCAAGCGGCGCACCGTGCCTGCAATGGCCGGGCCACGCGCTTCCCCTTTGCGGGTGCCAGGGGCCAGGGTGACGCGCTGATTGTGCGCCAGACGCTTGACCTTCCAGGTATCCGCCGCCGTCATAAAGTAGAGCTTGCCGCCCAAAGCGACGGTGCCCACCGGGGTGCCCACGCCTATGCCATTGCGGCGATAGCTGGTCAGCAGGGTCATATGGCCTTTGCCGGGGGTCGTCAGGTAGGCTCGCGTGTTCTGGGTTGTGTTTTCGCGCATAATCTATCTCGCTTTCTTGATTTTCCGCTCAGAGCTTCCTGCTCGTTTTCAGGAAGCTCTGAGCAGTAGGTGTTGCTATGTCAGGGTATGCAGCCAGGCCGCAATCGCGGTGCCAATCGCATCGGGCGAATCTTCTTGCAGGTAGTGGCTGCCTTTGACGGTGATTTCTGCCTGTGAGCGCCATGTGCGACAGAACGCCCGTACTGCCTGTGTAGCCGTTCCCGGATCATTGTTGATGTACAACTTGGGGACATCGCTCTGGGCCAGCCAGGCTCCATAGGCTGCGACCACCTCTCTCATATCCGCCCGCTCGTCATCGATGGGGGCCTGGCGCGGCCAGGAGAGCATCGGACGACGCCCTTCGCCTGGCTGGGCAAAGGGGCGGCGATATTCCGCCAGTTCTTCCTCGCTCAACCCGCGCAGCACCACGCGCGGCAGCAGGTTCTCAATGAAGAGATTGTCCTGGAGGATCAGGCGCTCGCCCTCGGTGGAGCGAAAGGCTTTCCACAGGTCGCGGGTGGCCTCCGGCCAGGTAGCCCAACTCAGCGGCCTGGCAATCGGTTCCATATACACCAGGCCCTTGACCCTCTGGGGATGGCGATAGGCCCAGTCAAAGCCGAGGGCCGATCCCCAATCATGCAGGACGAAGGTGACGCGCTCGTACACCCCAAGCTGCTCAAGCAGACGGTCCAGGTAGCTGCGGTGCTCGAAAAATCCATAGGAAGCCGGGCCGCTGTTATGCAGCTTGTCCGAATCACCCATGCCGATCAGATCCGGGGCAAGACAGCGCCCCAGTCCTTCGAGGTGGGGAAGAATATTGCGCCAGACATAGGAGGAGGCGGGATTGCCATGTAAGAAGACAATCGGATCGCCCTCGCCCACTTCGACATAGGCCATCTGATAGCCCAGCACGGTTTGATACCGTTTCTCATAGGGAAAAATGGCTCGAATCATCCTGCCTGCTCCTTGCGGTCCGCATATGTCGCATCCAACCCGGGCAGAGCGGATAGCTCAATCATCACTGCCAGAGCAAAGGGATCGCTCTGGTGAGAGGGCAACACGACGATATGGGGCATGCGCAGTTGGGTTTCGTCGTGCAGGAAGCGCGTCACCAGCTCTCCCAGCTCTTCTCCCTGCTCGGTGCGCAGGACACACCAGAAGCGGCGTTCACGGGCCTGGGGCGGTCCCCACTGCTCGCGGGAGAGCGGGAAGCTTCCGGGCAGTCCGGGATCGCACGTCAAGCCCGCCGCTCGCAGTTCCTCTGCCAGGGGACGGTGGAGGGTCTGGCTGTAGAAGCCATACGCTCGATTGCCCGAGCGCTGATAGATCTGTTCGATCTGGGGCAGATGCTCTCTCCAGACCGCTTCTGCGTGCACATCGAGGTACTGCTGGACGTAGGCCGCGACAGTTTCTACGGTTTGCCCCTTACGGGCAAACGTTTCGGGTAACGTCGTCATCAAAGGTCTCTCCCTGTTACTCAGCTCTGTCGGGGAGCCTCGCCCTCGACAAAGCATATCTTTTCATCCGTTCATCAGATTGACATGTTCAACCATGCATTCACACTCCGGGAGGCGCTTTTGCCTCTTCTGCCTCCGATCAGGAAGGCAAAAGCCCGGCAAGCAGCCCCTGCACCAGTGCCTCGGCAAACTGCTGATCGGTCTGATGGAAGGGATCTTCGCCCAGGAATTGCAGATTAAAGGCGCGCTGAAAACAGGGACCCAGCACAAGCTGAGCCATGGTCAACGCCGAGAGCTGCGGCCCGAGCCGTCCCAGGTGCTGCTCCGCCTCCAGGTAGGCTGCCAGCCGTTCAAAGACATTCTGTGGCCCCATCCCCAACGGCTGGATCGTGGCACGAAACTGCGTGAGCAGCTCCTTGTCGGCCAGGAAGGAGACACCCATGGGGATCAGGTGCTCATAGTAGTGCAGAGCTGCTACTGCGAGCGCGACCAGATTCTCGTGGATCGTTGCCGTGCCTGGCTGGTGCGTCTGGAATGCCTCGTGGAAGGCGGGCAGATGCTCGGCCATGAGCGCGAAGAAGATCTCTTCTTTATGGTCGAAATGCCGGTAAAGCGCGCTTTCCGACAGGCCAACCGCGCGGGCGATCTCCTTGGTGGTCACGTGGGCTGAGCCTTTCAAGCGTAGCAGGTGTTCCGCTGCTTGCAGGATTCGGTCTCGGGTACTTGTCATGGCTTCCCTTTCCTATGTGTGTGAATGTTCACTAACATAGTATAGGGAGAGCAAAGGCGTTTGTCAAGGGGCATTCTTACCTTGACAAGCTGGCCGGTTCCTTCTGGGCGATCTCTCTGACAATGGTGAGAAATGCCTTGACGATGGGCGAGGGATTGTCTCGTTTCCAGACCACGGCATACTCGACCAGAGCCGCCGGCTCAATGAGTGGCCGATAGGTCACTTCATCCGGGCGTAATCGGGAGAGACAGGCCGAAACCAACGCGACCCCCATGCCTGCTGCCACTAATCCGATCACCGCCTGTTCGGATGTCGCTTCCTGAGCGACGTTGGGGCTAAAACCGGCTTGCCGGCACAGCGCCATGATCTGATGGTAGATCAATGACCGTTGGGTGTGTTCATACATCACAAATGGTTCAGAAGCAAGGGCATGCAGTGGGATCTGCGCCAGGTCTGCAAGCGGATGGGTTTTTGGAAGGGCGGCCATCGCCTGCTCGCACAGGACGGTCTCATAGGTCAATTCAGGAACGTTCATCCCCTTTACCGCGAGACCCACATCCAGAGTCCCCTCTAAGAGCTGCTCTTCCAGATCAGGGGAACATAACTCGTGCAAGGTAACGTGCACATCGGGAAAGCGCTGTCGAAAGAGGCGCACGGCTTGTGGCACCAGATTGTAGAGGGCGATGCTGACATAGCCAATCACCAGCGAGCCGATTTCTCCGCGCTCGGCTCGCCTGGCTGTTTCAATTCCCTGGTGCAGGTGAGCGAGCGCGGCATAGACCTCGGTAAGCAAGGCACGTCCTGCATCCGTCAATTCAACCCGGCGCGTGGTACGCCGGAAAAGCGTCACCCCAAGTTCTTCTTCGAGTTGTTTGATTTGAAAACTCAGCGGTTGTTGAGCCAGGTGTAAGCGCTCAGCCGCACGACCAAAATGCAACTCTTCGGCGACAGCGACAAAATAGCGCAGGTGACGAAGCTCCATGTCAAATCTCCTTGCTCCTCATACGGGGGCGAATGGTCACGCTTTCGTTTCTTCCATTATGTATGATATAGGTGTGAATGAGACAAGAATAAGTGTTGGACAATACATAGTTTAGCCTGTAAGATAGATCTTAACAAGAGGGAGGAATTGATTTCTTCCGTAGCTACCCAAGGAGAAAATGAAATGATGCACCAAATCGAACTCTCGGCAGGGATCATCGAGTATGAAGATACGGGCGGCAGCGGTCCCACTATCGTCCTGCTGCACGGGCTGTTGATGGATGGCTCGCTGTGGCGCCAGGTCGTTCGTGATCTGCGCGCCGACTATCGCTGTGTGGTGCCCACGCTGCCGGTCGGCAGTCATCGCCAACCCATGCGCCCTGACGCCGACCTCTCACTCCACGGGCTGGCGAAGCTGCAAGCCGAGTTGCTGGAGGCGCTCGATCTGCACGATGTCACTCTGGTTGGCAACGACCTGGGTGCGTTCCTGCTCACGGCAGGCTCCTATCCTGAGCGGCTGGCCCGGCTGGTGATCACCTCGTGTGAAGCCTTCGACCACACTCCCTCCGGCCTGCCCGGATACACGATCTCGTTGGCGGCCAGGATACCGGGGGGACTGAACCTGGCGCTCCAGCCCCTGCGCTTGCGTGCCCTGCGCCGCCTGCCGATAGCCTTTGGACCGATGACGAAGCGACCCATCCCCGGCGACATCACCGACGCCTGGGTGCGCTCCGTCCTCAGTCAGCGGGAGATTCGGCGAGACCTGGTGAAATATCTGCGTCACGCCAACAAGAGCGACCTGCTGGCGGCCACAGAGCGGCTGCGCACATTTGAGCGTCCCGCCCTGGTGGTGTGGACCAAAGAAGATCGCATGATGCCACCAGAACACGGACGGCGGCTGGCGGCTCTCCTGCCCCATGCCCGGTTGGTGGAGATCGCCGATAGCTCGACGCTCATCCCGCTTGACCAACCGGAGACGCTCGCTCACGCCATCCGTCAGTTCATCCAGGATACGTCAAGCAAGAACAGGGAAGAGCAGCATGCCCATTTTCAAAAATAGCTTGCACATGCCTTCCTGGTGTCTGTTCAATCATCTCGTTCCTTGTTTCTTGCTTGCAGGGAGATACGCATAGAGAGACATGCATCACAGGGTTGTGTACCCTGGGGTAGATCTCATGCGCACGGTCAGACAGGAGACCAGAGCGCAGCGACCGAGTCGGCAAGTTCACGTCCCTGTGCGCGGCCAGCCAGGGCCGAGGGTTGTCGGGCTGCCGGGTCGAGCGGGTTCAGTCCGATAGCCGCTGTGGATGCGGCATCGGGGGCGATCACCAGTACCTGGCTGCCCTCTCGTTCCAGCGCTGCTGCTTCCTCAGTAATGCCCATTCCCATATAATCCGCGCTCGCCCCAAGAGGGTTGAGGATCAAGACGCGATTATAGCCCCTTGCCAGGTCCGCATTTGTCGCCGAGCGTACCCCGCCATCCATGTAGCGACGCCCTGCAAGAGTCACGGGCGGCCAGATACCCGGCACGGCACAACTGGCCGCAACAGCATCCACCAGAGAGACCCCGGACTCTCGATCCATGAGGTATTCCTCGCCAGTTGCCGTATCTACGGCCACCATCAGAAGATGCTGCTGCGGCCACATCTTCTTGGGAAGCCGCGACTCGATAATGGCCCGCCGTTCCGCTTCCGGTGGCGTGGGAGCCGCCAGAGCGTAAGCTCCAATTCGCGCCCGCAGCGCTTTCATATCAGCACCCGCTTCTGCTATCGCCTGGCTGAGCACCTCCATCATCTGAGCGGGACTGGCTTCCACCTTGCGTTCCTTCGACTGCTTAACCGGGGTCAGTTGAGAGGCGAAAAGGCTCTCAAGATCGATCCCGCTGGTGATCTGAGCACCAACCGTCGATCCAGCCGAGGTTCCAATGATAATATCCGCGCTCCGCACATCCACCCCCTTATCGTGCAAACCTGTAAGGATGCCCAGTTCCCAGGCAACCCCGGCCACGCCTCCCCCTCCGAGAACCAGCGCTCGTGTTCCTATCTTATTCGCCTTCATAAAAAATTCCCCACTTTCACAGTTTTCCTCTCTTGCACATACTTTACAGCACGAGGTGCAAACTCGCTTTGAGTTTGGTTTTCAGAGACGTGCTCCCCACCTCTCGTTGACACAGCGCCTGAGCGCCACAATAAGCGTCCATCTCTTCAAAGCGGTCCTCCCCTTGCTCTTGCAGGCAGAGAGGGTGAGCGGAGGCTGCTCATGGGTGAACTGAAAATGGCGTGGCACCGCTATCTTGAACCTCTCCTCGGGTGAGCCACTTCGCCAGATAGGAGGAACCCCTCGGCACTTTTTGGTTAATCGCGCGGCGGCCAGTCGAGCGGCAGGCCTGCCTCCAGATGGGCCAGCGCCTGATCTGCCAGGCCAGAGACGTCGGCATCGCGGTCATTGGCGGCGGTAAGAAACGTTGCCATCAACACCCCAAGCAGGGCGCCGGCCAGGTTGCGCACCGCAAAGTCGTCGCCTGACCGCCCGGCGCGCTCTGCGACCACCGCCACGACCTCATCGAGCTGGCTGGCGGACTGGTTGAGAAACGCAGCGCGCAGGGTAGGATTCGATGCCATCAAGGCGAGGCGCTGTTGAAAGATGGTGTGTTGTTCCGGAGTAAGTTGTGAGAACACGGTATGAATTGCCTTGCGCAGTACGGTGACCGGGTGCAGACCTGCTGGTTCCATATGGATGGCTTCCAATAGCACTGGATCGAGGTCGTCTTGCAACACCACATCTTCCTTGGTCGGGAAATAGTTGAAGAACGTGCTCGGGGCGATGTCCGCCGCCTCGGCGATCTCCTCGATGGTGGTGGCCTCAAACCCTTTTTCCAGAAAGAGGCGCAAGGCCTCTCTCTGGATCAAGGCACGGGTCCGCAGCTTCTTCCGCTCGCGCCGACCGAGGCGTGTCTCAGGCAATGCGTCCAACTCTCACCCTCCTCTGTTCGGTGACTTCATGCTGGGAAAAACACGACAAGGAACTCCACTCGAAGGCCGCACAATCGCTTGACACGACTTTCTGTTTCAGGGATGGCTCCCCGCTTGCTCTATTGAAATTGTGCCCAGACACTTCCGGTATCCAGGTACTGCCTCATGAAGTCGATCTTTCCTTGCGGATTGATATGATACACGAAACATTGGGCAACTCTATATGGCTGCCCCAGGAAGCTACGCGGGTCTTTGGGCCAGGGCCACTTTTGTTCGTTGCCCAGTTTGACCACCTCTTCGCTCATAGTCCCGATATTCCAGTATTCAAAGACCCCCCAGTCCCCGGTGGCGGCGTTCGTGATCACAATGGGTTTTTTCTGGTCCGCTGCTGCAGCTCTGAACCAGGGAAGAACTTCGTCTTTGCCTTTGAGCACCTTGTTGTAGGGCATCAATCCCCATTCAATATCGTCTGTAATCTGGGCCTCGACGACAGCCATGTCTCCTGACACCACGGCCCATAGCAACGTAGAAAAAGGCGTCGCCTGTGATTCTGGGGTGAGCGCTGCGGTATTGAGATCGAGTGGTCGTATGGTTTGGAAATCGAGATCGTGTGCGTTCATCATGGGTTTCTTTCTCCTGGAATAGACAACATCATCGAATGTTCTACAAACTTGTAGTTACATTATAATCGGAGTAATTCCAAAAATCAAGAGCTTTATCTGCTGGCTCGCTCTCTTCGACCAGCTTGTTGCACAACCTATAGGCTTGACAAACCTCATTTGGTTCACTATCATATTTGTATGAGTGACCAACCAGATACCCAGCCGAAGAAAAGCTGGACGCATAACGCGGAGAACCGCGCCCGATTGATTGAGGCCGGCTATACCATCCTGTCGGAGAAAGGCTTTGAGGCCACCACCGTCAAAGAGATTGCCCACCTGGCCAATGTCTCACCGGGGTTGTTTCATTATTACTTCGCCTCCAAAGACGACTTGCTTTTCGCAGTCCTGGAAGAGGCCGGGACCCGCTTTGGGCACCAACTGGCCCAGGAATTAGGGCGCCTGGTCTCCCAGCACCCGTTTCCTGATGTCGCGATGCTGGCGATGGCGGCGGTCACAGGCAGAGATCCGGCCTGGTATCGCCTGCGCTATGAGTTCTACGCCCTCGGTCTGCGCAATCCGGCGTTTCTGCCAGCGGTAGGAGCCTTTCTGGCGAAAGGGCGAGAAACGCTGGCGCAGATCCTCCAGCAGCAACTTGGAGGAGATGGGGCCCAGATGCAGGCCATTGCAGCCATTGTCCATGCCTGCTCCGATGGGCTGGCCTTGCAACAGTTGACCCAGCCCGAGGTCGATTTCACTCCGGCTTATCGGTTAGTGCAACGCCTCTTCACACTCACCGCGTCACTCGATCCGTAAAGCGTTGTTTTTTTCTATATATCTGTATGGTCATACAACTAGATAGCAACGTTTGTGCTTCAAATCTGGTTGGACAACCATACAGAAAAGCACCCGGGAATGGGAAAATGAAAGTCCGCGTCCTTTTCCTTTGGGACGCCTGGAACCATTGAAGGGAGTTTATCTGATGATGACACGTCTGCTGCAAATTATCGCTGGGATTGCCGGAGTGATTGCCCTGGCATGAGGTACGGGGACCTATACCCATGCCGATCTCACCTCCGTGCATATGCTCTTTGGGCTGCTGGTGAGCCTGGCGCTGCTCGTGCTGGCGATCATCGCCGCTGCTACCAGCGGATTGAGCAGGTCCTGCCCAATGAGCAGCAGGTCTCCTCGATGCCGCTCGCACCGTTTACTGAACGTGAAGCCAGGACCTACCAGGCCAGGTGCGGGGTTACTGCCGAAGACCGCGTTGCCACCATCTGACACCTGTCGGGTGGGCTGCCGCTCTCCGTGAGCATGCTGGCATACGATCCCGAGGGCCCCTTGACGTGACGACAGATATCGCGACCAACATGCTGCGTTGGCTTGAAGAGCAGAATCGCCGGATGCAGCGGCTGGTTCTGCAAGCCACGCTTTGCTCCAGTCCGTTTACCCAGGATGACCTCGCGGCTTTTCATTCGCAGACCGAGCAGGAGCGAACCGATTCCTATCGCCGGCTAGTTGAGCTTCCCTGCGTGCAATCAAGTTCCCTGGATGGGCGGCATCGCTTTCATCCCCTGGCCCGGCAGTGGTTCGTTCGTGCGTTTTCCCAGTGCTCTCCGCAGGAAGAGCAAGCTGCCCGCCGGGCGTTAGCACGTCACTACCAGCAACGGCTGGAGCATCTCCAGACAACCGCAGGAAGGAGTGCCTTCTTCTCTTTCGGGTGGCTGGAACTGGCGCTGGCCCGTGTCTCCCAGTTGCTTTGCTTGACGGATACCGCCAGCCACGCCAGCGCAATCGAGCAGGCGATGAAGATCGCCTGCGAGGCAAAGCGAGAGGAGAACCTGCTCCCAGCCCTGCGCGGACTCTCCCAGGAACAACCCGATATCCTGGTATCGGCCTCCGCCAGGCGTATCGTCCAACTCCTCCTCCGCTACCTTGAAGCTGACCTGGACGGCCAGGAGGTGCTGACCGCAGCCACGGACCTGCTTGAAGTGGTGCGTTCTGCTCCGGCGTTCTCGCCCTCACTTCCGGCACGGATGTACGGTAAGCGCGGGATGGCATACTACTGGCGTAGCACCACCCGCTACTGCCCGGTGATCAACTTGCTTGGGAAAATGGCGGTGACAACGCGTTACGAAATTGAGGAAGAAGCAAAGAGCTGATCCCTGTCTTCTTCCTCCTTCTCTCAAGCTATCGTCGATGCGCGGGATGCTTACCCCTGAGGCACCGGAGCGAAGACCGTTGGATCCCCGACCAGCAGCGGGGCGGCACTCCGGAAAATCTCGGCGTAGGCGACCCCGAGCAGGCGGCCGTAGTACTGATCTTCGGCCTCATACAATGCCAGCAGGCGATCGTCATGCTCCTGGAAAATCGACCGATAGGCGGCCAGGGCCTGGCGTTTGCGTTCGTAGACCCGGCTCACATCGACGGCAAAGGCGAAATCGATCCAGGGAGGCTCCATTTTGCAGTGAGGGAAGAAGAGACGTTCGACCAGCCAGGGGTCCTGGTCTGCGAGTCGCTCGCCACCTGGCACGCGTTCCCACTGTCCCAGTCGCGCCAGGAACACCGCTGCGCGAGTCAGCCCCACCACTGCAGCATGGTCGGGATGCACACAGGCCTCCCCGGTGCTATAGACCCAACGCGGGCGGTGCTCACGAAGCAGGCGGGCAACCTGGAGCCGGACCTCCATCGTATCGGCGAGGAAGCGATCTTGCAGGCCGAGGGACCGTCGTTCAACACCAAGGAGCCTGGCCGCTGCATTGGCTTGCTGCATACGTACACCCGCCTGGGCAAACTCGGTTGGCTCCCCATCGGTGAGATCAACCAGAAGCACCCGCTGTCCCTTCTCAGCGAGGATGGCGAGCGTGCCACCCATTTGCGCCTCGGCATCATCAGGATGTGCGGAAATCACCAGAGTGTCATACGGCATCGTCAACTCCTCCTTTCTCTTATCTCGTTGCCTCTTCTTCTAGATTTCCATTAACTGACCTGCCCGGCAGCCCCAACAGCTCATGAGGACCGTCTGGTTTGCTATTTGGCATACGCTCGTACTTTGGCACCGCTGAAAGGAACGCCAAAGAGCGGAGCAAAGACACAGAAATCGGCGAGTCCGGCCACCAGTGGCAGCAGACCGACTATCGCCAGGATAATCCCGGTCGTGATAGGGCTTACCGCCAATGCCAGGTACGCCCCCCAGCCAATCAGACCAAGACCAACCACGATGCGCAGGATACGCCCGGCGGGACTAGACATAAAGGATGCAAATGCCATGAGAAACCTCCTTTTGAATCAGGTTGTAGATTTTCCCACAGGGGGAAGAGACTCGTTGTGCTCTCTGTCCTTTCAATGCACGAGTGGCAGAAAGGTTACAGCATTCGGTGGTAGACTATATGTGGGAGACAGAGAGGAGGATTTGCTATGACCGATGAGCAGGAATTGCTGACTCGGCTCCGCCAGCATGACGAGGCGGCCTTTACCGAGTTCTTTGAAACCTACGCAGATCGCGTCTATCGCTTAGCCCTCGGCTTACTCAAGCAGGAGGACGACGCAGAAGAGGTCGTACAGACCACGTTTGTCTCCGCTTTCGAGGCCCTGGACCGTTTTGAGCCGCACGCACGGCTCGGCACGTGGCTCTATCGCATCGCCTACAATCACGCGCTGATGCTGCTTCGCCGTCGGCATGGCACTCTCCCCTTGCCAGAGGAAGAAGAGGACTCCACATCCTTGCCGGTCCAATTGGTCGATTGGAGTCAGCTTCCTGATCAGCACGCCTTGAGCGGCGAAGCCCAGGAGGTCCTTCGCACCGCCATCAATGAGCTCCCCCTGGGATTGCGCGCGGCCTTCCTGCTACGGGATGTAGAAGGGTTATCGACCGCTGAGTGTGCTCACGTCCAGGAGTTAACGGAGGCTGCCTGCAAAGTGCGGTTACATCGTGCTCGACTCCGCTTGCGTGAGCACGTGAGCAGCTACTTTAGCGAACGGGATATGACACATCTGGAGGAAACGCGATGACCTGTGAGGAACTCGTCTCCTATCTTTCTGACTATCTTGATCAGGAATTGGATGAGGACTTGACTGCGGTCGCACAGCAGCATTTGGCAACCTGTCAGAACTGCCGGGTTGTGCTGCATACGACGCAGCGGGTCATTCAACTGGGGCAAGCACACTATCAGGTAGATCTTCCCCCATCCCGCCGCGAGCGCTTATTTACCCGGTTGCGCCTGACTTTCTTGCAAGAGCGCGAAGGAGAGGCAGAGAGAACCGAAAGCCCGAAGACGGAGTGATCATCGCTCCGTGCCGTTTTGCGGACTGGATAGGACTGGAGACAGGGTCAGCATACCCAATCTTGCATTCTCTACACTAAGGCTTTCATCGCGAGTCAATGCTTCTTCTGGCGGCCACATCCCATATCCTGGCCGCCGCGTCTTTTCATCTGCTCCTTTGTACATGATCGTCCATGGCAAGACTCACACTCGGCTGCCCTCTATGATGCGTTTTCCAGGTAGGTGCGCGGCCGCCCACAGAGGGCTACAACCCCACCGAGCCTCCTCTCGCGCGTCAGGCCACTGCTCAAGATCCATGCGCCAATACTCATGCGGCGTACCGGGATACCGGGCGGTGACGTAGATATGCGCATGGGGAACCGCTTCTCCGAAAAAGGCGGTATAGGCACGCTCTGCACCTGTACACGCCTTGAGCGCCCGATAGCCCCCCCTCCTTGCTTATGCCGGTAGATGGTCATCCTCCTGGTCTGTCCACTCGATCATCGTACACTCTGGGCACTGTACCTCGATAAACAAGAGCCACTGCAGGATGTCCTGCTTGGATGGGAATTGATGGTTGGTTCCCCCGAGCCAGGCTGCCCAGATTTCGCCCCAGCGGTCTGCAATGATGAGTGAGGGGGGAGCCAATCCCTGGTGGGTGATGACGTATCCTGCTGGATCGCTTAAGAAAGGGAAGGGATGTCCAAGCCGGGCCGCCAGCTGCCGGTTCGAAGCTTGCTCGTCGGGGCCAAGGGCTAGCACGGCTGTCTCCTCCTGGCGGTAAGCATCCAACTGCGCTGCCAATTCTTGCAAGAAGGCTTCACAGGCGGCGCAGTTGATCCCATGGTGGAAAAAGAGCATCACATTGCTCCGCTGTAGGTACTGCCAGAGCTGCACCGGTTGCCCGGTTGAATCGGGCAGGGTGAAGGCGTGGAGGTGATGCCCCGATGCAGGCCCACTGATCACCAGGTGGGCGGCTTTATTTCGTTGTGTAGCCTCTCCACTCAGTGGAGTCGAGGCAGGAACTCCGATATCTGAGGAGGCTCGCACGTGTGCGTCCTTGGGTGGATGTGGTTTCTCTTGATGCATTGATGGCATCTCCAATTCCTAGAACAACCAACATGCTTTACGATTTAATCATCGTTAATACCATTTTGAATGGTTCAATAGCTTTGAGAGCATGAGGACTGTTGGCAGGCATCAATAGCAGGTCCCCGGCTTTTAGTTCATGTTTGACCCCTGAAACTGTAATTTCTGCCCGACCATCGGTGATCATGACGAGAGCATCATACGGAGCAGTATGTTCGCTTAAGCCTTGATTTTTATCAAAAGCAAATAACGTGACCGTGCCGGTTGTTTTCTGGATAAGTTCACGGCTCACGACAGCATCTTCTTGATACTGAATAGCCTCGTTTATCGAGCGTGGAGTCAGTAATCTGTTGTTTGATGGTGGCTCTTTGTTCATGGTAGATCTTTCACTATGATCTGACTATACTACACGAGGAGACCCCTGTGCGAACCGGACAAGCCGTCTGCAGACCTCTATCATTACTATGAGTGTAACTCAAAACCACGAAGGAAACCAGGATTCACATCACAAATCAATCACAATCAAGACAGGGACGATGGCACAGAGAAAATTTGCCAGCAGGTGAATTGATGGGGCGTAAAGGTCCTCTGTTTGGGAGGCGCCCCCGGAGGCGTGAACTTAAGCGCTTGAACAATCGAAAACGGAAACGAGAACCGGATCAGCCGCCAGCCGCGCAGCAAACCGAAGCTTGCGTTCGTGCTCCTGGAAGGGACGCCGGCGCTTCTGGATGAAGAGGCGCCCCAACTCAGGAGAAAGCTGGCGCAGGCCCTGCGGACTCCACCAGCCCCGGATGACATTGCCCAGCCCTTGCCAGGCCCACTGGTCAAGCTGCCAGTCAGGAAGCGCTAGCGGCGCGGTGGCCTGGGCTTGGATGTGATCGCGCAGCAGCTTTGCTTCCTCTTCGATGAGCAGCCAGCCGGCCACCAGGGCCGCGATCAGTGCCTGAGCCGTCTTTGGACAGCGACAGGGCAAGCGGTGGGTGTCGAGCACCTGTTTGATGCGTTTGAACAGGATCTCGATCTGAAAGCTCCAGCGGTACAGGTCCAACACCAGAGCCGCCGACCAGCCAGCCTCGGGTAAGGTTGTGACAGGCAGCACAAAGCCGGCGTAAAAGAGCAAGGCTTCTGACAGGCGGATGCCCTTCTCCCTGGCGCGCCGCTGGGCCTGGCGTCGTCGGGCGGCGGCCTCTTGCTTGGGCAGAACCAGGGCGATGAGCCGCAGGGTGAGCTTGGAGCCGTGGGCAAAGAGAACGGCGGGCCGTTGAGAGATGCCCGTAGGCAGCCGGCTCACCCAGCTCCGCCCATCCAGGCCCTCCTGTCCCGTCGGCACCCTGGCTCCTGGCACGTACAGCGGCAGATGCCACGGGGCGTAGCGTACCAGGAAGGCGGCTCCCCTCTGGCTGATCCAGAGCAGTTGCGGCGCCTTGCAGTAGCCGTGGTCGGCCACCACAATGTCACCACGCTTGATGCCGATGCAGCCCAGACTTTCGCCCTGATGGTGGTCTGTGACCTGGACCCAGGCGAGGCGTCCTGCCACGAGGTCATAGCCGCAAGTCCCACGACATGCGCAATGAGATAGCACCCCTGTAGCAGATAAGCTGAGGAATGTGCCTCTTTGAAAGGGAAAAACCAATCTCTTCTCATTCAAGGAGGCAGACATGAGGAGTATCGCTGATGGATCGGTCCAGATCCAGAGCTCTTCAGAGGT
>Ga0209810_1003473_pt1 | contig 16503 bp, 10 predicted proteins | sample Coa_R1_7_FD_187159 | JGI IMG/M metagenome (GOLD analysis project Ga0209810, IMG submission 187159) | Surface soil microbial communities from Centralia Pennsylvania, which are recovering from an underground coalmine fire - Coalmine... | ecosystem: Environmental > Terrestrial > Soil > Unclassified...
CCGGGGCTTCCAGGCGCCGCTCGCTCCGCACGAGCACTGGCCCGTGGATATTTCCTCCGTGAACCTGGCGGGCACGTTCTATTACTTGTGCAGCGTGCTGGATGGGTACAGCCGGTATCTGGTGCATTGGGAGCTGCGGGAATCGATGAAGGAAGTGGACGTCGAGATCATTCTGGCGAGGGCACGGGAGAAATTTTCCCAGGCGCGGCCGCGCATCATCAGCGACAACGGGCCGCAATTTATCGCGCGCGACTTCAAGGAGTTCATTCGGCTCTGCGGCATGACGCACGTGCGCACCTCGCCCTTTTATCCGCAGTCGAACGGCAAGATCGAACGCTGGCATGGCTCGCTCAAGGGAGAATGTCTGCGGCCGGGCGTGCCGGGTTCGGTGGAGGAGGCGCGGCGGCTGGTAGCTGGTTACGTGGACTATTACAATCGGGTGCGGCTGCACAGCGCGATGGGCTACGTTGCGCCTTGGGACAAGCTGGAAGGCCGGGCGGAAGCAATCTGGGCCGAGCGAGATCGGAAGTTGGAGGAAGCCCAGCGGCAACGGCAGCTTCGCCGTCAGGAATCTTTGCGGAATCTTCCGCTCGAACCGGAGAGGATTGCTGGCGCGGTGCCGGCGGCAGGATTAAACTGAAGCGGCCGGGTGAAACGGAAGCTGGCCATGCTGGAGAGCAACCGTGCCGAGGGATAACCCGGTGGGCTCATCGTGTCGAGGAGGTCGGGAGCGTGCGATTTCGTGAGAGCGGAATCCACGTTCCCGCTCCCCGTGTTGGTGCCTGGACCTCATCGAGCGATAGACCCCTATGCTTTGAAAACTCCCGCCGCGCAGCGGCGGAACTTTGTCGCTACGAAAAATCGCCCACACTCCATTTCCGGCCGAACCAGGACACGATGAACACCTTGCACTGATGGTGTGCCAATCATATGCGTCTGAGTACAGAGGCATAAACAGTCGCGTGATGCCTTCACTTCCAAGTCAAGCGCGCCACGCGATTTGAGGTTTCATTTGGTCGTGGCATTACTGTAGACCACGGGGGTGTTCGATTCCGGACACTTCAATCCCAAAACCGGACACTTTCTCCGCCGCCTCGGCTTCCAATTATCATTGTAATGCATTTATTTACAATTAGTTGAGCCCATAAACCAATGTGGCATAAAAACTGCCGTTCAAATTCCAGAAGATGGCTGCCATCAGGCCGCTATCGATCAATTTGGAGGAGAAGAAAGCGAAAATGGCAATTCTGAAGGCCCATCTGCCGGCAGTACTTGTGTTTGGACTCACGTTCCTGCTGCCCGTCACCGGATGGGCAGGGCAAAATCCGGCAAGGCCTTCTTCAAAACCTGCAGAGGCAACGCTTTACGACTACACACGCAGCCCGGGCTTTCCAGACATTATTTCGTCGTATTCGGCGCCCTATGTGCCTCAAGCCAGGCTTGCCAACTCTCCTCTTCTCGATCAACTCATCGTCGGTGACAAACTGAACCTTTCTCTTGAAGACGCCATCGCCTTGGCGATTGAGAATAATCTCGACATCGGCGTGGCGCGCTATGACCTTCCGATTGCGCAGACGGACCTGCTGCGCGCAAAGGCCGGCGGAGCCACGCGCGGGGTTGCGGGCGCCAACATCTCGCAAACCATTTTTGGCGGGGCTTTAGGCACGGGCGTCGGCGGCGGAGGCGGCACAGGTGGCGGCAATGCAGGGGGAGCTTTGGGCGGAACCATTCCGACCGTGGGCAGCGCGAGTTGCTGTGATCCAGCCGTAAGGGTCCAGTACGGCTGGGGCTACACGGTGACGCCTTTGAACTACCTGGGCCTTGCTGGAGTGCCAGTGCAAAGCGCCCACACGAATTTTCTTTTGACGACCTACAGCCAGGGATTTCTGACCGGTACCAGCCTGGTGGTCAACATGTTCGGAGCCCGCCAGACAACAAACTCGCCGGCGCAACTGTTCAATCCCGATCTCACCTCGAACACCACCATCGGAATCACCCAGGAGCTTTTGAACGGATTCGGACGGCGTGCCAACGCAAGATTCATCCGCATTGCCGAAAATGATCAGCAATATTCGAAGAGCGTTTTCCGCCAGAAGCTGATCAACATTGTTGCCAAAGTGATTTCCACCTATTACGACCTTCTCGCCGATCAGGAAAGCATCCATGTCGCCAAGGAAGCGCTGGGCTACGCGCAAAAGCTTCTGGAAGACAACGAGGAAGAAAAGAAAATCGGGGCGGCGGCCCAGCTTGACGTGGCACAAGCGGAATTGGATGTTGCCAACCGCCAGCAGGACCTGCTGACGGCTGAAAATACTTTTGAGCAGGATTCGCAGTCGATGAAATCGCTTATCTCGAGGAGCTTCAACAACCAGATCGCAGCCGTGGCCATTAATCCCACGGACCGCCTGCCCAACCCGCATCCCAACGATGTTCCGTCTCTCGCCGAGGCGATCAAAGAGGGCGGGACCAATCGACCGGAAATTGAGCAGGCCATGGTGAATTTGAAGAATCAGCGGATCACGATTCAGGCGACGCGCAACGCTCTGCTGCCCGCGCTGACGGCTTTTGCTGCTTATTCGCCTCAGGGTCAGGAGGGGGCGCTCGGTCCCGCGCTCGGTCAGGTGTTTCGCAATCGCTATCCCGGATACGGTTACGGAGTACTGTTGGAGATTCCCATCCGCAACCGGCAGGCCCAGGCGGATGCTGCCCGCGCCCTGCTGGAACAACGCCAGCTGGAGATGAAGTTGCGGCAGGCCAGGAACCAGATGGTCTGGGACGTGAGCAAAGCGGTATCTCTTGTGCACCAGGCGCAAGGGAAACTGGAGGCGGCCGTTAAAGTGGCTGCGCTCGCCCGGCAAACCTATGACATGACTCACTCCAAGTTTATCGCCGGGCGGGCCACCGTGCGCGAAGTCATCACCGCGCAGACGCAGCTCGGCACAGCCGAAAATGAAGTCGTGCAGGCCAGGGCGGGATATGCCAAGGCTCTGATTGATTTCGAGCAGGCTACGGGAACACTTCTCAGCCGCAATAATATCGAGCTTGCGAATGCGGTCGAGGGCAAAGCTCCTCATCCTGCAGAGATTCCCGGCGACGGAGGAAATCCGTAGAAACCGCGGTGCCATTGAAGATGAAGCGCCCATGGACGGAACGAGTGGAGGGTAAAAATCATAATGAACAATACAGGTCTTGCGACAGCGCCCAAACCCGGTGACAGGCTGACATCCCGCCCGAAAGGTTGCCGGAGGTAGATCATGGATATCCAGCGAGTCGGCGTCGCGCGAAAACGCCGCATCCGCCTGGCGCTATTGGCGGCGGGCGGAATTGCCCTGATTGCGTTTGTGACTCTGGGCTTGTCAAAGCTGAAGCCTGCCCCGCCGTCGGTCGACGCATCGACCCTATGGCCGGGGACGGTGAAGCGCGGCGACATGGACGTGCAGGTCCGCGGCCTGGGAACCCTGGTTCCGGTACAGATCCAGTGGATCCCGGCGGTGACGGAAGGCCGCGTCGAGCGGCGCTTCCTGCTTCCCGGCGTCAAGGTCACGCCGGATACAGCTCTGCTTCAGCTTTCCAATCCGCAGCTCCAACAGGAAGCACAAAACGCCGAGTGGACGATGAAGGCCGACCAGGCGAACCTGGAAAGCCTGAAAGCCACGCTTAACAATGAACTGCTGAACGAACAATCGACCCTGACGAACCTCGAAGCCGAATTCCGGCAGGCCAGGATGCAGGCTGACGTTGACGCCCATCTGGCGTCAAAAGGCATTGTTTCCGACCTGACGGCGCAACTCTCAAAAGCCAAGGCGGAGGGGTTGGCTTCCCAGGTGGCGATCGAAAAGAAGCGCGTCGACACTCTCGCAGCCTCGCTCCAAAGCCAGCTTGCAGCGCAAAAGGCCAAGGTAGAGCAGGACCGCGCCCTGTATTTGCTGAAGAAGGGACAATTGGATGACCTGATGGTGCGCGCCGGTTATTCGGGTATTCTCACCGATATTCCGGTGCAGGTCGGCCAGCAGGTGGCGGCCGGTGCCACCCTCGCCAAGGTCGTCGATCCCACGCAACTCAAGGCGCAGCTCCAGATTCCAGAAACCCAGGCAAAAGACATCCAGCTCGGCCAAAAGGCCTCCATCGACACCCATAACGGAATCATTCCGGGCAAGGTGGTTCGCATCGATCCCGCGGTGGTCAATGGCACCGTTACCGTCGACGTGGCGCTCGAAGGCACATTGCCCGACGGGGCGCGCCCTGACCTGAGCGTGGACGGCACCATCGAGGTTTCACACCTGACCAACGTCCTCTACGTGGGACGCCCGGCTTTCGGACAAGCCTACAGCACGGTGGGCCTGTTCAAGGAGATCGACGGCGGCAGGGAAGCGGAGCGCGTCCAGGTGAAACTGGGCGAAGCCTCCGTGAACGAGGTTCAGATTCTGAAGGGGCTTGACGTCGGCGACACTGTCATCCTTTCGGATATGTCTCGTTGGGACGGCTTCGACCGCGTCCGGCTCCGGTGAGGGGTTGGGCGTCAGTTTGGTGATTCATCTTTCCTGCGTGCATACCAGGTAGTTTCTCGAACCTTTGGGGTTAGCCATGGGCACGTTAATACAAGATTTGAAGTACGGATTGCGGATGCTGGGTAAGAACCCTGGTTTTACGGTTGTGGCCGTGCTGACGCTGGCCCTGGGCATCGGCGCCACCAGCACCGTCTTCAGCTGGATTAATTCAACTCTGCTGAATCCTATTCCTGGCGTGCCCGACACCGGCGATATGGTGAGCGTGATGAGGGGAGAAGTCAACGAGCACCCCACTCCACCGTTTTCTTACCCCGACTACGTAGACCTTCGGGAAAGGACACGGAGCTTATCGGGCCTAATGGCCTTTCACGCTGATTTCGCAGCCCTCACCGGCAACGGCAAGCCGCAGCGTGTTTATACGGAGTTTGTTTCCGCGGACTACTTCAAGCTACTTGGCATCAAGCCTCTGCTCGGTCGTTTCCTTCGCCCGGTGGAAGAGGAAATCCCCGGCAACACGCCATCGGTTGTGATCAGTCATGCGCTTTGGCGGAGCCGTTTCGGGGGCGACCCCTCGATCATTGGCAAGACAATTCAGATCAGCCGGGTGTTGTGTACGATTGTCGGCGTAACCCCTCGGGGTTTTGTGGGATGTCTCATCGGGCTGCGAACCGACCTCTGGGCTCCCCTGGTTTATGGCAGCAACTATTTCCGCCAGCGGGACCATTATTGGCTCAATGTCTTCGGGAGGCTCAAGCCAGGAGTCGATCGCCAGCAAGCACAGGATGAACTGAATCTGCTGATGCAGCAGATTGTCCATCAGTATCCCGATTCGCACCGCGGCCCGAACCGGATCACGCTGGACCCGCTCTGGCGCTCGCCCTTTGGAGCCAACGTCTATCTCTACAAGACCCTGCCGCTATTGCTTGGGCTGGCGGCGGTGCTGCTGTTGCTGGCCTGTACGAACGTCGCCAACCTGTTGCTGGTGCGTTTGGTGCCTCGCAGGCGTGAAATAGCCCTGCGCCTGACAATGGGAGCCAGCCGCGCGCGCCTGGTGCGCCAGTTGCTGGTGGAGAGCCTGCTGCTCGCTTTGGCCGGTGGCGCGGTGGCATGGCTGCTGACCACGTGGACGGCGGGGACGTTTGCGACGTTCTTTCCGCCAACAATCCTGCCTCTCAGGCTCAATGGCCAGGCGAACCAGAGCGTAATGCTGGCAACGCTGCTGATCTCGATTTTCACTGCGACGGTGTTCAGTGTGCTTCCGGCGCTCCGCACTTCGCACTTGGCACCACTGGCCGTCCTGAAGGAAGAAGAGGGCAGAGTGTCCGGAAGCATCCACCGCTCGCGGCTTTCGAAGGGAATGGTGGTGGCCCAGATCGTGCTTTCGCTGCTGCTGCTGATTGCGGCCGGGCTCTTTGCTCGCAGCTTCCAGAATGAACACCGCTCCGACCCCGGTTTTGACCCGAACCACGTCCTGGTCGCTTCCTACGATCTTGGCCCCACTGGTTATACACAGGCGCAGGGGATAGCCTTTGACGAGAGACTTCTTGCCAGGCTCCGGGCGCTGCCCGGCGTCCAGTCTGCAACGCTGGCGGACTTCTCCCCGCTCAGCTTCACGATCCATAGCGTGGCTGTCCTGCCCCAAGGGTACGTCCCCCGGTCCCACGAATTAATGGATGTTGATAGCGCCGTTGTGGGCCCCGACTATTTTGATACCATGCGCACTCCACTTGTGGCCGGCCGCGGCTTCACCGCTCAAGACAACGAGAAGTCGCTACTGGTTGCCATTGTCAATCAAGATTTCTGCAAGCGCTACTGGCCGGGGAAGGATGCGATTGGCAGACGCGTCAGTTTCTATGGCCGCTCGTTTACCGTCGTCGGCGTGGCCGGCAACGCCAAGTACCGGCTGCTGCATTACGCCCCAGCGCCCGCCATCTTTGTCCCCCTTTACCAAGATTACCGTGCTCAGGTGACCATTCACCTGCGGGTGGCAGGCGATCCGGGAGCCTTCGCTTCCGTTGTTGGCAAGATCGTTGATGAGCTAAACCCCGATTTGCCTCTGTTCAACGTGACCACACTTAAGGCCAGTATGCAGTTCGGAAGCGTCTTCGAGCGACTGGCTGCCACGCTGGTGGGATCGTTTGGCTTGCTAGCGCTGGTGCTGGCCGCAGTGGGCATTTACGGTGTAGTTGCGTTTTCTACACGCCAGCGCACGCACGAGATCGGCATCCGCATGGCGCTCGGGGCGAAACGCAGAGACGTCGTGAACCTTGTCATGGGCCAGGGACTGAAACTGGCTTTGATTGGAGTTGCCGCAGGCATTGCCGGCGCGCTTGTCCTCACGCGCTTTCTGTCGAGCCTGCTCTACGGCGTCGAACCAACGGACCCGCTCACCTTTATTGCCGTGTCGGTTGTATTGATGGGCGTTGTGCTGCTGGCATGCTACATTCCGGCGCGCCGCGCAACGAAGGTTGATCCCATGGTGGCGCTGAGGTACGAATAACAAAGAAGGATGAAGGGGGAAAGGCAACGTGCAGTTTTGAATGACGGAGGATGCGGGGACTGGCCGGCGGACGGCCGGTCAGGAAGCCTTCTTTATTTACGGATGACTGTCACTTTATTTAGCAATCGTCGCTAGTGTCGTGTATCAGAAATTCGTTGAAAAAGTTGACCGCCGGCTGCTGTCATTCCGAGGGCCGAGGTCTCTTATCGGCCCGAGGAATCTGCTTTATTAAAGTAAAGCAGATTCCTCGCGAGGTTTACCCTGAGCCCCTTCACTTCGTTCAGGGCCGTTCGCAAGCGGAGGGCGAACGGGCTCGGAACGACATTCCGAATTACGTATTTCTGAGACATGACATTAAAACTCATCATGACCACGGCTGGAGGAGGAGGAAACGATGGAAGAAAACGGGATGAGCCTGATTAAGCTCGAAGGCGTCAGCAAGGTCTTTTACACCGAAGAACTGGAAACGTACGCGCTTTCGGGAGTCCATCTGGACATCCACAAGGGGGAGTATGTGTCGATTGCGGGGCCGTCGGGGTGCGGCAAGTCCACACTGCTCGCGCTGATCGGCCTGCTGGACACGCCCACGGATGGGAAATACTGGCTGAACGGGAAGGCGGTGGAGGAACTGGGGCTGGGCGAGCGGTCGCGCATCCGGAACCGCGAGGTGGGCTTCATCTTCCAGAGCTTCAACCTGATTGGCGACCTGAACGTGTTCGAGAACGTGGAGCTGCCGCTGACCTATCGCGGGATGCCGTCGACGGAGCGGAAGCAGCGGGTGCAGCAGGCGCTCGAGCGGGTCGGAATGGCGCACCGGATGAAGCACTATCCCTCGCAGCTCTCGGGCGGCCAGCAGCAGCGGGTGGCGGTGGCGCGGGCGCTGGTGGGAGACCCGGCGGTGCTGCTGGCGGACGAACCGACGGGCAACCTGGACTCGAAGAACGGCGAGGCGGTGATGGACCTGCTGAGCGAGTTGCACCGGGCGGGCTCGACGATCGTGATGGTGACGCACGACCCGAGGTTTGCGCGGCATGCCGACCGCACCGTGCACCTGTTTGACGGACGGATTGTGGATGAGGCGACGGCGGCGGAACTGGCCCTCAACGAGGGGCCGCTCTCGTCTTAATGAGGATCACAAAATAAATTGGCAACAAACGTTGCAGCGGCGGGTCTGTGAGCGGCGCATCTTCGGCGCTCACAGGGCGCCGGTACAGAAGATGGATGCCGGTTTATTTTGGAATCTTCTGTAAGCCGCCCTGCAGCGTGTCCGGCTGTTGCGGACGGCGCCGGGCTGGAGCGGGACGCGGCCGGGCGATAAGAACTTTCCCACACGAGCAGCCTGACGGCAATCGAACGGAGCATTAAGCGCAATGATTCAGATGATCAACGTTGAAAAATCATTCCCGGTAGGCCCCGGCCGTTATTACGTGCTGCGGCGAATCAGCCTGGAAATCAACAAAGGCGAATTCCTCACCATCATGGGCCCTTCGGGCGCCGGCAAATCGACTCTGCTCAGCATCCTCGGGATGCTGGACGGCGACTGGACCGGCGAATACTACCTGCTCGACCAGCCTATCCACCGGCTGAAAGTCAAGCAGCGGGCCGAGATGAACAAAAAGTACGTCGGCTTCGTTTTTCAGCAATATCACCTGCTCGACGGCCTGACCGTGGCCGAAAATCTGGATATTCCGCTTTCATATCGCAATATCAGGAAATCAGAAAGGCAGGCCATTGTGGCCGACACCCTGGATCGCTTCCATATCGTCGGCAAAAAGGACCTCTTTCCCAGCCAGCTTTCCGGCGGCCAGCAGCAGCTTGTGGCCGTGGCTCGGGCGGTCATTGCCAATCCCAAACTGATCCTCGCGGACGAGCCCACCGGCAACCTGCACTCCAGCCAGGGCAAGGAAATCATGGACCTTTTCAAGAAGCTGAATGACGAAGGCGCCACCATCGTCCAGGTGACCCACAACGAGGCCTGGGCGGCCTACGGCAGCCGCATCATCAACCTGCAGGACGGCTGGATCAGCAACGACTGATGGAATGCGCGAATGGCGAAGGCAAGGGGTACATGAATCGAAACAGGCTGTTGAAGAACTGGTGCAATGTGTCCATCCGAGAAGCCGGAGAGCCTGTCCTGAGCGAAGCCGAAGGGCGACGATGAATCTCGCAAGTCCTGTCATGACGAGGCGAGATTCCTCGCGAAGTTTGCCCTGAGCCCCTTCACTTCGTTCAGGGCCGTTGGCAAGCGGAGGGCGAGCGAGTTCGGAATGACATTCCGAATTATTCGACGTATTTCTGAGACATAAAATTAGAGGTTAGTGATAAGGAAAGCCCGAAACAAGGGCGTGAGTTAGCCGCGGCAGCCAAAATAGACGAACCCTTTTGGCGGCTTGCGAGGGCGCTTTCGAAGGATCGACGATGCGGGCGCGCCGTGCTCAGTTGAATTCCGGGTCCCCTGAATAATCTCCACCCTTTCGGTCTGAAAGTCGCAGGTTGACATTGAACCGGCGCTCTGCCATACTCCTGTGTGCAAGCCACAGGAGAGGACATGGCCGACAATAAATCAGACATCCTTCAAGGCACTCTCGACCTCATGGTGTTGAAGACTCTTGCGGCCATGGGGCCTTTGCACGGGTACGGGATCGCCCGCCGCATTGAGCAGATCAGCGAAGATGTGCTGCAGCTTAATCAAGGCACGATTTACGCTTCGCTGGTTCGCCTGTTGCAAAACGGCTGGATTTCCGCCGCCTGGGGCACCTCGGAGAACAACCGCAAAGCAAAGTTCTACTCGATCACAAAGGCCGGCCGCAAACAGCTTCGCCAAGAGGAGAAGAACTGGGCGCGCGTCTCGGGCGTGATTGGGCGCTTGCTGCAACTCTCGGAGCGGAGGTAATCAGGATGTTGAACCAGATCAGGGTCCTCGGCCGGCGAATGTGCGGACTGGTCTCCCGGCGCCGGCTGGACGAAGAGTTTCAGCGGGAGCTGGCCGCGCACCTCGAGATGCTCACTGAAGAGAACCTTCGCCGGGGCCTGTCCCCTGAAGAGGCGCGGCGCGTGGCTCGGGTGCAACTGGGAGGCATGACCCAGCTTCGCGAAACTCATCGCGAAATGTGGGGCCTTCCCTGGCTCGAAACCCTCTTTCAGGACCTCCGCTACGGCCTCCGCCAGCTTCGCCGCAATCCGGGATTCACGATTGTAGCCGTGCTCACTCTCGCCCTCGGCATTGGCGCCAATACAGCGATTTTCAGCGTTGTGAACGCCGTGGTGCTGCGGCCGCTGCCCTATTCGCACAGCGACCGGCTCGTTTGGATTGCCGAATCGGTCCCGGCGCTCAAATCCGAACTCGCCAGTGGCGGAGACTACGTCGATTGGAAAGATCAGAACCACACTTTGGACCGGATCGCCGCCTACGACACGATCTATCGCGGCAGCCTGCGCGAGGGCTCCGGGGGGGCCGGATCCGCCGACTTCAATCTCACCGGCCGTGGCACGCCGGTGCGGGTCCATGCCGCGTTCGTAAGCGCCAGTTTCTTCGCCACTCTGGGCGTGGGGCCGCAACTTGGGCGGGCCTTCTCCGAGAACGAGGACCAGCCGAACGAGCCTCACGTGGCAATCCTGATGCATTCCTTCTGGCAGCAGTATTTTGGCTCCGACCCTCACGTGCTGGGTCAGACGGTCGATCTAGACGCCGCGCCTTACACGGTGATAGGTGTGATGCCGGCGAGCTTCCGTTTCCCCGGGAATTCAGCCGTGCAGATCCTGATGCCGCTGGCTCTCAACGAGGCCCGGGAGCGGCTTCGCACTCAGGGGCAAAGGCATGTTCAGATCATCGGCCGGTTGAAGCCTGGCGTCTCGCTCGCCGCCGCCCGCGCCGACCTGGATGCAATCCGGAAACGAGCGCAGCCGTCAGGCGGGCCCATGCTGGCCGAGGGCGGCGGCCGTGGTCGTGCAATGCGAAATCCAAGGCCCTCCGGTCCCGGTGGCCGGTTGCGCCGCAACACATCAGGTCCCCCGGAGATGGCGCCGCCGGTAAGCGAGCTCAAAGTGGTGCCCCTCGCCGAACACCTGGCGGGGAATCTGCGCCCGGCCATGCTGACCTTGCTCGGGGCGGTCGGTCTAGTGTTGCTGATCGCTTGCGCAAACGTTGCCAACCTGATGCTGACGCGCTCCTCGGCGCGGATGCGGGAAATGGCGGTGCGGGCCGCCCTCGGCGCGGGGCGCTGGCGCCTGGTGCGGCAGCTCCTGGCGGAGAGTGTGACACTGGCAGTGGCCGGTGGCATGGCGGGACTGCTGCTTGCGGCCTGGGGTGTCGATGCCATGGCGCGCCTCATCCCGGCGGGCGCCGGAGGCGACATCCTGGCCGTGGCGGCGCCGAAGGTGGATGGCAACGTTCTGCTCTTTGCCCTGGCGGCGTCCATCTTCACTGGCATTCTGTTCGGCCTTGCGCCTGCTGCTACCGTCACGTGCCCCGACCTTGCCGAAGGTCTCAAGGAAAGTGCTCCGGTGGCAAGCCCCGGCCGCCGCCGCGGGTGGCTTCGGGGAGCGCTGGCCGTGGCGGAACTCTCCCTCGCGCTGGTCCTGCTGATCGGCGCCGGCCTGCTCATCAAAAGCTTCTATCGCGTCCTACAGGTCAATCCAGGCTTCGTGCCAGAGCACGTGCTGACCATGGACCTCAGTCTTACGGACGCGCGATATCCGTCGCGCCAGCAGAAGTCGGAATTCTTCTCGCAAGTCCTGCGCCGCGTCGAGTCTTTGCCGGGGGTTCGCTCTGCGGCTCTCGCTGATTCTCTGCCGCTCAGTCCTTATCAGGGCTTCCTGATGTTGTCCCCCAACCGCCTTCTGCACAGGGCGGCGCTCTCGAGCTCGACCACCGTGATGATGTCGCGGCTCATCACGGTGAGCCCGGGCTACTTCTACACGCTTGGCATTCCGGTGCTCAAAGGCCGCACTTTCACGGACCACGACGACAAGCAGGCGCCGAAAGTTGTGGTGGTAAATGAGGTCCTGGCGCGCTACCTCTGGCCGAAAGAGGATCCCATCGGCCAGCAGCTCGGCGGTCATATGACCGTGGTCGGCGTCGTCGGCAACACTCGCCACGAAGGATTGGGCCAGGACACTGAGGCCGAATTTTATGTGCCCTATCTTCAATTGCCAAACGACTTCATGCAACTCGCCGTCCGCACCGCCGCTGACCCGGACAGCATTGTCTCCGCCGTGCGCGCCCAGGTGAGGGACGTCGACCCCGACCAGCCGCTCTATCATGTGATCACGCTCCAACAGGCCCTGTCGGAGTCGCTGGCTCCGCGGCGATTTAACATGCTTCTGCTGGGAATTTTCGCCGGCATCGCGCTCGCTCTGGCAACGGTTGGGATCTACGGCGTGATGGCATTCTCGGTGACGCAGCGGACCCACGAAATCGGCATCCGTATGGCCCTGGGCGCGGAACGGCGGAACGTCGTGGGTCTGATCGTTCGACAAGGCCTGCGGCTCATCCTGCTCGGCGTGGCCCTGGGCGTCGCGGGAGCCTGGGCGCTCACGAACTTCCTCGCCAGCTTCCTCTTCGGCGTCGCCCCTCGAGATCCTGCTACCTTTGTGCTGGTTTCGCTCGCACTGGTCGCCGTGTCAATCCTGGCGTGCTACATCTCCGTCCGCCGCGCCACACGCGTGGACCCGATGGTGGCGCTGAGGTACGAATAGCGCAGGCCCGTCTTTGAACCGGGCTACTGGCCGTGGGGTGGCGCATACATCGCGCTTTGTGCGATGTGTGCAGTGAACGGGGTCCTGGCGCAGATGCGATCGAACGTAATTTGCGGTACGCTCTTTCAGGCTCTGGACGATCTGGGATGGATTGGATTCATCGGAGGGCCAGAGGAGGAGATGGAAATGCTTGGGCATCAGAACCCATCCGAGCAGACGGAAATCCCGCTGCTCGCGATGGTGAGCGAGAGTTTGGACAAAATGAGAGCGGAAACGGTCGGAATCAAACAGGCGGGCGCGGCGGTAAGTGGTGGCAGTGACGAAATGCAGGTGGTTCAGTCCATAGTAATGGCGCTGCTGAGGCATGGCGATATTCTACAACCCCGAATCGCACACATCACAAACACCGCGCGATCTATGCGCCACGCCGCGAAAGTTGTTTCAGTTCGGCACGGGGGGAAAAGATTTACCATTGCCCTAAACAACCCGTTTCTGGCCTCTTTCCTTTCGAGGTAAGATAGAGGCAGGAGCGGGCCATGAAGCCAACGGCAACCCCCACCCTGCGCATCCTCATTGCCGACGACCAGGCCGAAGTGCTCGAGTCTTTGCGCCTGCTGCTGAAAGGCGAAGGGTACCAGATCGAAACCGCCACCTCTCCGGCCGCCGTGCTGGCATCGGTCGAGCAGTCAGACTTCAACTGTGTGCTGATGGACCTGAACTATGCGCGGGACACAACTTCGGGACAGGAAGGTCTGGATCTGCTGTCGTGGCTGCAGGCCTTGGACGGTTCATTGCCGGTGGTTGTGATGACGGCCTGGGGCAGCGTGGAAGTAGCGGTCGAGGCCATGCGACGAGGAGCGCGCGATTTCATCCAAAAGCCCTGGGATAACTTGCGGCTTCTGTCCATTGTGCGCAGCCAGGTGGAACTGAGCCACGCTCTACGCGATGGGCTGCGCCTGGAGGCTGAGAATCGCCTGTTGCGTCCAGATTCAGCTCCCGCGATCATTGCCTACTCCCCGGGTATGCGCGGTGTGCTCGACCTGCTGCACCGGGTTGCTCCTTCCGACGCGAGTGTCCTCATCACCGGCGAACACGGCACCGGCAAGGAAGTGGTGGCTCGCACGCTGCACGCGCTCTCCAACCGTTCCGAGGGCCCCATGGTAACCGTCAACGCGGGCGGTGTTCCTGAAGGAGTTTTCGAAAGCGAACTCTTCGGCCATGTGAAAGGCGCCTTCACAGACGCCAAAGCGGACCGCATCGGCTATTTTGAGCTGGCCTCTGGCGGCACGCTCTTTCTGGATGAGATTGCCAACGTTCCTCTCGGCCAACAGGCCAAGTTGCTGCGCGCGATCGAGACTCGCGAAGTGCACCGGGTGGGCTCATCGAAAACCTACCGCGTGGATGTCCGCTTTCTGGCGGCCACCAATGCTGATTTGAAAGATGAGACAGCCGCCGGCCGGTTTCGCGAAGACCTGCTGTTTCGCATCAACACAATTGAAATTCGTTTGCCGCCCCTGCGCAATCGCCGCGAGGACATTCTGCCACTGGCGCATCATTTCTTGGGACAGTTCGCCGCGCGCTACCGAAAGGCCATCGCCGGATTTGATTTTATGGCGGAGCAGGCGCTCGAGACTTACGCCTGGCCCGGCAACGTTCGGGAACTCAGCCATGCCGTAGAGCGCGCCGTGCTGATGGCGGAAGGATCGACCATCCGTGCGAGTGACCTGAATCTTGGCCAGGCGGCGGCCGGACAGGTCCGTCTTGAGGAACTGTCTTTAGAGGGAGCCGAACGGCTGCTGATCCACCAATCGCTGAAACGCTTCAGAGGAAATATCAGCAGGACAGCCGAGGCTCTCGGTCTCAGCCGCAGCGCGCTTTACCGGCGCCTGGAAAGGTATGGAATCAAAACCACGCCAGCCGAAGAGGAAACCGCTGCCAAGCAGGATTGAAGCGTTCAGCGCAAACCGCCTACGCAGGTTGGGCCTTTGTCAGGAGTAACGGGGGATGGGACCACAAGCGGCTCAGAATTCGCCGACAGCCTCGAACAACTTCGGAAGTGCCGCATCAATCAAGGAACACCTTGCAGTCCCGGCATCACGCTTAAAGGCCCGCTTTCCCAATTTGATCCGGCGCAAACACCAAGTCGGCTTCGTCCGGCGAGCCGTAGGCCTGGCGTTGCTGGGGGCAATTCCGGCGCTGGCCCTGGCCCTGACGCTCCTTTGGATGGGAAACTTCGCCGGACAGGTGCGTTGGACACTGACTCTTTTCGTCGTGCTGTTCTGGCTGGGCGTGGCGCTGGTTTTGCGGCATCAGATGGAAATGCCCCTGCGCACCCTGTCAAACCTGATTTCTTCGCTGCGCGAGGGCGACTACTCCTTCCGCGCTCGCTGCTCCCAGGGGAATGACCCGCTCTCCGAGGTCATGAGGGAGGCCAATGCGCTGATCAATCTCCTCTATGAGCAGCGCCTCGGCACGCTCGAAGCTACAACCTTGTTGCGAAAGGTCATGGAGGAAATCGACGTGGCTGTCTTCGCCTTCGGCGAAGGGAATCGGTTGCAACTCGTCAACCGCGCGGGAGAGCGGCTTCTGGCCCTGCCTGCGGAACGGTTGCGCGGACTGACCGCTTCTGAACTGGGGCTCGAGCACTGCCTGCAAGGCGAGCCGCGCCGGATTGAGCGAACCTTGCAGTTGTCTTTTCCGGGAGCGCCGGATGCCACAGGCCGCTGGGGGATCAGCCGGAGCAGCTTCCGTCAGGGCGGTCTTCCCATGGAGCTCCTCGTTATCACCGACCTCCGGCGCGCCCTGCGGGAAGAAGAACTTCAGGCTTGGCAGCGGCTGGTGCGTGTTCTGGGCCATGAGATTAATAACTCGCTGGCGCCGATCAAGTCGATTGCCGAAAGCCTGGAGGACCTCCTTGGAAAGGAACCTCCTCCCCCCGACTGGCAGGAGGATGTTCGAAGCGGCCTGCGCATCATCAGCGGGCGAGCAGAAGCGCTCAGCAGGTTTACCCGCGCTTATGCCACTTTGGCCAAACTGCCTAAACCAACGCTGCGCCCGGTTGACGTAGCGGACTGGGTGCGCCGCGTGGCATCGATGGAAACGCGGCTTCAGGTCCGTCTTGTTCCGGGGCCCCAGCTCACGATTCGCGCCGATGCCGACCAACTCGATCAACTCTTGATCAATCTCGTCCGCAATGCGGCGGAAGCATGTCGCGATACTGGAGGCGGTGTGAGCGTAGGATGGAAGAAGAAGAGCTCAAGCCTCGAAGTGTGGGTTGAAGACGAGGGGCCCGGCATTGCCAACCCCGGCAACCTCTTCGTCCCGTTCTTCACCACCAAGTCCGACGGCGCCGGCATCGGGCTTGTCCTTAGCCGTCAGATCGCCGAAGCGCACGGCGGAACGCTCACCCTGGAGAACCGGTTGGATGCATGCGGCGCCGTGGCGTGTCTACGCCTGCCGCTGGGCTGTTGAGAACCATAAAGTCATCATACTGCTTTATCCGCGCGACGGCTCGACCGAATCATTCTCTGCGACGATCCTGTGGCGGCTGATGCAACCTGTGCCCGGGTGGTGGGCCTCTTGCCGGAGCGTGTTCCGCACATTGCAGAGACAGCAAGGTTCCTCGGCAACATGTCGATTGACCGGATCGATGAAGCGGCTGGTCAGGTCATCCCGAATTCGTAAGTTGGACTGCGTTTCCAGCCATCACAATTAGATCCTAGATCGCTCCTGTTATCCCGCTGCGATCGGTTGAATGTCCAACTTGCGCGAAGTTGGGATTTCATAAAGTAAGAGTTT
>Ga0209810_1003477_pt1 | contig 16477 bp, 15 predicted proteins | sample Coa_R1_7_FD_187159 | JGI IMG/M metagenome (GOLD analysis project Ga0209810, IMG submission 187159) | Surface soil microbial communities from Centralia Pennsylvania, which are recovering from an underground coalmine fire - Coalmine... | ecosystem: Environmental > Terrestrial > Soil > Unclassified...
AGGAGTTCCTCTATCCGGCGATGGAGGACTTTAAAGTCGATTTCGTGGTGGATAAAGGAATGTTCGCCAAAACGATCAACGTTCCGCTGAAGAAGTTCACGCTGGTCGGGGCGACGACGCGGGCGGGGACGCTTTCTGCTCCGCTGAGGAACCGCTTCGGCCTCTTCTTCCACCTCGAGTTTTATCCCGTCGAGGACCTGAAGAAAATCATCCTGCGGTCGGCGCAGATCCTGAACGTCTCCATCGATGATGACGGCGCCGCGGAAATTGCGCAGCGCTCCCGCGGCACGCCCCGCATCGCCAATCGACTGCTCCGGCGCGTGCGCGACTATGCGGATGTGAAGGCCGATGGCAGGATCACTCCCGACGTGGCGCGCGAGGCCCTCCAGCTTGAAGGTGTGGATGAGCAGGGTCTCGACGATCTTGATCGGAATTTTCTTTCCACAATGATCCGCCTTTACAAGGGAGGACCGGTGGGCGTCGAGGCGATGGCGGCGACGCTCAACGAAGAGGTCGATACGCTGGTTGATATGGTCGAGCCTTACCTTCTCCAGTTGGGCTTCGTCAGCCGCACGCGCAGCGGGCGCATGGCCAATGAACTCGCTTACAGACACCTGAAGATGTCCATGCCGGGAAAAACTCCAGGCCTGTTTGAAAGCTGAGGCAGGAACCGAGCGTGAAATCAAATCCATGAAACGGGTCTATTTATCTTTAGGATCCAATCTCGGTGACCGTCTGGGCACCATCCGAAGGGCGCTCGATCAGATGTCTGCGACCGGCATCGAGGTCCGGCGCGTTTCCTCCTTCTATCGCACGGAGCCGGTGGAGTTCCGCGAACAGCCGTGGTTCGTGAATTGTGTCGCGGAGGTCGCAACCGAACTTCTACCCATGCAATTGTTGAAGGCCCTGCAGAAGATTGAATGGGGCCTGGGCCGGCGGCGCACCGTCGGCAAAGGACCGCGCACGATTGACATCGATATCCTGCTTTATGAGAATGCGGTGGTCCGTTCCGCAGCGTTGACGATTCCGCACGCGGGCATGGCGGAACGTCGGTTCGTGCTGATACCGCTGTGCGAACTCGCGGCCCATCTGCGGCACCCCGTCACCGACCGCACTGTAGTCGAAATGCTGAACGAAACGCAGGACCGCGGCCAGGTGATTCGCATCAGGACGGAGGATATCGCCGCCGGCCATGCGCCAGCCCATGCGCGCGTGGGCATTGCGAATACGGATTGAGGGTCTGACATTGTCTAAATTGCCATCCTACGAACCGCCGCGCTTTATCGCCGTCGAAGGCCCAATCCGCGTCGGCAAGACATCGCTGGCAGACATTCTCGCCGACCGCCTGAAGGCTGAACGCATGCGCGACGTGGACGACAATCCGTTCCTGCAAGGCTTTTACCGGGAAAAGCGGGGAGCAGCCTTCACCACTCAGATGTATTTCCTGGTCGAGCGCTTCCGTCAGTTCCGTGCGCTCGATGTTTCAGCTTCTGCGAATCGCGTCGTGATCAGCGACTACATTTTTGAGAAGGACAAGATCTTCGCTTATCTCAATCTGACTGACGCTGAATTGCAGCTTTACGATCAGTATTACCAGATTTTCGCCGAGCAGGTGCCGGTACCGGACCTGGTGATATACTTACAGGCGAAGCCGGAGATGCTCAAAAAGCGGATCGAAAAGAAGAACGTGCCGTTTGAAAGCCGCATTTCCGAAGAATATCTCGATGCTGTGGTCAAAGCGTACGACCACTTCTTTTTCCACTACCGCTCGAGCAATCTTTTGGTGATCGATACGTCCGAGATCGACTTTGTTGACCGGAACGAAGACTTGCAGCAACTGCTCCGCCGGTTGACGCAGCCCGTGCGGGGCACACAATACTTTTTGCCGCTTGGATCCGCATCGGCGGACTGAGACGGTCGCAAACCGCGGCGCCGTCCTGGTTGCATGTTGTCAGACGGATGCCGCAAGTGGGAAATTCGGGACGATCCGACCCTCTCCGTCCAGGCGTGAGGAAGCCCGGCGCGGGCTTCCCGGCGGCGCCTTGGCGTTACGCCGTGAAAAATCGGTTGTGACGGAGAGGATTCTTATTTTCAGGCCAGGCGGCGCAAACCAACTGGCCGACAAGGAGGCATTGCCATGGACCAGAATATACCGGCTGTGAGCAAAATGACCGTTCCTTTGGTCCTTGAACGGAAGCTGCGCGGGGAGAAAATCACCGCGCTCACCGCGTACGATTATCCGACGGCGCGACTGGTGGATGAAGCTGGCATTGACATCATTCTGGTCGGCGACTCTCTGGGGCAGGTGGTGTTGGGTTACGATTCCACCGTTCCGGTGACGGCGGATGAAATCCTTCATCATCTTCGCGCAGCCCGTCGCGGGGTCCGGCGGGCGCTCCTGGTTGCTGACATGCCCTACGGCTCATGTCATCTGGGAGACAGGCCGGCGCTCGAAACGGCCCTGCGCTTTATCAAGGAGGGCGGCGCGGAAGCTGTCAAGATTGAAGGCGGAAGAAAGCGCGCGCGGCTGATTCGACGCATGGTGAATGCAGAGATTCCCGTGATGGGCCACATCGGACTGACGCCGCAATCCGTGCACCGGATGGGCGGCTACTCGGTGCAGGGCCGCACGCTCGAGTCGGCCGCCGACTTGCTGGCCGACGCTCAGGCGCTCGAAGACGCGGGTGTCTTCGCTGTCGTGCTCGAGGGAATTCCGCGCGAACTCGCCGCGATGATCACGCGCCGGTTGCGAATTCCGACCATCGGCATCGGGGCAGGGCCGGATTGTGACGGACAGATCCTCGTGTTCCACGACCTCGCCGGACTTGCATTCCAGCATCCCGCCAAGTTTGTCCGGCGGTATGCGGACCTTCGCGAAACGCTGAGCAGCGCGCTCTCACGCTTTAAGCAGGACGTGCAGGAATGGCGATATCCGTCCGATGAGGAATCGTACCATTGCCCTCGCGCCGTGCTGGAACAGTTTGAGAAGGAGGTTTTCGGTCGGCCCCGCGGCTGAAGGCGATATTAAACAATTACGAAATCATTCTTATAACATGTATACACAGATATAGCAATAGAGAACGGCACTGTCGAGCGCACGCCCGACGCCATTATCTGACTCCGCTTATGCGACTGGTCACTGCGATTAGTGAAATGAAGGCTCTTGCCCGCGAGGCCCGCGTGCAGGGCAAGTCTGTGGGACTGGTTCCCACGATGGGGGCTTTGCACAAGGGCCATCTCAGCCTGGTCCGGCAGGCAAAGCAGCAGTGCGACATCGTCGTGGTTTCGGTCTTTGTGAATCCGACGCAGTTCGCGCCAGGCGAAGATTACGATCGCTACCCCCGCGACCTCGACAAGGACGTGAGCTTGCTGGGCGATTACAATATCGACACCGTGTTTGCGCCGTCGGCCGAAGAGATGTACCCGGAAGGCTTCCAAACGTTCGTCGAGCCGGGACCGCTGGCAGCGGTTTACGAGGGCGCGTGTCGGCCGGGGCATTTTCGCGGCGTGGCGACCGTGGTGTTGAAGCTGTTGAACATCGTTCAGCCGGACATCGCCTACTTCGGCCAGAAGGATTTCCAGCAGGCCATTGTGGTCCGCCGCCTTGTGGAAGACCTCAACCTGAGCGTGCGCCTGGTTCTCTGCCCCATCGTGAGGGACGATGACGGCCTCGCGGTCAGTTCGCGCAACGTTTATCTCAGTCGCGACCAGCGGAAGTCAGCCCTTGCCCTTTCTCAAAGCCTGCGCAAAGCCCGGGAACTGACGCACGCCGGTGAAACCGATGCGAACAGGATCATCGGTGAAATGCAGCGCGTATTGCAGGCTGACCCGCGCGTCAGGCCCGATTACGTCGCTCTTGTAAGTCCCGCCACACTTCAGCCCGTCGCGCGTGTGACTGCGGGCACGATTGCGCTGGTCGCGGCGCGCGTTGACTCCGTTCGGCTGCTTGACAACACGATCCTGGGCCCGGCGGGAACATCTCAGGATGAACTGCTGCAAATCGCCCTGTCCGCTCCCGCGGTGACAACCACGGATGCCCGCGTCCCCGGAATTGATGCGGAAGCTGTCCTGCACAAGATTGAAAATTGCCGGGATTGCGCGGCGATTTCGACCATCCTTCTTCCGCCCCGCGAATTCATGGCTGCATACCTCAAGCGCGATTATCCCGATCTCAGTGTCGTGCGAGCCGCAGTGATTGGGCGGCACTCCACGGCGCGGCCGGAGAATTCGTTCTACCGCAGCAGCGGGTGCCCGAACCGCTTTGTCACGGCGCTCTATGAATTGCTTGGGGTGGAAGATTTCACCGAATTCAAAAAGAGGTTTATCCTCACCGACATCATCCGCTGCCATGCATCCGGCCCGAGGATACCGGACAGAGCGCTGCGCAATTGCACGAGGCATCTGCGCAACGAACTCGGTCTGTTTCCAAATCTGGATACGCTGATAGTGCTCGGTGAAGACGCTTATTTCGGAGTGCAGCAGTTCCTTCTGGAGCGTCCCGCTGATCAAGTTCAGCCTTTCTCAGCGTTCATGGGGTCACATGGCTGGGTCGAGGAACACGCGGAACTGTCCTTCCTCGACCATCGTCCCATCAGGATCTTCTATTGCCATCATCCGTCGCTGGGCTATCAGCACAGCCCCTCGCTGGCCTCAGCGCTCGCAGAGTGACGGAGGACCGCAACTACAGCTTCAACGCAGCCAGAACCTGCTGAATGTGGCCGTCAACTTTCACCCTGGGGAAAACGGACTTCACCTTGCCCCGAGGGTCAATAATATAAGTCGTTCTGATAATGCCCATGCTTTTCTTCCCGTAAAGGCTCTTTTCCTGCCACACGCCATACGCCTCCAGCACCTGATGACCCTCATCGCTTGCCAGCGGGAAGTTCAGTTGATGTTTGTCGCGGAATTTCGCCAGCTTCTCCGGCGGGTCGGCACTCATGCCAAGGACTTTGGCGCCCAGCTTCGCGAGTTCATTCTTGGCATCACGAAACTCGTGAGCCTCGCGCGTTCAACCGGGAGTGTCCGCCTTCGGAAAGAAGTAAAGAACCAGAGTGCTGCCTTTGAAATCGCTCAGCTTTACAGGCTTGCCCGAATCAGAAGGAAGTGTAAAATCCGGCGCCTTGTCTCCCACTTTCAACATCGTAAATTCCTCCCGTGCCTGAGTTCAGCCTGACTACTTCGAACCGTCTGTGCGGGCTTCTGAAACCGCCTTGCCGGATTTGGCTGCGCCCGCTTCCGGCGCGCCCTGCGTCTTTACCAGTGCTTCGTATGCCTGCTCGTATTGCTGATTTCCAGGGTCGAGCTTTTGCGCCTGCCGGAATTGCAAAAGTGCCGCCTTTTTCTCGTCCGCCGCCTTCATGGCCAGTCCCAGGTTGAAGTGCGCGACAGGGTCGTTCGGCTTGAGGCGAACAACCTGCCCGAATTCCGAAACCGCTCCCTTCCAGTCACCCTTCTTGTAAAATGCCGCTGCAAGGTTGCTGTGGGCGGTTGCGTAATTCGGGTCGGCCTCGATGGCCAGTTCGTATTCCCTGATCGCGCCGTCCATGTTGCCTTCCTGCTGAAGCGTGAGGCCGAGATTGTTATGGGCGGCGGCATATTTCGGGTCGAGTTGCAGCGCTTTCTGATACTGTTCTACAGCAGCCTTCAAATTTCCAGACTGGCGCAGCGCATTGCCCAGATTGTTATAAGGCTGGGGCCAATCGGGCTTCAACGCAATCGTATTGCGGTACGCTTTCATTGCGTCATCGACCTCACCGGCCATTGCAAGAGCGTTCCCCAGATTGTCCTGCGCAATGGCCCATCCCGGCCGGAGGCTCACGGTTGCACGAAATTCCGCAATGGCAGGCTCGAGTTTGCCCTGCTGCGCGTAGGTCAGGCCAAGATCATTGTGGGCGCCGGCGTTGTTCGGATCGAGCTCGATCGCCTTCTGAAATTCCGTTGCCGCACCGTCCAGGTTTCCTTCAGCACGCAGCAGCGTGGCCAGATCGTAGCGGGCCTTTGCATTATCCGGATCCAGGCGAATCGCCCGGAGATACTCCAGCATTGCAAGGCTTGACTTGTGTTGCTGATAGTAGGCGTTACCGAGGGCGCTGTGCGCTTCCGGCCAGTTCGGCTCCAGTTGCAACGCTTTCTGATAACGTGCAATCGCGCTGTTCAAAAGGCCCTGGGCTTCCAGCTTCTCACCAGCCGCAAGTTCATGCCGGGCTGCTGCGCTCCATTGCACGTCCGAGGTCCGTCTGGCCCCTCTTTCCGGGTTTCCTGCTCTTGCTCCGGTTCGCCGCAACTCGTGGTTCCGTTGACGCGGCGAACTTTGATCGGTTCCGCGATGTGGGGGGCTTTGGCGGCACCGTGCACTGCCCGCAAGGCCCGTCAATACCCCGGCCAACAACAAATCCAGCCACGCCTTCCGAATCATAGAGCACCGGCACTGCGAAATTTGCGGCCCCGACGAGTTCGCAATCCGCATTTCAGGCCTTGCACCAAGGCAATCATGACAGTTCTTTCCTCAAAATTTCCTGGACCAGTTGCGGCTGCGCCTGCCCCTTTGTGGCTTTCATTACCTGGCCGACAAACCAGCCGAGCGTGGCGGTCTTGCCCTGGCGGTACTGCTCGGCCTGCTTCGGATTGGCGGCAATCACCTCGCGCGCGACCGCAGCAATCTTCTCCGGGTCGGTGATCTGCTCAAGGCCTTTGTCCTTTACGACCTGATCGGCTGATTTTCCGCTCTTGAACATCTCAGCCAGAACATCTTTGGCCATTTTCCCGGAGATTGTTCCCGCGGCGACGAGCTTGATCAGCCCTGCCAGGTTTTCTGCCGTTACCGGACTCACGTCGATCGTCTTGCTATTCTCCTGCAACAGATAGCTGAGATCGTTCAGCACCCAGTTGGCCGCGAGTTTGGCTTCCCCGCAGGCCCTTGCCGTCTTTTCAAAATAGTCCGCAGTTGCGCGTGATGCCGTCAGCACAGCGGCGTCCTGTTTAGGCAGTGCATACTCCGTCTGGAAGCGCCGTTCGCGCGCGCTGGGAAGTTCCGGCAGCGATTCCCTGATCTCGTTCTTCCAATTTTCGGTTACAACCAGCGGCAACAAATCGGGTTCAGGAAAATAGCGGTAGTCATGCGCAAATTCCTTCGACCGCATGCCGTACGTGCGTTGTTCGCGGCTGTCAAACAGGCGGGTTTCCTGAAAAATCCGGCCGCCACTCTCCAGAACTTCGATTTGCCTTTCGACCTCGTAGGCAAGGGCCTTTTGCAGGAAACGGAAGGAGTTCAGGTTCTTGACTTCGGTTTTGGTTCCAAACTCTGTTGCACCCTTCCGGCGAACGCTGACGTTGGCATCGACGCGGAGGCTTCCTTCTTCCATGTTGCAGTCGGAAACCTCAAGGTAGAGCATCAGCGTCTTCAGCCGCGTGAGATAGTCATAGGCCTCCTCTGGCGAGCGCAGGTCCGGCTCGCTGACAATCTCGATCAGCGGCACGCCGGAGCGGTTAAGGTCAATGTAGGTCTTTTCACTCGAGTCGGGAAAACCCTCGTGCAGCGACTTGCCGGCGTCCTCCTCAAGATGCACGCGTGTGATCCCGATCCGCTTCGGCGCGTCTCCAACCTCAATATCAATCCAGCCGTACTCGGCGAGCGGCTCATCGTATTGAGAGATCTGGTATCCCTTGGGAAGGTCGGGATAAAAGTAGTTCTTCCGCGCAAAGCGGGACCGCGAATTGATTGTGCAGTTAAGCGCCAGGGCCGCCTTGGCCGCCATCGTTACTGCTTCACGATTCAGCACGGGCAGAGCCCCCGGAAGGCCCAGGCACACCGGGCAGGTATTCTGGTTGGGAGGATCACCGAAGCGCGTTGAGCAGGAACAGAATATCTTTGATTTCGTCAGAAGCTGGACATGGACTTCAAGGCCGATTACCGGTTCATATTTGGCCAGAGTTTCAGGAGACAGGCTGGTCAGAGTGGACATCAATTCTCCGTGACTGTTTTGCAGGGGCGCAGATGGGCCTCGCCAGTTCGTGTTCTACTGTTACAAGCTCCTATTATACATGACGGGCCATGGATGTCCCTTGCGGCGAGCGCTGGCGTCGGGCTGGCAACGGAACCTTTGCATTGAACATCCATTGATCGGAGAGCGCTGTGCACAGGAACAAGGGCGAGATTATGATGCGGGAGACCCAAAGCGTGCGAATACTGCATTGAGTTCGTTTGACGGGCATGCTTATAATCGAGGTTAGAAAGAGGGGCCATGTCAAAACCCAGCACAATCGGTGAACTCAAGAAGTCAGGCTATCGCAGTCGAGGCGTGAAAGATGAAATGCGGGCCAATCTGATCCGCAAGCTTCAAGTCCGTGAGGTCATTTTCCCAGGCATCGTCGGCTTCGACGACACGGTCATCCCGCAAATCTCGAATGCCATCCTTTCGCGCCATAACTTCATTCTGCTGGGGTTGCGCGGTCAGGCCAAAACTCGCATTCTTCGTTCGCTCGTTTCCCTGCTGGACGAAGAGATTCCTTTCATCGCGGGATGCGAAATCAACGACGACCCTTTGAAACCCATTTGTCGGGCCTGCCACGAACTGATTGCGAAGCACGGCGATGACACGCCCATTGATTACCTTCCACGCGAGCAGCGCTACGTGGAGAAACTAGCCACGCCCGATGTTACGATCGCAGACATTATTGGCGATCTCGATCCCATCAAAGCGGCGCGGGGCGGGCATGCGCTCTCCAGCGAACTGACCATTCATTACGGCCTTCTGCCCAGGGCCAATCGCGGCATCTTTGCCATCAACGAACTGCCCGACCTTGCCGGAAAAATCCAGGTGGGCCTGTTCAACATCATGCAGGAAGGCGACGTTCAGATTAAGGGCTACCCGGTGCGGTTGCCGCTCGATGTCGTCCTGGTCTTCACTGCGAATCCCGAAGACTACACAGCCCGAGGGAAAATCATTACGCCGCTGAAAGATCGCATCGGCTCTGAAATCCGGACGCATTACCCCATCACGCTTGAGCAGGGCATCGCCATTACCACGCAGGAAGCCTGGAGCGAGCGCGATGGGACCCTGCAACTGATCATTCCATCCTTCATCCGCGAACTGATCGAAACGATTGCCTTCGAGGCGAGGGAAGAAAAGAAGATCGATAAGCGCAGCGGAGTCAGCCAGCGTATGCCGATCACCTGCCTTGAAAACGTGATTTCAAATGCGGAGCGCCGCGCTTTGATCAGCGGCGAGAAGCTGGCGGTCCCGCGACCATCCGACATCTATGCAGGACTCACGTCGCTGACCGGCAAGTTCGAACTTGAATATGAGGGCGAGTTGCGCGGCGCAGAGAACGTTGCCCGTGACATCATCCGACAGGCAACGGCACGAGTGTTCAAAAAGTATTTCGAGGACGTGCCCATGCAGTCGCTGGTCCAGTGGTTCGAACTTGGAGGCACCTTAAAATACGAAGAGGACGCTCCTGCTTCAGAGCTGTACTCGCACTTCAAAAGAATCCAGGGTCTCCTTGAGACAACGCAAAAGCTCGGCATCAAGAGCAAGGACAATCCTGCCCTGCTGGTCTCAGCCGCAGAGTTCATTCTGGAGGGGCTGTACGCCCTCAAAAAGATCAGCCGCAACGAAGAACTGGGCTATTTCGTGGAACCGCGCGCCGCGGAACCGGTACGCGAGCCGGACGAAAGGTTTGGACACCGCCGCCGGCCGTTGAACTGATTCGTGAACACGGCCTTTCCTGACCCGCCCACAAAGCCAGGGGGTCATGCCTCATGAAGTTCATCAAGTACGGAAAACACGTCCCCGACCCCTTCGAAGGTTTGAGCGCAGAAGACCTGATGCAAATGCTTCAGGACTTCCTCCTGGACAGCGGGTTCTTCAGCCAGTACTACGGCGTTTATGAGATGGACTCCGAGAAAACGATGGAGCAGCTACGCCAGGCCCTGCTGGAAGCCCTGGAACAGAACGGCATGATATCCAGTGAACTGCTCGAAGAAATGCTCAATAATCCTGAGGATTCAAGATTGTCTCAGGCGCTTGACCGGTTGCTTCAGCAACTTGCGGATGAAGGATACGTCACGATAGAGCAGCCCCAGCAGGGGGCTGTCACGGAGCCTCGCCCCGGACACATGGGTCAGGGTGAAGGAAGGGCCAAATTTGAAATCACCGACAAGGCCCTCGACTTCCTGGGGTTCAAGACTCTCAAGGACCTTCTTGGTTCACTCGGGAAATCAAGCTTTGGCCGGCACGACACGCGCGAATTGGCCACCGGCATTGAATCTGACGGATCAAGCCGCCGCTACGAATTTGGCGACACGCTCAATCTGGACGTGAACGCCACGCTGCTTTCCGCCATCCGCCGCAACGGCCTGACAATGCCGCTTGATCTGGACTATCAGGACCTTCAGGTCCGCCAGTGTGAATATCAGAGTTCGTGCGCGACGGTCCTGATGCTCGATTGCAGCCACAGCATGATCCTTTATGGTGAAGACCGCTTTACTCCCGCAAAGAAAGTTGCCATGGCCCTGACTCACCTGATCCGCACGCAATTCCCGGGCGATACCTTGCACCTGGTTCTGTTCCACGATTCCGCAGAAGAGGTCCCGCTGGCACAATTGGCGCGGGTGAAGGTGGGCCCATATTACACGAATACGCGAGAGGGCCTTCGGCTCGCCCAGCGTATTCTTTCCCGCCAGCGGAAAGACATGCGGCAGATTGTGATGATTACCGATGGCAAGCCATCAGCACTTACGCTCGAAGACGGCAGGATTTATAAGAACGCCTTCGGCCTGGACCCTCTGGTTGTTTCAGAAACTTTGCATGAGGTGGTCCGCTGCCGCCGGAACGGCATCCTGATCAACACCTTCATGCTTGCTTCCGATTATGGCCTTGTAAATTTCGTGCAGAAGATCACGGAAATCTGCCGCGGCAAAGCCTATTTCACCACTCCCTACACGCTTGGCCAGTACCTGCTGATGGATTACATGCAAAAGAAGGTCAAGCACATTCACTGAGGTGCGGTTCCAAAATTCGGCCGCACATCAAAGACCGACCGGCATCACACCTTTTCTTCCAACTCTTCTAATTCCCGCTTCTTGTGCTTCGGAGGTTTGCCGCGCGCAGTTTCTTCGCGCTTGGTGGGCGGCGGTGTTCCGATTCGCTCCCGCGCCTGGCGCTTGACTTCCTTCCATGCGCGGAATGGTTCCTTTTTTGGAGGTTTTCTGGGGCTCATCGGGGGCACACATCTTCGCCGCTCGTAAAGGACTTTCACGCAGGCTTTGAAAAGCTGACGACATTGGCGGAAGTGTGTCGGAATCGAACCGACCGGTCCACCAGAGGCAGACCCACAGGATTTGAAGTCCCGGACGGACACCAGCCCGCATGCACTTCCGTATTGATTCTACAAGACTTGTTCTGACACCTCAACCGGCTCACTGTCCGCTGTAGTGAAAGTACGAGGGCCTGACCTGCCGGAAGTCGCCGAGTTGGTTTCCGAGTTACGCGACCGGCGGGATGAGGCGCTGGCGATACTCCGCGAGACGGAAAGCCAGCCGCCGTCCCTGGAAGAAGTCAAGTCTATGCTGCCCCGTGGCGTCCAACTCGTTTGCTACCATCCCAGACCGGTTCCGTTTGCCGTGGCACCGATCAGCATCGTGACCAACGCCGGGAAGTTCTATCGCGCCTACCTTACAGACCTGGCCAGGAGTCTTGAGCGCCAGGGGCGCGGTTATCCCCTCTTGACGGACGTCTTGGCGAAGCTGTCCGCCGGGGGGCTGGAACTGAAAATCACGTAAGTGCACGCTGAAAGTCTCTTCATCTTTGTCAAAGGATTCCCCTGTTTATCTGTTACACAGTGTGCTGTTTCACGCCGTTGAGTCATTACACACGATGCTATGATTACGATCTACACAACCCCTACCGTGACAGAGCGACTTGAAGCGGCTTCAAGAAGTTTTCAAGTTGGGCGCTTTTGGGAACGAAGCAAAGTCTCGCGGCAGAGTGGGCCGCGTAGAGCGGGGGGTTCGGCTGGGGGCATGGGGTTCCCACGTGCGCCTCGCCGGATTGACTAGCGCGTCACGGCGTCCCCACCACCATCCTTAATCACACTCCTTCGCCTTTCCCTGAGCGCCAGATGACACGCCAGCCACGCAATGCCAAAAGTAACCGTCGCTACTGTCCAAAAATCCACCGCCATATTTTGAAACCAGTTGTATATTGCCATATAAAGCGGCAGAAAATTCGGAGCATTAACCTTCAAATCCCAATATCCAGGAATATAAACACTTTCCGGAACGGAGTTCACATTCGCCTGGACAAAATCAGAGAAGACATAGCAGACTAGGGAGAACCCCGTCATCAGTTTACAAAACCAATGCCATGCACTCCTTGTGTACATACTAGACCTCCGCAAACAGGTTTCTAAACCGCTTCAGCCTGGCCTGAAATATTGTCCTCCGCACGCCACGGTACGCGAGCACGCCCAAGGCAAGGCCCGATTTTACTCCATCACGTGCCGTCATATCTTTCGTTGGCACTTCCGCGTCGTTTTCAGGTCGTCTCTGCCCGGATCGCATCCTTCCCGTCAACCTCTCAGCCTGCGGCGCGGGGCGGCTTTATAAAATGGCCCGGCTTGCAGCCTGGCGGCCCGCTGGTGCATCGCCGGGCGCAGGGTAGGGCGATCCTACGCTGGCGCGTCACGGCGCAAATCCAGGCTCAAAGACTGTGGGGGATTTTGTGGGGAGTTGGTGCTAGTTTGGCTTGGTTTTGCTGGGTTGGAAGGAAAGCCGAAAGCGTGTTATCTGCTAATGAATGCCAATGCTTACCAATGTTAACAAATATGTTATGACGGATTTGAAGTCCCGGACGGACACCAGCCCGCATGCACTTCCGTATTGATACTAAATAACCTCCTTGCACGCGTCAACCTCGCACACGCACGTCACTCATCGGCAATCTGCACGCCATCGGCGGAATCGGCAGGACCGCTGGAATCTGCCAGTGGAGGACGCCTGCACTACAGTAAAGGTAGTCACCGTGATTTGAGTCATCAATAGGTATCCGCCGACAGAGCCGGGGGCCTTACAAGATGGGCTAGCGGGATGCCGGCCCCGGAGGTTTGAAGTGCGGGCGGGGCTTTGACGTCACAAATGCTGCGACGTCGTACGCCTGCTGGACAGTGAGGGTGCCGGGACTGGTCTTGGGCATGTTCGCTTTTACAAATGCCGCCATCTTGTTCAGTTGACTCATGCCGGCTCCGTCATTAAACGCCTCCGCCCCCCACAGTGGCGGGAACATTCCTGTCACGCCCTGGCCGTTCGCGCCGTGGCACACCTGGCACTGTTGGGCATAGATTGCGGCGCCCGCGGAGGCATCCAGGCGGGCGGGTGCGGCAAGCCGCAGAAGTCCGCGGCCCTTGACCGTGGAGCCCATCGGAATTCCCTTCGAGAGCCAGTTCATGTAGGCCACGATGGCCACCATCTCCGAGCTATTGAAGGGTGGAGCGGTTCCGTTTTCGCTCCGCTCGAAACACTCCTGAATGCGCTGCTCGATCGTAATCACACGCCCGTCGCGTTTAGAATAGGCGGGGAAAATTGTGGTGATTCCCGCAAGCGGCGAAGACCATGCCTGCGTTGCGTTGTTCAGGTGACAGTCCGTACAGTTCAACCTGTTCCCGGCGTAACGCGAGGCGTATTTCGGCGTGTTGGTCATGATGTTGAGACCCAGGCGGATGCTGTCGCCCAGCGCGCCGCGAGGAATCGTCGACGGGTCCGGCGCCTTCCAGTCCACCGCCGGGATTGCGGTCGCTTGAGGTCCGCCGACGCCGCTCGCATTCGCGGCTGGAGACCACGCGCTTAGACCTTCGTTCAACCCGATAGCGGTCAGGATGGAAACTCCCGCAAGCGCCGCCGAAACGGCCCATCGCAACCGGTGCTTCTTTGTCAAAACGTTTTCAGTTTTCATCGCCACTCTGCTTTTGTTCAGGGGACCCGAAACCGAAGCTGTGGTAAATCGCCTGGGCCGTTTTTGAGCTGAGAAATTTGACCCACTCTTCCGCTGCTTCCCGGTGAGGAGCGTCCGTGAGAATTCCGGCGGCGTAGATGCCGGTGGTATTGTATTCCGCCGGAATTCGCACACCCTCGATCGGATTACCAAGGCGCTCCTGGAACTTGACCTCCGACTGCCAAGTAACGCCCGCGTCCGACGTGCCTTCCGCGATCCGCATTGGGGTCTGCCGATGATGGATGTGCGTCAGGAAGGTCGTGCCCTGCCGGCGCTTTTCCACCATAATTTCATTGACCAGACTCTCGCCGCCCGCCTTGCGGAACGATTGCTCGATCAGCCGGGCGACGCCTTCCCACTCCGGATTGGGCATGGAAACACGCACATCCGGCCGGCCAAGGTCGCGGAGAGACCGGATGTGCTTGGGATTTCCCTTTCGCACCATGATAGCCAGATCGTTTGACGCATATCGAACCACGGTGCGCACTTTGCCTTGCGCCGCCAACTCCGCCAGACGGCGGGCGCCCGCTTCATAAACATCCGGCTGGACCATCAGCGTCAGGTTGCCGAGCGTCAGGGTGTTGCGGTTTTCCATCTGGCGCAGCAGTATGCCGGGTGGCAGCGTTTCATAATAAATTCTGCCTTTCAGTTCCGGATGCTGTGCCTCAAAGGCTTCAATCAGACGGGGCATCACCATGAACTGGTTTCCGGCGACAAAAAGGACCAGCCGCGCATCGCAGGGATTGCCGTGCAGGTCAGGAACGTTGTTGATCTGTGGAACTTCGAAGACATAGCCCTTGTATGCCGCAGGATTATTCGCGCCGCCACTCCACGGCGGGAACGCGCCCTGTGCGAAGCAGGCGCGAGCGGCCGGGAACAGCAACATTCCCAGTGAACCCAACACACCCAAGAGGAACGTTAGTTTCCACTTTTGTTTTTCCATTTCTTTCCTTCTGGAGTATTCATGTCCCATTACGCAGCGACGGTGATGTAGCTGAAATGGGCGTCGAGTTGGAGAATCGCCACGGTGGCAACCATGGCAGGAACGACAATTGAGCCAGGAATGCGGTGGGCGAGAAGGTCCCTCACAACCGTCTCAGGCTGTTCCTTCAGTCCGAGATGTGCAATGAGTTTGCGGGACTGTTCCTCGGTTGCCGTGTGGCAGCAGAGGAAGCTTACACCTCTGGCCTGCAACCCCTGAATGCTCTTGTCCTGGTAAATGGACTTCTCGCTGTCAGGGTTGTGGTCGGCCTTGTCAGCGCCGCTGGCGTAATAAAGATTGCGCGTGGCAAACTCGCCCGTCTTGGGGTCCTTGAGGCCGATAAACTCTCCCAAACGATATTTCTTCCACATCGCATCGGTAAAGTTGAGGAGATTCGCGGCGCCATGCAGAGCCGCAACAATGTTGATCTGCGACGGCTGTATTCCGAAACTAAATTGCAAACCGTTGAGTGAATTCTTGATGTTATTCAGAAAAACTCCCCCACCAAGCTGGGTAATGTCATATACCTGCCGATAACGCGCGGGCCTGTTCATTATTTCGTGCAACTTCGCGGGTGACCAATCGTGGGGTCTCTCAACCAATTGTGCATCCGCCTGGGTGCTAAGTGTCGTTAACATTCCACCAAGCCCAAACGCAATAAAATCCTTCCGGGTCATTTTCATAATCAATCCGCCTCTTTCATGATTGTGATTTCTACGCAAGATTTGCTTCAATAAATCCGTCGTCAGTTGGTTCTACATAAAGCGGTTGCAGGAGATTCATCGCGGCGTCAAGTTCCGCCAGATGAGCCGCCGGGACCAGGGCAAAGCCGGGAGCAGAACGTTGCACTGAATTCTACCCACGGGGGCCAAAAGCCGCGGCAAAGGGCAGGCTTCCCTCTGTTGGCTTGCCGTCCTGAAGATAGACGAGTACCTTCTGGCAAGGACTCGACTGGTAAAGCTGATAAAAACGTATTTTACACCAGAAGACAATTACGCCTGAAGCGCGCCACCGTTATCGGCACCACAGAATTGAATCCGGACCGGTGTAGCGATACGCCCTAAATCAGTCGAACAGTCCGGCGCTCTCGGAGATCTCATATGGCATCTCCCCATCCTTTGGTCGAAATCACGCGAGATAACTTGGTGAATTGTGCACATTATAGCGACGACATTTTCTGTGGCAGCGCTGTTGTCTGTGCGGGAGTCCGGCGGTGGAGACACCAGCACCCCAGTAACGGCAGTCACTATAAGTTGTAATCTTCAAATAGGAAGAGGGTGCGGTCCGAGCGTAAAGGCGTCTTTCAACTCGGTTAATTCCGATATTAAGGACGATTACTGGTTACGTAATTTCCAGATTGATTTCCATCTTTCCGGCCAGCAGCGATGCGGGCAGAACAACCTGCCCGGGGCGTAATTCACCTGTCGATACGGATTTCAAGGGTTGTCCGGAGGGCGGATGAAGATGCACGATAAGGTCGGCGTTAAAGGGCTTCTCAAATCGCAGC
>Ga0209810_1003478_pt1 | contig 16474 bp, 16 predicted proteins | sample Coa_R1_7_FD_187159 | JGI IMG/M metagenome (GOLD analysis project Ga0209810, IMG submission 187159) | Surface soil microbial communities from Centralia Pennsylvania, which are recovering from an underground coalmine fire - Coalmine... | ecosystem: Environmental > Terrestrial > Soil > Unclassified...
TGCCGTAGCCCAGCAGGGCGACGCCGACGTCAACGGAGGCCATCGACTCCCGCCCGACGCTCCCCGCTGCCGAGGAGCCCCTCGCTCCCGGCCAGCTCGCGCAGCTCCCGGCCGACCTTCTCGATCGCGGCCGCCCGCTCGGCGCCCCGGCGGCGGAGCTGCGCGAAGCGAGGGCGCCCTGCTTCGTCGTCGGCGAACAGCTCGCGCGCGAACGCGCCGCTGCGGATCTCCTCGAGGATCTCGCGCAGCCGGTCCTTCACGGCGTCGTCGACGACCCGCGGCCCGCGCGAGAGGTCGCCGTACTCCGCCACGTCGCTGACCGAGTAGCGCATGTACTCGTAGCCGCCCTGGTAGAGGAGGTCGACGATCAGCTTCAGCTCGTTCAGGCACTCGTAGTAGGCGATCTCCGGCTGGTAGCCGGCCTCGACGAGGACGTCGAACCCGGCCTGGACGAGCGCGGGGACGCCGCCACAGAGGACGGCCTGCTCGCCGAAGAGGTCGCTCTCCGTCTCCTCCGCGAAGGTCGTCTCGAGCAGCCCGACGCGGCCGCAGCCGATGCCGACCCCGTACGCGAGGGCGAGCGCCAGCGCGCGTCCGCTCGCGTCCTGGTGGACGGCGACGAGGCCGGGCGTCCCCGCGCCCGAGACGTACAGCTCGCGCACGCGGTGGCCGGGCGCCTTCGGCGCGACCATGATCACGTCGTGGCCGGCCGGCGGGACGATCCTGCCGAAGTGGACGTTGAGGCCGTGGGCGAAGAGCACGGCGGCGCCCGGCGCGAGACCCGGCGCGACCTCCGCCTCCCAGACCCCCTTCTGCACGTGGTCGGGGACGAGCAGCGCCACGACCTGCGCGCCGCGAACCGCCTCGGCGACCGGTCGCACCTCGAGGCCCGCCTCCTCGGCCGCCGCGCGCGAGCCGCTGCCGTCGCGCAGGCCGACGACGACGTCGACACCGGAGTCGCGGAGGTTGAGCGCGTGCGCGTGCCCCTGGCTGCCGAAGCCGACGACGGCGACGGTGCCGTCGAGCAGGGAGAGATCGCCGTCGCGATGGATCGTTGCCATTGGGTCTCCTTCAGACGAGGGCTCTGGGGCGGGAACGAGCGCCGGCTCGTGCACGGCCGAGGCCGATGCGGCCGGTGCGGACGAGCTCCTGCAGGCCGTGCGGGCGGACGAGCTCGGTGAACGAGTCAACCGTCTCCACCGAGCCGACGAGCTCGAAGACGAGGGAGTCCGGGCCGAGGTCGGCGACCCGGGCCCCGAAGACCTCGCCCAGCGCCATCAGCTCGCCGCGGGCGCTCGGCGGCGCCGCCACCTTGACGAGCGCGAGCTCCCGCTCGATCGCCTCGCCCGGTACGAGCTCCTGGACGCGGAGCACGTTGACGAGCTTGTGCATCTGCTTCTCGATCTGCTCGAGCGAGCGCTCCTCGCAGTCGACGCGCAGGGTGATCCGGGAGACGTCGGGACGGTCGGTCGGGGCGACCGCGAGGCTCTCGATGTTGTAGCCGCGACGGGCGAACATGCCGGCGACGCGCGTGAGCGCGCCCGGCCTGTTCTCGAGCAGGACGCTGAGCGTGTGCCTCACAACGCCAGCGCCTCCGCGTCCTGCTCCGGCGAGTACTCGAGCACGTCGGTCGCCGCCGCCCCGGCCGGGATCATCGGGAAGCAGTGCTCGCGCGGGTCGACGCGGCAGTCGACGACGGCGGTGCGGCCGCAGGCCAGCGCCTGCGAGAGCGCCTCGTCGAGACGGTCTTCCGAGTCGACCGTGATCCCAACCGCGCCGTAGGCCTCGGCGAGCCGGGCGTAGTCGGGCAGCGCGTGCGTCAGCCGGATCTGCGAGAAGCGCTCCTCGAAGAACATGTCCTGCCACTGGCGCACCATGCCGAGGTAGCCGTTGTTGACGACGACGACGACGATCGGCAGGTCCTCGAGCACCGAGGTCGCCAGCTCCTGGCACGTCATCTGGAAGCAGCCGTCGCCGTCGATGCAGACGACGGTCGCGTCGGGACGGGCGGCCTTGGCGCCGACGGCCGCCGGGACGCCGTAGCCCATCGTGCCGAGGCCGCCGGAGGTGAGGAACGAGCGGGGCCGGTCGCAGACGAGGTACTGCATCGCCCACATCTGGTGCTGGCCGACGCCGGTCGTCCAGACGACGTCGTCGCGGCCGGCGGTGAGGTCGCGGAGCGCCTCGAGCACCCGCTGCGGCTTGAGCAGGTCGCCGTCGCTGCCGGGCGCGTACCGGAGCGGGAAGGCGTCGCGCCACTCGGCGACCTGGGCACGCCAGGGAGCCGTCCGCTGCGGCACCGCCTGCCCGGCGAGCAGCGTCGCCAGCTCGGCGAGGACCGGCTTCAGCGGGCCGACGACCGGGACGTCGGCGTGGCGGATCTTCGAGATCTCGGCCGCGTCGACGTCGAGGTGGACGACGGTCGCCCCGGGCGCGAAGGCCGAGACCTTGCCGGTGACGCGGTCGTCGAAGCGGGCGCCGGCGGCGACGATCAGATCGGCCTTGTTCAGCGTCCAGTTCGACCACTTCGGGCCGTGCATGCCGGGCACGCCGGCGTGCAGCTCGTGCGACTCGGGGAACGCGCCCTTCGCCATCAGGGTCGTCACGACCGGGATCCGGCCCGCCTCGGCGACCGCGCGCAGCTCCGCCGTCGCGTCGGCGTTGACGACGCCGCCGCCGACGTAGAGGACCGGCCGCTCCGCGGCGACGATCGCGGCGGCGGCGGCCCGGATCTGGCGGGGGTGGCCGCGGCGGGGCGGCTTCCACCCCGGCAGCGAGACGTGGTCGGGGTAGGAGAACTCCAGCTCGGCCTCCTGTACGTCGCGGGGGACGTCGACGAGGACGGGGCCGCAGCGGCCGGTGCGGGCGACGTGGAAGGCCGCCTTGAGCGCGTGCGGCAACTCCTCGACGTCCTGGACGAGCCAGGAGTGCTTGACGATCGGGATCGTGATCCCGGTGATGTCGCACTCCTGGAACGCGTCGGTGCCGATCTGCGTCGTGCGGACCTGCCCGGTGATGCAGACGAGCGGCGTCGAGTCCATCCAGGCGTCGGCGATCGGCGTGACGAGGTTCGTCGCGCCGGGGCCGGAGGTGGCGACCGCGACGCCGACGCGGCCGGTCGCGCGCGCGTAGCCCTCGGCCATGTGCCCCGCCCCCTGCTCGTGGCGCGCGAGCACGTGGCGGATCGTCGTGCCGCGCGCCAACGCGTCGTAGAGCGGCAGGATCGCCCCGCCGGGGATCCCGAAGATCACCTCCACCCCCTCCGCCTCGAGCGAGCGGAGGATGGCGTCCGCGCCGCTCGTCCTCATGCGTCCGCCCGGAGCGCGGCGCGCCGGCCCGAGGACGCCTCCAGCGCTGCCGGAGGCCTCCAGAACTCGGAGTTGCGGAGGGAGAGCTGGAAGCTCGCCAGCACGTGGGACGTGAACTCGCGGCTGGAAGCGGCGAGGCCCCGCCGCAGCCGGTCCGGCGTCCGCGGCCCGTCCACGAGCGCCGCCGAGACGGCGCCCGCGAGCGTCGCCGCCGCGCCGGCCTCGCCGAGGCCGTACTCGAGGCAGAGCGCCGTCGCGAGCAGCATGCTGCTCGGATCGACGACGCCGTGGCCGGCGAGGCCGGAGCTCCGGCGGCCGGCAACGGCTCGGCCGCCGCCGCCGCTGCCGTCCGCCGGTAAGGGCATGAACAGGCTCGGCCCGTGCTGCGCGAGCAGCCCGTGCGCGGCGACGCGCGCCTTCGCCGGCGCCGAGGCGAGCTCCGTCGTCGGCTCCGCCCAGCGCTCCGCGACCGCGACGACGTCGAAGCGGGAGGCGTCGCAGGCGGCGAGCGGGACGGCCACCTGGGGGGAGAGCCGCTCGACGCGCACGTGCTCGTGCGCCTGCGAGACGGCGGCCGCGAGCTCGAGCCAGGCGTCGTCGCCGACGACCGCGAGCCGCAGGGTGCGCGCCTCCGCGATCCGGAAGGCCGCCTCGAGCGCCCATTCGCCGTCGCCGGCGCCGTACGGGGCGACGAAGGCGACGTCGGCATGGCCGAAGCGGACACGCGTGACGCGGGCGCGCAGGTCGAGCTCCGCCAGCACCTCGCCGAGCGCGGGGTCGTCCGCTCCGGCGACGAGGACGGCGTCGGCGGCCAGCACCGCGGCCCGGGTGGCGGGCGGGAACGCCTGGCCGGACCGGGCGACCGCCGCGGCGCCGAACGGCGGGTGCACGTCCTCGACCGCGAGAGCGTGGACGCGCGCCACCGCGGCGAGCGCCAGCGTCGCCTCGGCGATCAGCTCGGGCGCCGTGCCGGCACCCGCCAGGCAGGCGACCGTCGCGGAACGCTTCATGCCATCTCCCCCTCGAACAGCTCCTCGAGCGAGACGGGACGGCCGCCGTCGGCAAGCTCCTTGAAACGGCGGAAGGCCGCGTTCAGCTCGTCCCTGTCGAGCCGGATCCCGCGCTCCGCGCAGGCGTGCGCGAAGGCGTGCCGGCCCGAGTGCTTGCCGAGCGGCAGCGTCATCCGGACCCCCACCTCGCGCGGGTCGATGATCTGGTACGTGCGCTCGTCCTTGAGCATCCCGTCCTGGTGGATCCCCGCCTCGTGGGCGAACGCGTTGGCGCCGACGACCGCCTTGTTCGGCTGGACGACGTAGCCGGTGCGCGCGGAGACGAGCCGCGACGCGGCGGCGATCTCCGCCGTGTCGACGCCGGTGTCGACGCCGAAGTGGTCGCGCCGCACCCTGAGCGCCACGACGATCTCCTCGAGCGAGGCGTTGCCGGCCCGCTCGCCGATGCCGTTCACGGTGCACTCGACCTGCTCCGCGCCCGCCTCGACCCCTGCGAGCGAGTTCGCGACCGCGAGCCCGAGGTCGTCGTGGCAGTGGACGGAGAGCGCGACCTCGCGCAGCTCCGGGCAGCGGCGCCGCACCTCGGCGAGGAAGGCCGCGTACTGGCCCGGCAGCGCGTAGCCGACGGTGTCGGGCAGGTTGACGACGGTCGCGCCGGCTTCGATCGCGACCCGGCAGACGCGGGCGACGAAGGCCGGGTCGGAGCGGGTCGCGTCCTCGCATGAGAACTCGACCTCGTCGGCCCGCTCGGCGGCGTATCCGACCGCCCAGCGCGCCTGGCGGACGACCTCCTGCGGCTCGAGGCCGAGCTTGCGCTCCATGTGCAGCGGGCTCGTGGCGATGAAGACGTGGATCCGCGAGCGGCGCGCCCCGGCGACCGCCTCCGCCGCGGCGTCGACGTCCTCCTTGCGGGTGCGGGCGAGCGCGGCGACGACAGGCGTGCGAACGGCGGCGGCGACAGCGCGCGTGCCCTCGTAATCGCCCGGCGAGGCTCCGGGGAAGCCCGCCTCGACGACGTCCACCCCGAGCCGCTCGAGCTGCTCGGCGATCTCCGCCTTCTCGTGCGGCTGCAGCGCGATGCCCGGGGCCTGCTCCCCGTCGCGCAACGTCGTATCGAAGATCTGGATCCTGCGGAACACGAACACGTCCTCCTTCGGCGTCCCCTCGCTGGCGGACGCAGCGGTGGTATGGCGAGGTCGGCGTCTGCGCCTGCGCGGCGCGTGTTCGCGTCACTCCCCCTAGCGGGGGAGAATCGAGATGACGACGAGAAGGAGAAGCATCCACGCGGCCAGCCCGGCGCTCCGGTCGGCGAGCACGCGTGTCTGCGAAGTCGTCATCGCGCTTCGAGGGTGCCTGCCGGCACCCGGGTTGTCAACCGGGGATCACCGGTTTTCGCCGCTCCCGGAACGGGCTCGGCGTTCTGGCTCAGGCAGGCCCGGCCAGTACAGCGCGTGCTCGGCGACCAGCTGCGGGAGGGTCTCGAAGCGCATCTCGAGCCCGTAGCGGGCGGCGATCGGGCCGACGCTCTCGGGCGTCTTCGGCTCGCTCATCTCGACGAGCTCCTCGAAGTAGCGCTCGAAGCCGGCGGGGGAGATCAGCTCGAGCACCCGACAAGGCTCGTCGCCCGCGTTCCAGAACGTGTGCCACTGGCCGCGCGGCTTGAAGACGAGGTCGCCGACGCTGGCGTAGACGAGCTCGTCGCCCAGCAGCGCGCCCATCCGGCCTGCGAGCACGAAGCTGTACTCGTCCTCGCGACTGTGGCGGTGCAGCGGCGCCGCCAGCGCGCGCGGCGGCATCGGATGCTCGACGAGCGAGAAGCGTCCGCCGGCGTCCTCGCCGTCGATCACGAAGCGCACCCCGATCGCGGCCAGCACGCCCGCCTTCCCGTCTGCCGGGCCGACGATCCTCGGCCTGGGCATGGACTCCATCGCCCTCCCCTTTCGCCTACCATGCTGGTAATCGAACTTGCGGCGCGAGACTAGCAGCGAGATTAACACCATGTCAACCCAAAAGAGGCGTTACGAGCTGAAGGAGCGCGCGCGACGCCAGGCCGAGACCCGCCGGCGGATCGTCGAGGCGACCGTCTCGCTGCACGAGGAGCAGGGGCCCGCCGCGACGACGATCGCCGAGATCGCACGCCGGGCCGGGGTCTCGCGGCTGACCGTGTACAACCACTTCCCGACCGACGGCGAGCTGTTCGCCGCCTGCCAGGAGCGGTTCCTCGCCGAGACGCCGCCCCCCGACCTGAGCAGCGCCCTCGCGCTCGCCGACCCGCAGGAACGGCTGCGCGAGGTGCTGGCGGCCCTCTATCGCTCCTATCGTCGCCAGGCGCCGATGGCAGGCAAGGTCCTCCGCGACCGCGAGCGACTGCCCGCCCTCGATGCCCTCCTCGCCCAGACCGTCGACGCGAGCCAGGCCGAGCTGGCCGAGACGCTGGCCTCGGGCTTCGCGCCCGGCCGCCGCGCCGCCAGGCGGACGCGAGCCGTGGTCGCCCTGGCGCTCGACTTCTTCACCTGGCAGCGACTCACGCGCGAGGGGCTCGGCGACGACGGCGCGGCGACGCTGATGGCCGAGCTCGTCGCCGCCAGCGCGGCAGCGGGGTAGCTCGCCGCTCGGCGGCCGACGGCGGCCGGCCGGCGGCGCCTCAGGGCCTCGCGCCGAGCAGCAGCACGAGCAGCGCCTTCTGCACGTGGAGCCGGTTTTCCGCCTCTTCCCAGATCGCCGAGCGCTCGCCGTACAGGACCTCGGCGGTGATCTCCTCGCCGGGGTGCGCGGGTAGGCAGTGGAGGACGAACGCCTGCGGGGAGGCGAGAGCGAGCAGCGCACGGTCGAGGCGGTACGGCTCGAGGTCGCGTAGCCGTCTCGCCCGCTCGTGCTCCTGGCCCATGCTGACCCACGTGTCGGTGACGACCACGTCGGCGCCTTCGACCGCCTCGCGCGGGTCGCGCAGCAGCTCGAGGCCGTCGGCCAGCCCCGCCGGGGGCTCGTACCCCCGCGGGCACGCGGCGACGACCCGGTAGCCGAGCCGCTCGCCCAGCGCGGCGAGCGAGACGAGCACGTTCGACCCGTCGCCGACCCAGGCGACGCGGACGTCCTCGAGGCCGCCGAGACGGTCGCGGATGGTGAGGGCGTCGGCGAGCGCCTGACACGGATGCTCCTCCGCCGTCAGCGCGTTGACCACGGGAATCGAGGCCCACTCCGCCCACGCCTCGAGCTCGGCGTGGTCGTGCGTGCGCACGGCGAGGGCGTCGAGGTAGCGCGACAGCGCCCGCGCCGTGTCGGCGAGCGACTCGCCGCGCGAGAGCTGGAGCTCCTCCGGCGCGAGCGCCAACGCCGCGCCGCCGAGCTGCGTCATCCCGGCGGCGAACGAGACCCGGGTTCGCGTCGAGTGCTGCGCGAAGTAGAGGCCGAGGGTGGCGCCCGCGAGCAGGGGCTGCTTGGGGCGCGCGCGCAGCTCGACGGCGAGATCGAGGACCGCCTCCGCCTCGGCGGGGGCGAGGTCGGAGATCCGGAGCAGGTCCCGGCCGGCGAGCGAGAGCTCGAGGGGGGCTCTCACGCCGCCCAGCGCTCCCTCGCGTCGGCGACGGCGGACGCGACGTCGGCGAGACGCGGCACGGGCGGCGGCGGCTCGAACGTACCGTCTCGCACCGCGGCGGCGACCCGCTCGTGGGCGTCGCGAAACGGCACGCCGGCGCGGACGAGCGCCTCGGCCGCGTCGGTCGCCCGCAGCAGCGGATCGGACGCGGCGGCGGCGAGCCGCTCCCGCTCGAACTCGAGGCCGGCGACGAGCACCGCGAGCGCCGCGAGCGCCCCGGCGACGTCCCGGCGGGCGGCGACGAGCGGCGGCTTGTCCTCCTGCAGGTCCCGGTTGTAGGCGAGCGGCAGCCCCTTGACCGTCGCGAGCAGCCCTGCGAGCCGGCCGATCGCGGCGCCCGCCTTGCCCCGCGCCAGCTCGGCGACGTCCGGGTTCAGCTTCTGCGGCATCATCGACGACCCGGTCGCCGCCCGCTCCGGCAGCCGGGCGAAGGCGAACTCCCGGCTCACCCAGAGGACGATCTCCTCCCCGATCCGGGAGAGGTGCGTGAACAGCACGGCGGCCGCGTAGAGGTAGTCGAGGGCGAAGTCCCGGTCGGCGACCGCGTCGAGCGAGTTCCGGACCGGGTTCGGCGGCGGCGGCAGGGGCAGCGTCGAGCCGGCGAGGGCCCCCGCCCCGAGCGGCGAGGGCGCCGCCTGCGCCGCCGCGAACCCGAAGCGCGTCCGGTCCCGCTCGAGCATCTCCGTCCAGGCGAGCAGGTGGTAGCCGAGCGTCACCGGCTGCGCGCGCTGCAGGTGCGTGTAGCCGGGCATCGGCGTGCCGGCCTCCCGCTCGGCGTGCTCGAGGATCGCCCGGGCGAGTCGGACGAGCCCGGCCTCCGCCTCGGCACAGGCGTCCTGGACGTAGAGGCGCAGCGCGGCGGCGACCTGGTCGTTCCGCGAGCGCCCGGCGTGGATCTTGCGGCCGACCTCGCCCAGCGCCGCCTCGAGGAAGGAGTGGACGTCCTCCGCGGCCGGGTCGGGCGCCTCGAGCCGCGCGAGCTTCTCCCGCACCTCGGCGAGCTCCGAGGCGTCGAGGAGCCCCGCCGCGTGCAGGCGCTCGGCATGGAGCAGCGTTCCCTGCACGTCGTAGGGGAGCAGCTCGTCGTCGTCGGCGCGCAGGAACGCCCAGACCTCCGGGGCGAGCTCGCTGGCGACCCGTCCCGACCAGAGCGTCACTCGCAGACCTCCAGCAGGCCCGACCCGGCTGCGACCTCGAGCGGCGCGTACGCGTGGGCGGCGAGCATCCGGCGCGAGTCGGCGATGTCGTTCACCTGCACGACGAGCTGGCCGATCCGGTCGCGGGCGCTGAACGCCGTCGCGCTCCGCTCCATGCTCAGCCGCTGCGGGTCGTAGGTGACCGCCTCGCCGCGCGTGTCGAGGATCGTGTAGTCGTCGCCCCGCCGCAGCTCGAGCACGACCTCGCCGCTAACGACCGAGGCGACCCAGCGCTGGAGCGAGTCGCGCACCATCAGGGCCTGCGTGTCGAACCAGCGGCCCTCGTACAGCAGCCGGCCGAGGCGCCGTCCGTCGACCGCGTAGCGCTCGAGCGTCGCCTCGTTGTGGATCGCGCTCAGGAGCCGCTCGTAGGCGATGTGCAGCAGCGCCAGCCCGGGCGCCTCGTACACGCCGCGGCTCTTGGCCTCGATGACCCGGTTCTCGATCTGGTCGGACATCCCGAGCCCGTGACGGCCGCCGACGGCGTTGGCGGCGCGGATCAGCTCGACCGGGTCGTCGATCCGGACGCCGTCGATCGCGACCGGCGTCCCGGCCTCGAAGGCAACCGTCACCTCCTCCGGCTCGATCTCGAGCGCGGGATCCCAGGCGGCGACGCCCATGATCGGCTCGACGATCTTCATGCTCGTGGAGAGCAGCTCGAGCTCCTTCGCCTCGTGGGTGGCGCCGAGCAGGTTCGCGTCGGTCGAGTACGCTCGCTCGGGAGCGTCCGCGTAGGGAAGCCCGCGGGCGGCGAGCCACTCGCTCATCTCCCTCCGCCCGCCGAGCTCCGAGACGAACGCCTCGTCGAGCCACGGCTTGTAGATGCGCAGCCGCTCGTTCGCGAGCAGCCCGTAGCGGTAGAAGCGCTCGACGTCGTTCCCCTTGTAGGTGGAGCCGTCGCCCCAGATCTCGACTCCGTGCTCGGCCATCGCCCGCACGAGCAGCGTGCCGGCGACGGCGCGCCCGAGCGGCGTCGTGTTGAAGTAGCGGCGGCCGGCGGTCTGGAGGTGGAAGGCGCCGCACTGCAGCGCGGCGAGCCCTTCCCGCGCCAGGGCCTCCTTGCAGTCGACGAGGACGGCGACCTCCGCCCCGTAGCGCCGGGCGCGCGCCGGCACGGCCTCGACGTCGGGCTCGTCGTACTGGCCGAGGTCGGCGGTGAACGCGTACGGGACGGCGCCACGCTCTCGCATCCAGGCGATCGCGCAGCAGGTGTCGAGCCCACCCGAGAAGGCGAGGCCGACCGGCTCGCCGAGGGGAAGCGAGGCGAGGATCGCGCCGCCCGCCCGCTGCGACGAGACGCTCACGCGGCCCCCCGCAACCGCTGCGAGCGGATCTCCTCGGCGAGCTGCGCGCCCGTCGTCGGCTCCCGGGCGACGAGGAGCACCGTGTTCTCGCCTGCCAGCGTGCCCGCGACATGCGGGTGGCGGGCGAGATCGATCGCCTGGGCGAGCGGGCTCGCGTAGCCGCTCGGAGTCGTGACGACGACGAGGTTGCCGCTCGCCTCGACGGTCAGCGCCCAGCGAGCGACGGCGTCCGCGGCCGCGTCGGCGAGCGGCACGGCCGCATCCTCCGGCGGGGCGTAGACGAGACGCCCGCTTCCGTGCCGGATCTTGACCAGTCCGAGCTCGTGCACGTCGCGCGAGACCGTGGTCTGGACGACGTCGAAGCCCTCGCCGCGCAGCGCCTCGGCCAGCTCGCTCTGCGTCGAGACGGGCCGCTCGCGGACGAGCCGCAGGATCGCGGCCTGCCGCTCGTGGCGCGTCACCGCGCCGCCTCCGCGAGCGAGGCAGCGTCCCGCTCGACGAGCGGAAGCGGCCCCCGCGGGGACCCGGGCCGCAGGACGCCGTCCGCCTGCGCCCTCACGCGACCACCGCCGTCGCGCCGATCTCCGCCGCGAGTCCGTGCCTGGCCGCGCGGGCCGCCGCCAGGAGCTTGGGGACGATGCCGCCGGCGAAGACGCCCTCCTCCACCAGCAGCTCGGCGCGGCGAGCCTGGATCGAGCGCAGCAGCCGTCCGCCCTGGAAGACGCCCGGGACGTCGGTGAGGAAGACCAGCCGTTCGGCGCCCAGCCCGACCGCGAGGGCCGCGGCGGCCTCGTCCGCGTTGACGTTCACCGATCCTCCGGCGCCGCTCGCGGAATCGGGGCCTTCGGACAGCGCACCAGTCGGGTTGCCGCCGCCCGCGGCCACGCGCGCGAGCGGGGCGACGACCGGGACGCGGCCCCTCGCGAGCGCCTCGACGACGGCCGGCGGGGCGGAGGGTACGGCCGCCCCGACGAGCCCGAGCTGGGGGAGCGGCTCCGCGCGCAGGCCGATCTCGTCGCCCCGCAGCGGAACGGCGTCCTCGCCGAGCGCCGCGCAGACGGCCGCGCTCACCGCGGCGAGGCGCTCGCGCACCACCTCGAGCGCCGCCGGCGTCGTTACCCGCCGGCCGTCGACGAAGCGAACCTCGAGGCCGCGCCGAATCATCTCCTGCGAGATCTGCGGCCCGGCGCCGTGCACGACGCAGACGCGCTCGCCCGCGGCGCGCAGCCCGCCCACCGCCGCGGCAACCCCGCCGGTCGAGGCGCCGCCGACCTTGCAGACGACGCTCACGTCCGGTACTCCGCGTTGATCCGCACGTAGTCGGAGGAAAGGTCGGTGGTCAGGTAGGTGGCGGCGCCGTCGCCGAGCGCGAGATCGAGCTCGATGGCGCAGTGGCCGTTCGCCAGCTCGAGCGCGTCCCCGGTCGGCCGGCCGGAAACGAGCACCGGCACCTCGTCGATCACGATCGTCAACCGGTCGGGGTCGAGCCGCGCGAAGCCGCCGTCGACCCGCGCCGAGCCCGCGGCGGCCGCGATCCGGCCCCAGTTGGGATCCCGGCCGTGCAGGGCGGTCTTGACGAGCGGGGAGGTCGCGATGCGCTCGGCGATCGCCCGCGCCTCGGCCTCGCTCGCCGCGCGGCGCACCGCGATCTCGGCGAGCACGGTCGCCCCTTCGCCGTCGGCGACGATCTGCCGCGCCAGCTCGCGGCAGACCGTGCGCAGGCAGCAGGCGAGCTCCTCGTCGCTCGCCGGCGTCCGCTCGATGCCGCTCGCGCCATTGGCGAGCAGCAGCACCGCGTCGTTCGTCGAGCACTCGCCGTCGACGGAGATGGCGTTGAAGCTCGCCTCCACCGCGGGCCGCAGGACCTCGAGCGCCTCGCCCGGCTCGAGCGGGTAGTCGGTCGTGATCACCGCGAGCATCGTCGCGAGGTTGGGGTGGATCATGCCCGAGCCCTTGGCCATGCCCCCGACGACGAACCCCGAGCCGCGGGCGAGCGCCTCCTTCGGTCGGGTGTCGGTGGTCATGATCGCCTCGGCGGCCGGCGCGCCCCCGGCCGGAGCGAGCTGGAGCGCGGCGCTGCGCACGCCGGCGAGCACCTTGTCGAGCGGCAGCGGGACGCCGATCACTCCCGTCGAGAGGACGAGCACCTGCTCGGTGCGCAGCCCGAGCAGCCAGGCGGCCTCGGCGGCGGTGGCGCGCGCCGCGATCACGCCCTGCTCGCCGGTGGCCGCGTTCGCCACCCCGGAGTTGACGACCACCGCCTGCGGCTGCGCCGCCGCGAGGTGCTCGCGCGAGACGACGACCGGCGCAGCCTGCAGGCGGTTGACGGTGAACATCCCCGCTCCCGTCGCCGGCACGAGCGACCGCACGAGCGCGAGGTCTCGCCGCGTCCGGCGCAGGCCGCAGTGGACGCCGGCGGCGACGAAGCCGCTGGCCGCGGTGACGCTCACCCCGCCTCCAGCCGCATCAGACGAGCACCCCGCCCAGCCGCAGGCCGGCGGTCTCCTCGAGCCCGAGCGCGAGGTTCGCGTTCTGGATCGCCTGTCCGGCCGCGCCCTTGCCGAGGTTGTCGAGCGCGCAGACGACGACCGCGCGCCCGGTGGCGAGGTCCTCGAAGACGCCGAGCTCGGCCGAGTCGGTGTGCTGGACGCGCGCCAGCTCCGGCGCGACCCCCTCGGGCAGGACGCGGACGGCGGCGCTTTCCGCGTACGCTGCCTCGAGCAGCGCGCGCAGGTCGCCGCGCGGCGTCACGTAGCAGGTGGCGAGCAGCCCGCGCCGCAGCGGCAGCAGGTGCGGGACGAAGCAGACCGGGAAGCCCAGCGCCTGCGCGATCTCCGGGGCGTGCCGGTGCCGGCCGACACGGTACGGCGAGACGTTCTCGAGCACGGCGCCGGCGTGGGAGCTCGGCGTCGGCGCCCGTCCGGCGCCCGAGACGCCGGACTTGGCGTCGACGACGACGGCCTCGCGGTCGATCGCGGCGGCGAGCGGCGCCAAGGCGAGCAGGACGGCGGTCGCGTAGCAGCCGGGGTTGGCCACGAGCGGGCCGGTGGGGGCGAAGAGCTCCGGCAGCCCGTAGCACCACGCGTCGAGCGACTCGGGCCGGGGATGGTCGAAGCCGTACCACCGGGTGTACAGCTCCGCGTCTCGCAGGCGGTGCGCGCCCGAGAGATCGACGACGACGGCGCCGGCCGGAGGCTCGAGCAGCCCGGCCCGCTCGTGGCCCAGGCAGACGAAGACGACCTCGGCCCCCGCGGCGAGCGCCTCCTCGTTCGTGGCGAACGCGGGCAGCGTGCCGTCGAGACGGACGTCGAGCGCCGAGGGAAGCGAGCCGGCGAGCGAATCGGAGCCGAGCGCGACCACCGCCAGCTCCGGGTGGCGGAGGACGCGATCGAGGAGCTCCTGCCCGGCGTAGCCGGATGCGCCGAGGATCGCCGCGGTGACCATTACTGCATATTACTCGGTATTTCGCATGTTATGCAAACCTCGCTGGCGACCCGCCTGCGCCAGGCTTCCCCGCGAGGCTGGAGCCGGAGCCGCTACAGTGCGGCAGGCGCGGTGCCGCCGTGGACGGGCCGGGGCGAGAGGCTTGCGTACTGGGTGCGCAGCCGGCTTCGCCGCCCGGGCAGGCGGCCGCCTGGACGCATCAGACGCAGCCGAGGAGAGACGAGATGGACGTGACAGCCGCGACCTTCGAGCGCGACGTGCTCGAGCGCTCGCATCAGCTCCCCGTCGTGGTCGACTTCTGGGCCGCCTGGTGCGGTCCCTGCCGCACGCTCGGGCCGGTGCTCGAGCGCGAGGCCGACGCCCGGGCAGGCGAGCTCGAGCTCGTCAAGGTCGACGTCGACTCGAACCCGGAGCTCGCGCGCCGCTACCAGGTGCAGGGGATCCCGGCCGTGAAGGCGTTTCGCAACGGCCAGGTCGTGCGCGAGTTCGTCGGGGCGCTCTCGCCCGCCTCGGTCGCCAACTTCCTGGACGAGCTGACCGGCCCGAGCCCGGCGGAGCGGGTGCTCGCCGAGCTGCGGGAGACGGGCGAGGAACCCGACGTGGCCCAGGCGCTCGAGGCCGAGGAGTACGAGCGGGCGCTCGAGCTGCTGCTCGCCGGGATCGAGCGTGACGACGACCGCGCATCCCGCGAGCGCCGGCGGGCGCTGATGGTGGAGCTGTTCGCCCACCTCGGCCAGGAGCACCCGGTCGCGACCCGCTACCGGCGCCGGCTCGCGACCGCGCTCTACTAGGCTCGACCGGCTCCCAGCGCTCCGGCGGCCCACCCCGCGTCGGCCGGCGAGCGGTCAGCGCCCGCGAGCGGGCCGCCCGCCTCGTCTCGCCCGCCGACCGGTAGCGTGCCCTTCGCCGGCCCCGCCGGCGGTGACGATGATCCGCGTGGAACTGCCGACAGCCCGGGCTGCAGCGGCCGGCTCGTCGACCGGCGACCACGGCGTGGCGCTCTCCGGACGCCTCGACCGCCGACTCGGCACGCGGCGGCCGCCGGCGTGAGCCCGCCCTGCCGCGCCGCGCGCGAGCCGGCGCTCCGCCAGGAGCCGCGGGGAGCCGAGCGGCTCGGCCTGCTCACGACGATCGCCTCCGGCACGCTGCTCAACCCCCTCAACTCCTCGATGATCGCGGTCGCCCTCGTCGACCTCGCACGTCACTTCCGCCTCGACTTCTCGACCGCCTCCTGGCTGATCTCCGCCTACTACCTGACGAGCGCGGTCGGACAACCGGTCTCCGGCCGGCTCGCCGACCTCCACGGCCGCAAGCGGGTCTTCCTCGCCGGGCTGACCCTCGTCGGCCTGGCCAGCATCGCGGCCCCGTTCGCCCCGAGCTTCGCGGCGCTGGTCGCGGTCCGCGCCGTCCAGGCGGCGGGCAGCTCCGCGCTCTACCCGGCCGGGCTCGGCATCCTGCGCGACTCGATCCAGGAGCGCCAGGCGAGCGCGCTCGGCATCCTCTCGATCTTCTCCTCCGTCTCGGCCGGGCTCGGGCCCACGCTCGGCGGCTACCTCGTGGGCTGGCAGGGCTGGCAGGCGATCTTCGTGATCAACGTACCGCTCGTCGCCCTCTCGCTCGTGCTCGCCGGACGGGTGCTGCCGCGCGACCCGCCGCGGCGCCACCGCCCGCTGGCCGTGGAGCTGCGGCGACTCGACCCAGCCGGCGCCGCGCTGTTCGCGGCGGCGCTCGTCGCCCTGCTCTGGTTTCTCCTCTCGCTCGACCGCGGCGTCGCCTGGTGGGCGCTGCCGCTCGCCCTCGCCGCCGGCGCCGCCTTCGCCGCAGCCGAGCGACGGACGCCGGAGCCCTTTCTCGAGCTGCACGCCCTGCGCGCCAACCGCCGCCTGCTGCACGTCTACGGCCAGTTCACCCTCGTCAACGTCGTCTTCTACTCGGTCTTCTTCGGCGTGCCGAGCTTCCTGCAGGAGGCGAAGGGCCTCGCTGCCGAGCAGGCTGGGCTGCTGATGCTGCCGATCGCCGGCCTGGGCGTCGTGACGACTCCTCTCGCGGCACGGGCGATCGAACGGGCCGGCGTCCGGGTCGTGCTCGTCGTCGGCGTGAGCTTCATGACCGCGGGAGCCCTGGCCTTGCTCGCGATCCGTCCGCAGACGAGCGGCCCCGCCACGGCCGGGTTGCTTGCGATCCTCGGCGTCAGCTCCGGACTCAACAACCTCAGCCTGCAGGCGGCGATGGTGGCCGCCGCCCCCCGGGGAGCGATCAGCGCCGCCTCCGGCCTGTTCCAGACCTCGCGCTACCTCGGCACGATCCTCTCGGCCAGCCTGCTCGGGCTCGCCTTCGGGGGACGGATCGACGCCGCCCACCTCCACCTGCTCGCGGTCGGGCTCGCCGCGATCGGCGCCGTCACCCTCGTGCTGACGTTCCGGACGGGCGATGCGGATGGCGCGGGTCGCTCGGCCGGCGAGCTCGGCCTCTGAGGACGACCGCCACCCCTTCAGCGGGGAGTCACGCGCCGGCGAGGACGAGGAGCCGCCAGGAACCTGGCGAGGTCCGTGATCGAGACGAAGCCGGCGAGGCGGCCGTCTTCGAGCACGAGCCCGCGCCGGAGGTCGCTCGCCCC
>Ga0209810_1003479_pt1 | contig 16472 bp, 15 predicted proteins | sample Coa_R1_7_FD_187159 | JGI IMG/M metagenome (GOLD analysis project Ga0209810, IMG submission 187159) | Surface soil microbial communities from Centralia Pennsylvania, which are recovering from an underground coalmine fire - Coalmine... | ecosystem: Environmental > Terrestrial > Soil > Unclassified...
GGTCTGGTGCACCATTCCGACCGCGGGTCGCAATACGCCAGTGGAGACTACACGGACCTGTTGAAGCAGCACGGCATCACCATCAGTATGTCGCGCAAGGGCAACCCATGGGACAACGCCGCCTGCGAGTCCTTCATGAAGACCTTGAAGTACGAGGAAGTGCACCGTAACGAATACCGCGATCTGGCCGAGGCCCGAGCGGCCATCGGCGAGTTCCTGGAGAAGGTTTACAACGCGCGTGTACGTTTAAAAACATCATTGGGAGGAAAACGAAAATACAGAGGACAAGCGCGACCGTATCGAGTAGACTAACTTTGTCCTGAATCCACTTCAAAGCGCGGATGAACATAAAATTGTTTAGGAACTGGTGGCAAGTGTATCACGTCCGGACCTTCAGGGGCTGGACGACTTCACGGCTTCCCATGGAATCCGCTATCATGCTGGCAAGATGACCAAGGACATCGTCGGAAAACTTACGAAATTTCTGAGCAAGCCCGTTGCTGCGGGCGATGAAGCCGCTGTTGTATACGTGCTCGCCGACGTTCGAAGACTCCTCTAGGACGCGAACTTCACCGCCGCGATCACAAGCTGCGGCACCTGCTGGTTCCAGCTTTCGGGAATATCGTCGAACGGCAGGCGGAAGGACTTCGTCTGGCCGGGCTTCAGCCCGCCCATCTTCGTGCTGACGATCGGAAGCCGCTCCCGCAGCACCAACTGCTTGTACGGGTCGTAAAACTGGCAATAAATCTCGACCACTTCGATCGGGCGGTCGCCCGCGTTGGTGATCCGGCCTTCGATCTCCACCACGGTCTGCCTCATGTAATTCGCCGTGGCCTTCATCGTGACATCGCTCAATTGCAGATTGCGGACGTACGCCTTGCCCTCTGGCGTGAGTTCGAGCTTTTGCGGCGGCGGGCTCGAGCAGCCGCACAGAATCGCCAGCGCAGCGATCGCCCATCTGAGCCTAGCGGCCACTGATGGTCATCTCCCGGATAAGTATCGAGGGCGATTCAATCGAGTGCCGCAGATCCAGATTGGACGCGATCTGATCCAAATCCATCAGCATCTGCACGAGATTGCCCGCGATGGTAATCTCGGATACCGGATACGCCAGCTCGCCATTTTCGATCCATATGCCGGAGGCCCCGCTCGAATAATCGCCCGTCACGGTATTCGCGGAGGCGCCGATCAGTTCCGTCACGTACAGGCCGTTGCGGACCCCGCCGATCATGGCCTCTTCCGCAATGCTCCCCGCTTCGATATAAAAATTCCCGGGCCCGACGCCCGCGTTTCCACTGAGCCCTCGCGACGCGTTTCCAGTCGTCTTCAGCCCCAGCTTGCGCGCACAGTAGGTGTTCAGAAGATAGCTCCGGAGCACGCCGCGCTCAATGACCACCGTCCGGCGCGAGGCCACGCCTTCATCATCGAAGGGGGAGCTTCCGAAAAGTCCCGGCAGGGTGGCGTCGTCAATGACCGTCAGGTTTTCGGAGGCGATCTTTTCGCCCAACCTGCCCGCCAGAAACGAGGCGTGGCGGTAGATCGCTCCGCCGTTGACCGCTTCGAAAATGTCGGCCAGCAGCGATCGCGCGGTCCGCGGCTCCAGGATCACCGGCGCCTTCTGCGTCACGATCTTTCGCGGATTCAACCGCCGCACCGCCCGTTCGGCGGCCTTGCGTCCCACCTCTTGCGGGCCCTCGATCCCGCTGGCCCGGCGCGACGCCGTGTGCCAGTAATCACGCTCCATCGACCCGTTGCTTTTCGCCACCGGAACCGCGCTCAGCCCGCAACTGGACGTCCGGTACGATCCCACAAATCCCCGGGAGTTGGCGAACACCCGGGTCCCCAGATACGACTCGAACGACGCCCCTTCGGAATTTTGAATCCGCGGATCGGCCGAGAGCGCCGCTTCTTCGGCGTGAAGCGCCTGGGCGATTTTCCAGTCCGTCTCCATGCGCGCGATGGCGCCGTCGTAGAGATCCAGGTCGCTCCCCAGCGCGCCCAGCTCCTCGGCCTCCGGCAGGCCCGCGTGCGGATCTTCGGTGGTGATCTTGGCCAGCTCCAACGCCGCCCGCACCATGCCCTCGATTCCCTGCGGCGACAGGTCGGAAGTGTGCGACGAGCCGGTGTGCTTGCCCGCCAGCACTCGGATGCCCGCGCCCCGCGAGCCGGCCTGCTTCAGATTCTCCACCTGCCGCATCCGCACGCCGGCGGAAAATTCCTCGCCCTCCGAAATGGTGCACTCGGCGTCCGTCGCGCCGAGTTCGAGGGCCCGCTTCACCGCGCGCACGGCCAGGGATTCTAATTCCGTCATCGCTCCATCGGCGCCGCGATTCAGGCAGCCGTGCCCCCAACCGTCATCCGGTCAATTTTCAGCGTTGGGATGCCCACCCCCACCGGTACCTGCTGCCCTTCCTTGCCGCACACACCGACGCCTTCGTCCAGCTTCAGATCGTTGCCCACCATGCTCACGTACTTCAGCGCCTCGGGCCCGTTGCCGATCAGGGATGCGCCGCGCACCGGACGCGTCAGCTTGCCGTTCTCGATCAGGTAGCTCTCCGTGGCGGAGAACACGAAGTTGCCGCTGGTGATATCCACCTGGCCCCCGCCGAAGGTCGCGCAATAGATCCCCTTGCGCACGCTGCGCACGATCTCTTCAGGATCGCTCTCGCCCGCCAGCATGTAGGTGTTGGTCATGCGCGGCATGGGAACGTGTTGATAGCTTTCCCGGCGTCCGCTACCGGTCGAGACCGACTTCAGCAGCCGCGCCGAAAGCTGGTCCTGCAAGTAGCCGCGCAGCACGCCCTTTTCGATCAAAACATTTCGCTGCGTCGGCGTGCCTTCGTCGTCCACGTTAAGCGAGCCCCGCCGCGAGCCGCCGCCGTAGGAGCCAATCGTTCCGTCGTCGATCACCGTGCACAGCGGGCTCGCCACCTGCTGGCCGATGCGCCCGGAGAACGCGGAAACGCCCTTCCGGTTGAAATCCGCCTCCAGCCCGTGACCTACCGCCTCGTGCAGCAGAATGCCCGGCCAGCCCGGGCCGAGCACCACCGTCATTTCGCCCGCCGGAGCCTCCGCCGCGCCCAGTTGCACAATCGCCTGCCGCGCGGCCTCTCGCGCGAAATATTCCGGCGTCTTCTCCCGGAGAAAAAAATCCAGCGTGACGCGCCCGCCGCCGCCCGCGTGCCCGTGCTGCGGAGCGCCGCCGTTCTCGCGAGCCAGCACATACACGCTCATCCGCGCCATCGGCTGCCGGTCGAAGCTCAGCCGCCCGCCGCTCGTCGCCACCAGCACGTGGCGCAGGCTGTCGGCATAAGTGGCCTGCACCTGAAACACCCGGCGGTCGTAGGCGCGGGCCGCGGCGTCGGCCCGCTTCACCAGGTCCACGCGTTCGGCCAGGCCGGCCTCGTGCGGCGTACGGATCATCGGATACAGATTATGTTTTCGCGTTTCCTCGAAACCGGTCTTCACAATGCTAGCTGGCCCCTTGGCGATCCGCGCGGCCACCCGCGCCGCCTTGCGGATCTTTTCCGGGCTCAGGTCGTCGCTGTAGGCGTAGCCCGTACGCTCTCCCGCGATCACCCGCACGCCCACGCCGAGCGTTACGCCCTCATTGGCGGTCTTGACGATGCCCTCGTCGATCCCGATGGCGCTGGTGGAGAGGTACTCAAAATACAGGTCGGCATACTCGCCGCCCCCCGACAGCGCTTCGCTCAGATATGACTCGAGATCGCGCTCGGCCAGTCCAAAACGTTCGCCAAAAAAGGTTTGGGAGAGCCCCATGCTTCGAGCGTAGCACCCTGGCCGCAAAATGCCTGGGTCTGCGAGAACAGGGGCACGATAACCCCGCGCCACAACGGGGCCGCAACGCACTCCAGCCTCCTCCGAGCGCGGCCGCGCCCCTCCGGGGCGGCGGTCCTCTACGCCATCCGTAACGCGCCCGCTAGCGGAACGCCAGTTTCGACTTTTTCTCTTCTTCCGCTTTGATTCCGGGCCCGAAGACCTGCTCGAAATAGCGCTCCTTCACCAGGCGGTCGATCAGGCTGTTATCGACCACCTTGTGAAAATCGAACGCCCGCATCGGCACCGCAATCTGCTCATCCACCTGCTGAGCCACCACGCTTTTGATCGCGCCCGCGAGCACGTACGGCACACGCTCCAGCAGATTCCCCTTCACGTAGCGGTCATAAATCTGAGAGACGTCCGCCTCCGGCTGTTTGTCATACGTGATGTAAGCCTTGATCGCGAACGCCTTGTCGTCGTAAAACCGCTTGATCGCCTCGGTCTGCGCTTTGATGATCTGCTCGGGCAGCTTGGGGTTCGCGGCGATGGTGCTGCGCCGGAACAGGTACACGGTCGCCGCGTAAATGTCGTCGTGATCCGCCAGGTTCGCTAGGTTCTTGTAGCCTGCCTCCTCCAGCCGGAAATAGTTGGGCGCGGTCAGCAGCGTCGCGTCCGCGCGGCCGCCCTGCAACGCCGCCGCCCGGCCACTGACATCGGTGCCCACCGGAACCCACTCCACATCGCGTACGCCGATGCCGTATTTGCCCAGCAGCGCCACCGTGTAGTTGTAAGGCGCATCTCCGATCTGCCCCACGGCCACCCGTTTGCCCTTCACTTGCCGGATGTCCCTCAGGTCCTTCCGCGCGATCAGCGCGAACAGAGCCTTGTTGAGCGAGCTTCCCATCATCACGAAGTTGGAATCCTTCAGGCTGGCCTGCATGGATTGCTCCAGCGAGTAATTGGCTTCCTGCGCCTGATCGCTCACCAGCATCGCGATGCCCGCCGGATGCACCCCGAACGTCAGCGTCACGTCCAGTCCGTATTTTTGGTAATAGCCGCCTTCCTTGGCGATATACATGGGCCATGAGGCGCTGCTGCGCGTCGGGTAGTTGATGGTGATCTTCTGCCCCTGCGCCCATAGGTGCGAGGCGGCGGGCAGCACAAGGGCGGCGAACGCCAACCGGTAAGAGATGTTCATCGGCGGAGACTCCCAGCGCCGCGATTATATCAGGCCCGGCGCCGCCCCCTCTTTTGAGGCGCGCCGGCTCACGCGCCTGTTCCTGCGGCCCGCCTCGGCGGCCTTCCGCGGCGAGCCTACGCAGCGCGCCGCGATCCATGCCGTGCTCAGCCGCGATTAATTGCAGCGAATATCCACGATTTTCGAAGTAATTATGGTCTTATGCACTGGGTGTTCGAACTCCAGATGCATGCCGCGCCCCACAAAACGCACCCGCAGCATGGACCCGCCCCAGGTCGACCCGTGGATCCGAACCTCGGTAGGGTCCGGACAAAAGTCCGGATGGCCGGAGATCAGCGCCGCATCTTCCCCCAGCATTTCCATGCGATAAACGCGATTCACCGTTTCCACCGACAGCACCTGCCCGGGCAGCAGGTCCCGGAGATGAACCCCGCCTTCAATCTCCGACTGGATGATATTCCGGTTGACCGTATCGGCAAAATGCGGATTCGCCTGAAATAAATTCGCGTTTAATGGGGATGTATTCATCCTTATAGGTCAGTTTATCCTTCACCGCCCGCCTCAGGCAATCCGAAAATTTTCCTAATCGCCCGGAACCGCGGCTCCCTCCTGCCGCGCGCTGGCCTCGATCATTTCGAGAACCCTCGCGCTCGGCGGGGGCTCGTGCTCCCGGGTGGCCGGCAAGGCGCCGTGCACGCTGAAATAGTGCGCCCCGGCGACCATCAGTTCCTCAGCCGGGAACCGCGTAATCACCTCGTGCCCGGTCTCGGTGACCACCACTTCTTCTTCGATGCGCGCCGCGCTCCAGCCGTCCTTCGACGGCCACAGCGTCTCCAGCGCGAACACCATCCCGGGCTTGATTTCGTGGGGATGATCCAGCGAGACCAGCCGGCTGATCACCGGTTTTTCCCAGATCGCCAGCCCGATTCCGTGCCCGAATTGCAGCGCGAAGGCCGCCTCTTCGTCCGGAAACCCGAATTCCTGGGCTTTGGGCCAGACCGAGGCGATCTGCGCCGTGGTGCATCCCGGCTTCACCAGCGCGATGGCGGCATCCAGATATTCGCGGCAGCGCTTATAGGCGTCGATCATGGCATGCGACGCATAGCCGATGGTGAACGTGCGGTAATAACACGTCCGGTATCCCATGTAGGAGTGCAGAATGTCGTAATAGACCGGATCGCCGGGCCGCAGCACCCGGTCCGAGAACACGTGCGGGTGCGGATTGCAGCGCTCGCCCGAAATCGCGTTGACGCCCTCCACGTACTCCGAGCCCATCTCGTACAGCCGTTTATTGACCAGCGCGACAGCTTCGTTCTCCCGCAGGCCCGGTTTCATGGCGCGATACAGCTCGTCGTAAGCCGCGTCCACCATCATGGCGGAATGGTTCAGCAGGGCGATCTCATCCTGCGTTTTGATCACCCGGGCGTCGGACAGAAGCTGCTGGCCGTCCACCACCGTGATGCCTTCGCGTTGCAGCGCGAACAGGATGGGCGGCTCCACCACGTCGATCCCTACAGGCTCCTTGTGCAGCCCGCGCTTTTCGAGCTCCAGCTTGATCTTCTTCGCGACGTTCTCCGCGCGCCCCATCTCCGGCGACATCGCGCCGCGCAGCAGCGGAATCCCGGCGCGCGAGCGCTCGCCCAGCCACGGGCAATAAAGCTGGTGATGCCGCGCGGCCGAGCCGAAATCCCACAGGATCGGCTCGTCGCCCTGCGGCAGCAAAGTGAACCGGCTGATCTTGTCCTGCGCCCAGGTGCCGATGTGCGTCGCCGTGATGTAGCGCACATTGTTCATGTCGAAGCACAGCACCGAGCCCATCTCGGATTTTGCGAGCAGGTCCTTGACCCGCGCCAGCCGTTCCCGCCGCAGGCGGTCGAAGTCGATGCGCTGCTCCCAATCCACCGCCATCGATCCGTAGGTTTTTAGCGCCATGGTGTGGCTCCTGTTCTACTGGGAGATGCCGGACATTTGCGCCAGCACCTGGAATATTATCGCGAAATCCTTCCCGGCCAGGCCCATGGCCCGGGCCGCCGTCAGATACTCGTTCGCCGCGGCCGTGGTGGGCAGCGGCACATCCACCTGACGCCCCAGTTCCATGGCCAGCAGCATATCCTTCTGCATCATGTTCACGTTGAACCACGCCTCCTCGGGCATGCTCAGCACGAACGGGCCGCGATACTGCACCATGGGCGAAGCGATCGCGCTGTGCGTCAGCACATCCACCGCGATGTCGCGTTTGATTCCGCTTTTTTCCGCCAGCAGCACGCCTTCGGAAAACGCGAGCATCTGCACAGCCAGGCTCAGATTCGTCGCGATCTTCATCACCAGCGCCAGCCCGTTGCCGCCCACGTGCGTCACCTTTGGCCCGATGTCCTGGAGGACGGGCAGCAGCCGGTCGAAAGTCTCCTTGCGCCCGCCCACCATCACCGACAGCTTCCCCGAGGTCAGCGTAATCACGCTGCCCGAGACCGGCGCGTCGACCATGTCCGCGCCTTTGGCGCGAATCTTCTCGGCAATCGCGCGGCTCACCGCCGGGCTCACGGTGCTCATGTCAGCGAAAATTTTTCCCGGCCCGATGCCCGCCGCGACGCCGCGCTCGCCCGCCGCCACTTCTTCCAAAGCGTGCGAATCCGTGACCATGCAGAAGATCATCTCGCTCGCCTCCGCCACCGCGCGCGGCGAATCGGCGAATTTCATGCCCTTGTCGATCAGCCATTGCGCCTTGGTGCGCGTGCGGTTCCAGCCCGTGACGGCATGCCCTTTTGCCAGCAGGCGGTCCACCATGTGGCCGCCCATGACGCCCAGCCCAACATAACCGAGATTTGCCAAAATCAGCCCTCAATCCAGACAGTTTTGATATTCGTGAACTCGCGGATGCCGTGCACGCCCAGTTCGCGCCCGTGCCCGGAAACCTTCACGCCGCCGAAAGGCAGCCGCGGATCGGAAGCGACCATCTTATTGATGAACACCATGCCGGCCTCGATCTCGTTGGCGAAGCGCTCGCGCTCGGCGGGATCGTTGGTCCAAGCGCTGGCGCCCAGCCCGAAGCGGCTGTCGTTGGCGATGCGAATCGCTTCGTCGATGCCCTTCACGCGGAACACGCACGCCACCGGCCCGAAAAGCTCTTCGCGGTAACCCGGCGAGTCCCGGGGAACGTTCGCCAGCACCGTGGGCGCATAGAAATATCCCGGCTGCGCCAGCGGCGTTCCGCCTGTGAGCACGCGCGCGCCCGCCTGCACCGTCGCCCGCACGGCCTCGTCCAGCGACTTCAACGCATCGGCCGAAGACAGCGGGCCCAGTTCGGTCGCCGGGTCCATGGGATCGCCGGTCTTCAGCGCCTCCATCTTCTCCACGAAGCCTTTTTCGAACGCGTCTGCGATCGCTTCGTGCACGAGAAAGCGCTTGGCCGCGATGCAGGATTGCCCGTTGTTGATCACCCGCGCCTTGACCGCCGTGGCGACCGCGTGCTGAAGATTCGCGCTGGGCATTACGATAAACGGATCGCTGCCGCCCAGCTCCAGCACGACCTTTTTTATCTTGCGCGCCGCCGCCACGCCCACCTGAATGCCCGCGCCCTCGCTGCCAGTCAGCGTCGCCGCCGCGACGCGCGGGTCGTTCAGCACCGCCTCCACCTGCGCCGAGCCGATCAGCAGCGTCTGGAATGCGCCCTCGGGAAAGCCCGCGCGCCGCATGATCTCCTCGATCTTCAGCGCGCACTGCGGCACGTTGGAGGCGTGCTTCAGCAAGCCCACATTGCCCGCCATCAGGTTGGGCGCGATGAAGCGGAACACCTGCCAGAACGGAAAATTCCACGGCATCACCGCCAGAATCACGCCGATCGGCTGGTAATGGATGTAGCTCCGGCCCGCCCCCGTCTGGACCACTTCGTCGCGCAGGAAATGTTCGGCGCACTCGGCATAATAGCGGCAGGCCCAGGCGCATTTGACCGCCTCGTCCACCGCGGAGCGCAACGTCTTGCCCATCTCCGTGGTCATCAGCCGCCCGAGTTCTTCCTTATCCCGTTCGAGAATCTCGGCGGCTTTCGTCATCCTGCGCGCGCGCTCGGCGAAGCCCAGCGCGCGGAACTGCGGAAAGGTTTCAGCCGCCAGCCGGATCTTCGCTTCGATCTCCGCGGCCGCCAGCGGCTCAAAGGAGCGGATCCGCTCGCCCGTGGCGGGATTGATGGTCGCGATCGCCATGACCTATACAGTCTACAGGAGGCGCCCCGGCCCAAAGCCGCCGCGAAGCGGGCCGCTACTTCAGCATCTCGGCGATCCTGTCCGCGTCGTTCGGAACCACGATCGGCGCATTGCCGAACGTCGATGCGATCGCCGAGCCCGAGGGCGCCTGCAATTTGCCCGTGTGGTACTTGTAAATGTAATCTGGGTCCTTCAGAAGGTTCCCCGTCAACACCGCCACCACATCCGCGCCGCGCTCGATCACCCTGGCCGCGGTCAGCTTTCGGATCCCGGCCAGCGTCGCGGCGGAGGCCGGCTCGCACCCGAAGCCGCAGCGCCCGATGATCGCTTTCGCGTCCGCGATCTCCTGCTCGCTCACTTTTTCCACGGTGCCGTTGGATTCGCGAATCTCGTGCAGCGCCTTGGGCCACGACACCGGATCGCCGATGCGGATCGCGGTCGCCAGCGTTTCCGGATTCGCCACCGGGTGGAACTCGCCCGCGCCTCCGCGGATGAACTCATAGAACGGGGCCGAGCCTTCGGCCTGAATCACGGCCAGCCGGGGCAGCCGGCCGATCATTCCCGCCGCGCGCGCCTCCCGCAGCCCTTTACCGAACGCCGAGACGTTGCCCAGGTTGCCGCCCGGTAGCACCACCCAGTCCGGCACGCGCCAGTCCCGCTGGTCCAGCAGCTCGAACATGATGCTCTTCTGCCCTTCGATACGGAACGGGTTCACCGAATTCAGCAGATAGATCCCCAGCCGCTGGGCCAGCACGCGCACCAGAGCCAGGATCTGGTCGAAATTAGCCTCCACTTGCAGCGTTTTCGCGCCGTATTCCAGCGCCTGCGCCAGCTTGCCAAAAGAAATATTGCCGTGCGGCAGGAAAATGAGGGCTTCCAGGCCCGCCGCCGCGGCGTAGGCCGCCAGGGAGGCCGACGTGTTGCCGGTGGAGACGCAAGCCACCCGCTTCATGCCCAGCCGCCGGGCCTGCGCCACCCCGCACGTCATCCCGTTGTCCTTGAACGAGCCCGTGGGATTGAAGCCCTGATGCTTGAACGCCAGCGCCCGCAAGCCGCCGTAGCGCGCCGCCTCCGGAGCCTCCAGCAGCGGGGTGTTGCCTTCGCGCAGCGTCACCACATGGCCGTAGTCTCCCAAAAACGGGAACATCTCGCGATAGCGCCAGACGCCGCTTTGATCCAGGGGCGCATTGCTGGTGCGGCGCTCGCGGAACTGGCGCCGCAGAGCCGCCGGGTCCGGCGCGGGCCCCTCATAGGACGCCTCCAGCAGGCTCCCGCAGCGGGCGCAGTTGTACAGCACCGCGGTGATCGGGTAGCGCGCACGGCAATCCGGATGGAAGCACACCAGTTCCGCGGAAACCGATTGCGCGGGGGAAGTCATTTCTTCAATGTAGCGCGGGCGATTTTCGCCTTCCGCTCGCCTGGGGGCGAGTACGTTTCAAACATTTCGATATTTCCTTGTATCGCGCGCCGGAATCGCGTAACATGGACAGACCTGAGTACTAAGGGAACTTGCTGTCGGAGGTAGTAAACAGATGTACCTTCCCCCGGTTCGTTGGTGGCTCGCTGCCGTCTTGTTCGCCGGTGGTTTGGTTTCGCCCGCCCGCGCCGAAAACATATCGCAGTGCTTCACCGTCCGGGAAATGGTGAAGACCGAAGAGATCCGGTACCTGGTCGACGCGGTCTCGCGCTGCTCCAAGGTCTACGATGCCGTCTACGTCATGGTGTCGTTTCTCGATTCAGCGGGCCGGCGGCTCGACGACGGCGTGTGGGCCACTTACTGGTGCCGCCCCGGCCGCCGCGAAGTGCACGAGTTCGCCATTCCCAGCCACGCCCTGGGCTTCTCCCGCGTCGTCTTGCGAAAGATAACGATCGATCCGCGCGAGGCGCTGCGGTAGCGTTCGCTAACATCGGTTCATGCTCGCTGTTCATCTGGACGCCGGACGCGTCAGCGTGCGGCGCGTGCCGGTCCCTCGGGTCCCCCAAGGCTACGCGCGAATCCGCCTGATCTCCGCCGGCATCTGCTCCACCGACCTGGAGCTGCAACGCGGCTACTACGGATTTTCGGGCACCCCCGGCCATGAGTTTGTGGGCCAGGTGACCGAGGCCGGCGATGCGGGCTGGATCGGGCGGCGGGTGGCCGGAGAGATCAATCTGGCCTGTGGCAAATGCGCCTGGTGCGAGCGCGGCCTCGGCCGGCATTGCCCGAACCGCACGGTGCTCGGGATTGTGAAGCACCCCGGCGCGTTTCGCGAATACCTGACCCTGCCGCTGCGCAACCTCCATCCGGTGCCTGCTTCCCTCACCGGCGATCAGGCGGTGTTCATCGAGCCCGTGGCCGCCGCCTGCGAGATTCTGGATCAGGTCCGGATTGTGGCGGGCGCGCCCGTGGCCGTGCTCGGCGACGGCAAGCTGGGATTGCTGGTCGCCCAGGTGCTCCGCGCGCGCGGCGCCCGCGTCCATCTCTATGGCCGCCACCCAGAAAAAATGCGGCTTGTCGAGCAGGACGGGGTGAGCTGGGAGCGCATGGGAAAAAATCCCCCGGAGCGCGCCTGGCCTATGGTGGTTGAGGCCACCGGTTCGACCGGAGGTCTGCGTGCCGCGATCGCCATGTGCGAGCCGCGGGGAACCGTGGTCATGAAGTCCACGGTACACGGGATGGTGAAAATCGATACTGCGGCGCCGATCGTGAACGAGATTACGCTGGTGGGGTCGCGCTGCGGGCGGTTCGAGCCCGCGATCCGGTTGCTTGCCTCCGGGCGCGTGCGCGTCGACCCCCTGATTTCGGAACGCTTTTCCCTGGATCGGGCGCCCGAAGCCTTTCGGCGCGCGGCCACCAAAGGCGTGACGAAAGTCTTGTTGGACCCGCCCGGCGTGCGCCGATGATCTACGGCTGAATTCGCTTGGCGAACGTCGAGAGCCCCAGATCCTCTACCGTTTGCTTGGCCTGGCGGTAGGCATCGGCGCCGGCCAGCGGTCCAATCAGCACCCGAAAGATCTTTTCGTTCGGCCCGGAGGCTACAAACGCGTTCAAATGATGGGTCCGGAGTCCTTCCGCCCAGACCTGGGCCACGCCCTTCTCCACGGCCCCCATTTGCAAATACAGCGCGCCTTTCTGAGGTTCGGCGAACAGCGGCGCCGCGTCCGGCGGATCGGCGGGAGCGGCCGTTGTGGCGGCTGCCGCGGCGGGCGCGGCCGCCGGAGCGGGCGCGGGTGTTTCCGCCACGGGAGGCGGCGGCGGAACGGTCTCCCAAGATTGCACAACGACAGGCCGGGGCGACGCCGATTTGCCGATCACGTAGAACAATCCGGAGAAGACCGCCAGCAAAATGGCCCCAACCAGGCCCAGGCTTGCCATCTGCCGGCGGCCCAGGACAATCTCGAACTCGGGTGTTTCCGCCTGCTCGGCTGCGATCGGGGCCGAGGGCTCAGTACTGAGCAGATTCGTCATGCTGACGGTCTATCGTCAGGTCTGGTGTTTTGCCTTAGTACTTGTTCGGCGTAAAGGGCCCCGGCAGCAGTTTCTTCATGCTTGAAAAAGGCATACACGTCGCGCCCGGATTGCGTCAGCCCCCGCACCCGCTCGACGATCCCGGCGATATCCTGTGGAGAATACTCGGGCTTGCGCAGCCGCGAGTACACCCAGCTCGTGGTAAGCACCTGGGGGATCTCCAACTGGTCGGATTCCGCCAGGCACAGCGAAACCCGGTGTTTTTCCAGCAGCCGGTAGACTTCCTCTACCAGCCAGCCCTTGTTACGAAACTCGAAGGCGCAGCGGATGTCCTCCGGCAGGCTCGCCAGGAAGGATTCTAGCGTCGCGATCTCGGGCCTGAAGTTCGGCGGCAATTGGAACAGCACCGGCCCTAGGCGGCGGGTGACGCGCAGGGGATCGATGGCCTTGAAGAAGACGCCCGTGAACTCGGACTCCTTCAGCCGCTGGATATGGGTGATCCGCATGTGGGCCTTCAGCGCGAACACGAAGCCTTCGGGCGTGGCCTTCACCCAGTTTTCGAGCGTGGACCCGGAAACCAGCCGCCGGAACGAGTAGTTGATCTCGACCGCGTTCAGGCGGGTGGCGTAGTATTTGAGGAAATCCTTTTGCGGGAGTTCCGGGGGATAGAAACCCGGCTTCCAGGAAGGGTAGGCGAAACCGGAAGTGCCGGCGTAAACAACGGCGCTCATACTCCGCAGGCTACACTGAATTTGAACGCGCACAGCCTCCACTGGGTGCGCGCAGGGACAATGATGGCGCCAGGCATGGTCGGATTCGGGCACGGAGACCGCCGCAGCGGTCCCCCGCGCATGGTGGACTCCAAGCCGCTCCCCAAGCGCAGCCAGTCCGAGCGCATTCGCGAGCTGTGGCCCGACCTCCGCGAGATGATCCTGCCCCGGCGGAAGATCTTCGCGCTGGGGTTCGTGCTGATGGTCATCAACCGTTTGTGCGGCCTGGTGCTGCCCACCTCGCCCAAGTTCCTGATCGATAACGTCATCGGCAAGCATCAGATGAACCTCCTCGGGCCCCTGGTGGGCGCGGTGCTGGCCGCCACGCTGATCCAGGGAGTGACTTCGTTCTCGCTCACGCAACTGCTTTCCAAAGCCGCCCAGCGCTTGATCGCCGAACTGCGGCAGAAAGTGCAGCGGCATATCGGGCTGCTGCCGGTGGCCTATTATGACGTCAACAAGAGCGGGACTCTGGTGGCCCGCATCATGAGCGATGTCGAAGGCATTCGCAATTTGCTGGGCACCGGGCTGGTGGAGTTTGTCGGCGGCATCCTGACGGCGCTGTTCGCGCTGGTGATGCTGGTGCGCATCAGCCCGCTGATGACCGGGCTGACGCTGCTGTTCGTGCTGGCCACCTCCTTCGCGCTGAAAAACGCTTTCGGCAAAATACGGCCGATTTTCCGCGAGCGCGGAAGAATCAACGCCGAAGTGACCGGCCGGCTGACGGAATCGCTGGGCGGCGTCCGGGTCGTCAAGGGCTATCACGCAGAGGACCGCGAGGCGGAAGTGTTCGCCAGCGGCGTGAAGCGGCTGCTGGATAATGTGATCCGCTCGCTCACCGCGGTCTCGCTCATGAGCCTCACGGCCACCGTGCTGATGGGTGTGGTAGGAGCGGTGGTGATGTTCGTGGGCGCGCGCAAGGTCGCCGCCAACCAGCTCACCCTGGGCGAGCTGATGATGTTCACCGCCTACCTGGCGTTTCTTACGGCGCCGGTGTTTCAGATCGTCGGCATCGGGACGCAGTTGAGCGAAGCCTTCGCGGGCTTGGAGCGCACTCGCGAGGTTTTGCGCGAGCGGCCCGAGCATCAGGATCCCCGCCGCACAGTGGCTCTGGGAACGATTCGTGGCGAAGTGGAGTTTCAGGACGTCGGATTCGCCTACGAACCGGGCAAGCAGGTGCTGTTCGATATCAGCTTCCGCTCCGAGCCCGGCACGGTGACCGCTCTGGTGGGCCCCTCCGGCTCCGGCAAATCGACCATCATCAGCCTGGCCGCGGCGTTCCACACTCCCAGCCAGGGCCGCATCACGGTGGACGGTGTCGATCTTTCGACAGTCCGTCTGGATTCCTACCGCACGCAGCTCGGCGTGGTGTTGCAGGATACGTTTCTGTTCGACGGAACCATCGAGGAGAATGTCGCCTTCGCCCGCCCGGGCGCATCGAAGGAAGAGATTCTGGAAGCCTGCCGGATCGCGCGCGTGGACGAGTTCGCCGAGACCTTCGAGAAGAAATACGACACAATTGTGGGCGAGCGCGGCGTGAAGCTTTCCGGAGGCCAGCGCCAGCGCGTCTCCATCGCCCGCGCGATTCTGGCCAATCCCCGCATCCTGATTCTGGACGAAGCCACCTCCAGCCTGGATTCCGAATCCGAAGCGCTCATTCAGGAGGGCTTGAAGTACCTGATGGCCGGCCGCACGACGTTCGTCATCGCGCACCGGCTCTCCACCATCCGCCGGGCGGATCAGATCCTGGTGGTCGAAGGCGGCCGCATCCTCGAACGCGGCACGCACGAGCAGCTTTACGCTCTGGGCGGCCGCTACTGGGATCTCTACACCCGGCAGCATGGCCTGGAATCCAATCTGTTCCTGGCGCCCGGCGAAGGCGACAAGGTGGAAGAGGATCAGAATGGCCGCGCACCCAGGGAATCGAGCGGTCTCGGCGAAGCGATGCGCCTCCTGCGCGGGCGCTAGGTTCAAAGAATTCCGCCTTCGGTTTCGCCACCGCGCCCTTTCTGGCTTTTATGTCCGCGATGTGAATGAGGATGCCGGCTTCAACGCTCACGGCATTGACCCGGCTGTCCTTTCAAGGGACTGGCCCGGGCTATACTTTCACCATCCTCGGCGCCGCGGCGTTCTGCCACTTCGGACGCCGCGGAGCCCGGCGCGCGGTGGGCGCGGGCTACTTCGCGGGCGGTGAAGCGTCGCCCGCCGCTTGCAAATAGGTCACGATCTGCCAGATCTGCGGCTCGGGCAGGTGCGCGAAGGAAGGCATGCCTTGGAACACGGATCCGTTACGAATCACCCAGAACAGAGCTCCCGGCGGGGCCTCATGAATCCGGCTGCCGCGAAGCGAGGGCGCGGCCGAAGTACCCTCCCGCTGGGAGCCATGGCACCCCGCGCATTCGCGCCCGAATAATTTCGCGCCGGCGCGCACCGCGGCGGGATTTCCGGCGAACCGGTTCGGCTTCCGGGCGGCCTGCTCCGGAGCGCTTTCGATCAGTCCCGACGCCAGCAACGCCGCGGCCGCAGCCAGACCCAGAACCACGGCGCCCTTCCCGTCCGCCCGCTTCATCGCCCGCCTCCGAGCCATTGGCGCGCGATCCGCCGGAACTGGGTAATCTCATAAGACACGCCGAAGCGCAGCAGGAAGGGGGCGCTCGCGCCGGTTACGCCGAACGCCGGCGAAACCCGGATGGTGAGACCGCCGGGCGATGTCCAGGCCACGGCCGGAGCCGCGTAATGCGAGGTCCCGCGCAGGCCGAAATCGTCGTGCGTGCCCAGGCCTCCGAACATCTCCATGCCGGCCTGCCAGTTCTCCGCGCAGAAACGGCACGAGCCCGGTTCCGCCACCAGCCCTAGCGGCCGGCTGATGCCGATGGCGTAGCCGAACTCGTAGGGCTCATGGCGCAGGTTCTTTTCGGCGATGAAATTTTCGGAAAAATTCCAGCCCTTCCAGTAGCTGCCCAGGATCAGCTTGGCCTCGAGTTCGCGCTTCTTTTCCCGGCGAGCCCCGGCCACGGCTTCGGCTAGGTCCTCCTCCGAATCGAATCCGACCACTTCGCGAAGGCTCTTGTCGGCGC
>Ga0209810_1003480_pt1 | contig 16471 bp, 10 predicted proteins | sample Coa_R1_7_FD_187159 | JGI IMG/M metagenome (GOLD analysis project Ga0209810, IMG submission 187159) | Surface soil microbial communities from Centralia Pennsylvania, which are recovering from an underground coalmine fire - Coalmine... | ecosystem: Environmental > Terrestrial > Soil > Unclassified...
TCGTAGTCCCCGGCGGCCACGCCCATGCCGTAGCCGAATCCTTGGAGCCCCGCTTTTTCGGTCACATCCTCGAAAGTTCCGTCCGCCTTCTGGTGATAGAGGCGATTCCAGTATTGCGGCCCCGTTTTCTGCGGAATGGTTCCTTTGGGGGTGGGATCGGCGAGCGGAGCGCCGTTCACGAGGAAAATGTCCAGGCGACCGTCATTGTCGTAATCGAAGAGGGCAACTCCCGCGCCCATCGTTTCGAGGAGGTATTTCCTGGAGGTGTGAGAAGACTGATAGTGAAAATTCACTCCGGCTTTTTGCGTGATATCCACGAATTTTCCGGGTTCGTGCTCTTCCGCCTGCGACGCCGCTTTCCGCGCGGAGGCGCCTCGCGCGAACGCAAGCACAGGCAGCAGGAACGCTGCGGTAAAGATGAACCTCAGGATTCGCCGGCGCGCGACGCCCGGCGACAGAGTGAAATGCGACGGCCGCATCACGGAGAAACGATTCCCTTGCCTTCGACGACGGTGTAAATGTGGTCCACGGCGGGCGGCGCGATTTCTTCTTTCTTCCCGCTCGGCCACTGAATCTCAATCCTTTCAATCCGTGCCGCTTTTCCCAAGCCAAAATGCAAGCGCTGGTCGGAACTCGAGGCGTAGCTGCCGCCGCTGTACACGTCGCCGCGCTGGCGAACGCCGCCGGCGGTCACGAAGACTTTTGCGCCGATGGCGTCGCGGGGACTTTTGGCGCCGCCCGCCAGCTTCAGCGTGACCCAGTGATTGGAATTCTTCACGACGTTCCGCAGAAGCGTCGGCGGCGAATCGATGTTATTCAGCACCACGTCGATGTGGCCGTCGTTGAAGAGATCTCCGAAGGCCGCGCCCCGTGCGGGAACGACGACCGCCAGGCCGCTGCCCGTGGCGGCGGGCACCTCTTCGAATTTAGAGCCGTCCAGATTCCGCAACAGGAGCGGCCGCTGTTTCCAGGTCGTGCCCCAATCCTGATTGTCCACGCCCGGATAGACGTGCCCGTTGGCGACGAAGATGTCCAGCAGTCCGTCGTTGTCGTAATCGAGGAAGCCGGTGCCCCAACCGAGAAAAGGAATCGTCAGGTTCGCGATGCCTGCGCGAATGGTCACGTCGGAGAAGTTGCCGCCGCCGTCGTTGCGGTAGAGCGTGTTGTAGTCGTCGGAAAAATTCGTGATGTAAAAATCGACTTTGCCGTCGCGGTTGTAATCGCCTACGGCGATTCCCATGGCGGCCTGTTCACGGCCGTCGTCATTCAGCGCAAATCCGGAAAGGTAGCTCACGTCCTCAAAAGTGCCGTCATGCTTGTTCCTGTAAAGGTATTTCGGCACGGAATCGTTCGCCACGGCCAGGTCCACCCAGCCGTCGTCGTCCACGTCCACAAAAACGGAGCTGAACCCGTAGTAGCCGCGCGCGTCGGAGACGCCGGCCTTTACGCTGACGTCTGTGAACGTCCCGTCTCCGTTGTTATGAAAGAGGTGATCGGACTCGCCGGGCAAACCGCGCGGGCCGCACATCACGTCAATTCCCCGAAACTTGCAGAAGCCGGGCGGGATATTTCCCTTACCAGCGATGGGGGGGTGGTCGGGATCGAATCTCACGTATCCGGGCACGAACAGATCCAGCAGACCGTCGTGGTCGTAATCGCCCCAGGTGGCGCCGGTGGACCATCCACCCAGGGTAACGCCGGCCTTCTCCGCGACGTCCGTGAAGGTACCGTCGCGATTGTTATGGTACAGGCGGTTTTGTCCGAAGTTCGAAACGTAGATGTCCGGCCAGCCATCGTTGTCGTAATCTCCGATGGCCACCCCAAATCCCCAGCGCTCGTTGGCCACACCCGCTTTTTCGGTGACATCGGTGAACGTCCCGTCGTGGTTGTTGTGGAGCAGCATTGCCCTCGGCGGGGCTTCTTTGCCTTTCAGCGCGTCGAAGGTCGAGCCGTTGAGGAGATAAATGTCCAGCCAGCCGTCATTGTCGTAGTCGAGGAGGGCGACGCCGGATCCGGGTGTTTCGATGATGGTGTTCTTTTCCGGCGAGCCCATCTTGTGGCGGAACCTGTCGAGCCCGGATGCATGCGTGTCGTCAATGAAAATGACCGGCGCGCCATCGACGAAGCCTCCCGCCGTGATGGGCCTGGAGAACTTGTCTTTGATGGGCGCGTGGGCCGCTCCCGTACTCATACCGCCTTGCTGACCGGGTTCTTGCGCGTTCACCGCCAAAGCTTCGCGACTGCCCGAGGGGATCGCCAGCCAAAAAATGCCGGCCAGGAGAATCGGGAAAGCGCGTACGAGTTCGGTGATGCTCCTGTGTCGAAGGAGACGCATGCGGGTCCGTAAACTGGAGATGTCCTCAAGAAAATCATCGCACACCGCGCGCGGGTGGGTCTAACGAAGAGTGCGGCTTGCGCGCCCGGGCGTCGCGGCCAGGCGTTTCAGGGGTAAGGCCATGCGAGGCAAAGCCGAAAAAAGAAATGGTGCCCAAGAGAGGACTCGAACCTCCACGACCTTGCGGCCACTAGCTCCTGAAGCTAGCGCGTCTGCCAGTTCCGCCACTTGGGCACAGATGATTGCCGGGAAACCGCTTGCGGCGCCCGGAAAATCGAGGCTCTTTCATTTTGACTGCGGCTCATTCCTTTGTCAACGCGTGCACGCGACAGGACGGAAACCCGCCCTAATGCCTTTGCTTTGCGCGGCTTGCCTGCTGGCGAAGTCACAGCTCGGTTGGTCCGTCCTCCGCTTCTTAACCTCGCGCAAAGTATCAATTCTGCAAATACCCAGCGCTGGCTTTTTCAATACTTGGTGCTATACTCCGCCCAGAAATACCATACCCACCCCTTGCCCGGCCCGTCCGGCCGGGCAACGCGGTTCGGTTCCAACGGGAGGTCACCATGGAATCAACGCTTACGGGGCCTGTCCTTTACCTGCTGATCGCCTGGGGAATCGTCACCTTTATTTTCCTTGGGCTCTTGATTTGGCGGAATCTGCTTGAAAGCCATGAAGACGACCAGCTCTTCCTTGATTCCGCGGAAGAGCACATGGCCAAGGAGCAGCGTGAATTGGTCTCCAAGATCAACACCCTCTCCCGGCCCATCCTGTTGACCGGAATCCTCGCCGGTGTCTTGCTGGTCACGGTAGCAGGCATGTGGCTCTACGAGGGGCTGAAGAACCTGTAGTTCCGCTTCGGTCCGATTGGCTTTCGGCGCTCCTCATTGCCCCGGCTTTGTCGGTTGAGGCGGGGGCTGTTTGGGTTCGTTCTCCGGCGCCTGCGGCTGAGCCGTCTGGACCACGGACGTGTGGTCGTGCACGATCTTCCACTGGTTGTTGGTCTTCACTATGACGAGTGTCGTCTGGCCGCGAGCGCCGCGAGGCACCCCATTCACGACCGCTGAAAATTCCCACTGGTAGTTTGCCCATGCGACGTCTCCATGCACACGGATGTAGGTGTTCATCCGGTCCAGGCGTACCTGCTGCATCTGGTCCCGCTCCCTCTTGAACTGCTCGGCGTAGTTCGCCCAGCCGATGATCGGCGGCTCCCATCTTCCGCTCACCACGGAGACGTCGTCGGAATAATCCTTGTGCATGCGCTCCAGGTCGCCAATCTGCCACGCGCCCAGCACCTCGGAGATCATGTAGTCGATCTGCTGCTCGTCGGTCATGGGAACGATCGGGTTCGCGCTGGTGTTGTCCAGAATGTCCTTTTTGTTTTTCTTCTTTTTTTGCGCCGCCGCGGGAACGGCGCAGGCCAGCAGAAGCGCCAGGCCCAGCGCGACTGCCGCCCATCTCTCGAATCTTCTTAATGCGGGGACCAAGGCCATGGTTCTCACCTCTTTCCGGTTTTCAGGCCGCTCGAACAACGGATTCCAGTTGCTCGTTCACAATACCAATTGGAGAGCTTCAGTGCGCGCGCGAAGCGCTAAGCAGGTTTACAAAAAGGCGATACGCCCCAGGCACCCCTTCCGGCAACTGCCGGAAAAATGCGATGCCCGTGTAGATGTACGTCCCTTTTCCATACTTGGTGTAAACGAGTCCGCCATCCAGGTCTTTTTCGCCCGGATCGTGCATGGCCAGCAGCGGCGTGTATTTCGGATCGAACTGGCTCCAGAAATAGAGTCCGCGCTCCTGCACCCAGCCCTTGAAATCTTCGAGCGTGATTTTGTTCGGCTGGTTCAAGAGCGGATCGTCCGCCTTCAGGAATCTTACCGGTGAATTTTCATCCGTGATCCGCGGCAAAGGATCGCCCGGTTTGTTGCTGTCGATTTTCGCGGGATACGGCGCGTAATTGAACCTGTCCCAGGCGAAGTCCCGTTGGTACTGCACGAGAAGAGTTCCGCCATTGGAGACGTAGTCGAAGAGCCGCTGATTCGCGCCCGGGAGGTCGCTTCGCAATTCGTACGCCCGCACGCCCACCACAATCGCGTCATACCTCGAAAGATCGCCGAACGCCAGCGTCTCCGGGTCGAGCAAGTCCACATGAATCCCAAGCATCTTCAGCGCATCGGGCACGGGTTCCTGCTCCGCCGTGATGTATCCTACGCGCAGGTCCTTGGGAACATCTATATCGAACGCATGCACGATGCATTGTGCCGGCTCTTCCCACAAGATGGTGGGCATTGAGGGCAGCGGCTCCAGCGATTCGGAGAACCGGGCCCCGCCGTTCATGACGTAAGGCGCGATCGTGTAATTTCCCGCGCCAAGCTTGCCGGGCGGCGTTACGGTCAGCTTCGCGTAACGGTCGCCGGTTCCGTCAAACTTCACCTCGACCGGAGAACTTGCACTCCAGCCGGCGGGAACATCCAGTCCCACGCTCACGCCCGCTGCTTTTGCGGAGTAGGAATGCACACGAAGCAAAACTTCGAACGGACGATGCTCCGCCGCAAGCGGCTCGATCGCTTGTTTCGGTTCCACAGCCAGCGTGTATGCGGGCACAATCCGCAACGGCACGCGGTCAATCCGCGTGGAGGAACTCTGAATGTGGGTGACTGGTTCTTCCGCTTCGTAAGTGTACCCGGCAACGGTTACCTGCTCGGCGACCTTTACGAGCGGCGGGGGTTCGGGCAGGAGACCATCCAGCGACGCCTCTCCGGGCCCTTCCGGCGCGTGACGGAGAGGACGGCCGGAAGCCGCCCCTCGCGCGGAAGCCGAACTCGCGAGAGTTACCGTCAGATTGAATCCCTTTGACGCGTCTCCTTCGCGCTTGGTCTCCTGCATTCCTTCCGGTAGCACGAGTTTGGGTTGTCCCAGCGCGCAAGCCGCTTCCGTCCGGCATCGCGTCTGCACCCGGACGTGAAATTCCTCGCCGGCGACGAGGTCGCTTCGGTCGGCCTGCGCGGCGATTTCAAGGCCCGCGGCGAGTGAAAGAGCGCGTTCGATGCGGCGGCGAATGAGAGCGATGTCCTGCAGCATTGTTTTCTGCGCGGGATCGAGCTTCGTCAAGTGCATCGGGCAAGCGCTTTCCCAATGCGCGGTTTTTTCTGCTGCCTGCGCCAGGAATTGGTCCGCGGAAGGCCAATCCAGACGAAGCGCGGACGAAGCGGCGTCCGCAAGATTCCGGTCCGCCTCCGCAAACGCCGCACAGTGCGTCTCCGCCGGAAAGCTCGAAAGAGGAACCGCCAATTGCCGTGGATCAAACTCTCCTTGGCCTTCGACTTGAAGCGCAATGGGCAACCGGAAGAAAGAAGCGCCGAGGAACACGGATACGCCTTGCGTGCGGTGATTGACGAATGCGTCCGTTCCAATCTCGCGGTAGGATTTGCCGTAAAGGGGAGACACCTCATCGAGCGGCAGAACGTAGCCGCTCGGCTTCTCCACGCCGCGAACCAGGTCTAGCACCTGCACCTTGCCGCCCGCCACGGGCCACGGGTCGGTTGGAACCGTTCCAAAAGGCTCGCCCGCTTCCGCCGGGAGCCTGTAGGACGGGTCGGCAGCCAGTTTCACGGCTTGCGGCGTTAAGAGCCCAGCGGCTTGATGATGACCATGCCCCCGATGGATGTCTCCCCAATTGTTGATGACAATGTTCGGGCGAAAGGTGCGGATGATGCGCACCATGTCCTGAAGCACCTGGTCGCCCCAGATTCGTTCCGTTTCCTCGGGAGTTTTTGAAAAGCCGAAATCCTTTGCGCGCGTGAAATAGAGCTTTACGCCGTACCCATGTGTCGCTGCCAGCAGTTCCTGGGTGCGAATCAGCCCCAGTTGCGGAGCCTGCTCCGGGCCCAGGGCGTTCTGTCCGCCTTCGCCTCGCGTCAGCGAAAGCAGCGCCACGTCCGCGTGCAATCCGCGCGCGAGATAGGTCAGGACCGCCGAGCTTTCGTCGTCCGGATGCGCCGTCACGTACAGAATTCGCGTCGTCACGCGCGCGCTGTCGATGGCTTCTACCGTTTCCGCCAGGCCCGGGCCAGTTCCCGGAGCCGGAGAAAACTGCGCTTTCCCTGTTGCTGTTAGTGTAGCCAGAACGAGTACGAGGAATGCTGCTCGGGTAACGGACTTCACGCAACCTCCAGCCTTCGGACCGTTATTGTGGAATTTCCTGCTGAGAACTGCCAACTGACGACTGAGCACTCTCGAAGGGCCATTGTCTCATCTGCTGCGCGCGAATGAGAAACGCAATCACGCCCAGCGCGATCTCCAGCAGTCCCCATTTTCTTGCCGGTCCCGTTGCCACAAACAGCGCGGCCCAGCCGATCATGGTCAGCACCGCCGGCAACGGGTAGAACCACATTTTGAAGGGCAGGCGTTCCGAGGGCCAGCGTTTTCGCAGCAGCATTACACCGACGGCCTGCCCGATGAACTGCACCAGCAGCCGCATCGCCAGGATCGCGGCGATGACTGTTTTCAACCGTAGCGTCAGACTGAACACCAACGCCAGGCCGCCCAGAAACAGCAGGGACACGTGCGGGAAATGCTTCTTGGGATGGACTCTCCCGAAAACCGAAAAGAAGTTGCCGTCCAGCGCCGCCGCGTACGGAACCCGCGAATATCCGAGCAGAAGGGAAAAGACGCTGGCCAGCGCGATCCACAGCACCATCGCCGTCATGAACCGCGCCGCCCCGTGCCCGTACACCCTCTCGATCACCAGGCTGGCGATGAACGAGGAGTTCTGCGCCTCCCGCCAGGGAACCACACCCAAAATGCTTGTCTGCATCGCCAGGTAAAGCACCGCGATGCCGGCAATCGAAAGAAAGATTCCGCGCGGAAGGTTCCGTTCCGGATCGCGAATCTCTCCCCCCAGGTGGCAAATGTTGTAGTAACCCCAGTAGCTGTAAACCGTGTTCACCATCGCCGAACCGAGACCGGCAACCCAAACCCAGGAAAGATCGAACGCGCCCTTCGGAAAATCGAACGCCACCTTCGCATCAAAGTGCCGGACGCCGCCCCAAATCAGCCACAACATCGTCCCGACGACTCCGGCCCACAGCAGCACGGATATCTTGCCGATGGTCGTGATGCGCCGGTAGAGCAGGATCACCAGAAGAATGACCAGTCCGCCGGAGAGCGCCTTGGCTTCCCACTTGTTCAACGGATACAAGTACCGCGCATACTCGGAAAACCCGATGGCAGCGGAAGAAACAGAGAGAGGCGCCTGAATAAACGTCTGCCACACAAACAGGAAAGACATCAGCCGGCCCCAGCGCCCGGGACCGTAGGCCTCCCGCAGGAATACGTACGTCCCGCCGGCTTTGGGCATTGCCGCTCCCAATTCTGACCACACGAAACCGTCGAGAGTCGCCAGCACCGCTCCCGCCACCCAGGCGATTAGCGCCTGCGGGCCGCCCATCTCCTTGATCACCAGCGCGCTCACCACGAACGGACCGATTCCCACGATCTCGATCATGTTGAGCGCCACGGCCTCTTTCAGCCCGAGTCCGCGTTCGAGTACTTCTGGCTTCGCTGATTCGCCGGAATTCATCGCGCTGGGAGAATAGCAAATGCCTGGCACGGCCCCAAACGAATGCTCTGCTTCCCCGGGCTTGCGCGATGCGGCACATTCAGTTCGCGAGCCGCATTTCCGGCCGAACAGTGGGATACAATCAACTTAATTCCGGGGTCAGCCACCTCTCATCCGCGCCCGGAATCCGAAGCCCCTCATTTGCGTAGCGGAACTTTTTCGCGCGCCTGTCCCCTTCCTTGGGAAACTCGACGCGCTGTTCTCCCTTGGCTTGGCCGAACGCGCGCACCAGAAAGAAAGGCAAGTCCCAGGGATGTCTTCCCGCGCAGCCACGCAAACAATCGGGATTCCGCCGCGCCTCCTGCGACTTTCCCTGCTTTCGCTCTTCCTTTTCGCTTCGCTGCTCTGGCTTTTTTCGCGGTCGTTGCTTTCGACCAAATTTCTGCCGCACTGGTACTGTTACGTCGGCAATACGCGCCTGCTCTGGACCAACGTCCTGGCCGACGCGTTCATCGGACTCTCTTACGTCGCGATTTCGGCCACGCTGGTCTGGATCGTCCGCCGCGCGGGCCGCGATCTTCCCTATCAAGGGTTCTTCTGGGCTTTCGGTCTCTTCATCGTAAGCTGCGGCGCAACGCATTTCCTGGAAGTCGTCACGGTATGGAAGCCCGTGTACTGGCTTTCCGCCGCCGTCAAGATTCTCACGGCGGTCTCTTCCGTCGGCACGGCCGTGGTGCTTCTCATCGCCGCGGAAGATATCGTGGATTTCGTCCATACCGCCCGCGAAGCCGCTACCAGACGCCTGAACGAACGCTTCCAGGCTCTGGTGAAGGCCGCGCCGCTCGCGGTTCTCAGCTTCGATCTGCAGGGGCGCGTGACCTCCTGGAATCCCGGAGCGGAGAAGATTTTCGGCTTCAAGGAAAAGGACGTGATCGGAAACCCCTATCGGCTCGCGCCCCCGGACCTGCTCGCTGAACATAGCCGCCTCTTGAAGCAATCGCTGGCGGGACAAAGTATTTCCGGCCACGAAACAGTGCGCCTGCGCGCCGACGGCACCCGCATCCCCGTGAGTCTTTCCACCGCCGCGCTTTATGACGAAAGCGGAAATCTCACCGGCAGCATCGCGGTGCTCGAAGACATCAGCGAACGCAAAAAAATCGAGCTCCAGCTCAACGAAAAGACTTCCGTTCTTACCACCGTTACCCACGCGTTGAACACGTTCCTCGATTCCGGCGACTGGAGCGCCGCCAGCCGTCACCTTCTCTCGTTCGCCATCCGGCAGACGCGCAGCGAGTACGGCTTCCTCGGCGTTGTCCTCGACGGGAAGAACCTTCGCGTGCTCGCCCACGAAGGAGTGGCCTGGGACCTGAAACTTAACCGGGAGCTTTACGAAGAAAAGGTCCATGAGCACCTGACGCGCGGTTATTTTGAGATCGCGCATGAGGACAATCTTCTCGGCGCAGTCATCTCGAAGGGCCAAACTGTTATCTCCAATTCGCCGAAGGACGATCCACGTTCGGGCAGGCTCCCGGCGGGGCATCCGCCGGTGCATTCCTTTCTCGGCGTGCCGATCTTCAAGGGCAAGGAGGTCGTCGGCCTAATCGCGGTGGCCAATCGCCCGGGCGGCTTCACGGGCCACGAGCTGCGTTACCTGGAAACCATGTCGCAAGCAACCGGGGTGCTCTACGACAGCTATCGCCAGGGCGTCGAGCGCGCCGCTTTGCAGGAGCAGCAGCAGCGGCTCGAATCGCAGATTCGCCAGACGCAAAAGATGGAAGTGCTCGGCCGCTTGGCGGGAGGCGTCGCGCATGACTTCAACAACATGCTCATGGTTCTTGGCGGCTCTTCTGAGTTGCTCGAGCGCGCGCTTCCCAAGGATTCGCCCGCGCGCGCCTACGTGGACCAGATCCAACGCACCACCATGAAAGCCGCCTCAATCACCCGCCAACTGCTCGCCTTCAGCCGCAAACAGGTGCTCGAGCTTCGCCCGACGGACCTCCACGAGTCCTTGAAGGAATCCGAACTCATGCTTCCGCGCCTGCTGGGTTCGGACATTGTGGTGGTGTTCCGCTGCCAGGCGGAGCCGTCATGGATTCTTGCCGATCCCGCGCAGATCGAGCAGGTCGTCGCCAATCTCGCCATCAATTCGCGCGACGCCATGCCTCACGGAGGTTACCTCACAATCTCCACCCGAAACGCGTCCGCGTTGCCCGAGGGTCTGGCCCGCTCCGCTTCTTCCCCTTCGGCATGGGTCGTTCTGGAGGTGACCGACACCGGCGTTGGCATGGATGAAATCACTCGCGCGCAAATCTTCGAACCCTTTTTCACCACCAAACCGCCGGGAAAAGGAACCGGCCTTGGACTCTCCACCGTGTACGGCGTCGTGAAGCAGAGCTCCGGGCACATTCAAGTGATTTCCGAGCCGGGCAATGGAACCGCTTTCGAGATTTACTTTCCGGCGGTGGAACCTCCTCCGCAAGCCGCCAAGCCGGACGCTGTGCAGACTGTGGAGGTTGCCGTTCCCGGCGATGGCCATTCGACCATTCTGCTCGCGGACGACGAAGCGGGTCTGCGGCAGGCCGTCGCGGCAATTCTGCGCGAATCGGGCTACACCGTTCTCGAAGCGCAGAGTTCCGCTCAAGCCATCGAGCTTGCCGAAACGCACGAACGCCCAATCAACATTCTGATTTCCGACATCGTGATGCCCATCCTGCGCGGGCCGGACCTGGCCCGCCGCATCCTGCAGCTCCATCCGGGCATGAAGGTCCTTTTTATGTCCGGTTACGCCGAGGGATTCCCGGAGGCGCAGCTTCCTTCCGGCGCTTACTTTCTTCAAAAACCATTTCGATTTGCTACGCTCCTCGAACAACTTAAGATAATCGAGCGGAAGAAGTAGCGGTCTCAGTTCTTCCGCCGGTTGGGGTTGATGCGCGGCAAGCTTCTTGTCCTTCTCTCTCTCCTTTGCTTGCTTCTGCCGAGTTGCGTGCTTGCTCAGGAAGCGGCGGCTTCTTCCGCCGATGCCGGGCCCGTTCTCGCGAAGATCTACTCCTTCGATCTGGAAGGCGCCGCGCAAGATGCGCGGCAACTTCAGCAAGCCCGGCCGGACGACCCCTTGGGATACATGCTCGAGGCCGAAGCCCTCGGCTGGAAAATCTGGTGCACGTCCGCGGATTTCAAGTACGGGTTCACGGACGCGCGCCACCGGCCCAAGCTCGCTTCTGACAAGCCGTATTTTGATCTTGCCGCAAAGGTTTCTGCCCTGGCCGAAGTCTATTTGCGCCGGCAAGACACCGCGCGGATGGAGTTCTACGCTGGGATGGGAGATGCGCTGGCCGCGCGTCTGTATGGTTTGCGCGGAGAAAACCGCAACGTGGCGCGCGCGGGCGTGCGTGCGCGGGAACATTTTCTGCGCGCGCTACAGCTCGACCCGAATTACGTGGACGCTGATTTTGGCCTTGGCCTTTACAATTATTACGTGGACACCCTCGGCGCGATCGCGAAGATTCTGCGCTTCTTCATGGGCATTCCCGGAGGCAGCAAGCAGGAGGGCATTCGCCAGCTCGAGCGCGTCATTCGTCAGGGTGACCTTGCTCGTCAGGACGCTTCCTTCTATCTCGCGTTGAATTTGCTGAAGTACGATCGCGATTACGAGCGCGCTTTGCGGACCATCACGCCGCTTTCGGAGGCCTACCCTGCGAATCCGTTCTTTCAGTTGCTCCGCGGAGATTGTTTCGCCAAACTCGGCCGCAATCCACAGGCAACCGCCTGCTATCGGGCCGCTGCGGCTATTCCGGTGGCCGACCCGGAGTGCGCCGCCCGCGTTAAGGAACTCGCCTCGGCTTCTCTGGCTTCCCTTGGAGCCGCACCCTGACCGGCCGATCCTCGGATTGACCTATACCCACAGGCAATGGAATGATAGGCAAGCATAGAACGGAATGCGCCTGGGAAAAGGTAGCCGCTGCCTTGCAGCGCCTGCGCCGTGCTGCGGTCAACGTTCCGCCGCAATCGCGCATCCTACCTCGGCATTAGGAGTGGCGCCGCGGGTTCCCCCGCAGTTCGCCAGGATACAGAAAGGAACTCTTACATGAAGCGGTTCGGGGCGGCCTGCGCTCTTTTATTTGCGGCGATCCTGTTCGCCGCGGGATGCAATGATTACGGCAACACGTTTCAGGCAAACACCGGCGCGACCATCTTCTCGCTTTCGCCTTCCAACGTGAGCGCGGGAGGGCCGGACTTTACGCTCACCGTCAACGGCACCCGCTTCGTCGCCAAGACGGTCGTTCAATGGAATGGAACGAATCTCGCGTCCACTGCGGTCACCGATTCGAACAACAACGTTCTCTACATGACCGCGACGGTTCCCGCCTCTCTCATCGCCAAGCCCGGCACCGCGTTCGTGAATACTTTGAACCCTCATTCTGGGTCGCAGGATAACGGCCTCTCAAATTCCATCGCCTTCATTATCAATCCCCCGCCCAATCCGGTTCCCGTCGTGAACTCCATCTCTCCCACGAGTGCGGCGCCGGGCAGCGCTTCGTTTACGCTCACCATTTCCGGCTCCAGCTTCCTTCCCGCGTCCGATCCTTCGGGGGGTTCCGTCGTTCATTGGAACGTCGGCGCCACGCAGAATACCCTGCCTACTGTGAGCATTACGGCGACGCAAATTCAGGCCACCGTAAACTCGTCCCTCTTGACCACTCAGGGTTGCGCCGTCGTCTCCGTTTTCAATCCTCCCGCGCCGGTATCCTCGACGTCGGGAGTGCCGAATCCTTCCGCGGGCGGCGGAGGAACCAGCGCGAACACTCCGACGTTCACGATTTCGACCGATCCCAATTTCTGTCCCGCGCCGGCAGTCAGCAGTGCGTCCGCCGCTGCGCGCGCCGTGGCGGAAGAAACGCCTTCTGTCTCCGCCGACGGCCGCTATGTTGCTTACACCGCCTTGCAGGACAAACTCGCGCAGGTCTTCCTCCGCGACACCTGCGCGGGCGCCGATGCTTCCTGCCGGCCTTCGACTTCGCTGCTCTCCGTTGCTGAGGACGGCACTGCGGGCAACGCCGACAGCCGCACGCCCTCCATCAGTTTCGACGGCCGCTACGTTGCGTTCAGTTCGGCGGCAACGAATCTTATCTCCTCGGCACCGGCCGGACGGCAAGTCTATCTTCGCGATACCTGCGCCGGCGCACCTGACGGTTGCTCACCCTCGACGCAGCTTGTTTCCCAGGATGACTCCGGCCAACTCTCGGGAGCAGATAACATTCTTCCGTCCATCAGCGGCTCCGGCCGCTTCGTCGCATTTCTCTCCGTGACCTATTCGAAGTATTCGCAGTCGCATGGCTCATCGGGTGCGAACGCGCAGTCCAACAGCGGCTTCCGGCAAGTTTTCGTTCGCGATACCTGCCTGGGCGCTGCCGGGTCGTGCACGCCGAAAACGACGCGCATCTCGCTTCTCCCCGGCGACACGAATGCCGTTCCGGGCAAGCCTGCCGGGCCCGCCATGAGCGGCTCCGGCGCTGCCGTGGGCATTTCCGGCGCGAACTCGGCCACCGTGTTCACGCGCACCGTCGCCGTGGACGACCGCGTCTTCCTTGCCGTCACAAAATCGGCTCAACAATAGCCGCTTCGTCAGAAGGCGGAGCTGTCTTTGGCCAGCGTAAGATTTCCAGGCGAAGGCAAATCTACTTTGGCAGGAATTGCTTCGGAATCGGATTCCCTGGGCGCTCCGCGTCCCAATAAATCGAAACGCACCACCATCGTTTCCCATCGTTGAACAGCTCGATGCTGTTAATGCCTCTTTGAAACGGAGCGGCTCCTTTTGCATCGCGCGAAGCGTAGGTGCTGTACACGTGGGCCATTTGCCCGAACTGCTCGGTCTTGCGCGAAATTTCCGACTCGTAGAACGCATGCTCCTTGAAATACGCGCCCGCATGCGTCACATAGTCCTCCGCGGACATCATCGCGTAGGTGATCTTGCCGTCCTTGGCAACGCGCACCGCCGTCAATCGCCCTTCCGGAATGAATAGCGACCGGAAGCGGTTCCAATCCCTCTCGCCCGGCGGCCCGGAGATCGTGTCGTAGAGCGCCGCGAGAATCGAATCCACGCTCTCGACGTCCTTGGGGCTCGCCTTCGTTTGCGGCTCCGACTTGGTCTCCTGTTTTGCTTTCCCTGTGGATGCCGCGCTCCCCAGTGCGAGTAATCCGGCCAGTATCGCCGCGGAAATGATCCGTGCACTCCGCAATTCGCTCATCGGTCTGTTCCTCCCCTCAGTAGAACCGTACTTTTATGTCGGGCCGCTTTTCGAGATGCACCGAATCGATGAACCTTACCTGCCGTTCCTCCAGCGTGAGGATCATGGATTGCACCCGCACGCCCTCGCCGAAAAACCGCACGCCGCGCAGCAGGTTTCCGTCCGTCACTCCCGTGCATGCGAAGATCATTCTTTTCCCGGGGGCCAGATCCTCTGTGTCGTAGATCCGGTTCGGATCGCTGACGCCCATCCTCACCAGGCGTTCCGCGTGCTCCGGCTTGCTCACCACCAGCCGCGCCAGAATCTGCCCGTTTAGACAGCGCAAAGCCGCGGCCGTGAGCACTCCTTCCGGCGCTCCGCCGGTTCCCATGACCGCGTGGACGCCCGTCCCGACCACCGCCGCGGAAATTCCCGCGGAAAGATCTCCGTCGCCGATCAGCCGAATGCGCGCGCCCGCCTTGCGAATGTCGCCGATCAGTTTCTCGTGGCGCGGCCGGTCCAGCACGATCACCACGAGGTCCTCCACGTCGCGGTCCAGCCGCTTCGCAATCGCCTTCAAGTTGTCCGCCACCGGCGCGTCCAGTTCCACGGCGCCTTTGCACGACGGTCCCACGACGATTTTCTCCATGTACAAATCAGGCGCGTGCAGCAATCCTCCGCGCTCGCTCGCCGCCAGCACTGCGATGGCATTTGGCGCGCCGGTCGCGCAAAGGTTTGTTCCTTCCAGCGGATCGACCGCGATGTCCACCGCGGGAAAATTTGCGTTCGGCGCGTGATTCGCGAGTCCCACTTTCTCGCCGATATACAGCATCGGCGCTTCGTCCCGCTCGCCTTCGCCAATCACGATGGTTCCGTCCATCTGGAGCGAATCCATCGTCTTGCGCATCGCTTCCACGGCGACCTCGTCGGCTTTGTGCCGGTCGCCGAATCCCATCGTCCGCGCGGCCGCGATGGCCGCGTTTTCCACCACACGCAAAAATTCCAGGCTGAGTTGTGTCTCCATGGTTCGGTTCTCTCTCCGTCGGCTTGCTTTGCCAGGCCCGCGGTCGTTCATCCTAGTCCATGCCCAGGCATCCCGTCGAGCAAACCGATGGCCATGCCCTCTAAGGACCTGGCATGAGGGATCAGAAATCAGGCATGGAGCTCTTTTTCCCTTGGGGGCTCCCAACAATAACGGAACACGCTCCGATTGACTCGGCTGCTTGTCCTTGCCAGGATTCCGCACTTCTTGCGTATCTGTTTGCAAGAAAAAACCTTAATCGCCCGCCGGGTTCTGACTGTACTCAAAACATCTCTTCTATTTCCCCATGCAACGAATTCTTCTCTTTCTGCACTATCCCAATATGGAACGAAGGTATTTTGCTGAAAATGAGGCAATTGGCGTTATGCTGTCTCTCCCAAAGCCACTGGCTATGGTGCAAAGCATGGCTCTTCCGCGAAAACCCTCCAATCCCAAGCTGAGAAACAAATTCAGGGGCTGTCTCTTGGGAGGCGGCGTCGGTGACGCCTTGGGAGCCCCCGTCGAATTCCTGCATCTCGAAGAGATCGAGCAAGTGTACGGCAAGCAGGGCATCAGGGATTACGCCCCTGCTTACGGCAAGATCGGCGCGATCACCGACGATACCCAGATGACCCTGTTCACCGCCGAGGCCATGCTGGCTGCGGAAGTGGACTCCACACAGGTGCGCTCCGGCCTCGATTTCTTCCGCGCTGGTTCGGATTCCTACCAAAGGTGGCTGGCTACCCAGGAGCATGCCGGACGTCCTGGCGGACCTCGCGAAATGTCCAGTTGGCTTTTTTCGCAGCGCAGGTTGTTCGCCCGCCGCTCGCCGGGAACTACCTGCCTTTCCTCTCTCGAGGCCTTGCGCGGAAAATCGGGCCGCGCCTCGAATGACAGCAAGGGTTGCGGCGCGGTCATGCGCTCGGCCCCCGTGGGAATGTACTTTGCGCACCAATTAAGAAATCAGAGCTCGCGGCTCGCGGCGATCACGAAGACTTTCGAGACTGCCCGGGATCTCGCTTCGATCACTCATGGACATCCGACCGGCTCCCTGACCGCCGGAGTCTTCGCGGTGGTGGTTGGAATGCTTCTCGTGGATGAGCCCCTGGCCGAGGCCATCGACGCGGCAAAGGGCGAATTGCACAAGCATATCTTTTACAAAGAAACGCTTTATGCCATCGAGCGCGCCGAGAAGCTGGCGAAAAGCCGTCCGCGCGAACGCGATGCGCTCCGCGAATTGGGCAAGGCTTTTGTCGCCGAAGAGGCTTTGGCAATTAGCCTGTACTGCGCTCTGTGTTCGGAGGATTTTGCCGAAGGCATCCTGCTCGCCGTCA